>Ga0154020_10003039_pt1 | contig 20361 bp, 29 predicted proteins | sample Klosneuvirus_201_FD_109709 | JGI IMG/M metagenome (GOLD analysis project Ga0154020, IMG submission 109709) | Active sludge microbial communities from wastewater, Klosterneuburg, Austria - Klosneuvirus_20160825_MG | ecosystem: Engineered > WWTP > Aerobic digester > Activated sludge | place... | reverse complement strand
CTTCACGAACACGATCGGCCCGAACACCAACAACGTCGTCAGCGTCCCGGCATACAACGGCCCCGCCACCTCCTCCGTCGCCTCGATCGCCGCATCCGCATCGTCCCTCCCGGTCTCCTCCCGTCGCCTCCCCACCGCATCCGCCACCACGATCGCATTGTCCACCAGCAACCCGACCCCGAGCGCGAGCCCGCCGAGCGAGAGCACGTTGACCGTGACATCGAACAGCTGCAGGAACACCAACGCGATCAGCACCGACAACGGCAGGATCGCCGCGATCGCCAGGCTCGACCGCCAGTCCTTGAGGAACACCAGGATCATCACCAGCGACAGGATCCCGCCGAGCACGATCTCCTGCCCGAGGTTCGACAGCGCATCCACCACGAAGTCCGCCTGCGCCGCCACCACCCGCATCCGGATCTCCGGGAACTCCGTCTCCAGCTGCGCGATCACCTCGCGCAGCCGGGTCGTCACCGCGACCGTGTTCGACCCCGCATCCTTGTAGACCACCAGCCCCACCGCCGCCCCGCCATCGAGCCGCGTGAGCGTCCGCGGTTCCGCCACCGTGCTCGTGATCGTCGCGATGTCGCGCAGCTTGTAGCCCGCGCTCACCGGCCCGATCGGCGTCTCCGCGATCTCGTCGAGCGCACGGAACTCCGTCATCGCGCGCACCGAGAACCGGAACTGCCCGCGCCGGATCGTCCCGCCCGCGCCGTTCGCGTTCGCCGCCTGCACCGCCACCGCGACGTCGTTCGTGCTGAGGCCGAGCGAGCGCATCTTCTCGGGATCGACCTCGATCCGCACTTCGTCCTCGGGCGCGCCCGTCACCGCGACGCTCGCCACGCCGCTGATCTGTTCGAGCCGCCGCGCATGCACATCCTCGGCCGTGCGCCCGAGCAGTCGCAGGTCGTTGAGCCCCGTGAGGCCGATCACCGCGATCGGGCGTTCGCCGGGATCGCTCGTGAGCAGCGTCGGGCGTGCGGCGGCCTCGGGGAGCTGCGAGCGCGCCTGGTCGAGGCGTTCGCGCACCGTGAGCACCGTCGTCTGCATGTCCGTGCCCCACGCGAATCGCGCCGTCGTGACCGCTTCGCCGTTGCGGCTCACGCTGCGCAGCTCCACGATCCCCGGCGTCGCCGCGATCGCCGCCTCGATCGGCTCGGCGATGAACCGCGAGACTTCTTCGGCCGCCGCACCCGTGTACACCGTGCGCACCGTCAGCACCGGCAGCGTCACGTCGGGCAGCAGCGTGACCGGCAGGCGCGAGAGCGACACGCTGCCGAGCAGCACGATCGCGAGCGTCGCCGCGACCGTCGTGACGGGCCGGCGGACCGCCGAGGAGACGAGTGACAGGGGAGGCTCGGAGGTGAGTGGTCAGTCCTGCGAGCCGGGGTTCCTCTCGCGCGACGCCACCACGCGCACCGGCGCGTCGTGCGTGAGCGTGAGGTGCCCCTCGACGATCACCTGGTCCCCCGGGTTCACGGGGATCAGCCCCGAGACCGAATCGGGGAGCACCTCCGTCTGCCGTCCGTTGGAGCGGCCGGGCAGGATGTAGGTCCACTGCGCGCGCCCGTCCTTGATGACGAAGACGAGCGGGCGCCCGTCGCGTTCGATGATCGCGCGCGTCGGCACGAGCCGGCGGTTGGGGAGGCGCTGCGCTTCGAGCCGCACGTCGGCGTACATCCCGGGGCGCAGCGTGCCGTTGCCGGTGGTGCGCACGTAGGCGCGGCCGGAGCGCGTGGTGCTGTCGACGAGCGGCAGCACCGCCGAGACCTTGCCGGTGAACGAGACGCCGGCGAGCGCCGCGCTCGTGATCACCGCTTCACCGCCGACCTTGATGAGCGGCAGGTCGTGCTCGAGCACTGCGGCTTCGATCCGGAGGTTGCGGAGGTCCACGATGGTGGTGATCTCCGCGCCGCTCGCGATCCGATCGCCGGCGACGACGCTCACGCGGTCCACCGTGCCGTCGAAGGGCGCGACGATGGTGGCGCGCTCGCGATCGAACTTCGCGCGCTCGAGCCGCACGCGCGCGGCGGCGAGTCCGGAGCGCGTGACCGAGGCGTCGAGTCGTGACTGCGCCGGCAGCTTGCCGGTGGCCATCGAGTCGGGGCGGTAGTTGTCCTCGTGCTGCAGCGTCGCGAGGTCCACCGCGACCTGCGCCTCCTGCACCGCGAGGTCGAACGGGCGCATCTCGAGCTCGACGAGCGGGGTCCCCTTGGTGACGCGGTCGCCGGGGCGCACGCGGACGCGCTCGACCATTCCCGCGACCTCGGCGCGCAGCTTCCCCTCGGCGTCGGAGCGAACCTGGCCGGTGGTGTTCACGGAGAGGACGAGGTCGCCGTCGGTGACGTCCTCGGCGACGACCGGGAGGTTGACCGATGCGGAGGAGCCGCCGGTGTTGCCGGAGTCGGCGGCGGCGGTGGAGTCGGCGGTGGACCCGCTGGCACCGGCCGCGCCGGACTTGCCGCAGGCGGTGAGGCCGGCGACAGCGAGGGCGAGGAGCAGCGCGCGGGAGGACGTCATTCTTGGCAGGGGGTCAGGGCGTGGGACTAGAGCATGCTTGCGGTTAGTGTCCGGCACCAGCGTAATGGTTGCCGGGCTGTCCTCTTCCCCGTGAGGGGGACCAGCGAACGCTGGACGAGGCGGCGACGGCTGGCCTCGGCAGAAGGCTAGCGGTGGGACCCGAGTGTGCCCCGCATCTTAACTTGCAACGCGGGTGATGCCGCCGGTGAGGCGGCCAATGCCGCGGCGGAGTGCGCGAGGGAGAGTCTGGCGTGGAGCGCGTGCCTGAGCAAGGGCTGGTAACGATGGCCCCTCACGCGGCGGAACTGTCGTTCGGCCGTCCAGAACACTGACGCGCGCCAACACAGCTTCTGATCGCTCGTGCGCCCGCGCGTCACCTTCTGCCTCTTAGTCTCGGGCCGCGCCATGACGCTCTCGATCTGGTTCGTGGTCTTGACGTTCACGGCGAGGGCCGCGAAGACGCCCATGCGACGGAACATCATCGCAGCTTTCAAGCCTTCCTAGAGACTCGAGGTGCACGCAATCGAGAGCGCGCTTGGCCTCCTCGAAACGTGCCGTGCGCCGACGCCGCCTGAAGCTTGCGGCGCCAGAGCTCTTGCTCCCGTCCCGCGAGAAAGATCACCACCGTCACTTTTTCGGAGCTTCCGCAGTACGAGCCCATTCGAAGCGTCGCTTGCGTGAGCGCCCCTCGACATCACGCTCACCGCGGCCGGATGTGGTAAACTCGGATCGTTTCCCGTCCGATGGAGTCCTCAACGACGAGCGCGATGCGGTCACCAGCGATGCTCGGGTCGACGCCGCCGACCGGAGGCAGTCCGGCCACTGTCGCGGCGAGCGCACCGCTGGTATCGAAGACGTCGTAGACGCGTCCTGCCGTCGTCCTCGTCGCAACCCATAGACGTGACTGGTCGTCGAGAACCAGCCACTCGATGATCGGGTGACGCGCGGGGCGTCGTAGCTGGTCGCGATCGCACTTCTCGTCCACGATTCGATCGCGCCACTCGCGCCAGAGCGCCTCTTCAGCCTGCCAGTCCTCGTCGCTGACCCGCGCTGGTTCGACCGGACGCTCAATGATCCGCGTGGTGTCTCCCGACGGCGCCAGTATCGCGATGCGATACTCTGTGCTTGTCGCGAGTGCCACCTCGCCGCTCGGAAGCGGTACTGCCATAGAGCGACCACCGAATGGGTCCGGGTAGAACGAGATCCCGCGCGGAACGACGCAGGTCACGCCACTTGGCCGCACCGCGGCGGTCGCGTGTGCGCTTACGGTGTCACGTGGGCCGTCGCCAACATAGCGCACGAAGACTCGCTCTACGCCGGAGGAGTTGATGCGAGTGGCATAGGCCCAGAACTCATCGGGGGGCGCGCGATACAGTCGGACCGCTTGCCCACCCGTGTTCATCGCCACCGTCCATTGTCGAGCCCACTTGCCACTCACATCAAACAGTGAAATGCGGCTGCCATAAGGATCGAAGAGAGCAATCGAGTCGTGGAAGGTCGCAATGGAGTATGGGCTCAGGTACTCACCCGGTCCGCTACCCTTTCGACCGATGTGCCGCACGAACGATCCGAGTGAGTCGAACTCGCTGACTCGAGTGAGACTCAGGTCGGCGACGAAAAGTCGACCCAGGCGACTCAGAAGCACAGAACGCACGGATCCAAACTCGAGTTCGCCGGTCTCATCGACGCCGATCGCTGCGATAATCTCAGTACGCCACTCTGGCGCGACACCCGATGAGCGTACGATCGGAATTCCGCGCGACGAGTCCACCTCTACGTGCAGTTCCGAGTCGCCGCCGCGCGCGCCTCCACAGCCGACCGTCGCGAGGGCCACGATACAGGCCGTCAGCCCGCTTCGTTGAGCGCTCCCGATCATCGATCCGAGGCGCCCACATTTTCGTTGCCAAGAATCTCTCGCTGCAACCGCTCAGGAGCCGGCCCAATTACGAGACGGCCACCGAACACGAAGGCGGGAGTGCCTCGAACTCCGAGTCGAGAGGCCAGACGCTCGTGTCGGCGTACGCGAGACTCGGCGGCGCCATCAGTGAGACATCTGCGGAATCTCTCCGGCTCCTTGATACCAATGTCCTTCGCGACCGAAACCCAATCCAGTCGCGGGATCGCAGCCTGTTGTGCGAACAACGAATAATGGAATGCCTCGAACATTCCTTGGTCCGCGGCGCATTCCGCAGCGATAGCTGATGACCTGGCAGCGGGATGCAGGGCGTCGATTGGCAAATGTAGAACCCACACCGCCAAAGGACGGGTCCGCCGAGCGCGCAGCTCAGCGACCACAGAGTCGGCTCGTTTGCAGTACGGACACTGGTAATCAGAGAACATCACCACCGTATCAGACGCGCTGCTATCGCCAAGGGCTGTCGCCTGTTCGACGAGTTCACGGACTGACTCAACCTCTCTCTCCTCGAGCGAAGACGCTGCGCTGCGAGCCGCTCGATCATCGATCAGTCTCAGCACGGCGACCGCAGCCACAGTGACGGCCGCCCCCGCGAATACGAGCGTCAGGAGCGACTGAAAAACATTGCTCACGGAACTGCCCTTGGACGCGGTCATAGTCTCTCCGATCGAGGCCCTTCACTTGATGATCGACTGTAGCTCATACATATGCACTTGTTCACCGGCCGCACTGAGTACCGTGGCCATTGCGCTTCCGTTCTCTGAGATTGAGATCGAGTGGGCGTCGCGTCGAAGAACGATCACCTGCTTCAATTCGCCGCTCCAGTCGTACACGTGGACCTCTCTACCAGCACTGGCCGTGCCCTCGCTCTTCTCGTCGCCGCCTCTACCGGAGAACAATGCGAAGATGTAGTCATCGGTCACATCGATCGAGACATAGCAGATTCGTGAGGCCAGTTTCGGCGTGTAGACCGGCCCAACCCTGCCGTTGACTGCCTCGAACGGAGAATCGAAGCCGATCGGGCGAAAGGCGTCGTGAATGCGGCCCGAGGCGATCTCGACGATCTCGAGCCGATCAGAGTAGAACCATGCCATGGCTACCTGCCGCCCGTTCGGTCGCACCGCAACTCGTGCCTGTGCCGCCCGAGAGGCGACGAGTTCCGTCGCCGGCTGCGAAGGTGTCGGCACAGTACCGTATGCACCTGTGCGTCTGCCCTGCGCGGTGAACACCGCGATGCGGCCGCCTACGAAAAACCCCGGACTCATGAGCTCTCCACCAACACTGGTCCATACAGGCCCGGTATAAGTGCCGCCGCTGTCAAGACGTACCGTCGCCATCCTCTCCAACTTCATCCCTTCTCCACGGCTTCGAATGGCAAGCCGATGCAGTGTCCTCTTGGTAAGGTCATACGCCCAGACGCCACGGCCCTCGGGGTCCGGTTGGAGTGACCATACTGAGCGGAGCACCGCCGAGTCTTGTTCAGGAATAGGCCAGCGGAGAGCCTCGCCGGGCGCATTGATGGGAAACGCAATCACGGCGCTCTTGCTGCCCGAGTCGGCAGCGACGAACACGACGCCACTTCGAATCAGCACTTGACTCGGCCGGCCAAACGAGACAGGCCAGGCGGCCGTCGACTGTTCACTGAGTCGCTCGGTGACAAAGTACGGACTGAACTGAAGCGGAGGCGTCGGTCGTTCGACGCATCCGACGAGGATGAATGTAGCGAACGCAGGCGAGATGCTCTTGCACCGGAGCCGTGCAGCATCCGCAACCGTCATCCACGTCAGGCGACAAAGCGCGATGACGGGCACCAGTCGCCTAGTCCGGCTCGCGACACGGATTCCCACCGGTCTGGCATGTTCCAGTCGCCCGATAGCAGTAATTGATATAGTCGGTGGGTCCCGGGTTCTCGCAGACGGCACCTTGCAGCTCACAGCAAGTACCTACGCCCTGCGCATCGCACTCATTCATCTTCAATTCCCCAGCAGAAGTCATGGTGAGCGGCGCGGCCACGCCGATCAACGCCATTGCTAGGATTCTGATCATTCTCATCACGGACTGCGACATTAGTAATCCTCTTGGGATAGAGAGTGAACTCTGATCGCCGTTCTGATTTGCGCCTTCCTCTCCGGTGCAGGAGCTTCGTAGCTTTAGCCTCGAGACCAGAGGATGTCAAGAGGGGGTCTCGTGACTAGCCGAAAAGCACATGAGGATGCCGCCGATGCGGCGGCGTGAGGGAGGGAGGGTCCGGCGTGGAGCGCGCGCTTGAACAGAGGTTTGCGACGACCTGCTCCAGGTGTTCGCGCGCGGCCGACGAGCTCGGCGCGGCGACCGGCAGCGGCTTGGGCGGCGGGACCGGTGGTCGGCGCGGCACGAACGGCGTCGGCGAGCGACAGCTTGGCCGCAGAGGGCGGCGCCTACGCGCGCTCGGCTGAAGGAGGCGCGAACTGCATGGCCGCGAGGATCGCGGCCTTGAAAAACGCGCGGGATGAGGGGCGAGGGGATCGTGGCATCGCCCGGGAGTCTAGACCGAGCGGATGAGCCCACGATGAACGCGCTCGGCCGCAGCGCGACCAACCCTGAAGCGCCCCTATTTCTTAGGGCGCTTCGGCACAGGGGTACTCGACGTCACCGGAGTCACTTGTGTCACCGGCAACTGGACCGTGGACGATCTCGTCCAAACGGCCGAGCGCATCTCCACGGATCGAGCGCGTAGCCGGTCGAGCAGCGCGAACTTCTCAGCCAGGGGCAAGTTCGCCGTGCGCGCGTTCCACTCGTGTTTTGAGCGAACCACATCTTCCCAATCAAACCGACTCATGAATCCTCGCGAAATCGACCTAGCAACGTCTCATACTTCTTTCGAAGGTCGTACTTGCCAAGTAATGCGTCAAACCTCTCTCGATCGAACCCCGGAGCTTCCATCAGCTGAAGCGCCCTCACATGGTCCTTGGCACGCCCCAGTTGAATCGCCACGGCGGCTAAGTGTTCAGCCGAGAAGATGCGCGTGCTCTGCTCAGAGACCTTAGCCTCGTTCGCCATCGCCACGGCATCTTCAAGTAGATCTGTGCCTGCTGGAAGGAACTGCACCGGCCAGCCGCCGATGACGACGTATGGACCTTCCACGCGGGCACCCCGCGGAAGGAGAAACTCATAGATAGGGGATAGCGGAGTCAATGATTTCGCGGATTCACCGCGAAAGATCACGAAGACGTCGACATCGTCAGTAGCAGCTGGCGTAGTGTACGCTGCTGCTCCCACCGCGCCTCCAATTGCATAATTTTCGATTACTCCTGCCGTCTGGAGTGCACGTAGCTCGCGGAGGACTGAATCGAGTCCCATGGTGCCTTACTTGCAAGGAGAGTCCGTCTTCAAACGACCAGAGGCTTGAACGCGACTCACGCTCACGCGGGTCTCAAATGCACCATGCGTGGATCCTCAGAATGCGACACACGACTATCCTCGATTGCACGGGGTGACGCAAAAGGAGAGACCAGATTGTAGCTCGCCTGCTCAACTCCTTCTCGTCGAAGCTCGTTCAGCATGCGAAGCGCCTCGGCGATGAGCTTGCCATCAACCAGTGGGTTGCCGGCGATCAAGACGTCCACTTCTGATTTTTTCTTCATGATCTAGCCTACCATGAACGGAGTGTAGTGTCCGGTCCAATGAAGGGCGCCGGAGTGGCCCAACTTCCGCATGTAGTCGACGAGCAACCTATGATACCCGCGGACGAGGCGATTCCCGTCCTTGTCCTGTCCGAAGTCCTCGATTTCGACCTTCACCACCTGTCGGAGAACTTGCATCGAGATTCCACGGCCGTGTGAATGCCAGCGTCCAGTATCGTTGAGGCAGTGAGCGACTTCCTCGGCGCGACGCTCACGCATCGCAGGTGTCACAGGTAGTCCGCGAGACTTCGTGGTCTTCCAGTTCTTGAACTTGAACTTGGTAAGCCACTCCTTGAGCAACGTTACGGACAACTGTCGCGCCTGCTCGTACCTATATAGCTCAGCCGGATCGTATTTCTGCACCAAGAGCGTGAGCTCAGCGGAATTCAGTTTTCCATCCACCGCCTTCTGCATCAGTCGCTCGTACTGAACGAGATACCCAAGCGCCGGAATGAAGCCACCGCCACCGGGTCGTTGAACCTGTGGATCGATCGGTCCCAGTACAGAGTAGTAATCCATGTGGATTGCATCGCCGGCCATCACCAGCACGGTTCCAGCCGACATCGCGTGGTTTGGAACGATGAACTCGACGCGCCGATAGTGGCGTCGAAGTGTATCGGCGATTCGGGGCGTAACCTCGATGTATCCGCCGTCGGTTTCGACGATCACGGCCAGACGGCGCCGGCGAACAACGCGAGCCTCGACGGCCTCTCTGATCACATCATCTACACCGCTGACGATTGGTCCGACGAACGACAACACGTCCGACCCGAGATGCTCCTCGAGTTCGAGTGCGTGCTCGTTAAGGCGTTCCTCGATCGCGCTATTCGCGTTGTGGACTGCAGTTCGGCTCACGGTTGGGCACGAGGTTTAGGCGGATGCCGACAGGAAGCGGGTCGACCACACGAGGAGAGTGCCTCGGCAGTCCGTCCCAAGGCTCTGTCAATCAACTACTTAGACGCTGGGCGCCTGTGCGGAGTCACCCCGAGGCGGCTACGCGAGCCACGGCGGTCACCATCCGATGGCACAAGACTGAGGCCAAGTGGTACTCGACGTCAAGTCAATCTAGGAGCCCGGTGAGCCTCACGGGACGTCCGTCCTTATGGATCGACCTGCTGAGCATCGGCACTACTGAAGATCAGCTTGACCTGGGATCCCTGCGTTGATCGAGGTTCGAACACGATGACTGCCCCATGCCGCACCGCGATCGCCTGCGCGATCGCGAGGCCTAGCCCTCTGCCATATGGCACCGCCTTCCGCACCTCGACATCGCGGAACGCGATAGGAAATTCGATCGAGGTGGTGGGAGTATCGGCCCCGGTCCCCTGCCTCGCGAGCGCTGGTAAGCGGGCTTCGGCGCGACCGCCACCGCGCCGGTGTGCCTCGCGGGCTGTTCGGCCTGCGGTCCGGGCGGGGGCGGGCGGGGGCCGGCGGAACTCGCCGGGCCGCTGCGGTGGGACCGCCGCGCACGCCGAACGTCCCCGCCTGGTCGCGGGGCGTCGGGGGGGGGGCCGTCCTCACGCGCAGGTCATGGTGTCGGCGGACGGGCGCGGGACACGTGACGCGCCCCGGCCCACGGGGGCCCATGTCGATGGGGGGCTCCGTGGCCCGGCGTGCGACTCGCGGGCGGCGCGGGTCCGGAGGTGGGTGAGGATCTGGTCGATGACCGACGATGGTGTGATGAACGCGACGATGCGCATGACGCCGTGGCAGGCCGGGCACGCGAGCGGGTCGACCTCGAGAATCTGCCGCAGGAGCGCCGCCCACCGGCGGCTGGCCTCGGGGGGCGCGAGGCGTGGCGCCGGCACGATCGCGAGCGGCACCGGGGCGGGCTTGGCTTGCCGCCGCATCCCGCGCGGGCGGTTGGCGCGCCAGCCGTAGTCGCGCGTGGTGACGTGCCCCTTGTCGGGGATGTGCACGAGCACCCGGGCCAGGAACTCCATCGGGTCCACGGTCTCGGTCCCCGCCGGCGGGCCCTCGGACCTGTCGGAGCGGTTGGTCACGGCCGTGGTTGAACCGGATCGTGGTGATGTTCCTGGACTTCGCCGCTAGCATGATGCCTGCCGACGTTCACCAAGACGATCGGCGCGGCGAGCTGCGCCATCACGCGCAGCTCGGCCGTGGTCGGTCGGAGAGAAGAGTGATTTGGAGGCAAGGGAGCACCTACGGATCGAACGACAACGGCCAGATAACGAGCGGGCGAATCGCGTGCTTGACAATGTCAGGTGCACTCGGCATCTTACCTGACATTCAGAGGCACTTATGAGCGACGGTCCACACAGAAGCTTGCCGATGCGGAGCCACTGGCGAGCCTGCATGCGTCGAGCAGAGAATGAGCTGCACTCGCCCGAGGAGGTGAGGATTAGCTTCGGCGCCGCAGCGCAGCGAGATCTTCCGCAGCGTGCGGTTGATGTGGTCCGCGCCACGATCTCGGAAGGGTCTCTCTTTCCGGTAATGCGTCGACAAACGCTAGAGGCTCTTCGAGGAGACTATCCCGGTTTGGCTAGCGTCGACCTGCTAGTGAACTGCGCAGTGGTGGCGGTCATGGAAGGTCGCTCTGGCGAAAGAGCAGTGCGCGAGATCGTCAGCCAAACGCTCAGCGCCGTCTCCACGGCCCAGTTCAATGGGATGGTGGAGCACGCGGCCGGAGCCGCTGCCGCGGACGAGTCCGAACGCATTATCGCACGACTACACGACGGGTTCACCTCGAGTGACTTCGACCAGCTTGCGACCGAACGCCTTCTCCCTCCGGAAGAGCGGCGGCGACGCCGCAAGCCTTCGCGAGTTCGGGGAATCGACGACGGACCTCCTCTATGAACGCGAGCCCGTTTGCAGCACGCGTGCCGCTCGTGAGGATTGACGCTACTGACGCGGGGGCAACGGCTCGCTGCGGTAGGACGCGGTTCGATCTGTCGCGGGACTTTCGGTTGGTCCCTGCAGGACTTGAGTCATATGCCTTCGCGAGCTGGCAACCTGTCCACTATGACGCGATGGTCGTCGCTGCATGCATTGAATTCGCGGACCGCTCATCTGCCAGACCTCGTCACGGATGGGCACGCGAGTTTCAAATTCGAGTGCCAGTGCACGACGTCGAGCGATGGCGAGATCGTTCTGTGGTATCGACTTTGACTGCGGTCCTTCAACACCTAACGGGCGACGCGTGGAAGTTCGACTTCGTGCGCTCGCGAACTGGCGCGCCGATCCCCGACGCCGAAGTTCTCGCCCTGCAGTTTGAGACCAAAGCAGTAATCCCCTTCAGTGACGGGCTGGACTCCTGTGCAGTGGCAGGTCTCGTCGGCCACGATATCGGCAATCGTCTACTCCGTGTGCGGATGGGCTCAAAGGCAATCGGCCGACCCACCCGCCGCGACCGGGAACCGTTTGCCCAGGTCCCCTATAGCGTGCGCGCGGAAGGAGAAGCGAGCGCAAGATCACGGGGCTTCAAGTTCGCCATGATTGCGGCTATCGCGGCGAGTCTCTGCGACGCCGACGAGATCATTATTGCAGAGAGCGCTCAAGGCGTTTTCGGACCAGCGCTCGCCACTACCGCGCACGCATATGCAGACTACCGGAGCCATCCGCTGTTCACCTCAAAGATGACGACGTTCCTTGGCTCCCTCTTCAAACGCAGCTTTCGCTTTTCGTTCCCTCGCCTGTGGCACACCAAAGCAGAGACGCTTCGCGAGTATGCGCGTATAGCGAATGAGTCGGCGCTACGTTCGACGCGCTCATGTTGGATGAGCCAGAGACTATCCTCGGTAGAGGGAGTTCATCGGCAGTGTGGCGTCTGTGCCGCATGTATGCTGCGCCGGCTGAGCCTTCAAGCTGCAGGTATCGCAGAGGACCCCCGGACCTACGTCTGCGAGAACCTGCACGCACCGTCGCTAGACGTGTCTGCGGCACCCACCTTTCGTCACTTGACGAAAGCGTTCCGTGCATACGCGTTCGCGGGATCGCAGCACCTGTTTCAAGTGGCAGCCCTGGCTCACCCGTCAATGCGTGGCACGTTGGCTCGCCATGCGGTCTTGGTTGCTGAATGCCTAGATCAGTCGTGCGATGCGACCAAAGATCTTCTTGCAAGCGTTCTTGAGCGACATTGCGCAGAACTGGATTGCTTTCTGAACCATCTTGGCCCCCAGTCCTTTGTGAACAGATGGGGTGGAGGTTCTCGTGGATAGCTCCGTGGGGCGGATCACTGACACCGAGCTAGGCGAACGTCTGAGAATAGCTCGGACCGCCCGAAAGCTTACTCAAGAAGCAGCCGCAGGACTAATCGGGGCTGCTCGTACGACGCTTCTTGCGATCGAGCAAGGCAAGCGCCGCATTCATCTGCCCGAGCTGCAGAAGTTGGCATTGGCATACGGGACGACGGCAAACCATCTCCTTCGGCGATCGGCGGTCCACCTCGATCTCGTTCCACGGTTCCGGCGTGTGCAGGGCGCCGCAGACGACGCGGTCGTGGCGGCAGTGGAACTCTTGAACGGTCTAGTCCGCGCCGAGATGGAACTCGAGGACGCACTTGGTGTGCACCGAACCCGTAACTATCCACCAGAACGACCGCTTCTTGCCGGAGATGTCTTTTCACAGGCGGAACTCAGCGCGCAAGAGCTCCGCACCTGGCTGAATGTTGGCCCCGGACCGATACGCGACATCGTCGGGCTTCTGACCCTCGCATTGGGAATTCGTATGTACGTGCGCGGGCTCGACCATTCCGTCTCGGGTGTCTACGCCTACGACGAGGCAGCTGGTGCATGCATTCTGCTCAACGCAAATCATCCGTATGAGCGCCTTGTGCAAAGCGCCTGTCACGAGTTGGGACACTTCGTCGGCACCCGCCGCCAATCCTCCGCGACTCATGTCAGCTCGTATCATGAAACCCGGGATGAGCGCTATGCGTCGGCCTTCCAGCGTTGCCTCTCGATGCCTGGTCGCGAACTCAGACAGCAGTTCGCCGAAATTACGGCCGGTCAGTCTCATCTCCTCCGTCGACACGTCATTCTTCTTGCAGACATGTTCGGAGTTTCCCGAGAAGCGCTAGTTAGGCGGCTCGAGGAGCTACAGCTCGCACAGGCTGGTACCTGGGACTGGTTCGATACGAACGGTGGTATATCCGAAAGTGACGTCGTTCGCGTTCTAGGCCACGCTCCGATCAGACAGCCATACGCCCTTCAGGCACAAGGTCTCGTGCCACCTCGACTCGCGCTACTGGCGCGGGAAGCCTGGCGAAAGGAACTGTATTCCGAGGGTCAACTCGCAGAGCTTTTTCGACTCAATCTTCATGGTATCCGCGAAGTGCTTGATGGTGCGGAACGCGAAGAGGAAGAGCCAGATGAACTATTTCGCATCGTGCGCTAGAGGACAACGTGGTAGTCCTTGATGCGAGCGTAATCATCAACCTGAATGCGTCTGGCTTCGCCCGCGAGATTCTCGCGGCGCTTAGTGAGCGCTTCTTGGTGACGACGAATGCGGTCGAAGAGCTACGACGAGGAGACGATTCGGGCCACGACGACCGCAAGAAGCTTGACACTCTCATCGCAGTAGGTTCTATCGCACTCGCCGAGCTCGACGACGAGGCTTACGTCGTGTACGAGTCGCTTATTGACGAAGGCCGAGGCTTTTCGCTCGACGACGGAGAAGCCGCAACGATCGCCGCTGGTGCAGTTTGGGGCGCATCCGTCGTCATTGACGAAAGGAAGGCCCGCCGACACTGCCGCGATGACTTCGGGACAATGACTGTCTTGAGTTCAGCAGAACTGTTTCTCCACTCAGCGATCGCACGAGAAATTGGTGCAGACGCTCAGCGGGAAGCTGTGATTCGTGCGCTCCAGATCGGCCGCATGCGCGTCCCACCGGAATGCGTGGACTCAATCGTGTCGCTTATCGGCCTCGACCTCGCCGCGGAGTGTCCGAGCCTTCCCCGAAGCGCAAGACCAGAACTGAGGGTCCCCCTGCCACTCCCTCCAGTTGAAGCTTGACTCCTGGGCCCCAACGGTCGTCTTCGAGGCGACCAAGGAGCTCAGATGAAGAAGTCCCGTTTCACGACCGAGCAGATCATCGCCATCCTGTAGGAGCATGCCGCGGGCGCGGCGCCGGCGGAGCTGATGCGCCGCCACAACGTGTCCCGGCAGGCGCTCTACTCGTGGAAGAAGCGCTACGGCGACCTCCAGGGGAGCGACGCGAAGCGACTGAAGGCATTGGAGGACGAGAACGCGCGCCTGAAGCGCCTCGTCGCCGATCAGGCGCTCAATCCGCAGATACTGAAGGACGTCTTGGGAAAAGGGTCGTGACCACCGGCGAGCGCCGGGCGGTGGTCACCGCGGTCCAGGCGCACTACCCCATCAGCGAGCGCTACGCGTGTCGCGCGCTCGGCTTCGAGCGCTCGGTCATGCGATTCGTGCCGCAGCGACCGGTGCTCGACGCGCCGCTGCGCGAGAAGCTCGTGGCGCTCGCGGCCGAGCATCCGCGCTGGAGCGTGCCGCGGTTGCACTGGCGCCTGCAGCGCGACGGCTGGCTCGTGAACCACAAGCGCGTCGAGCGCCCGTATCGGCTGGAGGGGCTCGCGCTGCGCCGCCGGAAGCGGAAGCGCTTGGCCGTGCCGCGGGTGCCGCGTCCGATCGCCGTGGGACCCAACGACACGTGGAGCCTCGACTTCGTGAGTGATCAGCTGAGCAGCGGCCGGCGCTGCCGGTGTCTCATCCTGGTCGATAGTTGCACCCGCGAGTGCCTGGCGTTTGGCGTCGCGCATAGCTTGCCGAGCACCGCTGTCATCGCGGCGCTGGAGACCGTGATCGCCGTCCGCGGGCAGCCGACGCGGCTGTCCCTGGACAATGGCAGCGAGTTCCGCAGTCGCGCGTTCGATGCGTGGGCGGCCGATCGCGGCATCACCTTGCAGTTCATTCAGCCGGGGAAGCCCGTCCAGAACGCGCACGTCGAGAGCTTCAACGGGAAGTTCCGCGACGAATGCCTCAATCAGCATTGGTTCCACTCGCTCCTCGACGCGCAGTTCCATATCGAGCGCTTTCGCCGGGACTTCAACACGGCACGGCCGCACGAAGCGTGTCACCCCTTGACCCCGTTCGAGTTCGCCCAGACCTTCACCGTACCACTCGCCCAGTTGTCAGCCTAGCACCGGAGAACGGACGGGGGGACCCTCACATTCGGTCTCAGACAGCTTGGGGCGATCGTGGCCATCGCGACGCTCGCCGTACTGCTGAGAAAGGCGGTCGCGCCGTATAGTGAGGCCTAGTCGTGGGCGTCCTTCGGCGTTCTCCTTCTCGGCGGTCAGAGCTTCGCGATGGCGGCGCTGAACGGTCAGCTGCGCACGCATCCACGAAGCATGCTCTTGTGGACACTCTTCGCTGCGAGTGCTGGAGCTCACGGACGCCCATACCTTAGGCTCGTCGGCTGACGTGCGGCGCGAGACGGAGTACTGCTCGCCGAACTGCAGCGCGCTGCGACCCCATGAGCGCCTCGGCGGGTGCCAACCGATCACATTGTTGCCGAGGCCGTCCATCGCCGCCTGGTCAAGCAATTAACGGCCCCCTTCAACGGAAAGCGACCAGTGTCGCCGGACATGAGATTGGGCGTGAACTGGATGCGCGAGAACTCGACGTCGAGCGCCTGCGCGATCGTCGCAATCAGCAGCGTCTTCGCCAGCGCCGGCTCACCGATGAGGAGCACATGGCCGCCGACGGGGATCGCGTTGTCAACCGCCTGGTGCTGTCCCACGATGCGGCGGCTGATCTGCTTCGCGATGTCGACGTCTCACGAGAAAGCCGATTGGGACGTCGCACACTACTGCGAATCCGGGGGTGCTCGAAGGAGACTTCTTAGCGAATCAAGCGGGATTGCGCCGCGGACCAGTCGCCCGTCAACGATCAGTAGCGGCGTACCGGTGATGCGCAGCTCCGTAGCCGCGGCAACATCTTCTCGCACGCGGGTCCTTGCGCGTTCACTATCGCCGCATCGCTGGAAAGATACCGAGTCGCGAACGCCAACTTGCGTCGCGAAATCGCTGAGCGAGTACCGACCAAGAGAATCTTGCTTCGAGTAGACGAGATTGGCGAACTGGAAGAACTGCTGTTCGTCAACAAGACACTCGGAAGCGAGGGCAGCCGCGTATGCGCGTGGGTTCTGCTTCAGGGGAAAATGACGATAGACCACGGATACTGTACTGTCTTCACGTAGTAGCTTTCCAATCGCAGTGTGCATCTCGTCGCAAAACGTGCACTGAAAATCGGAGAACACAACAATCCGCCTGCGAGCGTCCGCGAGTCCAAGAACGTGACCATTCAGAGTGAGAGTCGTGAACTGTGTCGCGTTCAGGGTGGGATCGGCTCGATCTTCACTCGCCTGTCCGAGTCGCGAGGCGACCACGATCGCAGCAGCCACGCAGCTGAGAGTGAAAAGAATGAGTAGTGCGTCGACGACTCGTCGCTTACATAGAGTTGACATCGCAAATGTTCTCCGCTGGTGAAGGCTTGTCTAGACAGAACTCGGATAATAGCTGTCCTCTTGACAGGCAGTGTTCCGACCCCCATGCTCCCGTCAGGTGTCCCAACAATCAATGCTGGTAACCCTGCCATGCGCGACGCCCGGCCACTGGTACTGTTGATCTCGCTAGGCGCGCTGTCCTTCGTCGTGACCGTTCTGCTACGACCGCGCGCCGAACCTGCCCCGCTCTTCGCCGTTGCGGCTGACGGTTCGAACGCCGTGACGGACTCATCTCGGTTGGCCGGAATGGGTTTCGTCCCTGGTCGTCAGCTCGTCGCGTTCGTCTTCGGTGGATCGCGTTGCCGTCCCTGCTCGTCGCCGGAAATGACGAAGGCGGTCCGCTCACTTCGCGCGAAGCTTCGCGAAGGCAATCGTCATGCGTTTAGTCAGACCCTCGTTGTTGGCGTTGCGATTAACACGGACCTCGCTGAGGGTATGCAGTATCTCGGCGCGTTTGGACTGGAACACTTCGACGAGATCAGTGTCGGAAAGGGTTGGTTGAATGAAAACGCCATTCGCTGGCTGTGGTCTGACACCTCGGCCGAAGTAGCAGTGCCCCGCATAGTACTGGTGTCGCGATCACTTTCGGCGCGGCTCGATCCCATCGAGTTGCACTTTACAACTGACTCGGTCGTGCGCGTGGTGTCCGGGGTTGATAACGTGGTTACCTGGATGACTGCAGGAGCGAGCGTCTCCGCGACGCGCTAGGGGCCTTGGAAGTGGAGACGAAGTGAAGGCGAGGCGAAACGACGTGTTCCCGTGCGCGTCGGTAGGGCTTCTCTGCACGGGAGATCACTTGAGGCCATCCTAGATGGCAGGTGCCAGCATGTCATTGTCCACTGCACGGCCGCACGGCAATCTGAGGTTCACGATGTCCGCGTTTCTGGTTTGCGCGCTTGGCGCCACCGCGGGTGTGGCGGCGACGCCGAACCGCGCTGCCGCCGCGTCCGCCGAAACGACGGGTTGGAGTTGCGTGTCATTATACCAGTGCGGATACGGCTCGAGTGAGTGCTGCAGGTGGGGCAATGGCTCGGATATGTACTGCACCACCGCATGCCCGGTCATCATCTCCTGAGAAGCTTGAGTTGGTTGTTGAACTGGCGGGACGGCAACTCGCCGCGCCGCCAGTTCAGTGTTTTCGTCGGCACGCTCGTCGCTGTTCTGCCGATTGGAGCCTGCAACTACGCTGGCGCGGAATATTCGCTTCCGCTCGAATTTGTCGTTGAGGCAAATCTGACGATTGGCGGAGCCGAGGAAGGGCCGGAGAGCTTCAGTGTGATCCATGCACTCGCCATCGATGATAAGGGTCGCATCTTCGTTTCGGACGCAGGCGAGCGCGAGATTCGTCTATTTGATTCCAAGGGAGTGTTCGTTCGGAGCTACGGGCGTCGTGGGCGCGGACCGGGAGAGTTCTTCGAACCGAATGGCATTGCACTCTCGCAGGCTGGAGAACTCTTCGTCTACGATCCACAGCAGCGGCGCTTGAGTGTCTTCGATACTGCTGGTACCGTGAGCAGGACTCACTACGTTCCAATTACTTCGTACGGTCCACTTTGGGAGGGCGGAATCGATTCGCTCGGGAGACTGCTTCATAGGCAGTACGTCCCAGACAGCGACTCGACGAACGTTGTCTTGGTGCGCCGACTGGATTTCACGACCGGAGATACTGCTTCGTACCTCCTGCCAACCTGCGGGATTCCGGATCAGCCCATGTGGCGCTTCCCACGCGGTGTAGTTGGGATTCCTTTCGCTCCTGAGCGGCTCATATGGGTTGAGCCTGACGCCGGCACATGGTGTGCCCAAACGTCACAGGCTGTCGCCTATCTTGTTCCTTTTGGGGATTCGATTCCTGCCGATTCAATCGCCAGTGTCGCGAGGCCGAAGCTGCTGTCGAGGACGGAGCGGGACTCGGCACTCGCTCTCGTGCGTAGGCAATTGGTGAACATTGGCGGACCTGCCGACATGGATTTTGGGCAGATGCCGACTCATAGGCCGCTCCTGAACGGTTTGGCGCGCGATGACGAAGGGAGGATGTGGATGCGGCTTCTCGATCAGGACGGCGTCGTGTTCCATGTTTTTGCTCCGGACGGCAGATGGCTAGCCAGAGTGCGACCGGGCGTCCGACTTGTTAATCGCCCTCTTTACACGATCGTCAAGCAGCGACACCTATACATCATCGGCCTTGATTCGAATGACGTCCCCACTGTGTATCGCTTCCCCGTTCCAAAGCTAGGTCTGTGGAGTTCCCAGCATTTAGTGGACAGCGCGCCGCCGTCGCTGATGCGCGGCCTCGAACTGCTCGGGGCTCACGCCCCCCAGATGGCTGTGGCGCCGAGTGGGGTTGTAGAAGTCTCTGATGTACGTCGCGATGTCCGCAAGGGCGAGCTCTCGGCTCGGATAGATGTGCTTCTTGATGCGCTCCTTCTTCTATAAAGCGCGGCCGCCCACCTGCTTCCCTGACGCGGCCGTCTGCACCAACCTCCGTTATGCGACCTGGAGCGGATGAATGTGGGCGATCTCGCGCTTCAAGCCGCGCGCCGCGTCCCACAGGTCCACATTCCGCTGCAGGTTCAGCCAGAACTCCGGCGAGTTGCCGAACAGCTTGCTGAGGCGAAGCGCCATCTCGGGCGTGAGGGCCCGACGCTCGCGCAGCAGCTCATTCATCGACTGCCGCGAAACGCCGGCGGCCTCAGCAAGTGCGGTGACCGACAGCCCATACTCCGGGAGAAACTCCTCGCGGAGAATCTCACCCGGGTGGATCGGACGGCGCTCAAGGGGGCGATTGTTCGGAATGGCCATGGGGTGCGCTCCAGCTAGTGATAGTCGCAGAACTCAACGTCGTACGCGTCGCCGTCGTCGAACCGAAAGCAAATGCGCCATTGATCATTGACCGCGATCGCGTGTTGCCCTGCACGGTCGCCTTTAAGGGCGTGGAGCCGGTTGCCGGGAGGAACGCGCAAGTCGGTCACCTTCGTCGCCACATGCACCGCTTCGAGCTTTCGAAGGGCGCGGCGCGCGACGTCGGGCGGCACTCGCCGGGCCTTTCCCGTGCGGAAGAGCTCCTCGGTCTCACGATCGGCGAAGGTCTTGATCACACTGAACTGTAACGCGTAACGTGACACGCGTCAATGCCCGGTGGTTCGCATAACGTCAGGTTGTGCCGTGGCCGATCAAATAGAATGCGGGTTGGCGGCCGCGCGCTACCGAAAGGTACGACAGAGCGCGGCCGCCAACCCGCTACCCTAACCGGCCATCGGCCACCAACCGCCGTTAGGCTGAGCCGCGCCGAGACCATCGGCGCATGACGAGAGTCCAGACCACGGCTACGATGGAAGTGCGGATCACGTCGCGGAGCGTCACGCCTTCGAGCGGTGAACTGAACCAGTGCGCTGCGGCACTGTCCGTGAGGGCTTGAACGCCGAAGAGCGCGAGGAAGAACGCTACTCCCATCGCGACTGGTCTCGAAACGAACAAGTTCTCACGGTTGGGTACAAACGCTCCCGTCATCGCCGACTCTCCTGCACGACAGAGGTTGTTGCTTCAGCCTAACGTCAAGTTGTGCCGCGGCCGATTCCATAAAATGCAGGTGGGCGGCCGCGCCGTACCGAAAGGTATGACAAGGCGCGGCCGCCCACCTGCTCCCCTAGATGTCGGTTCTAAAGAGGTTGTTCACTGAGGCATAACTGAGGAAGCTGGAGGTGCGACCCACCCAACCTTCAGCCAGAGGCCCCAGTGAACATCCACAACAATGCGCGATTGACCGCCTGGGGG
>Ga0154020_10003038_pt1 | contig 20366 bp, 14 predicted proteins | sample Klosneuvirus_201_FD_109709 | JGI IMG/M metagenome (GOLD analysis project Ga0154020, IMG submission 109709) | Active sludge microbial communities from wastewater, Klosterneuburg, Austria - Klosneuvirus_20160825_MG | ecosystem: Engineered > WWTP > Aerobic digester > Activated sludge | place... | reverse complement strand
TGGGCCTACCATTTCCAACACTCTCACTTTAGGTGTTGGAAATAAAACCTGATAGGTTTCAATCTCGGCTTCATAGCCCCAACTTCTAAATTGATCGCGCATCCATAACGCATATTCTTTACCAACTGCCGACCCAAGATGATGCGGCCTGGCAGTGAGTCGTTTCATCCATTGATCTAAGTTGTCGGCTTTTAGATAACTATCAAATTTTTCTTCCAACGTGAATTCAGCTTTGGCTGCTTCGGGTGTATAACCCTGAATAGTTTTTTGGCCAAACGAAGAAATGGAAATCAGTAAGAGTGCGGGAAGTAGCAAGTGTTTCATAGCAGTTCTTTTTTGTTGTGAATATACAAAGGTTGTTCTTCTTGAGTTAACCGACCGTCCTCAAAATAAGCCTTTTCAAAAAGCATTATCCTTTGGGAGATGGCCAAAAAACAAAAAATAAAGAGAAGCGAAATTTAATTGAGATTGAAATTAGTAAGTTTCAATTTCAAGTATATCTGTCTTCACGCAACACGAGCCATGGCGAGGGTCATTTTGTTAACTCTTTTGATGTCGCTAAGGCAATTACTCTACCCTTGTCTCCCACAGCATTGTAAAAGTGGTAAACAACTCCATTCCATTTTATTACCCATGGTTTATGTGCATATCTATTATCAAAACTTTTAGAAGGAGCTATTAAATCTTCTCCTTCCCAATCTGTCCAATTAATTAAATCGTATGAACAGGCAAATCTTTCAAAGGCACCAGGTTTCCAGAATGCTCCAAAATAAAACATGACATAAATATCACCGATTTCTGCAATCTGCGCATCCCCACAAATACCTTTACCTCTTGTAATAACAGGATTTTCTCCATATCGTTTCCATGTAACCATGTCATCTGATACTGCCATTGCAATACTTTCATAGTGGGCAGTATCTCCCTTGGCGTTATAAAACATAACAAAGGGATGCCCGGTGTGTTTTTGGGTATCGCGAATAGCTAAACTTTTGAAAATAGTTCTGTCATCGTACCAACGAACATCTTCATCCATAGGAGACAAAAGAGGAGCGCTGTTTCTATTCCATTCATTGGCTTCGGTTAACTCAGTGGTATAGGCTAAGCCAATTTTTAATGTGCCCGATTCATATCCCGTTGTGTTTCCACCCAAGTAGGTCATCCAATATTTGTCGTGATAATTTTCTACTGAATAATCACCACCCCAATCGGTATTAATAAGTGCTACATATCCTGCTTTTTGGTTGGCATCCCATGTGTTTTCAGTGAACGACAATATTTTTCCTTTCGATTTCCAATTGAGTAAATCAACACTTTCCGATAACCAAGTTTCGTACCCTTGTCCATCAAAAACAATATACGTCATATACCACACATCGTCTTTGCGAAAGATTGTTGGACTGTCAACCATTTTTGTGGTATCCGGATGTTGAACAACAACACCATATTTGAAAGGAGTTTTAATCTCATTAAAAATTCGTTGCATCTCTTTTTGAGATACCGCCTTATCTACTAAGGTATTTTTTTTATCACAACCGATTAATGATACTGACCCAAAAAACACGGTTATTAATAGCGCTATTTTATTCATTAAAAAGGAATCTATTTATTTGTCATAAGTTTCCGCGAAGCAAACCTTAACCTGTTCCTTCCACTCTACTTCCAATTCTAATTTCATGTACTATCTCTAAAGGGCTAATACGAAAATTCTTGTTTATTGGTGAGCCAATCTATTAGCGCATTGCGCACGAGAGTCGAAAGATTATTTCTCGCCATAAATTAAAAGCGCACTTCCATCCATTATCACATTTCCATCCGCATACTTTTTATTTACCAATTCGAACACTTCCCTTTTTATTTTATCTTTCATTGCACTATCGGCTTTACTGAGTGCTGCCACAACAGGAGAAGCAATTTCAGTCATCATTTGCCAGTAAATTTCAGTTGTTCCGCATTTCAATTTGCACGTTACTTCGCTTTCAGAAATATTTTTAAACCCGGCCTGATTAAAAATGTTTGTCAATAAACCGCTTTTGCCACAACGAAAAATACCCGGAGCTTCAGGTGGCGGAACAGGTAATTGCATATTTCTGTTGATGGTTTCGCTTATAGCGGTTACCCAGAAATTCTTATCGGCTGTACTCCAAACTGCAGTTGCAACTTTGCCACCTGGTTTTAATACGCGTTTTATTTCTTTAGCAGCCAAAAGCATGTTCGGGAAAAACATAAATCCCATTCGGCAACTAACCGAATCAAATGTGTTGTCGGCAAAAGGGAGTTCACAAACATCGCATGCACGAAATTCAACATTTTCAATGTCTTTTCGTAAAGCATTTTTGCGGGCAATATCGAGCATCTCATTTGCCAGATCAGTAATAATAACTTTTCCATCTGTTAGCATACTTGCAATGCTTAATCCGGGTTCGCCTGTTCCTGCCGCGATATCTAAAATTATCTGTGCCCCGCTAGGTTTTAACAAACTAATAATTCCATCAGCAGCTGGTTGCATGTGGGCATGAAGTTCCAAATCCCACTTTTTCCATCCGGACGAAAATTTATTCCACGATGCTTTTTGAGCTACTCTGATTTCTTGAAATTGTTGTTCCATGATTTTAGTAGTTAAAATGAAATTCATGACATATATTGTGCGACCGCTACCATCCATATTAGCATTGCCATATAACCGATATATACTCAAATCCAACTTCACACCTCTGCATACAACTCCTTAGCAGTTTCATTTTTTCGTTCTTGAATGATATTCACCACTTGTTGGTGAGCCTGCGCTACCTGCCTTTCACGCAAACACCAACAATGGCGAGGCCTGTGCGAAGTTTATTAAAGTTATAAGTACCAAAATAGTTGTTAGAAGAGTGCGTCTCATTGCCTAAAAAATTATACGTGTGCAGATACACGTTAATTCTGTTCTATTTTAAATGTTGAGTTAAAAAGGCTATAACCTTGTTTCTGATTTCATCTACATCATACATGGCACCAAAGTGTGGCGCATCTTTAACAATAGTTAAGTCATTTTTTACGCCATAATAGTTAAGCCATGCACTAAACAATTTTGATTGTTTATTCGATACCATCATATCTTTTTCACCGTGAAAAATCAGAAAGGGTGGGTCATTTTTATCAAGGTATGTAATTGGGCTAGCTGCCTTTGCTAAATCGGGGCGTTCTAATGGAGTTGCCCCAATCAATAACGCTTCGGGGGATTTTTCGTCCTCATTTCCAGGCAGTAAAACCAAATCTACAGGGCCATAAAAATCTACGACTGCTTTATATTGGAAAGGGCGATAGGTGTTAGAAAAATAAAAATTATTAACTTCATTATTTTGTGATGTACCCATTAAAACGGCCAAGTGCCCGCCTGCCGAAAATCCCATCAGCGCAATTCTGTTTTTATCTAGACTATATTTATCCGCATTGTCGTATAGAAACGAAACAGCCTTATTACAGTCTTGTAAGATTGCAGGAAACACCGCTTGCATTGCAAAACGATAGTCAATGGAAGCTACTGCAATTCCTTGATTGAGCATTGCCGCAATGGTGTTGGGCATATAGCCCATGTCGGCATATTTATCATTGCCTATCCACCCACCACCATGTATAAATACTACAAAAGGTAATTTCCCTTTGGAATCAGCAGGAAGATAAATATCCAATAAATGTTTTTCGAGCTTATCATTGTTATAAGGAATATTGCCATGGATAATTGTTCCTTTTGGCAAACGAGCCTGCACCTGACTACCTGAAGGCGGTTGAGCAATAGTAAAAGAACAGATTAGCATCGCTATAATTAATGTCAGAAATCCTTTCATATCCTTTTAAGTTTTTAATGTTTTTATAGTGTTACTCAGAAATAGTGACCAACATTTAGCTGTTGGTCAGCGACTAACATTAACTCGGAATTTATTGTTATTGATATCTTACTGGCAGCATGTTTAATTTTAGCAATGACAATAATAAAATCATTAAGACGGTTCCTATTGTTGCAATTATGTTTACAAATTTTTGTGCCTTGCTATTATTTTGAAATATCTTTTCAATTGCTCTAAAAAGTATCAATCCAATTATTCCGCCTATCGTATTCGTAATTAGATCAGTAATATCAAAAGCTCCAACTCTAAAAAAAAATTGAAAGCCTTCAATCATTAGGCTAATTAAGAAAAATAAGAAAACGTTTTTCCAAAAATTCCATTTTTCAAATAAAATTCCTGCATATATACCAAGCGGTACAAAAATCATTGCATTCAAAATAATTTCACCAAAATCAATTTTACCATTTAAAATTAAAGGTTCACTAAACGGAATTAAGTTTATACTCCTATTTTCCATATAAGAAAATCGTACCCCTAATTTAAATACTAAAATCCACCATAAGACAATCAAATAAACTACAAATAATACTTTAGTTAACGTATTTGTCATTACATCAAATTCCTTTTATGCGCAACAAACGACTAGTACTTGTTTGAGGGTGTTGGTCAGCGACCAACACCAACAAAGGTAAGGTAACAAAAAGCAAACCATACTATAATCTGTCTTTGCCATCTTTTAATGTTTTAGGGTTTACTATATTGTTGTAGGCCGATAGAAGAGCTTCTGTCACTATTTCTTTTGGGACTTTGTCAAGTAAAAAAGTAGTAGCCCCCTTTTCTCCCCATTTGTTTGGAACAGGATAAATGCCTGTATTTATTTTACAAAAAACATTTTGCTCCTCAGTCGTCAAAAAAATGTTAGCGGAATTGTCTTTCTCAAGGTAAGTAGTAAACATTTTTTTATTGGCTATTTTAAAACCAATCCTCTCAAAGTGTGGGCGCGACTCTACCCACGGAAACGAAAGGGCCAAATCAATAAACTCATCTTTTGTCATGATCATTGCCTGTAAACTTGCCACCAGCATAAATATAACAGCATTGCCAATATCACCGATAATGTACTCCCGCCTTGGTGCGTGTCCCACGCACCACTTTTAATACAACCTTCTCAAATTATCCAAAAACTACACTCTTACTCCAACTTCACACCCAAATTCTTACCCAACAATTTAAACTGCTCCTCCCACTCTACATCCAACTCTTTAGGGGTTTCATCCTTACGCTCCTGCGAGAATTCGAAATAGAAATTCTGGCTCTTGTGAAAGTTGGGCTCGAGCTTAAACTTTTGAAGTAACGGAAACATTCTATTCAATCGCTGAATGCGTTTTAGATTTTCGCGCTCACTGCTAATACGCTTCAACTCCTTGAAAATACTTTCTCCGGCCAACTGCGAAACTTTGCTTGGGTCTTCAATCTTAAAATTCCATTTTGCCAACTCCCCTACTATGCGTTCCATCTCCTTGATATTAATCTTATCGGATTGAAAAATCTCAATCAAGTCGGCATTCAACACATATTCAAAAGTAGTTTTGTAAATAATCGGTATAGGAATATTGTTATTCGCCAACGCATTGATTAATGGATAATCGCGGTCATAACTTTTGCGAAAGGATTGCACTAACTCGGCCATACTTTCAAGCGAAATCATATCTAAGATTTTTCGCTTCTCATCCTGAAACAATTCCCAGATGGTATATTTGTCGGGGCCAAAGTAAACCTGCATCAATCCAATCACATCGCCCAAGCGTCCTTCTTCAAACGACTTCACCATACGAAATTGCATGCTGGCAAAACGATCGGGTTCCATATCCAAAGAAATATTTCCAATGATATTATGCTTACCCAAATAGATAACCGCAAAAGCAAATTTCTTTTCGGATCTGGTAACCATTGATTTTACTTTGGTTATACCCAACACCAACTTTTGTTCGCCAGCTTCTTTCTTAATGAAAAAATCGTTGCTCGTTGTGTAGTTAAAAATATTAAGGGTCTCCGTTTCTTCTTCAAAGATGGACGAAACCGCATAGTGCATGCCCACCCGTTGTAAGTTGGTGCGCGAGGGTAACACCACATTTTTATAAACGTTGGCTCCGTTTTGATAGGTGGCAACATTGCTTGGTGCATCTTCTAATCGTTTCATAAACTCTTCTTCCAAATCAACCAACCCAATCTGGTTAGCTAATTGAATTACGCGACACGCATACTGCATCACCTGAATGGTTTCAATGCCTGAAATCTCATCGAAGAACCAACCACAACTGGTGTACATCAACATAGCATGGCGTTGCATTTCCATAATGCGCAAAATCCGGTTAGCGGATGCATCAGCCAAGGCGTGATCTTTAAGAAAACGTTTTACATTTTCATCACTACGCTTCAACACAATGTTTATATATTCATTGCGGGCTTTCCACGGATCTTTAATAACCTTAGCCGCCTCGCGTTCAAAAATAACTTCAACGCTATTGCGCAACCAATCGAGCGCATCGCGCAAAGGTCCACGCCACAACTGATTCCAACCGGGTTTGCCGGAATTACATCCACAGTTGCTCCGCCACCGCTCCACCCCATGCACGCAACTCCATGAACTGTTTTCAATTATTTGCGCTTCTTCTTCGGGCGGGCACAACTCAATAAACTGTGCGTAGTTGGTGAGTGTAGCTTCCGTGTCGTTTTTAATAAAATCTAAGCAAAAAGCAAGTGCCATTTCACCATGTTTGTGATGGTGACCATAGGTTTCGCCATCAGTAGCAACATGCACTAACTGCGATCCGGCATCGTCATTATTAAAGGTACTCAACAAACGATCTGCAAAGCGCTTACCATCATTCAACAAACCATTGAAGGCAATGCCTTGCGAAATGTCGCCTTCATAAAAGAAAACAATAATTGATTTACCACTGGGCAGGTTGCACCGATAGGCTTTGGTTGTATTGACAGTTCTGTCATTTACTGGATTCCATTCGGCATCACCAATTTTGCGAACAGCCTTGGCCTGGCGCGGTGCCAGAATAGTAAACTTAATATCATTCTCTGCTAACACTTCAAGTGTTTCTGTATCCACTGCCGTTTCGGCCAACCACATGCCTTCAGGTTTGCGCCTAAACCGATATTCAAAATCACGAATTCCCCAAAGCACCTGAGTCTCCTTATCGCGCTTATTGGCTAACGGCATAATGATGTGATTGTAAACTTGCGCCACTGCCGACCCATGGCCGCCAAAATTTTTCTCACTCAGTTTGTCTGCTTCTAAAATAGCTTCGTAGGTATCGGGTGCATAAACTTCCATCCACGAAAGTAGCGTAGCCCCAAAATTGAAACTGATACGCGCGTAGTTGTTAACAATATTTTTAATAATCCGTTCCTCATCCAAAATACGCGAGGTAGCATTTGGCTCATAACACTCTGCGTTGATGCGCTCGTTCCAGTCGTGATAAGGATGTGCCGAGTCCTGAACTTCAATTACCTCAAGCCAGGCATTTTCGCGCGGGGGTTGATAAAAGTGACCGTGGATACAAACGTATTTGTTAGAACTGGAAGACATAGAGAATTAAGAATTACGAGGTACAAATTAAGAATTAAGAATTTAAACATTGACTGATTTACTACTTACTAAGTGCCTCTTACTGAGTACCGATCACCACTTACTGATTACCATTTATTATCGACTAAATACTCAATACTATAAATTACTCTAAATCAAACTCAGCCTTTTCTTCCTGAAGTTTTAAAACAGAAATTCCCAACGGAGGTAATGTTATAGACACTGAATAATCTTTGTTATGATACTTCACTGGGGTTGTATTGAGAACTCCTTGATTCAGCACGCCACTTCCGCCATACTTTAACTCATCAGAGTTGAAGACTTCTTTCCATGTTCCGCGAAAAGGAACGCCAATGCGATAAAGATTTCTTGCTTCGGGAGTAAAATTGCAAATCACAATCAGCGAGTCTTCTTTAACTTCACTCTTACGCATATAAACAATCACACTGTTTTCGCGATCGGAATAATCAATCCATTCAAAGCCGCGATCATCAAACGAATATTGATAAAGCGCTAATTCAGTCTTATAAAATGAATTCAAATCTTTTATCAATGTATGAACTCCACGATGGCCTCCATGATCAAGTAAATGCCAATCTAAACTTCGATCATGATTCCACTCACCGGTTTGTCCAAACTCACCACCCATAAACAAAAGCTTAGTACCCGGGTGCGTAAACATATAGCTATACATCAACCTCAGGTTTGCAAACTTGCGCCACTCATCGCCTGGCATGCGGCCCATAAGCGAACCTTTTCCATGCACTACTTCGTCATGCGAAAGTGGTAACATAAAGTTTTCCGTAAAGGCATACACCGTGCTAAAGGTGATTTCATTCTGATGATATTTTCTATGAATAGGATCGGATTGAAAGTAATGCAGTGTGTCATGCATCCAGCCCATCATCCACTTTTGTCCAAATCCAAGACCACCTAAATAAGTAGGTTTAGAAACACCCGGCCACGCAGTCGATTCCTCCGCAATAGTTGCCACATCCGGAAAACTACCATAAACAACTTCGTTAAATTCTTTTATGAATGTAATGGCTTCAAGATTTTCATTGCCGCCATATTCATTTGGTATCCATTCGCCTTCCTTGCGGGAATAATCTAAGTAAAGCATAGACGCAACAGCATCTACGCGCAATCCATCGGCATGAAAAAGTTCTAACCAAAATAATGCATTGCTTATAAGGAAAGATCGAACTTCGGGGCGACCATAATTATAAATGTAACTACTCCAATCGGGATGAAATCCTTTTCGCGGATCGGCATGTTCAAATAAATGAGTTCCATCAAATTTATAAAGCCCGTGCGCATCGCCCGGAAAATGGGAAGGAACCCAATCCAAGATAACACCAATCTCAGCTTCATGAAAAGCATCCACCAATTCCATAAACTCTTGTGGTGATCCGAACCGACTGGTTGGAGCAAAATATCCGGTAAGCTGATAACCCCACGAGCCAAAGAATGGATGCTCCATTACTGGAAGAAATTCTACGTGGGTGAATCCACTTTCCTTTACATAGTTGACCAACTCAATAGCTTGTTCTTTATAACTCAACGAACGATTTCCATCTTCGGGTTTCCGTTTCCAACTTCCAGCATGTACTTCATACACCGAATATGGTTTTGGTTTTTTCTCATTCTTTTTCCGTTCATTCAGCCAATGACTATCGCGCCAAGTGTAGTCATGATCCCAAACAATTGACGCTGTCTTAGGCGCTATCTCTGCATAAAAGGCAAACGGATCTGCCTTCTCTAAAATCTCTCCTGTGTTGGAGTGTATGGAATATTTATAGGTCTCTCCTTTTCCAATACCTGGAAAAAATCCTTCCCAAATTCCTGACTCATCCCACCGAGGCGAGAGCTTATGGTCATTAGCATTCCAACTATTGAAATTTCCAATTACAGAAACACCGCGCGCATTGGGTGCCCAAACCGCGAAGTAAGTGCCCGATTGTTTTTTGAAAGTAGCCAGATGGGCGCCCAACTTTTCATACAGTTTAAAGTGCTTCCCACTTTTAAACAAATGAATGTCGAAGTCGGTGAGCAGACTAAAACTGTCTTGCTCTGTAGATTCATTTTTTGAACTCTTTTTCTTTGCCATAATAGTTAGCTTTTCTTTTTCCGTGCTTCTTTCGCTTCAAAATATCTATTCATGTGGTAATGAATTCCACGCAAAGGAATATTTACCCAATCCGGTCTGCTGTTTAATTCATACCCCAATTCATAAATCGCTTTTTCCAGTAAATAGGTTCGGATTAAAATTTCATCCTGATCGGTGAGTTTACTGTCGAGACCTGAACGCTCTAAGTAAGCACCCAAATAAAATCTACTCACATAATGTTGCCATTGCTCGGCCCATTGAATCAGAAACTCAAGATCTTTTTCGCGGTAGTTCTCATTCAACAAAATCTTTCCGAATGCAGCATAGTGAAACGAGCGCATCATACCGGCTACATCTTTCATCGGGTTTTTCTTCAGCCTTCTTTCACTGAAACTAAAACCCGGCTCGCCTTCAAAATCTATAATAATAAAATCCTTGCCGGTGAAAAGTACCTGCCCTAAATGAAAGTCGCCATGAATACGGGTTTTGATTGCATTCATTTTTACTTTATAAATCTCACTAAAGCACTCCATCACATCATCTTCCATGGCCAATACTTTCCTGGCAAGCTCTTTGGTTTCATCATTGAGTTTATCTAATGATTGCTCCAATAGTTTAAACCGATCGCGGGTAAGCTTGCGAAGTGCCGAATAAAGTGAGCGTTGGTAGTTAGCATTAAAATAATCAGGCGCAAAAGCAGGATTCGTTGTATCCGATGCCAGAGCAAGATGCATTTCGGCTGTGCGCTGCCCTAACCGAACCACGCGTTCATAAAATCCACGACCTATAAATTCCTGAATCAACTCGGGAGCTTCTTCAAACTTTATGGCGGCTTTATTTACTAATGCAGGTAGTTTCTCTTTCTTTGCTTTAGCCATCACACGCTCATAGAAACGACCAACCGAATCAATCGTCATTACCCACGAGTCGCCCTGGTTCTCCACCTTTTCCTGCAGCAAGCCAAGCACCGTTGTGTTTCCTTCATTATCGCGATACTCAACACTACCTGCATATTTAGGAGCATTTCTAAATGAAGTATTCTCTGAAAGAAAACGAATGATTTCAAGATCTGGATTTATCTCCTGCTCAATCTTTCTATAAAATTTAAAGAAGTATTGATCATTATAGATTATAGCGGTGTTGCTTTGATCTGCCTTTAATATTTTTGAGTCAATTGTTTGCGCATTCAACTTGGTGAATACACTACTGTTAAATTCAAGTGTTCCCCCATCGTCTTTTATCCGCACTTTTCTATCCATGCTGGCAAACATAAAGTCGCGGAAACCTTTGTGATAACTACTATCCAAAATAAATCCAACCTTGCCTTGAATGTCTGCTCGGCAAACAACACTTTGAGCCGTGTATTCTACTTTATCAAAAATGCTATCAGAAGGAATAAAGCACATGGGTAGAAAATACAATTCGGGAAGGCGTTGCACGTAATGAACTTCAATAATAGTCAGGTAGTGCATCTCACCATCCGCCTTGAGCGGAATTACTTTATTGATGGTCATTTTACTAATGGCGCGCGCTTTACCACCAAACCAGCGGCACTTCTTCATGAACGGTTGAAGAATTTTTCGCTCTAAGATTCTTACATCATTATAATTAGAGAATGATCGCTCCCACGAAAGATCAGACTTAAATAAAAATAGCTCATTGGTATCGCCACCTTTTTGCTTCTTTTCAGTAGCATCTGCCTGAAACCAGAAATACCCATAAGGGCCAATCGTAATTGAATAGTCGCCTTCACCTACATTCATAAACCGGTTCTGACTAAACACTTCTGTAATATCACAATCTTTAAATTGTTTTAAATCGAGTGTAGTGGCTTGTGAAAATTGAGAAAGATTTGCTACAACAATAATGTGTTGCTTCTCGTAGCTGCGAACGAAACATAAAATTTTTGAATTTGTACTTTCAATAAATTTAATATCTCCACGACCAAAGAGATTTAATCGTTTGCGCATGGCGAGCACATTTTTAATCCACCACATCAGCGAAGATGGATTTTCTTCTTGCGTGGCAACATTAATAGACTCGTGCCGATAAACTGGATCGCTTACAACGGGCAGATAAAGTTTCTGTGGGTTGGCCGTTGAGAAACCAGCATTTAAATTCATATCCCATTGCATGGGTGTTCGCACACCAAATCGATCGCCCAAATAAATATTGTCACCCATTCCAATTTCATCACCATAATAAAGTACGGGTGTGCCTGGCAGCGAGAATAGTATAGTATAGAGCAATTCAATTTTTCTTCTATCGTTACTCAACAACGGTGCTAACCGTCTTCGTATTCCTATATTGTGTTTTGTGTTGGGTTCACTTGCGTAGGCTTTAAAGAGATAGTCTTTCTCTTCCTCTGTTACCATTTCAAGGGCAATCTCATCATGATTACGTAAGAACAAAGCCCATTGACTATTAGGAGGCGTTGACGGTGTTTGCTCAAGAATATCTATTATCGGATATGAGTCTTCCGTTCTTAACCCAAGATACAAACGTGGCATCAACGGGTAATGAAAATTCATGTGACATTCTTTGCCTTCGCCAAAATATTCAGCTGCATCCTCCGGCCATAGGTTAGCTTCTGCGATTAAAATCCGATCTTTATAATGTTTGTCGATGTGGCTGCGAAGTCGTTTTAAGAATGCATGCGTCTGTGGAAGATTTTCGCAACTCGTACCTTCTTCTTCAAACAAGAAAGTAACCGATGAAAGTCTGAATCCATCAACTCCCATCTTCATCCAAAAGTCAACAACCTTAATCATTTCAAGTTGTACTTCTGAGTTCTCGAAATTCAACTCAGGTTGATGACGATAGAAGCGATGCCAGAAATATGATTTAGCTTCATTATCCCAAGCCCAGTTCGATTGTTCTTCATCACTGAACATAACCCTTGCCTCTTTGTACTTGTCGGCAGTTTCACTCCACACATAATAATCTTTGTATCGTGAACCAGGCCTCGCCTTGCGCGATTTTTGAAACCAAGGATGTTGATCGGACGTGTGATTTAATACAAGTTCAGTAATTACTTTTATTCCTCTTTGATGCGCCTCCTTTAAAAACAATCTGAAATCGGCAAGTGTTCCATAGTCTTCATGAATGTCGCAATACTCAGAGATGTCATACCCATCATCTTTTAATGGAGAAGGGAAAAACGGTAGCAACCAGATTGTATTTATGCCAAGGTCTTCTAAATAATCAAGTTTTTGAATTAAGCCCTGAAAATCACCGATGCCATCGCCATTGCTATCATAAAAAGAACGCACACTTAACTCGTAAATGATTGCATCTTTAAACCAAAGTGGATCGGTATGTTTAGTTGAAGCCATGATTACATATTTGATTCGTGAATTTGCAACTTAAATAAATGGAAAGGCATTTTGTTTGGATTGAGATCAACAAAATTCCACTCCTGTGTCCAGGTGTAATGTTCATCGGTAATCAAATCATGTAATTTAACATTAATCTTATCCGTTAATTTCAATCGTTCTTTAGGCAATTGTATAAAACCGTTTTGTCCATTGTTTGGATCAAGATTTACCACAACCAGAATAATATTTGAAAGATCGTCTGTTGCTTTTATGTAAGCTACTATCTGACTATTTTCAATTGCACAGAACTGCGTGTTCCATGTAGACTGAAGCGCAGGGTTTTCTTTTCTGATTTTGTTTAGGTAACTCATTATGTCCGTCATGCGGTTGGTTCGTTTCCAATCGTAATGGCGTACTTCATACTTCTCAGAATTAAAATATTCTTCTCTTCCTTCTATCGGAGTATTCTCATAGAATTCATACGATGGTCCATACACACCATAGTTTGAAGAGAGTGTGGCGGCCAGTGCATAACGAAGTATAAAACTATTCTCACCTTGATTTTGCAAATGAAAGGGCAAGATATCAGGTGTATTCGGCCAGAAGTTTGGCCGGAAGAAATTTCGTGAAGGTCCGTAAACCAAATCATTTACATACTGAACCAACTCTTGTTTGGAAACCCGCCACGTAAAGTATGTATACGATTGAGTAAATCCAACCTTGCCCAACGAGTCCATGATTTTAGGTCTTGTAAAGGCTTCAGCTAAAAATATGGTATCTGGATATTCTTTTTGCACTTCAGCAATTACCCAGTGCCAAAATGGAATGGGCTTAGTGTGTGGATTGTCAATTCTGAAAATAGAAATTCCTTGCTCAATCCAAAAGATGAAAACAGATTTCAATTCTTCCCACAACGCTTTCCAATTATCCGTTTCAAAATTGAATGGATAAATGTCCTGATATTTCTTTGGTGGATTCTCAGCATATTGAATAGAACCATCGGGGCGCTGCTTAAACCATTCGGGATGTTCGGTTACATAAGGATGATCAGGTGCGCATTGAAAGGCAATATCCATGGCCAGATCAATCTCTAACTTCTTTGCTTCACCAACTAATTTTTTAAAATCGTTTAACGTACCGAGTGCCGGAAGAATTGACTTATGCCCACCTTCCTCGCTACCAATTGCCCAAGGCGAGCCGGGTTCACCTTTCACTGAGCTAACATTATTATTTTTTCCTTTGCGATTTACTTTTCCTATTGGATGTATGGGTGGAAGGTACAACACATCAAAACCCATGGCTGCAATGCGCGGCAACAATCTTACGCAATCCTGAAACGTTCCATGTTTCCCTGATTCTAATGAAGCCGAGCGTGGAAAAAATTCATACCAAGCCGAAAAGTTCGCCTTCGCATACTCCACCTGAATTTTAATTTCAGAATCTAATTTAGTTTCGTTTGCTCGCAGCGGATTGGCGTGAACGATCTCAGCAAACTCAGGACTTAAAACAAAATCAATAGCAGATTGATAGCGGGCTTTATCCTCTAGTTTCTTTATGTGAGGCAGTAATGTTGAATTCGATTTTGATAATTCTGTAAGTAACAAAGCGCCCTCCATCAATTCTACTTTCACATCCACTTTGGCCGCAGCTTTCTTTTTAAAACCATCATACCAGGTATCGAAGTGATCCACCCAGGCTTCAATGGTAAACACATAGATACCCGTTTCAGATACTACAAATGAAGCACTCCAGCGGTCGTTAAACGTTGGATTTAACTCCACACGCACCCAGATTTTAGCGCCATGCTTTTTATACAAAACTTCAGCCCGTATATGGTCATGGCCATCGCCAAAGATAGTAGCCGAAACATCTACCCGTTCGCCCACCGTGCGTTTAGCCATATACAACCCATTATCTACGAGCGGTTGTACATTTTCAATTATAACTCTCAACTTACCGTTTTCCATCTACCAAAAATTACATCGTTACTTAACTATTACTGAAGCATAAGCGGGTATCACAATCGCATGATCTTTTATCTCTGCTTCGCCTTCCGAAATAAAATCAACTTTACTAAAATCACTTAATTCATTTTCTAATCGCACTGTAATTTCCACATCCGATACATTGTGTATTATCAGCCTTTGCTCATCCCCTTTTCGTCTGATAAAACTAACCAGTTCCTGAATGCTTAACGATGAGCTTTCTATGCTTCCGTAGGTTAACACTTCACTTGAGTTTCTATAATGAATGAAATGTTTATAAAAATTATACAACGATTTAGGATCGTCCTTTTGTTTAGATAATGGTATAACAGTTTGATCTGTGCTGTACATAGGTTTCTCCCAACTCGTTTGCATCTTTTCATTCGCTCCTTCGGCCCATACAAAAGGCTCGCGAATGAATTCATCCGGCTTCCGTCCTTTCATTCCAATTTCTTCACCATAATAAATGTAGGGTGTGCCGGGCAGGGTGAGTAAAATTGCGGCTGCAACACGGGCTTTATTTGTATCATCACCGAGTTCACTTAGAATTCGATTCTGATCATGGTTCTTTAAGAATGTAGCATCGATGAATTCGTTCGTACTTGAATTATAAAAATCAGTTATCTGTTTGTACGTGCTGATAAGGCCAATGGTATCTTTACCTGCATTGACAACCGAAGTGATTGAATAACCCATGTCGAAATTAAAAAGAGCCGGTAATCCTTTAAGGTAAGGTGCAACATCTTTTGCGTTTGACCATACTTCGCCCACCAAATAAACTTCAGGTTTAATTTTTTGCATCTCCTCGCGAAACCAAACCCAAAAAGCATGATTGTCTTCAGCACGATCGGTTGGATAAATGTGTTTGGCCGCATCCAATCTAAATCCATCCACGTTCATATCGGACAACCAATATTTTCCAATGTCAACAAACTCTGCTTTTACTTTTTCATTATCAAAATTTAAATCAGGCATACCACCCCAAAAGAAACCATAGTAATGCTCGGCCAATGTATCGCCTTTAACCGAATGCCATTGGGTAATGTTATCCGAATCCAGCGAAGTTTCTTTTTTAGAAATCAGTGCGCGAATAGAATCCTTTTTAGCCCACACATAATAATCCCGATAAGGATTGGTTTTATCTGTGATGGCTTGTTGAAACCAGGGATGATCGGAACCTGTGTGATTTAAAATCAGATCGACTAAAATTTTGATTCCACGCTTGTGCGCTTCGCTTACCAGGTTTTCGAAATCCTGTTGCGTACCATATTCGGGATCAACCGCTTTATAATTTGTAACATCATACTTATGATAAGTTGGTGAAGGCATAATGGGCATGAGCCATATTCCCCCTACTCCTAAATCTTTTAAGTAATCTAACTTAGCTGTCAATCCATTAAAGTCGCCAATACCATCACCATTACTATCGGCAAAGGAGCGTACAAACACTTCGTAATTTACTCCATAAGGCCATCGTGTAACATTCTCCGATTGCTTTTGGCAAGCCGAGAAAATTAAAATGAGCACTAAGATCAATAGTCTGCGCCTCATTCCTTTATCTTAAAAATATAAGACGTGTGCGGAAATAAATCTGTTTCAAATGTGAATGTTCCATCAAGACCAATATCCGTTCCGCTACGCAGCAAGTCGCGCCCAACATACACGTTATCATGCTTCATTTGAAAAGCCTGAGCAACTTCATCCGAAAGTTTAATCTTTAAGCGCACCAACTTATCCTCAAACCCAGAAAGAATTATCAAACGTTCCTCACCAGATACGCGCGCAAACACATGAATCTTGTCTGAAATATTTCCTTGCTCAAGATTGTATTTGGTAAGATCGTAATAGTCGCCATTGGCTATGGCTTTGTTTGTTGCGGCAAACGTTAGCACATCGCTATAAAATTGACGCAATTGTTTTTGATCTGGGGTTAGTGCTCCCCCATCATACTTTCCACCGTTCACCCATTTTTGATGTTGTGGCACACCCCAATAATCATAAATAGTTGTGCGCCCATCCTCGCCACCAAATCCTTCACTTCCTGCTCCGGGTTCTCCTACTTCTTGCCCAAAATAGATCATCATTGGACCACGATCAATCAACGCGCTAATCACCAGCGCTGGGGCGCCCTTCCAATAATCTCCTGCAAAGAATGGAGAAGCAATGCGCTGCTCATCATGATTTTCAAGAAAGTGAACCATGTTGTTATTTATGCCAGCTAAACTTTTTTGAATTTGATCAATAGCTAAGGTGTTCAATTTTCTATTCATTAATAACCGAAGTGTATCGTATAATTGAACTTTATCGTACAAGAAATCAAAGTGCCCCGTTTGAATATAATTTTTGTATTCGGCAGGATTGTAAATTTCAGCGATAAAAATTATTTCGGAATTAACAGCTTTCACTTGTGGTATTGCCCAGTTCCAAAATTCAACCGGAACCATTTCGGCCATATCGCACCGAAAGCCATCTACATTTTTGTTTGCCCAATAGACCAATATATCGCGCATCTTTTCCCATGTGCCCGGAATGGGATCAAAATGTTTTGCCCGCGCATTTTGAATGTCAACACCATAATTCAACTTCACGGTTTCAAACCAATCATTTATAGTTGGCGTGGCCGTAAACTGATCGTTGCCAGTAACTTTTGCCGGACTTTCATCAAACTTATGATCCTCGTTAGGAAAGGAGTTTGCACCTAATGAATTGTAGCGTGCAGGCGGCTGAAAATTTTGACCTGGCAGATAATAATAATTATTAGATGGTTTAAACGAAACAGCATTATCATCGCCTTCACCTAAATCTTTAACACCCTCTGGTTTAGCCTCACTCTTATAAAATCGAGCTACATGATTCGGCACAAAGTCAATGATCACTTTCATGCCTTGGGCATGGGTGCGATTAATCAATTGCTCAAACTCTTGCACTCTGTTTTTAATATCAACTGCCAGATCGGGGTTAACATCGTAATAATCTTTTATTGCATAAGGCGAACCGGCTCTCCCTTTCACTACATCGGCATCATCCAATGGAATACCCAATTTGGTATTGTCGCTTAAGGTTGCATGCTCCAGCACACCCGTAAACCAAACGTGGGTGGTGCCCAACTCCTTTATGCCTTTTAAGGCAGTTTCATTAATATCATTAAACTTACCCACCCCATTCTCTTCCAAGGTGCCATAGGCCTTATTTGTGGTGGTTTGATTACCAAACAGTCGCGTCATCATTTGATAGATGACTAGTTTCTTTTGTTGAGTTGATGACATAGGTGTATCGAGTATTTTTTCTTTTGGTGCGGCACAACCAACGAAAAATATTAACGTGAATAAATACAGTTTTTTCATTCTTAAAGGTAATTATTTGCACTACCATACAAAATGATAAAACCGAATGTAATTAAAATTTTGCAACCTTTTGAGCCCCGCGTTGCCGAATTGAAATGTGACTAAATTTCAGGCTGAAAGGGTATAATTTTATATACCCTGTATGTCAGGTCCTGTATTCCAAGCGGAGTCTCCCGCCTCGGGGACTTCGCGTTGTTTATGATATGATATAACTCTGGTTCTTCCTACTCATTATCTAATTGCTCTGTAATTCACTTTACGCGGAGTCCCTGCTGCGCTCATTCCTGCACTCACGGAGACTCCGCTGGGAAAGGGAGTTCAGAGTTCTCGTTCGCGCAGAGTTCTCGAGACAAATAACTCCTCCGCCCTGGTTCGTGTCTCCACGAACCAACCCAATTTTTAATTCAAAACTCATCTCTCAAATCTTTTATAAAATCAAAATCCTTGATTTCTAACTCGTAAAACCTTGCCGTGGAATACTTATACGCACAACTATCTTTTGCTATTTGCCAATGCCCAGCCAATGGGTTAGCATGTATGTAATCTAACTTCTGATAAGCTACTGATCTGGTAAATAATGGTACGGCAAGTGAATCGCGTTGCCAGAATTCATAATTTTTGTTGCTGGCGTCAACACGAAAATCTTCCAATGCATGAGGATCTTCCGCGACTAACATCTTTTTAAATTCATGTGCCGTGTACTTTAAAAATGAGCCCGGTGACGATTCATTGCCGTTACTTTCAAGCACCCTCCAAATCAAATGAATGTTGTTGGGCATAATCACGAATGCAAATACTTCTATTTTACCTTTATTGCTCAAATATGCTAATGAACCAATGACCAAATCTTTATACACCTCTTTTTTAAGCAGGCACTGCCATTTATTTATGGTAGCTGTCCAAAAGTATATTTCGCCTTTCTCAATGTATGACTTCCGCTTATACTTGATACCTGTATCCATTTTTCAAATTCACTTTAACTCTAATCTTTGGTTCGTGCGGATACGAACCATGGCGGAAGTAATGATAGGCGAAAACTTAAAGGCATAATTTTTCATTTAAGTCAATCTTTTAATATTCTCAAAAAAAAGGTCTCCAAAACGAGACCTCTTTGATTTAAATCATTGCTTAATCCAACTTCGCAAGTTTGAGGCTTGCTTTATAAAGAATATAATTAGGGCTATTAGGTGCAAACTCAAAGCAAACATCATAATCCCATTACCCCAATCACGACTTCCCTCCATCTTAAGGATTGCCCCAGCTATTACAAGTAAGGAGGCTAAGACAAAATAGATAACTATATATATTTTTTTCATAAAATCTTTCTTTAAGTTTATAACTATTCAGCTAATTCTGGTTCAAAAGCACAATCAATGCCTATAATAGCAATTGCTACTAATTGCCCAGCTGCAAATTGAGCTGCACATCCTTCTGCATCGCAACAGAAATTCTGCCAATTCCTCACAAAACAATCTCCATAACCTTCATCCTCTCTTCGAGATCCCAACTCATTGCAATTTCCTGGATAGGCCACCTCGGTTCTAGCTGAATTCAATACTTTACCCTCCTTTGAATCAAACTCAAATTTGACTTTGTCATTCTCAAAAGAGTAAACCAAGTTCTGAATTTTTAGATTAAAGTATTTTATTTCATCCTTTGAAGTCAACGCGACAACTAAAACGCTTTCACTATCAATAGATACAAAAACTTGAGCAATTGAACCATTAAACGAATGAAGAGTCTCCTTAGAGGCATTAACTAGGTAGTGCTTATCAAAATCTTTTTTTTCAATAAAAGCTTTTACCATTTCATTAACAGGCTCATTCTGGACTATGTAATCAAGGCCAGTTAAATGATACCAATCTTCTTTGAGAACCTTAATATCAGGCTTTAGTTCCTGATCACTAGAACATGAAAACATGAAAACATGAATAAGATAATTTTTGGTTTCATATTGTTTTAATTTAGTTAAACATAAAATAAATATACGCGAAAACTTTATCAATTTCCACGAACCAACCCAATTTTTAATTCAAAACTCATCTCTCAAATCTTCTCCTTCCTCGCAGAGTTACTCGTCTCGAGAACTCTGCGCGAATGAAAACCCAACTTATAATTTCCGAGTATTTTATTTTTAATAGAAATACTTTGCCTTTGTTGGTGTTCTTAACCATCAAAG
>Ga0154020_10003037_pt1 | contig 20367 bp, 12 predicted proteins | sample Klosneuvirus_201_FD_109709 | JGI IMG/M metagenome (GOLD analysis project Ga0154020, IMG submission 109709) | Active sludge microbial communities from wastewater, Klosterneuburg, Austria - Klosneuvirus_20160825_MG | ecosystem: Engineered > WWTP > Aerobic digester > Activated sludge | place... | reverse complement strand
CGTATGGATCTTCCATATCTACCCAATAGCCCATTTTTTCGGTTAGGTCGTTCCAAACGTCAGTGTAACGCATTACGGTTTTTTTGCACGCTTCGTTATATTCTTCGATAGAAATAGTTTTCCCGATGTCTTCTTTGGTAATTCCTAATTCTTTCTCAGTACCTAATTCTACTGGCAAACCGTGAGTATCCCAACCTGCTTTACGCTTTACTTGGAATCCTTTTTGAGTTTTATAACGACAAAAAATATCTTTAATCGCACGCGCCATTACGTGGTGAATTCCAGGTAAACCATTTGCAGATGGCGGACCTTCAAAAAACACATATGGAGTTGCGCCTTCACGTGACGTTACAGATTGTTCAAAGACGTTATTTTTTTTCCAAAAATCAAGAACTTCTGATGCTACGGTTGGTAGGTCAAGTCCTTTGTATTCAGTAAACTTAGTACTCATTTTTATCGTTTTCTTTAATCAGTTTGCGAAAGTAGTAAATAGTTTTCAGTTATCCCTTTTCAGTTTTCAGTTTTTGTGATTGTTTAAAAAACAAACCTTGTTTTTCAGATTTATGCAAAAACTTCTTTTAAAACGTCTAAAGATTTAGGTTTTTTGAATCCGTCAAGGTGAATGGTGTAATAATCCAAAAGAATTTTCAGAAGAATTTGACGTTCAATTCCAGCAAAGACTTTTTGATTACTGTCGAATTTTAAACTGATGAGTTTTTTGAATAAATGGGTTTCGTGTTGTGTAAGGCAACTTGTTCCTAAAAAAGGAGAGAAAATACCATCTTTCATTTCGAAAAAACTGTTTTCAATTTCAGAAACATCGGGATAAAAACCTAAAAATTTTGTTATTTCTAAAAGTAAAATCAAGTGAAAATTGGATGTTTCTTCATGTGTGTCTAGCCAAAGCAAAGCCGTTTCGAGAAAGGTAAATAAACTTTCGTTTTTTTCTTCTTCTTTGATACAATTATGCAGCATTTCAGAAAGAAAAATAACGATAGTGCTTTTGATGACATCGGTATTTATGGTTTGATATGCTGTTGCGAGCTTAATTTCTTTGAAATGTTCTAAAGTTCCTTTGTTTTTGTGACTGGCTTCAATTTCAAGAATTGTTAATGGTTGAAAATAAGCGATTTTTTGGTTTGATTTTTTTCCGGAAAAAGCACTTTGAACAAAATAACTTTTTAAACCATCGGATTGCGTAAAACATTTTACAATCAAGCTTTTTTCTTGATATCGAAGCGATGAAATAACGATGGCTTTGGTTTTGACTAACATATATTCAATTACGAATTTAGAATTACGAATTACGAGTTGGAATTCGTAATTAATAATTCGTAATTTACCTGATTATCATTACTTTTTTAACAGTAGTTTCGGAACCATCTTCGGCAGAAATAAAAATCATATAAACTCCTGAAGCGACTTTGTATTTGCCAAAAGCAGTTGTATCCCATTCGATTGTTCCGCCTTCGGAAGTGGTTTCGTGAACTAGATTTCCTTCGATGTCGGTTATCTTAATAGTTGCTTTTGATATTAATCCAGCAATTTTAACCGTTCCAACAAATTCTGGACGAACAGGATTTGGATATACATAAACGTTTTTTAAATCATCAGCTGGTTTTGTTGACGTTCCTTGAAAGGAAATCATTCCTCTATCGGTAGCAAAAAACACTTCGCCCGTTGTTGCATTAATAGCGATTTCATTTATGGAGTTGCTAGGCAAAGGTGAATTGTCTGTGGTGAAATGATAAATTGTTTCTTGTCCGTTTGGAGAAAATAAAAACACACCAGAATCTGATGTTCCAATCCATTTTCTGTTGGAACCGTCAACTTCTATATCGGTAACAAATTGTTCAAATAATAATTCTTGACCAATGTCGCCATCTTGAATAACTATTCGATTAGTATTCATTTGTCCTTCATTGTTGTAACTACTGATGCTTGATAGTACACGTAAACCCATCGTAGTTCCAATCCAAACTTGATTTCGATTGTCAATTGCTAATGCTCTCACATCTGTTGATGGTAAATTTCCTTCATCAACACCAGATAGAATTTTTTTGAAGACATTTGTAGTTTCATTAAAAGCAATTACACCGTTTTTTGAAGAACCAATCCATTTAGTGCCATTTCTATCGATAACAATTCTACTGTAATCGTTTGCGCCAATTGCTGAAAGTATACTTTCCATATTATACGATTGCCATTGACCATTTGATTTTAGGACTTTTAAACCATTTTTTATTCGACTGTTTGTTATCCACAAGTTGTTTGATCGGTCAAAAGCACTTGGGCCAATTCTAATATTTTCTAATGAGCCAGAAACTAATGATTCCAAACTGCTATTTGCTGATTGAAAAAGCGTTGTAGGAATATCGTTTTCAATCTTTATTAATCCATTGTTATAGGAACTGATATAGGTTTCGTTTTCATTATTAGGGTTTATTGTAGCTCGTGTTAGCGCTTTAGCATCTAGTATTTCGGAGTAAGGAATATTTAACCAACCATCAGTCTCAGAAAATTTGCTTGCTCCAAATTCTGACAAAGAAAAACCAATATATAAATATGGATTAAATTCAATGTTATAACCTCCATAAACTGCCCATAAATTTGTTGATGAGCTACTGATTGAAAACATTCTATTTTTTGTAGGTCCATCGGGCATAATGTATTCAAAACTTGTTGGTGATTCTATGGTTGAAGTTAGAATTCCGTTTTCGTTTGTTCCAATATAAATTATATTGTTTATTACTGTTGCACAAGTGAAAGTTATTGCTTGGTCTGTGATTTGTGATGTTTGAATGTGCGCTAATTGATTGAAACTTGTATTGTAAACATAGACATTGTTTAAAGTAGTAATAATTAATTTATCGTCATATGTTCTAATATCAATATTAACCTGGTTCAAATTAACGATTTCTTCAAAAAACGAACCGTTATATTTGTAAACCCTATTATTTAAGTTTGAACCGACCAATTGATTATTGAAACTTACTAAACCATTCCAAAAACCAGCATCAAATGTTTGCCATTGGTTAAAATCATTTAAGTTTGGATTTGTTAATGCTGCTTTTTTGATTCCGTTGAAAACAGTTACAGCATAAATTTCATTATTTAGAATAGCGGTTTGATAAATTTTTATTTCGGCTCCATTTGGACCTATGAAATAAGTGTCGCCAAATTCTAATGTGTTAATGTTGTATTGCACAATACCAAAATCACAAGAAATATAAATTATTCCTTCATGTTCCAAAAAATGATTCACTCGTTTTATGTTTGGCGGAATGGATTTATTGATAATGTCAACTACATTGGTAACGCTTCCATCAATGTCGTTGACAACAATTAGTAATCCATTTTCATAACCAATTATTGTTTTTTTGAATGTTTGACTATGATGAACTGCAGTTATTGGTTGTCCAGAAAGACCATCAATTGTATTTGTAGTTTTTATGGTATTTGAAAGGATGTTTTTTGAAAACAAAGCGTTTTCTGCTGCACCAATAATTCTATCAGAAGCTTCAGTAATGTCTTTTATCTGATTATATGAAAAATATCCTTTCCAATTAAGATTTGATTGCGCAAATCCAAATTGAAAAATGAAAATAAAAAAAAGCAATACGTGTTTTTTCATCGCAAAAATTATTTACAAATATAGTATAAACGTAAAAAACTCTGTTTTAATATAAAATTAAAAAAAAATGCCTTCTTTTTGAGAAGGCAAATTTTGGTTTTGGTTGGTTTTTAATTTTTTTATACAATTCCTTGAGCTAGCATTGCATCAGCAACTTTTACAAATCCTGCAATGTTGGCACCTTTAACGTAGTCAACATATCCTGTAGAATCTGTACCATATTTTACACAAGAGGCGTGAATATTTGCCATAATTGCTTTTAATCTTTCGTCAACTTCTTCTGAAGTCCAGCTTAAGCGTAATGAATTTTGAGACATTTCTAAGCCAGATGTTGCAACACCGCCAGCATTAGATGCTTTTCCTGGAGCGAACAATATTTTTGCATTTAGGAAAGCCGTTACAGCTTCTGGAGTTGAAGGCATGTTTGCGCCTTCGGCAACACAGATACATCCGTTTGCGATTAAAGTTTTAGCTTCTTCTTCGTTCAATTCGTTTTGAGTTGCACAAGGTAAAGCTACATCACATTTTACTTCCCAAGGACGTTTTCCAGCAACGAATTTAGCATTTGGGTATTTTGTTAAATAGTCTGAAATTCTTCCGTAGTTTACGTTTTTGATTTCCATTACGTAAGCTAATTTTTCAGCATCAATTCCATCGGCATCATAAATATATCCTGATGAATCTGACATAGTTACTACTTTTCCTCCAAGTTCTGTAGCTTTTTGAGCAGCATATTGAGCCACATTTCCAGAACCTGAAACTACAACTGTTTTACCAGAGAAACTATCACCTTTAGTAGCAAGCATACTTTGAGCAAAATATACATCACCATAACCTGTTGCTTCTGGACGAATTAATGAACCTCCAAAAGAAATTCCTTTACCAGTTAAAACTCCAGTAAATTCATTTCTTAATCTTTTATATTGACCAAACATATAACCAACTTCTCTTCCTCCAACACCAATGTCTCCAGCAGGAACGTCAGTATCAGCACCAATATGTTTAGAAAGTTCAGTCATAAATGATTGACAGAATTTCATTATTTCAATATCTGATTTTCCTTTTGGATCAAAATCAGCTCCACCTTTTCCTCCACCCATAGGCAAAGTAGTTAGTGAGTTTTTAAAAGTTTGTTCAAAAGCTAAGAATTTCAAAATACTCAAATTTACTGATGGATGAAAACGAATTCCTCCTTTGTAAGGTCCAATCGCTGAGTTCATTTGAATTCTGTAACCTCTGTTTACTTGAGTTTTTCCAGCATCGTCAATCCATGTTACTCTGAACATGATAACTCTTTCTGGTTCAACCATTCTTTCCAAAAGCATTTTGTTTTGGTATTTTGTATTTTGTTCGATAAAAGGAATAACCGTTTCAGCTACTTCCTTTACGGCTTGCATGAATTCTGGTTCGTTAGCATTTCTTTTAGCTACAGCGTCTAAAAAGGCATCAATACTGTGTGACATAAAAATAATTTTTTGTTTAAGAAAACGATTTCGTTAAGTTGGGCAAATATACATTTTATTGAAATATGGGGTTATTTTTTTGAAAAATTATTTTAGAAATTTGAATAAGAATGGATTAAATTGAATTTTAGTGCAACTTATCGCTATTTTTTTTTACAACTGAATGATGTTTTTATATATTTGTTGCGAATTGAATTAATAGTTATGCAAAAGCCCAAATATTTTAGTCTACTAATTTTATGTTTTTTAGTTTTTACTACAAGCGTTAAAGCACAGTTTGGTTTCTCTCATGAAGTAGGAGTTATTGCTGGTCCAGTAGCTTTTCAATCCGATTACGGTGTTCGAGGAGACTTTAAAACAAATTCAGGAAATACTGGTTATGGTATTGGATTAATCCATTATTTGAATTTCTCTTATAAAGCAGAGTGTAATTGCTACACACCAGAAACTTATTTTAATGATCACTTTAAATTAAGAAGCGAGTTGTCTTATAATAAAACTGAGTTACAACATTTTGGTAAATGGGTTGATAAAAGTAGAACATCACTTATCGCAAATCAGCTCAGAGGAATGCGCGGAAGTACTTCTGTTACTAACATTGGTATGCAATTAGAGTATTTCCCTTTGAGTATTAGAGATTTTACTTCAACTATTGGTTCTTGGGCGCCATTTGTTAGTTTGGGAGGTCAATTTAGTTTTTATGATCCAGAAGCGTATTCAACTCTTGGTGAATTAGATACACCATTAACTACTCCAGTCAAATATTTAGGTGCAACTACAAATCAAGGAGGAACAGTTTGGTCTATTGTTTCAAGTATTGGAACACGTTATAAGTTAACCGAACTTTCTGATTTAATGGTTGATTTACGAGTTCAATATTATTTCTCCAACTGGGTTGATGGTCTAAATCCTGATCCAAAAGTATATACAGAAAACAAAGCAAACGACTGGAATGTTTGGTTTAATGTTGGATATATTTATTATTTACAATAGGATTTAATCCTCAACAGCATCTTTATAATCTGGATATAAAAACTTGTTATAAGGAAATCTAGTAATATGGATTTCTCTTGTTGCTGTGTATATTTTTTCTCTAAACTCTTCAAAGTTGTCTTTATTAGTTGCTGAAATGAACAAAGCATTTTCTGCCCCAACATTGTTCATCCAAGTTGCTTTCCATTCTTCTAGAGTGTAATGTTTGGTTGTTTTTTCGGTTATTAAATCATCTTCATCAATAGTTAGATGTTTATATGCATCAATTTTATTGAAAACCATCAAAGTTGGTTTGTCATTACTCTTTATATCTTGAAGAATTTGATTAACAGATTGAATATGATCTTCAAAATCAGCATGAGAAATATCTACAACATGTAATAATAAGTCGGCTTCTCTAACTTCGTCAAGCGTACTTTTAAACGATTCGATAAGTTGAGTAGGCAATTTTCTAATAAAACCAACAGTGTCTGAAAGTAAAAAAGGCAAATTTTTAATGACTACTTTTCTAACGGTTGTGTCTAAAGTTGCAAATAATTTATTTTCTACAAAAACATCACTTTTACTAATCACATTCATTAAAGTAGATTTGCCCACGTTGGTATATCCAACTAATGCAACTCTAACCATTGCGCCACGATTTCCTCGCTGAACAGACATTTGCTTATCGATAGTTTTTATTTTTTCTTTCAAAAGAGCAATTCTATCACGAACAATACGTCTGTCAGTTTCAATCTCCGTTTCTCCTGGTCCACGAAGCCCGATTCCTCCTTTTTGTCGTTCAAGGTGAGTCCACATTCCAGAAAGACGAGGCAATAAATATTGACATTGCGCTAATTCCACTTGAGTTCGCGCATAAGACGTTTCTGCTCTTTGTGCGAAAATATCCAATATAAGGTTGGTTCTGTCTAAGACTTTACAATCTAAAATTTTAGAAATATTTTTTTGTTGGGATGGAGATAACTCATCGTCAAAAATGACGGTCGAAATATTTTTTTCTTTAACAAACGCATGTATTTCTTCCATTTTTCCTGTTCCAAGAAATGTTTTTGGATTTGGGCGTTCTAATTTTTGTGAAAAACGCTTAACAACTTCTCCACCAGCTGTGAAAGTTAAGAATTCAAGCTCATCCAGATATTCAACCAATTTTTCTTCCGATTGATTTTGGGTTACAATTCCAACAAGTACCGTTTTTTCAAATGCGGTAGTTACTTTTTCTAACATAGTTAAATTTTATGGTGTAAAGGTAAGTATAAATGGAGTTAACCTATTTTTTAAAGAATGTTTTTCGTTAAAAATTAAATTTTTGTTATTATTTTCATAAAATTTTCTAAATTTGGAACTCAAAAACCAAAAAATATTAATCAAACAACTAAATTTTCATTTATGAAAAAAATTACACTATTGCTGTTGAGTTTGTTTTTTTCAATAGTTGGCTACGCACAATTTACGCCAACCGTTGAAGGATTTGAAAACACAACAGGACCAGATCCACTTCCTGGTACGAACTGGACACTTAGTACAGGAAATTGGACTGTGTTCACTTTAGGAACAACAGACGCTTCAACCCGTTGGGAGACTATAACTGGTGCTGCAAATGTTAATTCAGGAACAAGAGCCGCTAGATCTAACAGAGGTAATGTTGGGCAAAACGGAACTTTTAAAAATTTCTTAGTTTCGCCACTTGTAAATATGCCGTCTAACGCTGAATTGCATTTTTGGACACGATTATTTCAAGCTGCAAATCAAAACACAGTATTTAGGATAATGATTGCGCCAGAAGGTGCTGATCTATCCTCTGAAAGTTCTTATACAACTGTTCAACAATGGACTGAACTTGATTTGCTTGCAGGCAATTTTAATATTTACGCCGAAAAAGTAGTTGGTTTGTCAGGTTTTGCTCCATCAGGAGCTGATATTCATATTGCTTTTGTTATGGAAGATACTCAAGAAAATACTGCTGCAAATAGTGATAGATGGTTAATTGATGATGTTAGTGTTGTGGCACAATGTCCTGCGCCAACATTAGCAAGTTTACAAGCAAATAATATTTCTCAAACTACTGCCGAGTTAATTTGGGATAATCCTAGTGGAGCAACTTCTTGGGAAATTGAAATTGTTCCTGCAGCTGCTAATCCAACAGGAACAGGAGTTGTTTACAATGGTATTCTACCTTATCTTGCTACAGCAACACAACCTGCTGGTGTAGCTTTTACACCTACTACAGCTTATAAGTATTACGTCAGAGCCATGTGTTCAGGTGGGCCAAATAGTGCTTGGATTGGACCTAAAGATTTTTCAACTTCATCGCCCGGTTTGAGTTGTACTGCTCCAATTCAGGTTCCTACACCACTTTTGTATACTACAACTGATACTACAGCAAATTATGCTGATAATAATGATGTTTCTCAGCCAGCAGGATGTGTTGCGGGAAACACTAATTATATGGCTGGTAATGAAGTTTATTATTCTTATACTGCACCAGCAAACGGTACAATTAGCGTTACAATGACTCCAAATGCAGCTAACTCTAGTTTGTTTGTTTATGAAGGATGTGCAAATATTGCTGTTGCTTGTATTGGTGGAGTTGCTAATGATACAGCAGATGTTAGAAGCTTACCAAATATTCCTGTAGTTGCAGGACAACAATATATAATAGTAATATCTTCTAGTGCAGCTATGCAAACTATTGGATATACCTTAGTAATTCAAGATGTGAATTGTGCTCAACCAGCAACTCCAACTGTTTCTGGAATTACACAAACAAGTGCAAACGTAAGTTGGCCAGCTGGAGCTGCTACTTCTTGGGAAGTTTTATGGCAACCTGCTGGTGATCCATTACCATCTGGTTCTGGAACACAAACAAATGATAATTCTGACTATCCAGTTACACCTTTAACTGCAAATACTTCTTATGATTTCTACGTAAGAGCTGATTGTGGTAATGGAACTGACTTTAGTGCATGGACTGGACCAATCAATATAAGAACATTATGTGATGCATTTCCAGTTCCTTTTCAAGAAGGTTTTAATTCAACTTCTACAACAGAAGGATGTTGGACTATCTTGGATGTAAATAATGATGATGAAACGTGGAATACGAACTATAATGACAATACTTTTGAAGGTGATGAAGTTGCAGTTATGTACACTGATTTCAGCAATGGAGCAAATGATGATTGGTTAATTTCTCCTCAGATTATTTTAACAGGAAATCAACGTTTGAAATATCGTTATAGAGTTCAATCTGCTTTTGAAGCTAATGACTTTAGAGTAATGTTATCAACTAATGGAACAGCTATTGTAGATTTTACTAATGAGCTTGTTGCATTTGCATCTTATGACAATGTACAATATGTCGAAAAAGTCGTAAATCTTCCTTTTTCAGGACCTGTAAATATTGCTTTTCATGTTCCAGCAGGTGGTTTAGATGGTTGGAGATTATATATAGATAATTTTATTGTAGAAAATATACCAACATGTCCTGAGCCAACTGCTTTAGCTCCTATTTCAGTTTTATCTACAAGCGCTAATATTGAGTGGACTAACGGTGGAACTGAAACGGCTTGGCAAATTACAAGAGTACCATGTGGTGATCCAGCGCCAACAGAAACTACTGTTGGTACAGATATTTCAAGTAATCCTTATAATTTAACTGGATTAGATCCAACAACATGTTATGATATATATGTTAGAGCGGTTTGTCCTGGTAATGATTTAAGCCCATGGACTGGACCTTTAACTATTACAACGCAAGTTGCACCGCCAGAATGTGATGGATTTTTTACAGATCCAGGTGGAGCAAATGGTGATTATGAAGGCGATACGGATTCAACAGTTACAATTTGTCCACAAGATGCCAATGATTTAGTAACAGTAACTTTCACTTTCTTTGAAACTGAAGGAAATTGGGATGGATTATATGTTTATGATGGAGACTCAGTTAATGCGCCTCAAATAGCAAGTGATAATGGACCTGGTTTTGGGGATTTAGATGATCCAGGAGCATTTTGGGGATTTGATATTCCTGGACCTTTCACTTCTTCAAGTGTAGATGGGTGTTTAACATTCAGATTTATAAGTGACGCTTCTTTTCAAGAAGCTGGTTGGAGTGGATTGGTAACATGTGATCCAGCACCAACATGTAAAAAACCAAACGCTTTAGAAACTTCAAATTTAACTTCATCAGGTGTTACTTTAGATTGGAATCAATTTCCAAATCCTGATGCTAGTGTTGCAACAGCATGGCAGATTTTAGTATTACCATGTGGTTCTCCAGCACCAGCAGCAGATGCAACTGGTTTTATTGATAGTGTTACTAACCATCCATTTGATATTCCTGGTTTAGATCCAAATACTTGTTATGATATTTATGTTAGAGCTGTATGTTCTTCAACAGATTCAAGTGCATGGGCAGGAATTGAAGATGTTAGAACGCTTTGTGTTCCATTCCCATTACCTTTCCAAGAAGGATTTAATTCAGATTCTGTTTCAGAAGCTTGTTGGACTGTAGTAAACGGAAACAATGACACTGAAGCATGGGATATGAATTATGCGTTTAATCCATACGAGGGTAATCAAGTTGCAGTTATGTATACTGATTTTAATGGTGGAGCTAATGATGATTGGTTAATTTCTCCTCAAATTGAAGGATTAGATGGTAACCAAAGATTACGCTACAGATATAGAGTTCAATCTGCTTTTGAACCTAATGATTTCAGAGTAATGCTTTCAAATAATGGTACTGCAATTACTGAATTCACAACGGAACTTGTTGGTTTAGCAACTTATGATAACGTAGAGTATATTGAAAACATTGTAATGCTAACAGGTATTACAGGTCCAATTAATATAGGTTTCCACGTTCCACAAGGTGGTTTAGATGGTTGGAGACTTTTTATTGATAAAGTTATTGTTGAAACAAATCCAACATGTATTGAGCCAACTGCTCTTGAGGTATTGAATACCACAGCTACTTCTGCTTATTTAGGTTGGTTTGATAATAACGCACCAGAAGCTACGCAATGGGAAGTTCTTATTTTACCTGCTGGTTCGAATGAGCCGTTACCAACTTTACCAGTTGGAACAGGTATTTTAGTGAATTCAAATCCTGCTTTAATTACAGGATTAGACCCAAGTACTGAATATGTATTCTTTGTTAGAGCTATTTGTTCTGATACTGATCATAGTGCATGGTCATTAGGGCAAAACTTTAGTACAAAACCAGGAAATGACGAATGTGCTGATGCAACTTTTGTACCGGTAAACTCTTCTGCAGTTTGTAATCAAATTGCTTCTGGAGTAGTTTCTGGAGCTGGACCATCAACAGGTGTTCCTGCTTTAACTGCGCCATGTGTTGGTAATGCTGACGATGATGTTTGGTTCCAATTTATTGCAACGAATTCCTATCTAAATGTTTCATTACAAAATGTTCAAGGTTCTACTCAGAATTTAAACTATGCGATATATTCAGGAACTTGTGGTGCATTAACTCAATTTGATTGTAGTGAGCCAAATGAATTATCTTACACTTTAAATAATTTAACTGTAGGTGATATATATTACATAAGAGTTTATTCAAATTCTGCTCAACCGCAAACAGTAAGTTTTGATTTGTGTATTTCTACTCCTTCAACTTGTGCGACAGCTTCTACAGTTTGTGATATTACTTATGGTAATACAACAGGAGTAGATAGTTTAGGTACAATTGGATGTTTATTCTCGTCTCCAAACCCAACATTCTTTACAATACAAGTTTTAACAACTGGACCTTTAAATTTCACTTTAGAGCAAACTTCTCAACAAGGTGGAGTACCAGATTTAGATGTTGATTACGCAGCTTGGGGTCCATTTACATCTCAATCAGTAGCTTGTGGAGCTATAAATTTACCTGGTGGTGGTTTCCTTGCTCCAGGAATTGGAGTTCCTGTGACAACAACAACAGGATGTAGCTTTTTACCAGACGATATTGAGTTTTTAAATATTGTAAATGCTCAAGCAGGTGAGTTCTATATTATTTTGATTACTAATTATTCAGATGATCCAGGATTTATTAGTTTAACTCAAACTAATGCTGGTCAAGCTGGAGCTGGAACAACTTTCTGTTGTAATGATGCTATTTTTGAATATGATCAAGATGAATACTGTAAAAATGCAACTACACCTAATCCTGTAGTTAGTTTCCCAGATAATTCAATTGCTGGAACATTTACATCATTCCCAGCTGGTTTGGTATTTGTTGATGCAGCAACTGGTGAAGTAGATCTTCAAGCAAGTGCTCCAGGTTATTATCAAATTACAAATACGTTGCCAACTTCGACAACGTGTCCAAATATTCCACCATACTATTATTTTATAAGAATTACAGAACCACAAAGTGCTACTATAACTTATCTAGTTACTGAAGCTTGTGATAATGATACCACAACAATACCAGTTACTATAACAGGTAATCAAAATGGTACTTTCTCTGTTCTTCCTCAAGGTGGATTGTTTATTGATGCAGATACAGGATTAATTACACCTAGTTTAAGTACTGCTGGTACTTATACAATTAGTTATGATTTGCCTGATAATGGACCATGTCCTAATCCAGCAGGTAGTGCAACAATTGTAATTAAAGCTACTCCAATAATAGTTTCTCCGGGTAACCAAATTGTTTGTAATAGTTATCAATTACCAGCTTTATCAGTTGGAAATTATTATACACTAGCAAATGGTGGTGGAACAATGTTAAATGCTGATGAATTTATAACATCATCACAAACAGTATATATTTATGCTAATGTTGATGGATGTATAAGCGAAGATAGTTTCACTGTTACAATTAATACAGTTCCAACACCAACGGTTGATATAACACAACCAACATGTGCGGTTCAAACAGGAACTATAGAAGTAACAAGTCCACTTTCTACAGGTGCAGGTTTACCATCAGATTTATTCATTTCTGAAGTTACTGATGCAAATACAGGTTCGTTAACTTATATTGAAATATATAACGCAACAGGTTCTGCAAAAACACTAAGTGATTACAAATTAAAGGTATATACTTTTGGTACAAATCAAAATAACCCAGTAACATTAAATTGTGATTTAGCATTAAGCGGAACTCTTGCAAACAATTCAACGTATGTAATTAAAGTAAGTAATAATGCAAACATTGTAGGTGTTACACCTGATGCAACTTTCACAAGTTGTTCAGGAGTTAATAATAATGATTATATAAAATTAACAACTGCAGCAGATGTTGATGTTGATTTATGGGGAAGAACAGATGGAACTCCTTATACTCCAGCTTTTGATCCTGGTTATACTTATAGAAGATTAGCAACAGCTACTGTTCCAAGAACAACTTGGGATGCAGCAGATTGGACAGCTATTGATCCAGAAGATTATACTAACTTAGGATCGTATGCTTTTGCAACTGGTTCAAACTATCAGTATAGTTTAGATAATGGGACGTATCAATCAAGTACAACATTTAGTGGTGTTGCTCCTGGTAATCACACGATAACTGTACAAGATTTGTCAACAGGATGTTTCTCTACACCATTGGATGTAGTTATTAATGCTATTCCATTGACAGCTGTCGATACTGATTTTACTTATACAACTCCAGTTTGTAAAAATGCTACAACTAATCCACTTCCTAGTCCTGTTAATGCTTTAACATTTACAGCTGGAGGAACTTATTCTGAAGATACAACAGTTTCTACAGGATTAGTATTTGTAAGTACATCTACTGGTGAAATTGACTTAACAAATTCAACTGCTGGACAACATACAATTAAGTATGAAGTTTTAGAAGATTTATCAATCTGTCAGGCGGCAAGTTCAGATGTTTTTGTGATTACAATTAATCCAATTATTACGCCAGTTGTTGGCTTTAGTTATGCATCTCCAGTTTGTGAAAATGTAGTTGCTGATTTAACACCAACTTATGACGCCGGATTTACAGCAGGTGGAACATTCGCAGTAACACCATCAACGGGGTTAGTAATTTCTGCAACAGGAGTTATTTCACTTAATGGTGCTTCTGATGCTGGAACATATGATATTGTTTATTCAGTGAATGCTGATGCTAATATTTGTCAAGTTTCTAATACTTCAACAGCGGTTCAAGTAGTAATTAATCCTATCATAACTCCAATTGTTGAATTTAGTTATAACCCTTCAACAGTTTGTCCTGATGCAGCAATTCAGTCACCAGTTTTAGGAACTGGATTTACAACAGGTGGAAGTTTTACTAATACAACTGGATTAAATGTTGGTTTAAATACTGGTGATATTAATGTTGTTAATTCACCTTCTGGAACATATACGATTAGATATGAAGTTTTAGAAAATACAGCAACATGTCAAGTAGGTGCTTTTGATACAGCTCAGTTTATAATCAATAGTCCAATTGCAGTAACAGCAACTGGAGGTTGTGAAGGCGCAAGTTATATATTAAGTGCTGATCCAGTTGAAGGTTCATTTGATCCAACTGCTGTTACTTATTCTTGGGAAGACAGTACAGGTTTAGTGGTTGGTTCAACACAAACAATTGTAGCTCCAAAAGCTGAAACTTATACTGTAACTGTTACTTCAAATGGTTGTTCAAACACTGCTTTTGTTGTAGTTGAAACTATTGCTTGTGTAATACAAAAAGGTATATCGCCTAATAATGGTGATGATGAAAATAATGCATTTGAACTTACAGGTTTAGATGTTAAAAAACTTGAGATTTTTAATAGATATGGTATGAAAGTTTATACAAAAAGCAATTATACCAATCAATGGGTTGGACAGTCTGACAATGGTGATGAATTGCCTGATGGAACCTATTATTATGTTATAGAACGTAACAATGGTGAAAACAAAACAGGATGGATTTACATCAACAGAGAACAATAATCAGATATAAATGAAACAAAACAAATTTAAAATGAAAAAAGTATATTTCATTGCCTTTTTAACACTAGTAGGTTTTACTGAGGTTAACGCACAACAAGATCCGCATTACACTCAATATATGTATAATATGAGTGTAATGAATCCAGCGTATGCTGGTTCGAAAGAAAATATTTCTGGAGGATTGTTATATAGAAAACAATGGGTTGAACTTGAAGATGCGCCAACAACTGGAACATTTTTCCTTCACAGTCCTGTTGGTAGAAATGTTGGATTAGGTTTTTCAGCTATCAATGATAAAATTGGTCCAGTTGAAGAGACAAATTTATATGGAGATTTCTCATATACATTAAATTTAGGTGGTGAACACAAACTAGCTTTCGGATTGAAAGCTGGTTTGACCATGCATAAAGTAGATTTTGATGTAATTAGACCAACTTTACCAAATCCAGCCGACGAAGCTTTTGGACAAAATCCTAATGCAACATTCTTCAACCTTGGTTCGGGAGTTTTCTATTACACTAACAAATATTACTTGTCTTTTTCTATGCCAAACATGTTAAAAGCTACATATTTAGATTTTAGCGGAAAAAAATACGGTACTGAAAATTTACATTATTTCTTAACTGGAGGTTATGTGTTTGATTTAAACCCTAATTTGAAATTCAAACCATTTGCTATGGTGAAATCATCTATAAACGCACCAACGTCGGTAGATTTATCTACTAACTTTTTATTCAATGAAAAAATTGAGTTAGGTGCAACTTATAGACTTCAAGACTCATTTGGAGCAATGGTGAATTTTGCTATTACACCAAGTTTAAGAATTGGCTATGCTTATGATCATGTTGTTTCTGATTTAGATATTGCAACACCGTCTTCTCATGAATTTATGTTATTATTTGACATAAGTTCTTCGAAAAAGGTATCACAATCACCTAGATATTTCTAACCAATAAATCAGTAAAAAAATGAAAAATTTATATATAGCATTGAGTTTTGCGGTTGGAACATTAACAATCTCTGCTCAAAACAAAGACACTAAAACAGCTGATAAGTTATACAAGAGATACGAGTATGTTGATGCAGCAAAAGAATACTTGAAGTTAGTTGAAAATGGAAAATCAGATGGTTATGTTTATAAACAATTAGCTGATTCTTATTATAACATGTTTAATCCAGATGAAGCTGCCAAATGGTATGCTAAAGCGGTTGAAACAACTCAAGATGCAGAAACTCATTATCGCTATGCACAAATGCTAAAAGCAAATGGAAAATATGAAGATTCTAATAAACAAATGCAAAAATTTGCTTCATTATCGCCAAGTGATTCTAGAGCAAAAGCATTTAAGGAAAACCCTAATTATGTTCCAAGAATTTTAAGCAAAGCAAAAGCTTATAATGTTAATTCTCTTGATATAAGTACAGATAAGTCAGAATTCGGTCCTGTTTTATATGATAATGCATTCTATTTTACTAGTGCAAGAAATGGTGCTAGAAAAAATTATGGTTGGACAGATGAACCTTTCTTAGATATTTATAGAGCTGATTATAATGAAGATGCAACTATTACTAACGCAACTACCGTAACTAGTTTAAATTCTAAATGGCATGATGGACCAGTTACTATCAGCGCAGATGGAAACACAGCTTATTTTGCAAGTGATAGTTTTAGAGAAAGCTCTTTCTTGAAAGATAAAGAAAACAAGTTAAAACTAGGTAAAAACAGTATTTATAAAGCAACAAAAACAGGTGATACTTGGGGTAACATTACTTTATTACCTTTCAATTCAAAAGAATATTCTTGTGCTAATCCAAGTTTGAGCAGAGATGGAAAAACTTTGTATTTTTCTTCAAATATGCCTAATAGTATTGGTGGTGTAGATATTTGGAAAGTAGCAGTTAAAGAAGATGGAACTTTTGGAACTGCTGAAAACCTTGGGTCAAAAGTAAATACAGAAGGAAATGAAAGTTTCCCATATATTGCTGATGACAACAAAACACTTTATTTTGCCTCTTCTGGAAGACCAGGTTTGGGTGGATTAGACGTTTTTGAAATAGACTTAACTAGTGGTGAAGCTGCTAACATGGGTAAACCTGTTAACTCTGAAAAAGATGATTTTTCTTTTTCTTTCAACAGCAAAAAGAACGTAGGTTTCTTAGCTAGTAATAGAAACGGAAATGATGATATCTTTGGTGCAATACCAGTTTGTGGTGTTGATGTAATTACAGTAGTAACAGATGCTAAAACAGGTGCTATTTTAAGTGGAGCTAAAGTTGCTATACTTGATGACAAGAAAAACGTTATTGCAACTGAAACAACAACTGCTAATGGTGAAATCAAATACAGAGTGGAATGCGATATGCCTTATGTAGTTCAAGTTTCAAAAGATGGTTATGAAGGTAACACGTTTGCTGTAGCAAAAAGCAAAGGACCATCAGCTAAAGTTGACGCAGCATTACAACCTATTGATGTAATTGTTACACCAACAGAAATTGTATTAAAACCAATCTTCTTTGAATATGACAAAAGCAATATCACACAAGAAGGCGCATTTGAGTTAGATAAACTAGTTCAAGTGATGAAAAACAATGATAAGTTAGTTATTCTTGCTAAATCTCATACTGATAATAGAGGAACTGATAGATACAATATAAATTTATCTGATAGAAGAGCAAAATCAACTGTACAATATATCATTTCAAAAGGAATTGACGCAAGTAGAATTTCTGGAAAAGGAATGGGTGAGTTAGAACCAAAAGTTGATTGCGGTGCTGATTGTACTGAAGAGCAACATGCTCAAAACAGACGTTCAGAATTCTTAATTGTAAAATAATTATATTTCATTTATAGAAAAACCCCAAGCCGAAAGGATTGGGGTTTTTTGTTTAGAGATCATTTTGCGAACACAACTTTTATAATGTAAAGAATGTTTTACCTATTTATGATTAATTTTTTAGAAGTAATGTAATTTGTTGTTTTATCTATAATTCTTATAAAATATATTCCTGATTGTAGATCTGAAACCTCTATAATGTTACTATTTAATTGTTTCAAGAAGCTATTGCCAAGTAAATCATAAATATTTACTTCTAATGATTGATTATCACTCGTTGACTGGATTTTAAAATAAGTGGAAGCTGGATTTGGGTATAGCAAAAGATTTTCATCAGCAATAGCTATAACATCAAGTGAATTACAAAAATTACTTGACGGATATTTCAACACCATATTCATAATTGCCCAACCAGCATCTCCAACATAGCATGGTGGATAAGGAAATGGATGTGTGTAAACAGTAGCGATGTAGTTTGCTTGTTCAAACCCTTTTTCTGTATCACTTGCTGATGAGAAAACAAGCCCAACAGAAGCCCAAGTAAAATTATCCACAGTTCCTAAAAAGGAAGCTGTAGTCCAATTAGAATTTGTAATTCCGTTAAAATTAGTATTTAAAACCTCTCTTTGGTATATCGAACGACTATCATCAAATTCATCAATTCCAAAAAGTTGTGGCCATAATGTTGCTGTTACTCCATTATTATACCATTGGGTTGGATTGGTTGTTCCTCCTAGATAATTATCATATAATTGTGTATTTGAATTGTAAAGTAGTGTTTGAATTGCTAATTTTATTGCATTCGCTTTTGTTATATAATAAACTGCCTTTTCAGAATCATTGTAAATAACTTCTTCAATATAAGAAAGCGATAGCAAACCCTTATAAACCTCACAATTGTCCATAGTGTATTTTATTGGATAACTTACTTTTGCAATAGTGAGATTATCCGATTGCATTAAATTATCTATTAAGTATTGAGCTGCATTTTCAAGGGTAGTTTTTATAAAAGGTGTAAAAAAATGAGCCGTCGTTCGTGGTTTCGTAATATTGCTTCGCAACAATCCAAAATAGTGCTGGATCACTATCTTCTGCGTCTATATTGTTACAATAAACTCCTGTTGCTCCAAGAGGACAAGTTGTTTCGTCAGTTCCATCTGGTTTATAATAATAATTTAGTATTTGACCATTATTATCAAGATGATTTATATACCAATTCATCCATCGTAGCGCAAAACCACATTTATCTGGTTGATTGCTTTTTAACATTCCAATAGTAGCAATATGATTAAAATAAGGTTCAATCTTAAAATAATGCTGTTCAAGAAAAATATCTTCGCTTCTGCTTTTTTTTATAGCGCCATAAGATGACAAGTCAGTATTTGAATACTGTTGACTATAAATATATTGAGATAATGAATCGATTGATGCTGATGTGAATTCTTGTGCATTTAGGCACATACAACTTGCAAAACCAAAAAAGTTGCTAAAAAAAAATCTTGTGTAGTTCATTAGTATAAAAATGTTTTATAAACTATAAAATTTCATACGTTATCAATGAAACAAATACTTAGAAATTGCTTTATAGTATGAGTAATTTGCCACCAAGAAATATATCATAAAAACAACCAACCCTTTTGATAAATCTAAGATGCTTCTTTTAAACAATCAATTTGTTTAATGGTAGCTAAAACTTCTTCTACATTATTAATCCAAACTACTGGAGTTGTTGTTGATTTTTGTTTGGCTTTTATTTGTTTTACCAATTTATAATCAAAAGATACCATTACTATATTTCGGTACTCGTTTTTTAGACTTAGTGTTAAGTATATGTCGTTTAGATCATGTAAGATATGGATAATCACTTCGGATTTGTATTGTGATAAGTCGTTTAAATCACTAATGACACTTACACTTTGGTTGTCACCAAATAGGCGTAGTATTTTTTCTTTAGACATTGCTTTTGTATCTAGGAATAGCATAGGCGTTAAATTATAGTATTGAGGGTATTAAATATTTTTTCTTCTAATTCTTTTTTACTTATTGAAGTGTTTACGCATTGAACTCTGGCTAAATTACTGTATTTATCAAGATAACTCAAGTCGTCTGAACATACTAAAATGGGTTTTTCTTGCGTATAATAATCCATGAAGGTGATGACGTCTTTTTCGTTGTAAACAATAAACAATAAGGCGTCATATTCTATTTGGTTGTTAGCTAGGTTTTTATTTGATTTAACTACGTTATAAGTAAGCCGATATCTATATTTTAAAAATCTATATAAATAACTCTTACTATCATATATCAATATGGTTTTCAATTGTTTTGTTTTTATGTGTGATTTGAGTTTGTAGAAATGAATCTTATCTGATAATATATATCAGATAAGATTTTAAATATATGTTACTACTACATATCAATAATTATAAACTCACTTCTTCTATTTGCTTGGTGTTGTTCTTCCGAGCAAGAAGATTCGTTAGTTGGTTCACAACCACAATCGTTTACTAATTGCGATTCGCCATAACCTTTACCGGTCAATCTG
>Ga0154020_10003036_pt1 | contig 20371 bp, 13 predicted proteins | sample Klosneuvirus_201_FD_109709 | JGI IMG/M metagenome (GOLD analysis project Ga0154020, IMG submission 109709) | Active sludge microbial communities from wastewater, Klosterneuburg, Austria - Klosneuvirus_20160825_MG | ecosystem: Engineered > WWTP > Aerobic digester > Activated sludge | place... | reverse complement strand
TGATCGAAGTTGATTTTGAGAGCGCAAAAGTACTGTTTTAATCGGAAAAAAAAGATGGATGTTGGTAAAATTCTTCCGCATACTGAATTGAAAAATCTCATGCATATCTTAGTGAAAAACAATAAATTACCACAAAGAACGTATTTTTTTGAATTATTATTTCAGAAATTATTTCCACTTGCAATTCTCTTGAATTCTCACCGAAACTTAAATAATGGAGAGATCCGGTGATTGAATGAAGCAGTATGTGGGAAATGCGGCTTATTTATGAAGAGGCAGGAATTTATAATTCATCTTTCAACACTATTAATCCTAGCTTATCATCCTTACTTTTATCGAATGATTTCATCTGAAGATTTATATTCCCTATATCAAAAATTTCCCGTCGTTTGTACAGATACGCGATCCATTCAAAAAGACTCCCTCTTTTTTGCTTTGAAAGGGCCGAACTTCAATGGAAATTCGTTTGCTGATGAGGCTTTGGCACAAGGAGCAGCCTATTGCGTTATTGATGAGCCGAAATTTAAAAAGAGTGAACGGTATATTGTTGTTGAGCATGGATTAAAAGCACTCCAGGATCTTGCAAATTTTCATCGACGTCAATTGGAAATTCCATTTTTCGCCATATCCGGTTCTAATGGGAAAACGACTACGAAGGAATTAATCAAAGCCGTGCTGAGTAAAAAATTCCGGACACTTGCCACAAAGGGGAATCTGAATAATCACATTGGTGTTCCCTTGACAATTTTATCCATTGATAAAAGTATTGAGTTTGCCGTAATTGAAATGGGAGCTAACCATCAGGGAGAAATTGAAAGTTATTGTCACATTGCCGAACCGGACTATGGACTCATCACCAATGTTGGTAAGGCGCACCTTGAAGGATTCGGAGGGATAAGTGGTGTGAAGAAGGGTAAAAGAGAGTTGTATCATTGGCTGGATGAACACGGAAAGAAAATATTTATGAATGGCGATAACGGCGATCTGGGTGAGATGGCTTCACAGATCGATCCACGGAAATTTGTATTCTATGGAACCAATCAGGCCTTCGACACTTTTGCAGTTTTGAAAAAATCTCAACCTGATTTAGTGATCAGCTGGAAAAGCGGGGCTCAACAAGGCCAACATACTTCTCCCTTGATAGGAGCATATAATTTTGAAAATATTATTGCAGCTGTTGCTGTCGGAAATTATTTCGGTGTTGAAGCGCATTTGATTGATGCGGCCATTTCATCTTACAGTCCGGATAACAGCAGATCGCAACGATTGAAAAAGGGTAGCAACAACATCATCCTGGATGCCTACAACGCCAATCCGAGTAGTATGGAAGCTGCCATTAAAAACTTTGCACTTCTTGCAGATAAAGAGAAGGTGATTTGTATAGGCGATATGGCTGAGTTGGGTGATGAATCCGAAAAAGAACACAAAAAAATTGTTCAGCTTTTGAAAGAAGTTCCATACCAGCAATTAATACTTGTCGGAAAAAACTTCAATAAATTTTCTTCTGAAATTAATTGCGTGTCTTTTGATAATGTTCAAGCTGCTTCCGACTGGATCCGAAAAAATCCAATCAGGTCAAAAACAATTTTGATAAAAGGTTCGAGAAGCACAAAGATGGAAGCTTTGCTGGAGGCAATCGGAGAATAAAATTATAGGTTTTGGCATTTACTTCCTGACAACTCAATAATTCAGGTGGGGTCATTAACTAATCTCTTCTCACTATTTTCCTTGATGAAAAATTAAGCACCGTGTCCGCCTACTGGCGGAAAAAAATCAAGACCAATTGACCCTCCAGAGGCGGGTAAAACCCTGCCAGCCGCATATGCTGACGCTTCCAGCCTGTGCGACTGGCAAGGCCCGGCAATTGGTCGGGCCAACGCGCCCATCGAAATTTGGCATTCCAATAGAATTTGAAAATTCAAATTAATTATTCCTGTACAGAATTAAATTGGATTATCAATCCATGGATGTTAGCTGATTTGCGAACTAGATGATGAATCCTATAATTTTATTCAATGATTTTTGGTTTTATTTCGCCTTTACCCAATAAAACTGAAATTGTTTTCATGCTTTCTACTTTGTCGGCAATTAGCTTGAGTATTCCGAGAAATGGAATAAACAGAACCATTCCGGCTGCTCCCCATAAAATTCCACCGGCTAATATTGCTACGATTGTAACAAAAGTATTTAGGTTCAGTCTTTTGCTGACAGTGAAGGGGAAGATCACATTTGCTTCGAGGTATTGAACTATACTTAATACAAGCACTACTCCGAACGGATACCATATGGAATTATAAGTTATCCACGAAATGGCAATAGGAAGGAGTGATGCAATTAAAATGCCGAAGTAGGGGATAAAGGTGAGAATGGAGGCAATGCATCCAAATAATACAGGATGTGGAACACCTACTATTGCAAGGCCTATGCTATTGAGAATTGCAACGATCAGATAGACGAGAGCCATGCCTTTTATAAAGCTGTAAAATGAATGAACAGTTTCATGCAAGATTTCATGGATTACCTGTTTTCGATCTGCATTAAAGAGGCTGTATAATACTTTGGTGAATAATTTTCGGTGATAGAGCAGCAGGGATGAGAAAATCGGAATAAGGATTAGTAACACCAGTGTTTTCCCTGTTGAGTAAATTGTTTCCTGTAAAAAGGGAATGACGGTTTTGCCAATGTCATTAGAGAATTCGTTTATCCATTTATCTTGTTGCGTTCTTGAAATATTTAGGGTGTATTCCAGATAGCTGCCTAGTTGAGAGAAGGAATCGAAAAACTTGACTCTTAAAATGTCCCATTCTTTCAGAAAACTTTTTATTTGTAAAATAAGCATGAAAACAATGCCTGTAAAAATAAGGAAAAGGCTACTAATTGAAATTCCTATAGCCAAATTTTTGTTTAAGCCTTTTTTTTCAAGCCAAATACAAATCGGATACAAAGCAATACTCACGAGAAAAGAAAAGCTTAAAGGGATAAATAAAGTCCTCCCGAAATACAGAATCACAGAAAGCAGGATTATTAAAAGCAGGATTTGATTAACAGAAAACTTGTTTTCAGGCTTGATTGGTATAGGAATCTGAGGAACCTGAGACATGTGGTGGTGTATTAAATGAGAAGGTTCTTTATTTAATTGCTTCTTGTTTGTATGGGCTAATTCAAAATCCTATTACGCTTTACCAAATAATCGTTTGAGTACTCCTGGTTTTTTCTTGTCTTCATCATAATAGCCATAGCCATGGTACCCATAACTGTAGCCATATCCATACCCGTATTGTTGATTCAGGCCGGCGTCGTTTAAAAGAATACAAAGGTTTTTTACTTTACCATCTTTATAGTATTCGTTGATGGTTTTAAGGTATTGCTTCTTGGAATAATTTTCCCGTAGAATAAACACATTGATATCGGCGAGACCCATCAAGAGCATGGCATCGCTCACAATTCCTACAGGTGGCGTGTCAATGATAATGTAATCGTATCGATCCTTTAATTTCTCGAGCAGGTCTTTCGTCTCCTTCTTAGCCAGCAGTTCGGCCGGATTTGGAGGTACCGGTCCGGACGGAATGATGTCGAGATTCTCAATATTGGTTTTACATAGCACCTCATCCAGTGATATTTTACCTATGAGATATGTGCTCACACCCTTTTCGTTTGAGATCCCTAAGTCCTGAACCAGTTGTGGTTTCCTTAGATCCATCCCTACAATAACGACTTTATGGTTTTGTAGGGAAAGAACAGTTGCCAGATTTAGTGTAGAGAAAGATTTCCCTTCTCCTCCCACAGAGCTGGTAATCATAACGATTTTATGTTCATCAGCAAGTCCGAAAAACATAAGGTTTGCTCTGATTGAGCGGAAGGCTTCTGCGATGGAAGACTTTGGTTTCCGTGCAACAATTAATCGTTCACCATCACTGAGATGACCCACAACTCCGATGATAGGAATCTTTGTAAGCCGCTCTACATCTTCCCTGTTGCTGATCGTATTTTTTAAATATCCTTTAAGCAGAAGGATTATTAGAGGAACAAAAAAGGCCAGCATCAATGAGATAATGAGGACTGCTTTAGTGCTTGGTATTACAGGCTTGTCATTTACACTGGCTTCATCAAGCACCTTATTGTCTGAAACAGCCGTTGCTTTTGCAATCCCTGTTTCTGCTTTCTTTTGAAGAAGGTAGAGGTAAATGTTTTCGTTTACGCTAAAGTTCCGCTGGATTCCAAGAAGTTCTCTTTCAATGTTAGGAATCTTTCGAATGTTGTTTTCATACTGAAGAAGTTGGCCATTGATTCCTTGCAGTGTCACCCTTGTACGATTTCGGATGTTGTTAATATTTTCAACCAATGCTTTTTTGGTCTCAGAAATTTGTTCGTCAATCACCATGATGGCGGGGGATTGCGAACTGCTTCCGTATTGAAGACTCTGTTTTTTATTCTGAAGTTGTTTGAGTTGGGTAATGAGTTCAATCAGCAATGGGTCAGGAGTTCCAAGAGATGCAGGAGCTAACTGAGTCAATGCCTTATTTCCGTTTACATAGTCATACAAGTAATCCAAAGACTCAAGTTCAATTTCTGCCTTCACCCTGTCAGCATCAATGCTGGTAACTCTCTCCAAATATGCTTTAGATTCTTCGCTGAGATTTACAGTTCCTTTTTCTTCTTTAAATTTCTGAAGTTCCTGTTCCGTCGAATGTAAAGTTGTGCTGATATCTGCCAATTGCTCGTCGACAAATTTCAGGGTTAAAGCTGCAACAGATGATTTATCTTTCACATCACGGTTGATATACACTCTCCCAAGAGTATTCAGGAAATCAACAGCACGTTCACGCATCTGATCCTGAATAGTGATCTCTACAATGGTTGCATCCTTGTTTAATGGTTCTGCCTTCATTGATTCCTGGTAGGTGGAGATTAGCTTATTTGTCGAGTTAACTACAAAGATATAATCGTCATCACCGGGAGCATCAGCAGTTACAGGCTGTTTGTCTATCCGAAAACTAAAGTAATTGTTTTTGATTTCTTCGCCGAAGCGGTGTGTTCCGGAGTAGTTGAAGTCCTTAAGATGCGAATTACTGATGTCAGTTTCGAGTTTGAAACGGGAAGAGTCAAGGATAGTTAATTCAAATTGCTCATCATAAACACCATCAGTAAGGTTTAATGTTTCAACCGTAAAAGGATGGTTCTGGTATAAGGGAACTTTGAATAATGGTGAATGGCTGAAATAGCTCACCTCAAGATTTAGTTCGCGAATGGTTTCTTCAAGTATGGATCGGGATTTCAGAATCCCGATCTCTGTTGCAATGTTTTTCGTGTTTCCGAATAAGTCTCCGGTAAAAATATCTTCAATATTCTTAGAGGTGTTCTTGGTATCTTTTACCAGGACACTTGATCTTGCTTCAAAAACAGGTAAAGTAAAACGTATGTACAGTAAAGCAGCGATTGAGAAAAGTATCGCTGAAAATAAAAAGTAATGCCAATTCCTCCGGATCTCCTGGAACAGGAGTCTTAGATCAATTTCGTCGTCATTACGGCGTTGAGTCCCGTCGGTGTTGCGCATGCTTACTTCGTTTGTGTGAGGATGAATGTCAAGGCTATGACAGCCGTCGTAATGATGGAGGTGAAAATGGTGACGGCAGGAGTTATATTTTGAAATGCCCTTCTTTTTACCGGTTGAACATAGACGATATCATCAGGGTGCAAATAGTAGATCTCCGGGGTAATGGATGTGGCAGAAGTGAGATCTACAAAGAAATCTTTTGTCTCATTGTTTTCTTCCCTGATGATACGGAGCCTTTCGCGATCACCGAATTGAGAGATGTCTCCCGCCAACCCTAATGCTTCAGGCAAGGTGACCTTTTCATTTAATATCGGATAAGTGCCCGGTTTGTTGACTTCACCCAGTATAGTGATTTTAAAGTTTAGTTTTTTGAGCGTGACAATTGGCTGGTCGATATATTTTTGTAATTTCTCTTCCAGTAATCTAGTTGCATCAGGCAGACTTAGTCCGGCAAGCTGAACCGATCCTATGAGTGGTAGCTTGATCTGGCCTGAATCATTCACAACAATTCCTTTTTCATAAGCAGAACGAGTGTCACTCATGGGTCTGTCCATTGAAACAGAGAAATACGGATAAGCTTCTGCGTTTATCGTGAAAATGTTTACCGATAATATATCTCCATTATTAATTTTGATCTGGTATTTTTCCGCCTCTTTCATAGAAGGAATTTCGCCCTGGAAATAAATCACCTTGCGCTGCGATGAACAACTGCAAAGCAAGATAGTGCAGATCAAACTAAGTAATACCAAGGAACGTCTCTTCATTTCGGGATTCTCAAAAGTGGTAATTGGTAAACATCAGGAAAGAATCGAACGGGAGATCACTATTTTTTGTACTTCCGAAGTGCCTTCATATATCTGTGTAATCTTTGCATCACGCATCAATCGTTCAACATGAAATTCTTTAACAAATCCATAGCCGCCATGAATCTGCACAGCTTCAACAGTAGTTTCCATCGCAACACGCGAAGCAAATAATTTAGCCATTGATGAAGAAAGATTATAGTCCATATTGCTGTCCTTATGCCATGCAGCTTTTAAACAAAGCAGACGTGCTGCATCTATTTCTGTGGCCATATCGGCAAGCTTGAATTGTATTGCCTGATGCTGTGAGATTGGCACTCCAAAGGCTTTTCTTTCTTTTGAATATTGCAAAGCCAATTCGTATGCGCCGGATGCAATCCCGAGAGCCTGGGAGGCAATGCCAATGCGGCCGCCTGTCAGAGTCTTCATCGCAAACTTAAACCCGAATCCATCATCTCCAATTCTGTTTGCCTTTGGAACTTTCACATCCGTAAACATGAGGGAATGAGTATCACTTCCTCTTATCCCTAATTTATTTTCCTTAGGGCCTACCGTAAATCCGGCTGTTCCTTTTTCGACAATAAGGGCATTGATTCCCTTGTGGCCTTTTTCGACATGTGTTTGAGCCATGACCAAGTAAACGGATGCAGTAGAGCCGTTCGTTATCCAGTTCTTGGTTCCATTCACTATATAATGATCGCCTGCATCAACTGCAGTCGTATGCTGGGAGGTTGCATCTGATCCGGCTTCCGGTTCTGAAAGGCAAAACGCTCCAATAATTTCACCCTTAGCAAGAGGAACAAGGTATTTCTGTTTTTGATCTTCTGTTCCGAATTGTTCAAGTCCCCAACAAACCAGTGAATTGTTCACAGACATCACGACAGAAGCAGAAGCGTCGACTTTCGAAATTTCCTCCATTGCCAGTACATAAGAAATGGTATCCATTCCGCCACCGCCATACTTAGGATCGACCATCATTCCAAGGAAGCCAAGCTCCCCCATTTTCTTTACTTGCTCAGTAGGAAATTTCTGTAAATCGTCACGTTCGATGACCCCGGGTTTTAATTCGTTTTGTGCAAAATCTCTTGCAGCTTTGCGAATCATCAAGTGCTCTTCTGTCAGTTCTAAATTCATTTTATTTCAATGCTTTTGATGGAGAAAAGGCTTTTTTTTCATTAAAAAATGCCGTTTTTTGAATCAACAAACCTACATGATTTGAACCGTATTGACAAGAGAAAGTTGAAATGGGATAAACTTGTAATTATCTGTAAAATTCTCATTTACTGTATTTTTGAATGACCATAGTTAATTCGACGGAGCTGATTTATTTGTCAATCATTTCAGATTTTATTGCCTGATAAAAAATCTTCAGCAGAAAAGAAAAGGATATCTTTCGACGCGATTCGTTTTAATCTTAAACAGAATTTTTTTCATGGACTCTTATAAAATAATAGGATTGATGTCAGGCACTTCACTGGATGGGCTTGATATCGCATTGTGCGATTTTCATTTTGATGAAAAGTGGACATTTAAAATTCTGGAAGCCGAGACGATCACTTATGATGAAAGTCTCAGGGCTAACTTGTCCGGACTTAGCAAGGGAACTGCTCTCGAATTGGTGAAAGGTCATACTAAGTTTGGTAGATTTTGCGGTAAGTCGGTGGCTGATTTTATCAAAAGAAAAAAAGTGAAGGTTGACTTTGTCGCATCTCATGGACATACAATATTTCATCAGCCTTCCGCAGGTTTTTCTACACAGATTGGTGACGGAGCATCAATGAGTGTAGAGGCAGGTCTGCCGGTTGTTTGTGATTTTAGAAGTACAGACGTTGCCCTTGGCGGCCAGGGTGCGCCTCTCGTTCCGCTCGGCGACCGATTACTTTTTGCTGAGTACAGTCATTGTCTGAATCTAGGAGGCATTGCAAATATTTCATTTGATGCAGATGAAAAGAGAATGGCCTTTGACATAAGTGCATGCAATATTTTATTTAATCATCTTGCGCAAGAGAAGAATTTGGCCTACGATAAAGATGGTGAAATTGCCGCTTCCGGAAAAGTGCATTTCGGACTATTGAAGGAATTGAATTCTGAAACATACTACGATAAATCATTTCCCAAATCACTCGGTAGGGAAGATGTTGACTTGATATTGAATAAATATTTTATTTTGAATAAGCACTCTCTCAGCATTGAAGATTTAATGGCAACAGCTGTTGAACACGTTGCTCAACAAATCGGTAGAGCGGCCGTATCCGGAAAAATGCTGGTTACAGGAGGAGGAGCTTTCAATTCGGTCTTAGTATCCGGGATTATAAAGCATTCGGGAGCTACACTGGTCATCCCCGACCCATTATTGCTGAATTATAAAGAGGCACTCATATTTGCCTTTCTTGGACTTAAACGTTGGAGGTCGGAGGTAAATTGTTTAGGCACTGTGACAGGAGCTTCACGCGATAGTATTGGAGGTGCGATCTATTTCGGTTGATGATTTATTTTGAAGCACAAAAAAAGCAGCCTGGGCTGCTTTTTTTTAAAATCATTTAAAATGATGGAGATTAAAAATCATCATCATCATCAAAATCGTCCATTGAGCCATCGTCATCGAAACCCTTGATGTTATCATCCATTGTTTCATCCATATCTGCTGAATCAATTTCAGCAGGAGTTATAGATGAGATTTCAACGATTTCGGTTTCACGGAAGAGCAATGGAGTGCTTTCTTTCATTACAGGTTTTGCTGCAACTTTTTTAGGAGCATTGTTAGCCTGTGTTACTTTTGCACTTGCTTTAGGACTTGCAGCTTTTTTAGCGGCAGGTTTTTTAGCAACGGCTTTCTTAGCGACAGGTTTTTTAGCGGCAGCTTTTTTCTTGGCTGCAGGTTTTTTAGCCGCAACTTTCTTAGTTGCTTTTTTTACCGTCTTTTTCTTTGCAGGTTTCTTTGCCTTTTTAGTTGCGCCTGCCTTCTTAGCTTTTTTGGCGGTAGCTTTTTTCTTCGCAGGCTTTTTTGCCTTTGATTTTTTTACTGGTTTCTTTTTTGTTGCCATGGCTTGTAGAAATGTTTGATTGAAGGATAGCCTACATGATTTTTCGTCCTGATCAAAATTACAATAAGCTTTCAGTTAATTCCAAATATTTATGGAGAATATTGAAAAATATTTTTTGCGTCCTCAACTTGTTTAAACTTGCTCTTCGCAACCTGCGTCTCATGCTTCAAGGCGGTCGACTTATTCTTTGTGCTTTTGACCTATTTGCCGTAGGTTTGCAATCGAAAATGACTATGGAAAACAGCATAAATACCCTTTCAAAGCAGCATTTGAAGGAATTAATCCAGCGCTTTGAAGAAAAAAGGCCTGAAATCGTGTTTGAATGGAAGGATTCCCAAACAGAAGCTGAAGGATGGATAGTGATCAACTCCCTTCGTGGTGGATCTGCCGGTGGTGGAACGAGAATGAGGAAGGGCCTTGATAAAAGAGAAGTTGAATCGCTTGCCAAGACAATGGAAGTCAAATTTTCGGTGAGTGGTCCGCCGATTGGTGGAGCCAAATCAGGAATAAACTTCGACCCGGCTGATCCCAGAAAGAAAGGTGTATTGGAGCGTTGGTTCGCCGCCGTGATGCCTATCCTGAAAGCCTATTATGGGACAGGCGGGGATTTAAACGTCGATGAAATACATGAGGTAATACCTATCACAGCCAAATTAGGTTTAAGGCATCCTCAGGAAGGAACTGTGGTCTCGCATTTTCATGCAACAGAAGAAAAGGAGGCGAGAATCATCGCTCAGCTGCAGCAAGGCGTAAAAAAAATTATTGAAGATGCGCATTATAGTCCTGACAGCAAGCAGTCAATAACGGTTGCGGATATGATCACCGGCTTTGGTGTAGCAGAAGCAATCGGCCATCACTATCGTCTGCATTCAGGAAATATTCGGGAAAAAAGAGCGATTATTCAAGGTTGGGGAAATGTTGGAGCAGCTGCCGGTTATTATCTGTCTCAGATGGGTGTGAAGATCGTTGGCATTATCGACAGACATGGAGGAGTGATTAATAAAAAGGGATTCAGTTTTGAAGAAGTAAAGGAGTTTTATCTGAAGAGAAAAGGGAATCAGCTTGATGCAATGCATCTGTTGAGCCTGGAGCAGATTAACAGAGAAATATGGCATTGTGGTGCCGAAATATTTGTTCCTGCAGCGGCCTCACGGTTAGTTCATGAAAATGAAATCCAAATGCTGGTTGAAAATGGTCTTGAGGTAATCTCTTGTGGTGCCAATGTTCCATTCGCTGATAAGGAAATATTTTACGGACCAACAGCTGCCTTTGCCGATTCGAAAGTCACAGTAATTCCTGATTTCATTGCAAATTGCGGAATGGCAAGGGTGTTCAGATATCTTATGAATGATGATGTCAAGATAAGTGATGAATCGATTTTCAATGACGTTTCAGATTGCATCGGCGAGGCCATGGCAGAAGTGTTTGCACTACATCAGGAGAAAACAGGTTTTACAGGAGCATCACTGGAGTGGTCCATTGGGAAACTCATCTAGTATAAGCCAACAAAACCTCAGTTGAGCCTGTTTATTCTCTGCAGAAAGGATAATTTATTAACCCTGATTAGTCCCTTTGAGTTACAAGAAAATGCCCGGATTCGATACCTAAAACCAAAGAGAAATTTATTCTATGAATGACTATTTGAATCAGGTTTTTTTGGGAAATACCCTTAGCGATTACTTATTGTCTTTGGCTATTCTGATAGGTGGACTGATTCTGAAAAAGTATATTTCAAATTTTCTGAGTTGGATTTTGTATCGTTGCTTCAGGCGGTATGGAAAAACTGTCGGCATTAAAAAGTTTTTAGAATTATTATCCTCGCCCTTTGGACTTATCCTGTTGATTGTAGTTTTTTATGCTGCATTTAACCGACTGTCATTTCCCGGTGAATGGGAATTAGTATCTGAACGGGATTTCGGATTGCGTTTTATAATTCAGCAGTTATTTGAGGGGATAATCATTTTTGCAATTACCTGGTATATAATAAGAGTAGTGGAGTTCGTCGGACTTGTACTTGCAGCACGTGCCACCTTGACCGAAAGTAAGATGGATGATCAGTTCGTCCCTTTTGCCAAATCAGCTCTGAAAATAATCGTCGCCGGACTCGGATTTATTGTCATGCTGAGTGCGGTATTCAATCTTAATGTTGTTTCCATTCTCACCGGTCTGGGAATTGGCGGTTTGGCCTTTGCTCTTGCGGCTAAAGAAACATTGGAGAATCTACTTGGATCATTTACCATTTTCCTGGACAAGCCATTTAAAATTGGAGACCTGGTCAAAGTCGGGGATGCGGAAGGCTACGTGGAAGGGATCGGATTTCGGTCAACTCGTATCAGAGCCCTTGACAGAACGCTCGTTACGGTTCCTAATAAGAAGATGGTAGATTTTGAATTGATGAATGATACAGAAAGAGAAGTAAGGCGTGCAAAGTTTACCATTGGTCTTACTTATTCAACGAGTTCTGTTCAGCTGAAACAGGTGATGTTAGAAATAACAGATGCTGTTAATGCGCATCCTTTAACGGAACCGGATCCGGTAGTTCGTTTTGTTGAATTTGGATCCAGTTCGCTCAATATTTTGGTGCTTTTTCTGAGCCGTACACCTGATATTGGAGATTTTACAAAAGTGAAGGAGGAGATAAATTTTCAAATTATGGATATTGTACTGAAAAATGGCTGCGAATTTGCATTCCCGAGCAGTACGGTTTATCTGAGTAAGGAATAAGTTGTCTAAAGCTCAGCAAGTCTCTTAATCAATTGTAAATGTACAGTGAATTGGTGCCCGCATCGAAGGATGTTTGATACTGTTTCAAGGGCTTATTGGCAGGACCTTGCAATACACTGCCATCGGTCAGGTAAAATTTGCTTCCACAGTGATAATCTACTCCAATTACATTACTCGAATCTTTTTCCACTATTGCTTCAGGCTCAAGCGGATCATAGGGGCAAGCTAATTCAAAAGCCACAAATTCATTCTGAAAGCGGTGATAGACAAGAATGCCTTTGTATCCGCCTGTGATTTCTATGGAGTTTCCGACACTATTTAGCGGAGCAAATTCTGGTAAGCTCAGAGCAAGAGACAGATTTACTGACACATTTGGTATACTTCCATTATTTTTTTCCTTTTTACATGAAGGGCTAATCAGCAGAGAGAAAAGTGTTGCCATGATTAGGAAGCGTGAACTAAAAATAAATTGAGAGGAAGTTTTCAATATTTTGGGGGCTTTTTCGTTTTTCTAGAAAGCTTTTGTCGATAAGGCTTGTAGAATGTTTATACAAATTGGCCTGTCAAAGCATTGCTTTTAGTAAATTTGTTTTCTAATTCAAACTCGAAACGAATGAAAAGATTAATCTATTGTGCAGCAATTGCAATGCTTGGGCTTGTCGCATGTAAAGGTAATGAAAACAAAGAAAATGCTACACAAGAAGTCAGTACTTCTGTGGATTCAACCGCTGTTCATGCAGCGTCTTATGCTTGTCCGATGGATTGCGAAGAAGGCAAGGTTTATGATCAACCCGGAAAGTGTCCGGTCTGTGGAATGGATCTGGAAGCTAAAAGCTGATTTATAATCATCTTAATATAAATGCCTGAGGGGCTTAAGAAGTTGCACACTGCAAAACAACCTTGTTGTGACCAAAGCTGCGCGTGAATACCTTCTCTTGGCATTTTAATATCAATCAAAACTCTCAAAAACCGAGACAAATTGAAATCTTTTAAAAGATTATTGATTTTCGTATTAATTTCTTTAAGCCCATCCCTGGTTTTTTCACAGGATTTGGATTCACGTTCCCCTAAGCCTTCTCAGGGTTCGCATCAACAAAGAAAAGCCGAGGTTAAAAAGGCCAAACAAAAAAAGCAACTTGATAAAGCGATCAAGAAAGGGAAGAAGCGACATGTTAAACTTCAGGAGCGAGAAACCAAAAGGATGATGCGCAAGAGCAAGAAGAAGGCAAAGAAGTGGAATAAAAATTAAGCAAATTTCATTCTTTCAAATCTCCCGGCTTTATATGAATGTTTTTGCTAAGGCAAGTAATTCCACTTTACACATTTGCGCAGGTCAAAACAGCCGGTAAACTCTTGCCTGGTTTTTACCGGATGATGAGATGAAGAAAAATTCAAGCCAATTAATTTTTCTGCTCAGGCTTGCAGATGCTTTTCTGGATTTGGATGGACTCTGTATTGCACTTTGAAAATTCCGGTATGCAAGTACAACCAGCAACAAGAACGAGAAATTCAGGTTCAAGTGTTTGGCTTTACCGGGGCTGGCTGTAGCCGGTGCACATTTGCATGTGGCAAACCTGATCCAGTTAATATAATTCACGATTTCCAACAAATAATTGACAGATTCATTTAACTAACTCTCGATTGTTTTACCGTATTAGTTCCAGCATTTGCTGTCTGAGGAACCCCAGCTTGAAATTTATATTAACCTTGCGACATTTTATGGCTATTACCGGAGGTGATTCCTGTTCGATTCACCTGGACGGATTTTATTTATTCTGGATTTTCATTTTATTGCCTATAATTAATTGATAACAATTAATTATAGGATTAGCCATTTAGTTCGTAAATCAGCCAGCCTTCATAGGCGCCTAATCGATAGTAAAATATTCCGGGGTATATTATTCTTTTAGTTTAATGGGCATAACGAATTTCGATCGGTGCGTAAACCCGACCAATTGCCGGGCTTTGTCAGCCGTAAAGGTTGGTAGCGTCCGCCTGAGCGGCTGGCAGCGTTTTACCCGCCTCCGGAGGGTCAATTGGTCTTGATTTTTTTCCGCCAGTAGGCGGACACGGTGCTTAATTTTTCATCAAGGAAAAATTGAGAAGGGGTTAGTTAATGATCCCACCTGAATTATTGAGTAGTCTGTAAGTAAATGCCTAAACCTAATTAATTAATTAATTAACCTTTTTTTTGTTGACTCTTTCCCTGGGTTATTAACTGCCTGTGAATAACTTTTGTTTACCAAGCTATTTGGTCTGCTTACCAAAAGCCCTATGGATAGAGGCTTTTCGAGCGTATATTTGATTCTTATTAACTCGGGTATTAATAATTGAATGTCTTTTAAAAATTTATGACAAAATCAAATGCTCTCTCAAAAATTATCAAGAAGTATTTTTCTGCTTCAATTTTGTGCATACTTAATTATTTATACGAATGCGCGTGCACAAAATGATCTCCCAAATCCTTCTGCAAATATTCAATTAATTCCAACCGGTTCGCTTGTAATTCCCATGGACAATACCTGGCAATTACAATCCGGTTATTTTAATTTAAAAGCTTATGGTCTGGTAAACTATCTCTTGCAAAATAACGTACCGGTAAAATGGGCGATCAGAGCGGGTAAATTAAAGGATGAAATTGATTTCAGCGCAGATGCTCAACGAATACGTCCATCAGTTGGATTTTCCAATTGGTATGATTTCAAGTGTGGCCCTTTCATAGTGGATAGCTCTTATGCAGCTGCCGCAAAAACATTGGCAGCAGCTTTTGGGGGCAGTGTCGCGGTGTATCAGCTTACAGCAAATAAAAGTATTGATATTCGATACACGCTTAATTTCAAGCCTAAAATTGCAGTCTGTAATAACGGAGGAACTCAGGCAGTATTTATCGATGTTTTGACAGCTGCCTCCATGAATAATGCCTCCTGGGTAACCGTCGTTCCTGCATCCCAGGTTGTGCCATTCTGCGGATATACTTTTGTTTCTGAACCACATTGGGAAGCAAGCGGCGATACTGCACATACACGTGCAGTTTATCGTTATGTAAAAAACGGAGGAAACTTCTTCACACAATGCAGAGGTGTTGAGACCTATGAAGATGCAGATACATTTCACACTACCAAGGGTGTTAATATCAATAATGTTTCTACGATGGCTTATTTTAATGGTGACTTGCCCATCATGCAGTTTGATGGATCCCTTGCAATAACATCAGGAGGCTTACAATTTTGGCAAAGAGCATCCGGAAGTTTATTCAGGTCAACAACCTATACCGGTGTGCAGTCAACCGGATCAACACCGTATCAATATTTGAATGGCGCTAAGCTTGTTCCGAATAATGTAGCGGGTGGTAATGTATTTTATTTGGGAGGTCACGAATATACCAATACGACTTCACACGCTGAAATAAATGGACGGCGTATTTATCTCAACGCAATTTTTGTGCCTCCTAATCCCCTTGCCTGGTGTTCTACCTTACCTGTCAAGCTTTTGTACTTCCAGGGAATTCCGGAGGATTCAAAAGTTACTTTGCGCTGGTCAACAGCTACTGAAATTAATAATGATTATTTTAAACTTGAACGCAGTTCTGATGGAATTGAGTATACTTTATTTAAAGAGGTAAAGGGTGCCGGTAACAGCAGTTCTGTTTCCTTTTACCTGGCGGAGGATTTACTTCCTCTTTCAGGCGAGTCATACTATCGACTCACACAGGTTGACTATGATGGGCAAACTGAAGTATTTGATCCTGTAAAAGTCGAATTCAAACTCAAGCCGAAGAATTTTAGCATCTACCCTAATCCGGCGACAGAAGGCATAAATATTTCAGTAATGAATGGAGCAATAGTTAACTACACGATTGAATTATCTGATCTATGTTCAAAATCAGTGATAGCTACTACTGGAGTTGATAAAAACCAATCAGGAAACTTTTTTTGGAAATTCCCTAATAGAATTCATCCCGGAATATATTCTTTAAAAATATCAGATGGATCAAAGGAAGAAGTTTTTAAACTATTAATTCAAGATCGTCCGTCCCGATGATTATTCGTCTGATAAATAAAATTGGAAGAAATGAAATAGGTAATCCTAGCATGAAAGGATTTCTGCTTTGTAGAATGATAAAGCTTCGCATTTGAGCTCTTATAACAAAGCTGTTCATGTTCTAATTTTATAATGGATTAATTTACAAATCAGGGGTCACTTAAGTAAAAGGATCGCCATTAAATACCTCAAGACTCATTGAAAGCCTCAACAACAATTCATATTTCTCCTTAATTAATTTCCTTCGATAAATCCAAGCTTTGAAAAAAAAGATTACCGGAATTAATATTAATAGAGTTTCCGAAAATGGCCGCAGATTAATTAATAGGAGGAGTGACATCATGGTTTATTGCATAGAAACTAAAGCTGTTTTTACCAAATCTTTCTGTGGAACCATAGAAAGGTTGGCTAGTGCGATAAGCCTGAAAAGCCCAATTGGCGAGCCTTTTGGACCTCTTTCACCAAGTATCATTGACAGTTGGCCAAAATTTACGAACAGATCACAACAAAAAATTGACCATCCTTCTTTGATGAACGACTTTTGAGAAAATATACCAAGTATTAATTATCGCAGTTTAAAATTTTAGAAAATGCAAGTTAAAATCCTACCTGATGCTAATTCATTTTTAGTGACTGGTTTTTCATTGATTAAAGAAATCTATTCGATCATTTGCAATATGACAATCTCAACTTTAAACCTGATTTACGTTTGTACTGTCAATTCCTCAGCTGATTCATTTAGTCCTCCATTGACGTTCCAAAGAATGTTTCGCCTCAGGCAAACGTTTTCTGATATATCCCTGAATCAACACTTATATAATTTAAAACCTTAACGATTTTCCCGGGAAATCAGAATTGAGAAATTTCTGATACTCCTTCACTCATACCGATTCTGATATCTAGGAGGGAAAGTTCCATCCAAGCTATGCAAGACATCTGATTAATGTCTATAAAATATAACAAACAATTCAAACACAAAACAAATGAAACACATGTACACAAGACTGACGAAATGCCCGATGATGACACGTATGTTGGTAGTCACCTTGATGGTATTGCTAAATGCCGGATCTATTCAAGCGCAATACTTTGCACAAAACTTTGATAGCTCTAATGTGCTGACCTATTATGTAAATGCCACAACCCCTTCCACAGCTCAATTTAATTACATTGGGACTACCACGGGAACTGCGGCAAGTATTAATAGTCAAAAATTGAGATTTGTGCGTTCTAATAATGGAGCAGGAGCAGCATCGCGCACAACGAATTTTATTGGCTCTCCAACTGTCCTGATGGTAAAGTTTGATTTGACGGTCTCAGGATCCCATAGCAGTGGAACAGATTTGGGCAGAATTGCGATAGGAAATACGTTTACTTCCTCCACAACTCTTGAGAGCACCAGTAATGGAAGTGGCGGTCTCACCTATGCCTACTTACACCTTGAAGCTCGTGGAAGCAACGCTTACCGATTGCAAACAGCTGATGACAATAGCTCCGATCAGAGTTCAGGTAGTACTTCAGTAGTAACTTGGGTTTTGAATAAATCCGGGTCAACAGTATCCTATCCTAATCCAAGTGGAGGTACTTCTACCCTGGCAAATAATGTTGTTGATTGCTGGATAGGTACTTCCAGATTTTCTGCTGCGAGTGCTGTTACCAGGTCTAGCGTAAATTTTGAAGATTTTAAAATTACGGTTTATGGAGGTACTTCAACGACTGTTGATATTGATAATATAAATATCACTGCACTGCCTCCTGTTGTATCAACCCAACCTAATTCTTTAACGGTGTGTGTCGGTTCTTCAGCATCATTTTCTTCAGCAGCGAGCGGCTCCCCAACTTTGCAGTGGGAGAAGTTTATTTCAGGAGTATGGACACCTCTCTCCGGAAAAACTACCAGCCCTTTAACCATTAACCCGACAACAGGTGCTGATATTGGAAGTTACCGTGCCGTATTTACAAATTCGGGTGGTTCTTCAACATCCAATACGGCAACTCTTGATTTAGATCAAACGACTGTTGGTGGAAGTGTCACTCCTGATTATAATGTTTGTTCAGGATTGAATTCCGGAACACTAACACTTAGTGGGGAAACGGGTTCTCCCTTAAACTGGCAATATTCAACAAACAGCGGAGGTTCATGGACTAACGTCACAAATACTTCCACTGTTCAAACTTTTACCAATTTAACAGCAACACGATGGTACCGTGCGGTTGTTGACAATGGGGCTTGTAATACAGTGAACTCTGCTCATGCAGTAGTAACCGTGAATCCAGCGCTTACACAGTACAGTCTTACAGGGGCAATGAGCTATTGTCAAGGTGGAACGGGTTCCGCGATTGGACTGAGTGGTTCCCAGTCAACTGTTACCTATCAATTATACCTGGCTGGAAATCCGGTCGGCTCAGCGGTCCCGGGTACGGGTTCTGCAATTCCTTTTGGGGTACACACCAGCGTTGGAAATTACACTGTCATCGGAACTCATAACATCATTGGATGTGATGCCCCAATAGGGTCTGCACTCTCACTTAGCATTGCCCCTCTTCCTACTGTTAATAATATCTCGGCTGTACCTGCATCAATTTGTCTGGGACAACAAACAAGTCTTAGCTCCAACGGGTCAACGACTATTTACGTACCAACTTCTTTTAACAACAGTACAAGCGGTTCGATTCCCAATAACAATTTTACCGGTCTGGCAAGAACAATTTCTGTTAGTGGTTTACCTTCAGATATGTCATTGGTACAAAATCTTCGCATAACCGTTAACATAAATCATAATAATGATGAAGACATCGAAGTGTATCTCATTAGACCGGGTGGCTCACTCAATAATACTTTAAGAAATGGTAATTTTGCAAACACTATTAGCCCCGGTGGTTCAGTTTGTCTGGTAGCTGATCGTGGTAATACAGCGAATAACTTTACTAATACAGTTTTTTCTGATCTTGCTGTCAATCATATTTCTGCAGGTACCGCTCCTTTCACCGGAACCTTCAAGCCAGAAAACGCACTTAGTACTCTAACCGGAGATCCGAATGGGAATTGGACTTTGCAGATTCTCGATGATTCCAGCGCACATACAACTACAGGAACATATACCAGCTGGACACTTTCTGTCGATTTATACAACGGACTTTCTTATTCCTGGACGTCCACCCCTGGCACTTTCACTTCCCTATTGCAAAATCCGGGTAACGTCAGCCCGTCTGTAAATACAGATTATACCGTTGTCGTGACCGACGACGGAAACGGTTGTACTGCTTCGGCCACCACCTCCGTGAGTTTGTATAGTGTAACAGCAAATGCTTCGGTTATTTCGGATGTAACTTGTAACGGTGGTTCAAATGGATCTGCTTCCGTTTCAGGAAGCGGAGGTGTTTCTCCTTATACAGTATCAGGAGATCCGGTATCCGGTTTAGCAGCCGGGACCTATAACTACGTTGTTACAGATGCAAATGGGTGTACTGGTAGCGCCTCTGTTACGATTACAGAACCAAGTGCAGTAATTGCGACTTGTTCTGTTGTCAGTAATGTTAACTGTAATGGAGGAAGTGATGGAGAGATTTCAGTTAGTGGCAGTGGTGGGGTGGGTTCATACACAGTCAGCGGAGGGCCGTTGACAGGACTTGCTGCAGGATCCTATACTTTTACTGTGACGGATGGCAGTGGATGTACTGGTACTTGTTCTACAAGCATCACTGAACCGGCATTGATCTCATCAAGCTTTTCTGTTACCGCATGTGATTCTGAAACCCTTCCTTGGGGTCAGACTGTCACATCAAGTGGAAATTACTCTCATACTTATACTGCCACTAATTCTTGCGATAGTATTGTCACTGCGAATGTTAGCATCGATGTCAGTACTACCAGTTCCCAAACAGTCACAGCCTGTGATTCTTACTTATGGGCTGCAGATGGAAATACTTATACCAGTAGCGGAACATATACTCATAACTCAACCAACCCGGCAGGTTGTCCGCATGAATCAACACTAATACTTACCATTGTTTCCAGTACTTCAAATTCATCGACGGCATCAGCCTGTGATTCATACACCTGGTCACAGAATGGTCAGACCTATACAGCAAGTGGTACTTATACTGACGTGGTTGGATGTCATACGGAAGAATTAGTTCTGACAATCACAGCAAGCACAGTCAACACAACCACAGTTTCTGCCTGTGATTCTTATACATGGTCA
>Ga0154020_10003035_pt1 | contig 20371 bp, 14 predicted proteins | sample Klosneuvirus_201_FD_109709 | JGI IMG/M metagenome (GOLD analysis project Ga0154020, IMG submission 109709) | Active sludge microbial communities from wastewater, Klosterneuburg, Austria - Klosneuvirus_20160825_MG | ecosystem: Engineered > WWTP > Aerobic digester > Activated sludge | place... | reverse complement strand
TCACGCAGCTTTCCACGATATCGTCGAGTCGCTGCTTGAGACGCGACTGATTCACGTCGTGCTGGTACTGACCCACGCCGATCGACTTGGGGTCGATCTTGAGCAGCTCGGCCAGCGGATCCTGCAACCGACGCGCAATCGACACAGCGCCACGGAGCGACACGTCGAGCTCCGGGAACTCGGCACGCGCCAGGTCGGACGCCGAGTACACCGACGCGCCCGCTTCATTCACCACCACCACCTGCGGGCGTTCGCCATTCGCCGGCGCGTCGAGTTCGCGCAGCGCCGCCTTGGTGAGCGTTTCCGTTTCGCGACTGGCGGTGCCGTTGCCGATGGCGATCAGTTCGGGAGTGAACCGCGTGATAAGCGCGCGAATGGCGCCGGCAAAGCGGTCTTCCTGATGCAGGTAGAGCGTGTCGGTATGCACCAGTGCGCCAGTGGCGCTGACCACGGCGACCTTCACACCCGTGCGGAAGCCGGGATCGAGCCCCACCACGCGCTTTTCGCCGGCGGGTGACGACAGCAGCAACTGTTCGAGATTGCGGCCGAAGATGGTGATGGCTTCGTCGTCGGCGCGCGTTTTGAGTTCCACGCGGAGCTCAACTTCAATGGCCGGCGCCAGGAGCCGCTTGTAGGCATCGGTTGCCACCAGCGTGAGCTGCGCGGAGGCGCGGCGTGCGCCAATCACTTCACGTGCCAGCCGCGCGTTGATCTCCTCGAGCGGCGCTTCCACGCGCCACAGCAGCTCGCCTTCCGTTTCGCCGCGGCGAATGGCCAGCATGCGATGGCTGGGGATCGTGCCGAGCGGCTCGGAATAGTCGAAGTAGTCCTTGAACTTGGAATCGTCGCTCTTTTTGTCGGCGATGACCGTGCTCTTCACCACACCCTTGGCGCGTGTGACTTCGCGCACCCATCCGCGCACCACAGCGTCTTCGGCGATCTGCTCGGAGAGAATGTCCCGCGCGCCCTGCAGCGCAGCGTCCGCGCTTGGCACTTCCGACGGCTTGCCGTCTACTTCAGGCAGCACATACTCCGCTGCCTTGGTTTGCAACGCGACATCATCAAGCCCGCCTTCCCACAGTGCATCGGCCAGGGGGCCAAGTCCGCGTTCACGCGCGATCATGGCACGCGTCCGGCGCTTGGGCTTGAACGGCAGGTACAGATCTTCCAGCGCCTGCTTGGTGTCGGCGGCGAGAATGGTGGCTTTGAGCGCGTCGTCGAGCTTGCCCTGTTCGTCGATGCTTTTCAGAATCGCGGCGCGGCGTTCTTCCATCTCGCGCAGGTATTCTCCGCGATCACGCACGTCGCGCAACTGCACCTCGTCGAGCCCGCCAGTGGCTTCCTTTCGGTAGCGGGCAATAAATGGCAGCGTGGCGCCCTCGGCGAACAGCGCGAGGGTGCTGATCACCTGCTGCGGATTGAGCGACAGTTCGGTTGCGACGCGCGCAACCAGTGCGGGAGCGAGTGGTTCAGTCATAGAGGCGCAACGTATGCGGCCGCACTCACGAATTCCACGGCTTGTTTTTCACGCGGTGCGCCTCCCGCACGCGCTATCGCCGCAAGAGTCCCCACGCGAATTGTCGGGTGCCGACGGCCGCGGCCGCGGTGATCCACACGAGTGCGGCGGGTTCGATGACGCGCGCACGTACGAGTGGGCCGAGTGTGACCGGCAGAAAGCCGATGTCACTCGCCAGCGTGGCTACGATGTCGCACGCCGCCGCGTCGTCGCCGGCCGTGAACAACACCGCGCGGTCGGCGCCGAATTGCGCGTTCGCCATGACCTCCACGCCAATCGAATTGAACGCCTTTACCACGCGCGCGTTCACGGCCCAGCGGGCCACCTGCTCAGCACCCGAATCGGTGGTGCCGTGCGTGAGCACCATCCCGGGCCCGATCGGGTTGGTGGCGTCGATCAGCACCTTACCGCCAAAGTTGCCGGCGGCGCGCACGGCGTCCTGCGCGGCGGCCCACGTCGTGGCGAGAATGGCCACATCGGCGGAGGCGACCGCGCCGGCAATCGTGTCCAGTGTCACGCCGTCACGCGCGATGCCCGCGTGTTTGCTGTCGTCGGGCGAGCGCACCCCGTGAATGACGGCATGTCCCGCGTCGGCGAAACGCCGTCCGAGTGTGGCGCCGACGTTGCCGGCGCCGATGATGGCGATGCGCATGGTGTGTGCTCCGTGCGTACACGGCGCGGCGCCCTCATGGCGCCGCGCGCGTGGCCGCGTATCAGTTGTTGCCCGTGATCTTCTTTGGCGCGCTGTCCTTGAGCATCTTCATCGCCTCCTCAATCGCTGTCTTGAGTTCGCGGTCGAACTTCTTCACTTCGTCCATCGGCGAGTTCTTGACCCACACATCAGGCGGCACACCCAGATTCTCCAGGTTGACGCCGTAGTTGTTGGGTTTGGTGGGATCGTACGTGATCACGAGCGATCCCGGTGTACGAATGGTGCCGCCGTTGATCAGGTTGTAACTGCCGGTGGCAATCACAGCCGCCGCCGTGGGATTGCCAACGATGCGACCCAGGCCGAGCTGACGGAACGCCATCGGCGTGACTTCGCTGTCGGAGCCCGAGCGTGCGTTCACCATCATCACCTTGGGGCCCGCGATGGCCTGACGCGGACGGCGGCCCCACGTGCGGCTGCCGGTGCGTGCATTCCAGAACTGGTACGGCTGCCGTTCGAGAATATCGATGATCTCCTGATCGATATTGCCGCCACCGTTGAAGCGGATATCAACGATGATGCCCTTCTTGTTCGAGAAACGATCGATCTCGTTCCGGAAGCGCGCCAGCGACGGCTGGTCCATCGAACGAATGTGCACGTAAGCGATATCACCCTTGGTGTCCTTCTCGACCACATCGCGGTTGGTGGCCACCCACTCTTCATACTTGATGTCGGTGAGTGATGTGACGCTGGCAATGCGCACGGTGCGCGCGTTTTCGCCGCTGGCCGTCTTGGCCACCTTGACCGGGATGTATTCGTTGAGCGTGGTGCTCAGAATCTTCCAGTAGTTGTCGCCGGATTTCACATCCTGCCCGTCGATGGCCAGCACGTAGTCGCCTTCGCTCAAACCCAGCCACTCCTTGTCGGCTGGTCCTTCGCGATACAGATGACCAATGCGATAGCGGCCTGCGGTGCTGGGTTCGAGTTCAAAACCCAGATAGCGCGTGGTGTACACCCGCGGCATGGCGCGTGTCGGCGGGCCGTTGACACCGGTGTGTGAAGCGTTGAGCTCACCGATCATTTCGTTGGCGAGATCGTACACGTCTTCGTTCGTGCCGACGTAGCGGAGCAGCGGCTTGTAGCGCGACTTGATCGCGTCCCAGTCCTTGCCGTGCATCTTCTCATCGTAGAAGCGGTACTTCATCACACGCCACGATTCTTCAAACAGTTGCGTCCACTCGGCGCGGCGATCGATGCGCACGGGGAATGAAAACGACACGTTTTCGGCCCGCTGCGGTGTGGCCATCACGAGTTTGCTGATCTCGCTGCCCGGCGCGGCGGCGCCGCCTTCACCATCACCACCGCGCGCCGGCCGACGATAGAAGATCGCGCGGCGATCGGCGGTGGGTACCATGCCGGGGTACGTGCCGCCCGCAATGCGTCGGCGATTGAGTCCGTCGATGCCGATGGAGAACAATCCCGTATTCGGATTGTCGGCTTCTGCAGGAGCGGGCGCCGGCGCACCACCGCCACCAAAGCCGCCTCCGCCCACGGTGAAGGTGATGGTGCGTCCGTCACGCGACAGGAAAAATGCGCCGGCCGCATTGGCACCACGCGTGAGCTGAATGGCGCGCCGAGCGATACCGTCGGCGTCGATGCGCACGGCGAGCGTGGCTGGCGACGCGGCGGCAGGTGCCGCAGGTACAGGCGCGCCTGCGGCTGCCGCGCCCGTTGAATCCGTACGCTCTGCACGCGCCCCATTGCCACCAGCCGCGCGCCGCTGCCGTTCACGCACCAGCGGATCGTTGGGATCGTCGGTGAGTTTGGCGAGTGACACGACAAAGAGTTGCGCCACGCCGTTGTCGCGCGACGACGTAAACACCACGTGGCGACCATCGGGCGTGATCATGCCGTTCGTGTCGTTGAACGGATTCTGCGTGACGTTCACTTCTTTCTTCGCGCGAATGTCGAACACGAAGACGTCCGCGTTCTGATCGTCGTCACGCTTGGTGTAGCTGATCCAGTTGCCGTCGGTCGTGTACGTGCCGATGGTGAAGCCGCCGGCCTGATTGTACGCCAGTTCACGCACGGCACCGCCCGCAGCATCCACCTCCCACAGACGATTCGCGCCCGTGTACGCCAGCTTCTGCGAATTGGGCGCCCACGTGAGATCGGCCTTCACCGATGCCTGCGTGGTGACCTTGCGGCGCTGTCCCGCGGCGATGTCAAAGATCCAGACTTCTTCGTCGCCTGACTCATCGGAGATATACGCGACGCGCCGGCCATCGGGACTCCATGTCTGCGAGCGCTCGCGCCACGGCGACGCGGTTACCTGCGTCTTTTCACCGACACCGGTTTCGGTGGGCACGATCATGATCTCGCCGTGGAAATCCACCGCGAGATAGTCGCCGGACGGTGACGGCGTGAAGCCGTCCGCGCGATTGGTGGTGGTGAGCACGTCGACACCGTTTTCTTTGCCGTCAAACGCCATGCGAATGGCCAGCTTCTTCGGCGTGCCCGAGGGCACATCGACTGTCCATAGGTCGAAATCGTTTTCGTAGATCAGATGACGCCCATCCGGCGAGATGGCCGGAAACTGTACGCCATCGTCCTTATGCTTCGTGACCTGCTGCGGGGCACCACCGGTAGGCGCCACGCGCCAGATGTTGAACGTGCCGTCACGTTCGGAGGCGAAGTAGATGAGACCATCGGCGCCCCACATGGGATGCACATCGTGCGTGGCACCCTTGTACGCCTTGAGATCGGTGTCGGTGATCTCGGTGATTTCGCCACTCTTCAAATCCTGCACGGCGATATCGGCGTTGCTGTTGCCGCGATAGCCCTTGCGCCAGTAGCTGGGCAACGTGCGGTTGAACGCGATCGCGGTGGCATCCTGTTTGATCATCCCCGATCGACCGAAGTCCATCGACATCGGGCGCGGCGCCGACCCGTCGAGCGTGATGCGATACAGCGGGGAACCGAACGGGTGTGTGCCACGGCCACTGCTGAAGACGATTTCACGTCCGTCCGGCGTCCAGTAGAGCGCCTGGTCATCGCCCGAATGCCAGGTGAGTTGCCGAGGCTCACCGCCGCCCGATGGCATCACATACACATCGTTGTTGCCCAGACGATTGCTGGTAAACGCAATCCATTTTCCGTCCGGCGAAAAGCGCGGCATGATATCGCGCGCCACGTTGGCCGTCAGACGTCGCGGATTGCTTCCGTCCGCATCGGCGATCCAGATATCGTCCTGATACGTGAACGCAATCGTGCCATCGTTGGCGATGTGCGCGTATCGCGCAAACTTGACAGGCTCCGGTGCCTGCGCCGAAAGTGACGACGAAGCAAGGATGGCCGCGGCAGACGCGGCCTCGAGGAAAAGGCGGCGAGCCAAGCGCATTGGATGCGGGGCTAAGGGACGGGACAGCGAACGCGTCAAACGTGCGGACTGCGGCGCGATGGCGCCAGTACAATCACCCAGCGCTGGCTCTCAGCGAGGCGCGCCGTGGAGCAGTCGCGTGGCCACTGCCGCATCGAGCACACGGTAGGCCGGCGCGTAGGCGCGCTCGAAGGCGGTCGAATGGTGCACCGCATCAAACCCGGTGCGCCGTCGCTCGCGAATCAGCGCCACGACGGCGCGTGTATCGCGTGCGGGTGCCATGGCCGTCAGTGCCTGTTCCGCGCAGGCGAACTGCGCCGTGTCACCGCGTGGCCCGTTTGCCGTGACGACAAAACCACGCAGCAGCGCAGACACGTCTCCCCGCTGCGCGAGATACGGACGCAGGTGCACACGTACGAATTGACCGGCCGGCGGCAGCGGCTCGATCATCGGCGCGCGATGGGAGCCGGGTTCGGGACGCGTCGGCAATTCGCGCACTTCCCGCGTCATCCACGCCGCCACCGTGGTCGTATCAGGGACCGCGTGTTCGCTGCCCATGATGCCCTGATGCGCGAACTTGTAGAGATCGGCCGCCTCGGCGCGCGGGTATTCACGCCAGTACCCATCGAGTGCGCGGCGCCAGGCGGCGCCATCGCACGCGTGAGATCCCGCCGCGAGCGCGGCGAACAGCAGTGCCGTGATCATCGCTTCAGTCGCAGCCGGCGACGGCGCTTTCCCACTGCACACGCCACCCACCGGCCGCGCGCGTGAGGACCGCCGCGCCCAACGCGACGCCGTCGTCACGCCCGAACAGCAGATGCACGTCCTCCGCGCGGCCCGCCCGAAACGCCAGCAGCGGTTCGGCCACCACCAGTTCCTCTTCACTCCCGGAGGCGCGTTCGTGCCAGGCCACCGTCCACGTCTTGGAGGTGGCGCCGGTCTGGTCGATGACCATCACCAGACGCTCCTCGCGCGGCGCGTCCTCCTGATTGATGCGGCGCACCAGGGTGGCCACCACGAACCCCGCGTCGAGTCCACGCGTGCGCCACGCGCGCAACACCACGAACGGCAGTCCGCGGAATGCCGCCACGGTGTCGTTTGGCAACGCCGAGGCCAGTCGGGCAAGATCGATGGCAAGTCGCGCCGAATCGCGCGGTGGCAGTCCTTCGATCGAATCGAGCGCGATGGATGTCACGCGCCCCATCGCGAAGGCGGCGGTCCAGGGGATCATGGGCGCCGCGGCGTCGAACGCGAGTCGCGCCACCGGCCACGCGGTGCACCCGCTGTCGACGGGTGGTGCACTCCCGATGGTCAATCGGGCCGTACCCACGCGTCCGCTTCGCGAAAACAGCTCCACCTGCCCGGCGCCGGAGGCGATCCCGAGTCCGGTGGTGTCTCCCACCGTCAACTCGGTCGCTTCGGGACGGAGCAATGATCCGGCCGACATGCCGCCGTCAACCGTGGGCAGAATGAGGAACGGGCCGGCGTCGACGTTCCACCCGCTGGCGGCCAGCGCCGGCGCATTCGGGATCTCCACGCCAGAATCGCTGACGGCGCGCGCTGAATCGGGCGTATCCACTGCCTTGGTGCGGTCACACGCGACCACGCCAAACGCCACGGCCAGCCCGAGGCCGACGCGCGCGATACGTCTGGCGACCCAAACTACGTCGCGTGACCTGCTGGACAGATGATTGATCGGCACAGACAATAATCTGCCCAGGTTCACTCCCCAATACGAGACTCCCTATGGCCAATGGCCAGTCGTCCTCCCGCGGCTTCCTGAACGCGATCGGCCTGCACCGACCGGAACTGCGCGCGTGGGCGATGTATGACTGGGCCGTGTCATCCATGCAGACGGTCATCTCGACCGCCGTCTTCCCGATCTTCTTTGTGCAGGTCGCGGCGGTGGGTCGTACGGAAGCACAGGGCACCGAAGCGCTCGGGTATGCCAATACAGCCGCTGCGGTGCTCATTGCCGTCCTGGCGCCGATCCTTGGCGCCATCGCCGACTTCAAAGCGGCGAAGAAGCGATTTCTGGTGGGATTCATGCTGTTGGGGGTCACCGCCAGCGCCTGCATGTTCTTCATCGCGCACGGCCAGCTCCTCTTTGCCTCGATCCTGTTCATTCTCTCGATGGCCGGCGCGTCGGGCAGCATGACGTTTTACGAATCGCTGCTGCCGCACATCGCCACCGAAGACGAGATGGATCGGGTATCCACCGCGGGATACGCACTCGGATACATCGGCGGTGGACTGCTGCTGGCGCTCAACGTTGTGTGGATCACCAACCCGGCGCTGGTTGGTCTGCCCTCCGGTGAAAATCTCACCAATGCGCAGGCGACGTTGCCCACACGACTGGCGTTCGTGTCCGTCGGCATCTGGTGGCTGCTGTTTTCGATTCCCGTGCTGCGGCGTGTGCCGGAACCGCCACGCACCATCGAAGCCGACGAAACCAGCACCGCCAATCCGTTGCGTGTCGCGTTCTCCCGACTTGGCGAGACGCTGCGCGAATTGCGCAGCTACAAACAGGCCGCGCTCGCGATGCTGGCATTCACGATCTACAACGACGGCATTCAGACCATCGTCAAGATGGCCGCCGCGTTCGGCAACGAGCTGCACATCCCCCGCAAAGACCTCATTCTCGCCATTCTGCTGGTGCAGTTCATCGGCATTCCGTTTGCCTTTGCCTTCGGTGCCCTGGCCGGAAAACTGGGCGCGAAGGGATCGATCTTTCTCGGCCTGGTCGTGTACACCGGCATCTGCATCTATGCGTACGGGATCACCACGACCAAAGAGTTTTACGGTCTCGCCTGCATGGTGGGACTGGTGCAAGGCGGCACGCAGGCGCTCAGCCGTTCGCTCTTCGCCAACATGATTCCCAAACACAAGAGTGGTGAGTTTTTCGGCTTCTACTCCGTGTTCGAGAAGTTTGGCGGCATTCTCGGTCCGCTCGTCTTCGCCATTGCAGTCGGACAGGGCGGAAGCAGCCGAGTGGCGATTTTGTGGGTCATCGCCTTCTTCGTCGTCGGTGGTGCGCTGCTGGCGTTCGTGAATGTCCCCGAAGGCGAACGTGCGGCGCGTGCGGCCGACGCGAACGCCAAAGTTTTGCCGGCCTGACGCGACGCGCCCCCGCGACGCCGCCGCCCATGCTGTATGAAGCTCTCAAGCCCATCGTGGGCGTCGCGCTGCATTGGTACTACCGCTCGCTGAGCACGGCCAACCTCGATCGCATTCCGCGTGAGGGGCCGGTGTTTCTTGCCGCCAACCATCCAAACTCACTCACCGATGCGATGGTGGTGGGCTGGACATCGCCGCGGCGCGTGCGCTACACGGCCAAAGCGACGCTGTTCGGCAATCCACTCGCCGCGCGGTTTCTGCGCGCCGTTGGGGTCATTCCGTTGCGCCGAGCGGCCGATGAACAACGCACTCGCGCGGCGGACGGTGGGGAGCTGGTGAATGGCGACAAGGTGGCACCCACCGCGTCACTCCCCGATGCCTCGCGCAACGCCGCGTCGTTTTCCGCCGTCGCCGACGCGCTCGAGGACTCGGCCTGCATCGTCGTGTTTCCCGAAGGGAAAACGCACGATGAGCCGTACATGGCGCCGATCAAAACCGGACTCGCGCGCATGGCGCTGATGGCGCGTGATGAGCGCGGTGTGCGCGGCATTCGCATTGTGCCCGTCGGTCTGCTCTTCGAACGGAAGGAAGAACCGCGCAGCCGTATTCTCGTGCAGGTCGGAGAACCGATCGACCTCGATCGCGTCGGGAGTGGCGCCACGACGGTGGCGACGCTGACCGAGCTGATCGAACAGCGTTTGCGCGCCGTCACACTCAACTTCGAGAATCAGGCCGACGCCGAACGGATCGCGTTGCTGTCCGAAACGCTGGTGGCGCTCGTGGAGCCCGAAACGAGTATCACCGACGGGGCACCACCACTGGCGCGCACGATGGCCGTGGTGCGCCGCATCGAGCGCGCGCACGGTGTGCTCCGTGCACGCGGTGACGACGCGATCATCCGGCGCATCGATGTCTTTGAAGGGCGGCTTCGCGCCTTTCGCGATCGTCTCGCCGAGGAAGTCATCGACGTCCATGATCTGCGCATCGATCTCTCCGCCACACTGGGTGCGCGGTTTGTGGTCCGTGAGCTGCTGATCGCGGCCGTCATGCTCCCCGTCAGTGTCTGGGGACGCATCACACACATCGTGCCCATCCGGCTGGCGCGCGCGCTCGCGCTTCGGAATGTGCGTGCGCGAGACGAACCGCCGATGCGCACGTTTATCGTGGGACTCGTCCTGGTGCTGGCCACGTACGTGGCGCTGACAACAGCAGTCGCGGTGGCGTTCGGTCCGTGGTGGGCCCTGCTCTTTCTCGCCACGCTGATTCCGTCGGCGTCGAGCGATCTGCGCTACGGCGACCGGGTGCGTCGGGCCCGCGCGCGGGCGCGGGCGTTCCGGCGTTTTCGGGCGGTGCCTGCGCTTCAAGCGGCCCTGTTGGCCGACGCCGACTTTCTTCGCAGCGAAGCGGGCGCGCTCGAGCAACTGTCGCTCGCCTAGTACTCCGCGGCGGGCGGCGATTCGGCGGTCAACTCGCCGGGGGTGGACGCTGCGGGATCGGCGTCGGCGATCAGCATGGCATCGTGCGGGGGATACACGGGACCGCCCAGATCCCAATGCCACGCTTCCCGGCGAATAGCCGTTCTCGGATCGCGGAGCGGTTTGTATTGGAGGCGAAAGGCCGGAATCCCCATGGACTCGCCGTACGCGAGCAGGCGATCGCGATCGGTGCTCACCAGGTGCACCATCGGTCGGCCCAGCCACAGATGCCGATGCAGCCAGAGTCCGCCGTCCATCGCGTGAATCATTCCCGCCTTGCGCTGCCGGAATTCACGGGCGCCCGCGGCACGCGTTACGGCCCGAATGCGCTGCTGGCGTCGCGCTCCGTCGGGGTCTTCGGCAATCGGCGGCAGGTGCTCGTCAGCGTGATCGGACATGCTGACATTCTAACCGCCAACGTGGCGGTTACTGACAGGCCACCTGCCCTTCGATCGTTGCGGGGGCCAGTGGGGCCGCCTGTCCGTAAAAGACGGCGCAGGTCAGCGGGAAGGCGGCCGGGTGGGTCGTCGTGGCCGACCAGCCACGCCCATCCGCTTCGACAATCGAGAGCACGACCCCGTTGGACGGCTTGAAGTTCAGCGAGCCAATGACGGTGGTGTAGGTCTCGTTGTAGTAGAAGTAGTCTTCCTGGACTGACGACAGGTTCTTGAGGTCGCTCTTGAGCGACGCCGCGTACGCCTTGCCCTTGGTCTGGGCAAACTTCGGAATCGCGATGGCCGCAAGGATGCCAATGATCACCACAACCATCAGCAGTTCGATGAGGGTGAAGCCTCGAGTCCGGCGCACGTTTGGCATACTGATTCTCTGTCGAAAGCTCGGGTCGTCGGAGTCGGTTGGACCGACCGGCGAGGAAACAGCCCCGCCCACTGGAGCTTTCCTAAGGCACGGTCAGTGCCGCGCCGCACATAGATTGCCAACTCATTGTCAATCAACAGCTTAGAGATTTGTTAGATTGCTTTCACGTGGGACCGAAGTCTCGCAGCCCTCTTAATTCCATGCAAAGTGCGAGAGCGCACGCCGTGAGGATGCGGGCCGGGACCGTACCAAGCCCCGACCCGCGTTGGCTCACGACTTGGCGGCGACCCAGTCCCGGCCCAGTCCCATTTCCACCAGCAGCGGCACGTTGAGGGTCGCCGCCCCCTCCATCTCCACCTTGACCATGGTGCGGACGGCGGACTCTTCGCCGGGGGCGACCTCGAACACCAGTTCGTCGTGCACCTGCAGCAGCATGCGCGAGGCGAGCTGCTGGGCCGCGATCACGTGATGGATACGGATCATGGCGATCTTGATCAGATCGGCCGCCGAGCCCTGAATGGGCGCGTTGGCCGCCACCCGCTCACCGAAGGCGCGCATGTTGAAATTGCGTTCCTTGAGTTCGGGGATGTAGCGGCGGCGCTTGAACAACGTTTCCGCGTAGCCGCGCTGTTTGGCATCGACCACACACTGTTCGAGAAACGCCTTCACGCCGGCGAAGCGTTCGAAGTACGTCTCGATGAACATCTTCGCTTCGGCGTGCGGAATCTTGAGCTGCCGCGAGAGCGCGTGCGCTCCCTGCCCATAAATCGTCGCAAAGTTGATCGTCTTCGCGCGGGCGCGCATCTCGCTGTTCACGTCGGCCAGATCGACCCCAAAGATGATCGCCGCCGTCTGCCGGTGAATGTCACCGCCGGCCTTGAACGCCGACACAAACGCGGGATCGCCCGAGAGATGGGCGAGCAGTCGCAGTTCGATCTGGGAGTAGTCGGCGGATAAGAGTTGCCACCCGTCGCGCGCCACAAAACCGCGGCGAATCTCCCGCCCGAGTTCACGGCGAATGGGAATGTTCTGCAAGTTCGGATCGGCCGACGACAGACGGCCCGTGGCGGCCACGGTCTGCTGATACGACGTGTGCAGCCGATGATCGCGCGGATTGACCATGCGCGGCAACGCGTCGATGTAGGTGCCTTCGAGCTTGAACAACTCGCGGTACTCCATCAACAACGTCGGCAACGTGTGCCCTTCTTCGGCCAATTCCTGCAACACACTGGCATCGGTGCTGGGGCCCGTCGCTGTCTTCTTTTTGACCGGGAGCCCGAGTTTTTCGAACAGGATCACACGCAGCTTGGGGTTGGAGTTGATGTTGAACTCCTCACCCGCCTCTGCGTAGATAGCCTGCTCCACCTTTTCGCGCTCGGCGCGAAAGCGCGTCTTCAGCGATTCAAACCACGCCAGGTCGATGGCGATGCCTTCCCATTCCATCTCGGCGAGGACTTCCACCAGCGGGACTTCCATGTCCGCCAGCAGGTCGCGCATGCCGTGCTCGACCAGCATCGGTTCGAAGATGGCGCGGAGCCGCATCGTGACATCGACATCTTCGCACGAGTAGTCGCGCGCGGCGTCGACCGGCACCACACTGAACGGCAGCTGCGCACGTCCCTTCCCCACCAGCTGCTCATACGACGTCATCGTATGGCCCAGCATCTCGAGCGCGAGCATGTCGAGACCGTGTGAACGCCGGCCCGGATCGAGCACGTAGCTGGCCAGCATCGTATCGAACTCGAGTCCCGCCACGGTCACGCCAGCGCCGCGCAGTACCAGCACATCGTACTTGGCATTCTGCGCGATCTTCTTGACCGATGCGTCTTCCAACATCGCACGCAGTGGCGCCACCTCGGCGCTCTGGAACGGTGGAAGATTGACCGGGGCTGTTGCACCGGCGCTGATGCGGCGCCCGGCAAGCCCCCCTTCGCCCGAGAGGAGCGCCAGATTGCCGCTCCCATCATCGCCGCGATGGCCGAACGGCAGGTAGTACGCCTCGCCCGGTGCGACGGCGATCGACAACCCCACGAGATGCGCACGCAGCGCATCCACGGCGACGGGCGAATCCACATCGGTGATCGTTTCCGTGTCGATCGCGATGTACGGCACCTCGCGCACGCGCGTCAGCAGCGTGTGCAGCCCGTCGAGTGTATCGATGGTGTGGTACGTCGCATCCGCCAGCACCATCACACCGCTGTCACTGGCGCGAACGCCAGGCGCATCCGGACGCCCGGGTACTCCCGGTGTCGTCAGCGGCGCACTCCCCGGCGCCGATGCGCCGGACGCCCCGCTTCCGGACGGTGTGTCGCTCGTGGTCGTCGTGACTGTCGCGTCGGCGCCGCCCAGATCCTTGAGCATCGAGGTGAACTCGAGCTCGAGATACAGATGACGCAACTGCTGCGTGTCCGGCGCATCGACCTTGAGTTTGGCCGGGTCGAATTCCACCGGCACATCGCAGTGAATCGTGACCAGCTGTTTGGACAGACGTGCCGTGTCTGCCAACTCCAGCAATGCCTCACGCGGCCGTTTCTTGGTGATCTCCGCCGCGTGCGCGAGGATCTCTTCCAGCGGGCCGAACTGCGCAATCAATTCCTGCGCGGTTTTTTCGCCGATGCCTTTGACACCCGGCACGTTGTCCGATGTGTCGCCCACCATCGCGAGATAGTCCACCACACGGTCCGGCGCCACGCCGAGCCGCTCGCTGCCGTTCTCGACGCTCACCCACGACTCTTCCACACTCGCCGGACCGCCGCGGCCAGGATTGAGCAACCACACACCAGGCCGCACGAGCTGCTGAAAGTCCTTGTCGCCGGAGACGATGACCACATTCATCCCGGCCTCGACGCCTTTCTTGGCGAGCGTGCCGATCACATCGTCGGCTTCAAAGCCGGGCACAGCCAACACCGGGATCTGGTACGCGGCCAGCAACTGCAGGATGCGCTCCAATCCCCGATCGAAATCGGCCTGCAATTCGTCGGTCAGCTTTTCGCGCGTCGCCTTGTAGTCGGGATACAGGTCATCGCGAAACGTCGCGCCGGAGTCGTGCACCCACGCCAGCAGTTCCGGTTTGTGCGTGTTGAGCAGCCGCTTGAGAAAGTTGGCAACGCCCCACGCGGCCGAGGTGTTCTCACCGCGGCTCGTCGACAGCGGCCGGGACAACAGTGCAAAAAACGCGCGATAGATCAGCGCGTAGCCGTCGATCAGAAAGAGCCGCGGCGCCGTGGGTTTGGTAACGCCACTCACGGCTGCTGCGAGAGCTTGCGCCGAACGGCGTTTTCGAGCTCGGCGCGCTCGGAGGTGCCGAGGCGCCAGCGACCAAAGCCCGTCTGATCGATGAAGACCAGCTGCACCCGAATCGTCCGGTATTCCCACACCTGCTGACGCACGCGGGCATTCGGATCCTGCAAGCCCGAGTCATACACGTTGTCGGGATCGCCCAACGCGACGAAGGCCGTGCCACGATCCGTCTGCCATCCGACCGGCCCATCATCGCGGAAACGCTGGTTGGCCAGTCGAATGCGCGCGAAGTAGTCGCGCAGACCTTCATGCTCCGTGGTGCCCGGCACCGGATCGGTGTCCTTGAGAAACGCGGTCCACACTTCGGCCCGTTGCGCAGGGGTGGCATCGCGCAACGGTTTGAGTTTTTCCGTCGACGCGAAGTAGCGCAGGTAGTTCAACATCTCATCGAACGAGGCGATCGGCAGGTCGTCACCCAGACTGACCAGCAACCGCGTGCGGGCCGTATCGGTACGTCCGGCGGCGGTCACGGTGAAATTCGAAACGCCGACGCCAAGACGGGTGACCGGAACCGGGACGGTGGCGCTCCGCACTCCGGCGCGCTGCGTCAGTTCGACGTTCGACGTCCAGAGTTCCAGATCGGCGTCACCGGAGATACGCACGTTGACGGACGCGGGCGCATTGGGGCCGACCGCTTCGACGTAGATCGGCAGCACGGTGTCGCTGCCAAAGGTGACCATGCTGCGGGGCCGCGCCACCAGGCGCGGCAGCGAATCGACCGAGGTGCGTGCAATGGCTTCGTAGACGGCCACTGGCGTGCCGATCGCGCCATCACGCAGCCGTGGCACTTCCAGCGCCACCTCTTCGGCGGCGGCGCGCAGTCCGGACTCGTCCTTGATGGCCATCGCCAGTGTGTAACGACCTGGCGCGAGACGCATGTACTGCTGCCAGATGATGCTTTCGTCGGTGCGGGACGTTTCGCGGAAGGTGGGGACACGCACCGTTTCGCGCGCGTCCACCTGAGCGGCGACCGTTGTGCCACGACGCGCCTCGACCTTCACCGAATACTCGGCTGCGTACCGATCGCCTTCGCGGGCGAACATCAGTGCGCGCGAGGGCATGGAAACCGCCAGCAGCACCAACGTGGTGTCTGCCGATGGCGCCGTGAGGAACGACACGGATGCCACAAAGGGAATCGTGCCGGTTCCGGCAATCAGTCCCATGCCGCGAAACAATCGCTGCATTTCGGCTGCGCCCGTGGCGCCGGCAACCGGCGCGCCGGATTGTGTACCCGGAATCGGCGGTCCCCCGCCCGTTGGCGAGCCCACGGCACGATTACCCGCGCACGCCGTCTGAAGCAGCACGGCGGCAGACATCGCCACCGCTGCGCGCAAGACGCGGGAATGCCGCGGCAGACGCGAGCGCGGAGTCCAACCTGACGAAAGAAAGTTCATATCGGATGATTTCTGTCTTGCACGTGGCTGCTTTCCGGCGTTAGGTTCGCCCCGTGGCTATCGAGACGTTAGTCGGAACGACGCTGGCCGGCTATACGATACGCGGAAAGGTCGGCGAAGGCGGGACGTCGACGGTCTTTCGGGCGGATCATACCAAGCACGGAACCGTCGCTCTCAAGGTGCTTCGTGAGAAGCTGCAGCACGATAAAACCGCTGTCGCGCGATTTTTGCGCGAGGCGCAGTTTGGCGCACGAGTAGAACACCCCAACATCATCCGAACCCTAGACTACGGGCAGGAAGAGGGGCGCTACTACCTCGCCATCGAGTGGGCCAGCGGCGAGATCCTCGACAAACACGCCGACAAGTCGGGCCCGCTTCCCTGCAAGGAAGTCGGCGAAATCATGGCGCAGATCTGCAGCGCCGTGCAGGCCGCCCATGACGTCAACATCGTCCATCGCGATCTCAAACCCGAGAATGTGATGTATGATCCGGCGACGCATGTGGTCAAGCTGCTCGACTTCGGCATCGCTGCTGACACCGAAGCGTCGCCCGACCAGCGCCTCACGCGAGCCGGGTTTTTTGTCGGCACGCTCATGTACGTGGCCCCGGAAGCCCTCTCAGGCGAGCTGGTGGGACCGGCCGCCGATCAGTACTCCCTGGCCACAATCGCGTACTACCTGCTCTGCGGGGTGCTGCCCTACACGGGCAAATCGCCGCGCGAGCTCTTTTCCCAGCTGCTGACGCAGCCTCCCATCTCGCTCAACAAGGCCAAACCGTCCCTGACGTTTCCCGCGTCAGTGGAGGCGGTGATCATGAAGGCGCTCTCCAAGCAGCCGGGCGACCGATACCCTTCGGTGAGCGCGTTCTCGGATGCCTTCAGTGTCGCCGCGCAGGATTGCGGCAAAGCCGGCAACGCGACCCCACCCCCGCCGGCGGAAGAGCCCAAGAGCGGGTTGATGGGGAAGATGCGAGGGCTGTTCGGGCGCGGCTGACGCCGAGAGCAACGAGCTTTCGGCGCCAGTCCCGTGGCATCTGCCATTTCCTCTCCACTGCACGTGACCGATACCACCATTTCGACGTTGACCGCCCTGCTGGCCGAGCGCTCGGCCAAGCGGGGCGATTTCGTACTGGCCTCTGGCCGACGCTCCTCGCTGTACGTGGACTGCCGGCTGACCACGATGAGTCCCGAGGGCCAGCTTCTGATCGGGCGCGCCGCACTTGCCGCCCTGCGCGGGTCGGGGTGGACCTTCGACAGCGTCGGCGGTCTGACGCTAGGCGCGGACCCCATCTCATATGCCATCGCGCACGCCAGTGCATTGGCCGCCGAACAGGGTGACGGTGCAATGGTTCGGTCCTTTACCGTCCGGAAAGAAGCCAAGCAGCATGGCACCGGAAAGCTGATCGAGGGACCGTTTGCGCCGGGTGACCGGGTGGTCGTGGTCGAAGACGTGATCACGACGGGCGGGTCGGCGCTCAAAGCGGTCGAGGCCGTACGGGCGGCGGGCGGCACGGTGGTGGGCGTGCTGGCGCTGGTCGACCGCGAAGAAGGTGGCCGTGAGGCGATCGAGGCGGCAGGACTGGCGGTGCTCGCACTCGTCCCAGCCACCGCCCTGCTGGCACAGATGCCCTCGGCCTGATCACGGCGAAGCGCTGGGCGCGAGACGCAGCTCGAGACGCAGCGCATATCGCCTAGCGCGATACGCAGCACGGGCATGAGGCGTCAGTAGTGACAGCATGCTCACGCACCCGACCTCCGCCGTTGCCGACGTCCGCGCGCTCTTCGAGGAAGAGCGTTCGAAGGACATGGCCACCTTCAGAACGGCCGCTCGTCGGCGCTTCTGGAGCACGATCTTTATTGCCGGCGTTCTGATTGCCGGCCTTCGGCTTGGACTTGCGGACGTTTCACTGTCCGCGGTCATGGCGACTTTTTGTACGGCCGTCGCGATGAACTGGCTGTTGTCGGCGATCGGCGTGCGCGAGCGATGGTATCGCTGGTGGCTGCGGTACGTGTTTGCGGTATTTGACACGCTGCTGATCAGCAGTGTGGTGTATCTGTTTGGCTCGCCGGTGCTGGTGCTGACCTACATCCTTGCGATCGTGCCGTACTCGTTCGATCGAGGGCCGTCGCTGGGTTATGTCACGACGGCGTCGTCGGTGGCCGGCTATCTGGGCGCGAGCTATGCCTACGGATACGTCCATCCCGACCGCGCCGTGCCGTGGCCGCAGGTCTTGCTGGCGGCGGCCCTGTTGCTGGTGGTGGCGCAGCAGGTGATCCAGATGCCGTCCCGCCTGATCACGCGCATCCGCAAGACACGCGAGCGCATGGCCCAGGTGGAGCGCGGTGAACTGCACGCACGGGCGGACGCCCGACACGCGGATGAACTGGGGTTTCTCGAACGCAGCTTCAACCGCATGCTCGATGAGCTCACCCTGCTCATCGAAACGGTGCAGAACGAAGCCGACGAATTGGCGGCCGTGGCGGCGCAGGTGCACGCGGCGGCCAACATGCTCGAGCGGCGGGCTGGTGATGTCGCATCGGGCGCCGAATCGTTGAGCCAGGGATTGTTTGCGCAGCGCGAACTGACGGCCGATGGGTTGTCGGTGGGTCGCGAGGCGCTGGGCACGGCGGAAGCCACGCGTGAAACCGCCGAGCACATGGCGCGCGACGCGAAAACCGTCGATGAGGTGGCCGTCGCCAGTCGGGAAGCGATCGAGCGCGCCGCGCAGACGCTGGCGCGCGTTGGGACGGATGTTGGCACCTCGGCCGAACGCGTGCAGCGCCTGGCGCCGGCCTCCGAACGGGTGGGCGACTTCGTGGCGACGGTCTCGCGCATTGCGCGGCAGACCAACCTGCTGGCGTTGAACGCCGCCATCGAGGCCTCACGCGCCGGCGATCAGGGTCTGGGATTCGCGGTGGTTGCCGACGAGATCCGCAAACTGGCCACCGAAAGCGCGCAGGCCGCGAAAGTGATTGCCTCGACCGTTCAGCGGGTGCGCGACGACATCAGCGACGCGGTCCAGTCGATGGACATGACGGCGCGCGAAGTGAGCGATGCGGAGACGATTGCCCACGACGCGACGCGGGCGCTGTCCGTCATGGTGGATGGCATCGCGCGTATCGCCCAGCAGAGCGACGCGGTGTCATCGCTGGCGCACACGCAGGCCACACTCGCCGCTGGAGCACTCACGGCCTTTGACACGCTCGATGCGTCAGCAGCGCATGCCGCGGGGAACGCCCGGTCGGCGGCTGACGGCGCGTTGGCACAGCGCACGAGTATCGCGGACTTGTCACACAGTGCGGCGCAGCTGTCGCAAGCGGCGGCGCGCATGCGTGCGGTGGCGCAGCGACATACGTCGGAATTTGCCGTGATGACGGCCGGCGCTCGCGGCGAGACTCGGCCCGAGCCGTCGGGCGCGGCGGCGCACGAGACACCGTCGGGCACCGACCCGTCGAGCGTCACGGGGCATCGCGCAGCACGCTCCATTGCGGCGTGACGGCAAACGGTTCGAAACGCAGCAACGTCTCACGGTGGGGCCGCACGAGCTGCTCGCAGAACACGTCGAGCATGCCGTCGCCGTCGAACTGTCGCCGGAATTCCATGGGCGTGCAGGCCATGAGCAGTCGGACATGCCGCGAGAAACTCTGCGCCGACGAATACTCGAGATGGTTGGCGACATGCGTGATGCTGAGGCCGGGGTTTTCAAACAGCCGTGCAGCGCGCACGAGTCGCGCGAGCGCGAGATACCGTTTGGGGGCGGGTAGCTTCACGCGAAAAAAGCGGCTCATGAAGGTGCTGGGCACCACGCCATTGGCACGTGCGATCTGCTGCACCGTCGAGATGTGCATGGCGGACAGGAAGATCGCCTCGAAAAAGCGGTGGCAGTCGGGCGGCGCCCCAGCCAGCTCCTCGCGAATGCGAGTGACGGCGCGTTGTTCGATGACATCGCCGAATTCATCGACCACCAGTTGACGCAGTTCGCGCCACCCTTTGGGATCGCGGGCATCGACGAGGGCGCGCACGCCTTGTTGGCCGAGTGCCAGGAGTGCCTGTGTGGTGCGTGGCTCGGTGACGGTCAGCAGCGCGACGGCCGGCACGCGCGGAAACTCACGCACCAGCCGGGCCATCTGGGGCGCGTCCTGCGTCTGGTAGCGCGCCACAGAGACGAGGACGGCCGAGACGGCGCGCGTGCGCAGATCGACCATCAATTCATCGAGGGACTCGCGATGCAGTGCGACATAGCAGCCGTGCCCGGCGGCGTCGACGCGCTGCCGTTCCATCGGCGTGAGCAGGGTGGCAACCGCAGAGTACGCGGCGCGGGTACGTCCGTGATGCGCCGCGTGTGCCGGTGGTTGGCCGGCGACGCCATAGCGTACGATGTCGCGTGTCATGGATCGTCCTCGTGATCGTCGTGTGGAACCGGAGTCGCTCCGGCTGATGTGTGACGATATGAGGCGATGTCAGCAGCGCGTCACCGCGTGGCGCGGAAAGAGCGGGCACTTCGCCGTCGCCGCGCGGTATATTGCAGCACGGGAAGTTGTCGGCCGGACGGTCGCGATGTGTGGCGCTTCGGCGCTGTGCACCGAGGAAAGTCCGGGCTCCACAGGGTAGACTGCCAGGTAACGCCTGGGCGCATGCGGCGTGAGCGGTATGCGACGGACAGTGCAACAGAAAACAAACCGCCGCCGTGCAAACGGCGGTAAGGGTGAAACGGTGGGGTAAGAGC
>Ga0154020_10003034_pt1 | contig 20374 bp, 12 predicted proteins | sample Klosneuvirus_201_FD_109709 | JGI IMG/M metagenome (GOLD analysis project Ga0154020, IMG submission 109709) | Active sludge microbial communities from wastewater, Klosterneuburg, Austria - Klosneuvirus_20160825_MG | ecosystem: Engineered > WWTP > Aerobic digester > Activated sludge | place... | reverse complement strand
GGATCTCACGGATCTCGGTGCCCTCGCCGCGCCGGTTCTTGGGCCGGCCGACGGCGGGATCGGCGCGCATGCGGCCGCCGCGCGGCGGCATGATCCCGCTCGCGATCGCGCGCGGGACGACCTCGATGCCGAGCACGTTGGCGAACGTGAGCGGCACCTCGAAGGCCGCGCCGACGCCGCTGGCTCCGAGCGCGAGGCCGTGCAGACCGTGGCGCCCGACCCGCCGTCCGGTGACCTCGACCTCGATGCGCGCGAAGCCCCCCGGCAGCACGTCGAGCTCGGTGGGCCGCACCTCGGCGCGGAGCCCCTCGCTCGCCACCGCGCGCAGCGCGTCGACGTGGACGATGCGGTCGCTGCGGTTGCGCAGCTCGGCCACGAACGTGCGGGTGCCACCCACCCCGATGCGCGCGCGGCGGCTCTGCTCCCGCCACACCATCTCGAACCCCGCGCGGCGGGCGCGCGCGACGTCGCCACGCGTGGACGCTCGGCCCCACGCCACGGCCGCGAGCAGCGCGCCGCTGGCGAGCGCCGCCTCGGGGCTCCCCGAGGCGATGGCGACGACGGCGAGGGCCACGCCCGTGATGGCGGTGGCGATCGTCGCGCGACGCGGGTTGGTGTGCATCAGCCGCGGCGGTAGGGGACGCGCTGCACGGCGTCCTCGATGATCTGGGCGCGGGCCTTCGGGTCGCCCTCGAGCTCGGGCACGAGCACGAGGCGGTGCGAGAGGGCGGCGGTCGCGATCTCGCGCACGTCGTCGGGCGTGACGAACGTGCGGCCCTTGAGCAGCGCGAGGCCACGCGAGGCGGTCAGGAGCGCGAGCGAGGCGCGCGGCGAGGCCCCGAGCACCACGCGGGGGTGCTTGCGGGTGAACGTGGTGAGCGCGACCACGTAGTCGAGCACGTCGTCCTCGACGTGGATGCGCACGGTGAGCTCTTGCAGCTGCGCCACGCGCGCCGGATCGAGCTGGGCCGCGACCGGGGGCGCTCCCGCGCCGTGGTGGCGCAGCATGTCGACCTCCTCCTTGGGCGCGGGGTATCCCATGGCCACGTGCACGAGGAAGCGGTCGATCTGCGCCTCGGGCAGCGGGTAGGTGCCCTCGAGGTCGATCGGGTTCTGGGTGGCGAGCACGATGAACGGCGAGGGCAGCTCGAAGCGATCACCCTCGATGGTCACCTGCCGCTCCTGCATGGCCTCGAGCAGCGCGGACTGGGTCTTGGCGGGCGCGCGGTTGATCTCGTCGGCCAGGACGACGTTCGCGAAGATGGGGCCCGCGCGCATCTGGAACGTGCCCTCTTTGGGGGAGAGCACGTAGGTGCCGGTGATGTCGCTCGGGAGCAGGTCCGGGGTGAACTGCACGCGCCGCACGGTGCAGCCGAGCGCGGTCGCGAACGCCTTCACGAGCGTGGTCTTAGCGACGCCGGGGACACCCTCGAGCAGCGCGTGTCCCCGCCCGAGCAGCGCCACGAGCAGCAGGTCGATCGTGCGCGCGGGACCGAGGTAGACCGCGGCCACCGAGGCGCGCAGCGCGTCGAGGGGGGCACGGGCGGCGTCGACTTCGGGCTGCGTGGCGGGCGAGGGCGGGGCGCTCATCGGGAGGCCCGGAGGCTACCAGCAACCGGCGCGAGCACGCGACCCAAGAGGCGGACCTCGGCGGCCGAGGCCTTCCAGGAGTCGGTGGCCATGCCGGCGGAGGCGCGCCGCAGGCGCTCGTAGGCGGCCACCGCCCGCTTGACCTCGCGGTCCTCGAGCTTGGCCTCCTTGGCGAGCGTGGTCAGCGCGGCCGGTCGCTCCTGGCTCGCCAGGTCTTCGCGGGCGACGATCGCGGCCTCGAGCCCCTCGAGCAGGGTCTGCAGGCCCTTGGTGGTGAGCGGCGGCTCGCGGGAGAACCAGCGCTTCTTGCCGAACAGCGGCTCGACGCGCGGATCGGCCTCGCCGAACCCCACCCGCTCCGCGTCGGGATCGGCGCCCGCGTAGCGCGCGCGGGGGATGCGCTGTCGCGAACCGGCGCGCAGCGTGACCCAGATGGCCGCCGCGAGGGCGATGCCGAGGGCGACGATGCGCGCCGCCGTCTTCTCGAAGCCGCCGCGGCGCACCGAGTCGAGCGCGCCGAGCAGACCGCGGAACCGATCGCGGATCGAGCCGCGCAGACCGCCGCCGAGGCTGCCGCGCTCCTTGAAGCGGTCGTGCAGGATGTGGAGGCGCGCCTCGCGTTTGTGCTCGCCCGCGCCCTCGAGCAGGTAGACGACGAGGTTCTTGGCGACCGCGCGGTTGCCCGGGAAGCGGATCATCGAGTCGATGAACGCCGAAGGATCGCCCATCGCCACCAGGCGCCCCTCGCCGACCTGACCTGCGAGCGCGACGTCCGGGCCCACGTCTCCGCCCTGGATCGGGATGCGCAGCAGCGACGAGAGATCGGGGTGCCGCACGGTGGTCGGGTGGTTGAGGATCAACTTGCCGACGTCCGCGACGATCGGGTGACCCGACGCGGGCACCGCCACGGGCAGCTGCGGGTTGCCGTGCAACATCTCGAGCGGACTCGCCGGCGAAGGCCCCCGCTGGATGCGGAAGCGATCGAGCAGGCGATCGCCGTCGCCGAAGTCGTCGACGACCGCGACACGCCCTCCACCGCGCATGAACGCCGAGAGCTCGTCGAGATCGTAGGCACCCTGCGGGTGGATCAGCAGGATCCCGTCGGTCGGCCCGAGCTTCTCGTAGTCGAGTTCGTCGGTCACGTCGACGCGCGACGGCCCGAGCTCTTCACGCGCGATCTCGACGAGTTTGCTGCAGCTCTCCCAGTTCTGTCCGTTCGGATCGAAGGGAGCTGCACGCACGGGTGCAGCCGCCATCGACGAGAGGGCCCATACGACCCCTCCCTGCACGATACGGCTGCGCAGTACCCCGACCCGACCCATCCCTACTCCTGTACCTCGTGCAACTTGACCGGCATACCCCCATTGCTATTGTCTTCGTGAGGGATCGTTTCGCTCCCTCACGCCGAACCGATTTCAGAAGACGATCGAGCCCTGGGCAGGTTCCGAGGAGATTCGCGGGCCATGCTTCCTCCGTTCATCATCGAGCAGATTCGCAAGCGAGAAGAGGAGGCCCGACATCGGTCGGAGCAGCCCCGCCTCGAGTTGCCGCTGCCGATGCCTCCACCGCGGGTGCGGCGAGAGCTGGACGACGAGAGTGAGCGTGGCGTCGTGATCGTCGACCTCGGCTCGAGCTGACGCGGCGTAGGGCTCGGTCGCTGGCCGAGCTCGGTGTGGCTGGCCGAACCTGGTCAGGCTGCGTTTTCGGCTAGCTCGACCGTCGGTCCAGCGTAGACTCGACGCATGCGCAAAGCCTTCGCCGCCGGCATTTCCTTCGTCGCTCTGCTCGTTCCCACGTGGGCCTCGGCCCAGACCCTCGCCACCGGCGCGCCGAAGGACACCTTCGACGTGGCGACCCACGTCAGCGGCCTGACCCAGCCCACCGACTTCCGCTTCCTCCCGGATGGACGCATCGTCATCATCCAGAAGGGCGGCCAGGTGCGCGTGCGTCGAACGGACGGCACGATCGCCAACGCGGGCACCTTCCCGGTCGACACCGAGTCGGAGAAGGGTGGCCTCGGCGTCGAGGTCCACCCGAACTTCGCGACCAACAAGACCCTCTTCTTCTACTACAGCCTCGCGAGCGGCTCGGGCGGCACCGACCTCGATCGCCACCGCGTCGTGTCGATCGCCCTGAAGGACGACAACACGCTCGACATGACGACCGAGAAGGTCCTGGTCAAGGACATCCGGGGCCCGGCGAACCACGACGGCGGCGCCCTCAACGTCCTCGGCGACAAGCTCTTCATCGGTACGGGAGACACCGGCTGCAACTCGGGCAAGCCGCCCGGCGCCGCCAACGCGTCCAACTACTTCGGCACCTGCCTCACCAACGGCAACGGCAAGGTCCTGCGCGTCAACCTCGACGGCACGATCCCGACCGACAACCCGCTGTCGTCGCTCACGGCCGTCGTGGCGTGCGGCGCCTCGTGCGGCACCGTCCCCGTCGCCACCACGACCGGCGCTCCCCGCAAGGACATCTACGCCTGGGGCTTCCGCAACGCCTTCCGGCTGTGGGGCGACCCGGTGACCGGCAACGTCTGGGTCGGCGACGTCGGCGAGGTCACGTGGGAAGACATCACCGTCGTCAAGAAGGGCCAGCACCACGGCTGGCCGTGGCGTGAAGGCGCCGAGGGCGACCCGATCGCCAAGTGTCAGGACTTCACGCCCGACAAGAGCAACTGCGTCGACCCCACGTATGCCTGCAAGCACCCCGAGTGCAGCGCCATCACCGGCGGCCAGATCGTCGATTCGTGCGACTGGCCGACGACGTTCCGCGGCCTGTACTTCTTCGCCGACTACGGCGCGGGGCAGATCTGGACGCTGCAGCCGAACGCCGCGCGGGACGGCGTGGTCGCCGGCAGCCGTAAGAACTTCGCGACCGCGAACGGCATCGTCGCCATCCACACCGGCAACGATCGCGCGCTCTATGCGCTCTCGCTCAATGGCGCGCTGTATCGCTTCTCCGTGAAGGCGCCGGTCACCTGCACCACCCCCGACGCCGGTCCCGCCGACACGGGCCCGGCCGATACGGGTGTCCCGCCGACGGACGGCGGCGTCACCGACACCGGCACGACTCCGAGCGACGGTTCGGTGTCGGACACGGGCAGCGCGGCCGACGGTGGGACGACGGACGACAGCGGCGTGGCGCCGGGCACCGACGACTCGGGAGGTTGCGGCTGCCAGACCCCAGGCACCAGCGACACGTCGCGTCACGCCGGTCTGGCGTTGCTCGGTGTCGGCGCCCTGATCGCGCGTCGCCGTCGCTCGAAGGCGCGCTGACTCCCGAGCTGCGCGCCAGAATTTCGCGTTTTCCGGGCATGGTCTCGGCTGCCACGGGGGTGTAAGGTCCCGCCTCCGCCGGCGCGCTTTTCCCGCCGCGCGTGACTCCACGGAGATTGCCAATGTCCGGAACGCCGCTCCCCAGCTTCGGCTCCCCCATCACGATGGGCGAAGGCCTGAAGCTCCAAGTCCCCGATCAGCCGATCCTCCCCTTCATCGAGGGTGACGGCACCGGCCCCGACATCTGGCGCGCGTCGGTGCGCGTGCTCGATGCCGCCGTCGAGAAGGCCTACGGGGGCAAGAAGAAGATCGCCTGGTACGAGGTCCTCGCCGGCGAGAAGGCGTTCAAGCTCACGGGCAACTGGCTCCCCGACGAGACCATCGAGGCCTTCCGCAAGTACCTCGTCGGCATCAAGGGCCCGCTCACCACGCCGATCGGCGGTGGCATCCGCTCGCTCAACGTCGCCCTGCGCCAGATGCTCGACCTCTACGTCTGCCTGCGCCCCGTGCGCTGGTTCAACGGCGTGCCGAGCCCGGTCAAGCGCCCCGGCGACGTCGACATGGTGATCTTCCGCGAGAACACCGAGGACATCTACGCCGGCATCGAGTTCGAGGCCGGCACCGAGGACAGCAAGAAGCTCCTCGGCTGGCTCGAGCAGAACCACCCGGGCCACTACAAGAAGATCCGGTTCCCGCAGGACATCGGCCTCGGCATCAAGCCGGTGTCGCGCGAGGGCTCGCAGCGCCTCGTCCGCGAGGCGATCAAGTACGCCCTCCAGCACAAGCGCAAGAGCGTCACGTTCGTCCACAAGGGCAACATCATGAAGTTCACCGAAGGTGCCTTCATGAAGTGGGGCTACGAGCTCGCCGAGCGCGAGTTCGCGGACCAGGTCTACACCTGGGCAGAGTGGGAGAAGACCAAGGCCGCGAAGGGTGAAGAGGCCGCCAACGCCGAGCAGAAGGCCGAGCTCGCCAAGGGCAAGGTCCTGGTCAAGGACGCGATCGCCGACATCACGCTCCAGCAGGTCCTCACCCGCGCCAAGGAGTTCGACGTCATCGCCACGCTGAACCTCAACGGCGACTACCTCTCCGACGCGCTGGCCGCGCAGGTCGGCGGCATCGGCATCGCGCCAGGTGGCAACATCAACTACTCCACCGGTCACGCGATCTTCGAGGCGACCCACGGCACCGCCCCCAAGTACGCCGATCTCGACAAGGTCAACCCGGGCAGCGTCATCCTCTCCGGCGAGATGATGCTCCGCCACCTCGGCTGGACCGAGGCGGCCGACCTCATCATCAAGGGCGTCGACGGCGCGATCCAGAGCAAGAAGGTCACCTACGACTTCGCCCGCCTCATGGAGGGCGCGACCGAGGTGTCCTGCAGCGGCTTCGGCGACAACATCATCGCCCACATGTGATCGCGGCTCGCTGAGCCAGAGGAGGCGCGCGGGCCCACGGGGTCGCGCGCCTCTGTTCCTTTGTTCCGGAGCACGCCATGGACCAAGCGACCGAGATCGCCAAGACCATCCTCGAAGGCTTCGACCGTCACTACCGCCTGTTCCGCGAGATCAGCGCCGCGGCCAAGGGCCGCTTCGAGCGCGGCGAGTGGGCCGCCCAGCGCGAGGCGGGCAAGGCCCGCATCCAGTTCTACGATCTGCGCGTCGCCGAGGCGACCGAGAACCTAGAGCAGCGGTTCCCCGAGAGCGGCGCCGACGAGGCGCTGTGGCCGGCGGTGAAGCTCGCGTACATCGGCCTCCTCTACGAGCACAAGCAGCCCGAGTGCGCGGAGACCTTCTACAACTCGGTCGCCTGCCGCGTGCTCCACCGGCGCTACTACCGCAACGACTACATCTTCTTCCGCCCGGCGATCTCGACCGAGCACCTCTCCGGCGAGGCGCCGACCTACCGCTGCTTCTACCCCAAGGAAGAAGACCTCGTGCCCACCTTCCGCGAGGTGGTGGAGAGCTTCGGGCTCGCGTGCCCCTTCGAGGACCTCGAGCGCGACCTCGGCTACGTGCGCCGCGCGATCGGCGACGCGTTCAGCAAGAAGCGGCCGCCCAACTTCCAGCTGCAGGTGCTCTCCTCGCTGTTCTACCGGAACAAGGCCGCGTACCTCGTCGGCAAGGTGGTCGCCGGCAGCGTCGAGAGCCCGTTCGTGATCCCGATCCTGCGCAGCGACGACGGGCGGCTCTACCTCGACACGATCTGCCTCAAGCCCGAGAACATCGGGCGCATCTTCAGCCTCGCGCGCGCCTATTTCCTGGCCGACATGGAGGTCCCCTCGGCCTACGTGGCGTTCCTCCACTCGATCATGCCGAGCAAGCGCAACGCCGAGCTCTACACCGTCGTCGGGCTGCAGAAGCAGGGCAAGACCCTGCTCTATCGCGACCTGCACCACCACCTGCGACACTCCACCGACGCGTTCGTCAGCGCACCCGGCACCCGCGGCATGGTGATGGTCGTCTTCACGCTGCCGTCGTTCCCGTACGTCTTCAAGATCATCCGCGACTGGTTCCAGCCCCCCAAGGAGGGCGACGCGGCGAAGGTGCGCGCGGCCTACCAGCTCGTGAAGAACCACGACCGCGTCGGGCGCATGTCCGACACCCTCGAGTACTCCCACGTGGCCTTCCCTCGCGACCGGTTCTCTGCGGAGCTCGTGGCCGAGTTCGAGCGGCTCGCTCCGTCCATCGTCGCCTACGACGGCGACCAGCTCATCATCAAGCACCTGTGGGTCGAGCGGCGCATGGTCCCCCTCGATCTCTACGTCCGCGACGCCGACGACGAGCAGCTGGAGCACGTCGTCGTCGAGTACGGCAACGCCATCCGGGAGCTCGCCTCGGCCAACATCTTCCCGGGCGATCTCCTGCTCAAGAACTTCGGCGTCACGCGCTACGGACGCGTCGTGTTCTACGACTACGACGAGATCGGCTACCTGACCGACTACACGTTCCGGCGCATGCCGAGCTCGAGCCACGACGACGACGACACGCGGAGCAACGACTGGTTCTCGGTGAGCGAGAACGACGTGTTCCCCGAGCAGTTCCCCACGTTCTTGCTGCCGCCCGGCAAGCCACGGCAGCTGTTCCTGCGGCACCACGGGGACCTCGCCGACCCCGCCTTCTGGATCGGGGCCCAGGAGCGGTGCCGGCAAGGGGAACAGGGCGACCTGTTCCCCTATCCTGAGTCGCTGCGCTTCCGGAATCGCTTCGCGGAGGCGCCGCTCACTTGAACGGCGGCGGCGACGGCAGCGCGACGATGTGCGGATCGTGGAACCGCGATGGCGCGTTCGAGCGCTTCACGCCGTCCGGGTACGCCGAGATCCCCTGCGGGAACCGGAAGACCTCGCTCGGGTCGTACTTGTGCTTCACGAAGAGGAGGCTCGGGTACGAGTCGCCCCAGTACATCCACCGGTACTCCGGGTCCGGATCGAAGGGGTAGTTCTGGTACATGTGCCCGTTCCAGAACCCGTCGACGAGCGCGAGGCCGTCGTTCATCCACTTCACGGCCGCGTCGTACTGGCTCGCGTCCGGGTAGAACGAGTCGATGAACACGTTGAAGTCGCAGTCGCGGTGGATGTACGCGGTCGCGCTGGTGGGCACCGCGTTCACGGCGCCGCCGTAGGGCTCGAGCGCGATCAGGTTGTACCCGTTGGGCGAGCTCTTGAAGTAGTCGACGAGCTTCTGCCAGTCGGCGACCGCCATGCGCTTGTTCACCAGCTTGCCGCGCTTGGTCTCGAAGCCGCTCGGCCCCGGCAAGATGTCGAGCAGCGAGTCGTTGAGCCGGTAGTAGCGGTCCACCGTGTCCTTGCGGATCGTCGGGTGACCCTGCGCGAGGAGCGGCTCGAGCGCCGCGAGACCCTCGGCGCGCGTGCCGTCGTAGACGCCGACGACGAGGAGCACCGGCTCGGTGCCGCTGCCGTCGGCCTTGGTCACGTACGTGAGCACGGGCATGTAGCCGAAGCGCGGCGTGCCCGTCTTGCGGTCGGTGACCGAGCCGCGCCGCATGTAGTGCTCCTGGAGGAACGCGAGCACCGAGGCCGCCTCGTCGAGCGGCCAGGTGACCCCGAGGCCGAACACCGCGCCGAGCCGCTCGAGGCGGTAGGTCACCTCGAGGAGCACGCCGAAGTTGTTGCCGGTGCCGCCGCGCGCCGCCCAGAACAGATCGGGGTTCTGCAGGCGATCGGCGACGACGAAGCGCCCGTCGGCCAGCGCCATCTTCACCTGCACCACGTGATCGAGGTTCAGACCGAAGTGGCGGGAGAGAAGGCCGAAGCCGCCGCCCGACATGTGGCCCGCGACGCAGACGTCCGCGCAGAGACCGCCGGGGACCGCGAGGTCGTACGCGTCGAGCGTGTCGTTGAGCATCGCGAGCGGCGTGCCCGGACCGACGCGCGCGAGCATCGCGCCCTCGTCCACCATGATCCCGTTCAGCTCGCTCGTGTCGAGCACGAAGGCGTCGTTGACCGAGTAGCCCGCCGAGCTGTGCCCGCCCGAGCGCGTGGTGAGCGCCCAGCCGAGCTCGCGCGCCGCCCACAGCGCCCAGCGAACGTCGGCCTGGGTCGCGGCATAGACGATCACCTTGGGGTGCGCGTCGACCGCCGGGTTGCTGATCTTGCGGTCCTTGTCGTAGTCCGGGTCACCGGGCCGGACGACGCGGCCGAGGATGTTCTTCTGGAGCTCGGCGAACACCTGGTCGGGGTCGACCCCCACCCCCGGCGCGGAGGACTTGGTCGCCCACTGCGCGACGCGCGCCAGCGCTGCGTCCCGCTTGCGATTCGCGATCAATGCCATGAGGCTCTCTCTTTCTTGGACTGTCGCCCCCCAAGCACGGCGGGGCGACGCTCACGCGTACGGTACGATCAGAGCACCGTCGAAGAAGCACGTCAGCGTGTCTGCGTCCCAGCCGCCCATCCAGTAGGCGATCGGCCAGGGCTGGGTCGTGTCGAGCGTACCCCCGAGAGCGCCGTGCGGGTCATCGATCGTGGCCTTGCCGTTCATGCCGAAGGCGAACCGCTCGATGGCCTGCCGGGCCATGACCCGCCGATCGGTCGGGTTCACGAGCGCGAACTCGAGCTCGGCGATCCGGCGGGTGAGCGCGGCGACCGCGATCTCGTCGCCCCGCTTCTCGGCCTCTTCCCGCTCTGGCACGAGCAGGGCGAGCCGCTCGGCGATGGCCTGCATCGGATCCCACATGCCGGTCGCCTCGCCGATGGTGAGCGGGTCGAGGGCGATGCCCGAGGCCCCGCGGCGCGCGAGCTGCGCGGGGGTGGCCTTCCACACCGGCAGGTCGGGCTGGGCCGGGTCGAAGTAGTCATCCCGTCGCAAGCGGAGCCCCGACGGGCTCGTGATCTCGAGCTCGAAGGGGACGATGGGCTCCTTGCCGGGCAAGGTCAGCAGCCAGTTGCGGTTCTCGAGCTTGGGCTCGCCGAGCAGCTCGACCTTCGCGCCGACGAGGGCTTCCACCGGGGTCTCTGGCGCGTCGGTGCGGTAGGCCCGCGTGACGAAGACGCCCATGTTCGCCGGCGAACCAGAGCGCAGCACGAAGCCTCCGAAGTCGTGCATGCGGATCGTGCGATCCATGTCGGGCTCGCCGGCCAGCGCGAACGTGTAGCCGCTCACCCCGCGGGTCTCGTCCATCGGGTCCGGGTCGGTGGGCAGCCGGTAGAGCACCGCGCCGGAGAAGCGGACGATGAGCTTCACGCGCCACCTCCCACCAGCATCGCCGCGCGGAAATTCGCGGCCATGCGGGCCGTGTTCTCGAGGAGCATCTGCACGCGAGGGCGGAGGGCGGCCGGATAGTCCGTGGGCACCAGCGCGGCACAGTCGGCGGCGATCTGGTCGAGCTGCTCGGCGATGACCCGCCAGGCCGAGCGCTTGTCCGGCAGGAACAGGGTCGCCCGCGGGGGCGTGAACGGTGGCCCGGCGTTGCCGGCGCCGGGATCGGAGCTCGCTGGCAGCAATGTCAGCATCTCGGCGATCGGCCGGATCAGCAAGGTCATCGAGGGGAAGAACGCGGTCGTCTGCAGGGTGGTGAGCTCGGCCGGGGTCTCGTCGGTGTGAACGTAGTAGCGCGCGAGCATGACCAGCATGACGCCGTACGAGCGGTCGAACACGCGGGCGAGCGCGCGGGTGGCCGGGGCCGTGAGCTCCGTCTGACCGACGTGCCCGCGGTCGTCGAGGGTGGGGTTCGCGACGATGGGTCGTGCGGGCTCGAAGCCCGGCTCTCGCTCGAGCTCGGCCGCGAACTCCTCGAGGATGTGGTGGAACACCGCGAAGTGGCTGCCCTGGCGGTGCCCATCGGTGCCCTCGCCCTCGATCAGCACCTGGTCGATCGCCGCGAGGGCGCTCTTCTGGTCGGTCACCGCGGGGAGAGAGACGTCGTAGACCGTGCGCTGCCCCGGCGCGGGATTGAGCATCTGGGTGACGATCTGGGCCGAGCTCGGCCCGAGCCAGAACGCGTCGTCGGTGGACTCCACGAGCTTGCGGATCTCGAGGTAGAGCTCCGCGATCGACGCGCGCCCCTGCAGGAGCACGACGCCGTCGGGCGCCAGCGTGGCCAGCACCGGTCCGTCGGCGGGGTGCTCGAGCCGCACGAAGCGGCGCAGGGCGGCGACGGAGAACGGCTCGAGCGTGAAGCGCGCTCCGACCCCGTAGAAGCTCGGGGGCAGGGGCATGGGCGGACGGCCGAAGTGGGGAGCGCCGCCGAGCGCGGAGAGGAGGTTGCAGACGATGCCGAGGTGCTCCATCTCCTGGCGCGCGATCTTGAGGATCGCAGCCTCCCAGCCCCGCATGCGCTCGAGCTGGACCCACGTGACGCCCTCTTCGGGGTTCTTCTTGAGCGACAGCGCGGCGTAGAGATACTGGCAGAGGACGCCGTGCTCGATCTCGGCGGCCACGGTCAGCTTGTCGGCGAGGACGGCTCTCAGGTCGGCGTGGGTCACGACGCTCCTTCGTCGATGGACGATCGTACGGTCTCGAGGAATGGCAGCGCACGCTCGGCGTGCACCTGGCCGAGCTTCTGCCGCACCTCTTCCCGCCGGGCATCTCGCTCCTCGGCGCGGGCCAGGAGCAGGCGGGTGTGCGCGATGCGCAGCGCGTTGGTCGCGAGCCCACGCGCCTCGGCGTCGGTTGCAGCGCGGTCGAGCGCCTGCGCGGCGCGAGGGGCGTCACCGCGCTGGGAGCACACGAGGCCGAGCAGACGCAGGTTCTCGGCGTCCATCCAGTGCTCGCCTGTGCGGTCGGCCTGCGCGAGACCGGCAGCGACCGCCTGCTCCGCCTCGTCGAGCTCGCCGAGGTGCAAGGCCGCGCCCGCGTGCAGCGCGTGGAACATCGGGGTGACGAGCTCGGAGCCGGTCATCTTCCAGAGCTCGATGCCCTGTCGCAGGCTGCCGAGCGCCTCGTCCTTGCGGCCCGCGTGGGCCAGCGCCCAGCCGCGGTACACGAGCCCCTGCCCGACCCAGTTCGGGAACCCCTGCTCCCCGGCGAGCGCGATGATCCGGTCCGCGGTCACGAGGCACTGCTCGTGCTCGCCGACCCAGGTCTGGAAGAACGCGCGCGCGATGAGGCTCCACGCGAGAGAGAACGGGTGGTGCACGCTCTCGGCCGCCGCGACCCCGGCGTCGGCCGCGCGCTCGGCGGCGGCGAGGTCGCCCGTCTGGTCGTGGACCATGGAGAGGTGGACGAACGCGGTCACCCGCGGGTCCTTCCCGAACATGAACATGTGCGCGCCGTGCTCGACGGGATCGAAGAGCGCCACGGTCCGCTCGAACGGGACGCGGGCTTCGCGGAGGCCCCCCCGATAGAGCGTGACCGCGCCGAGGTTGTGCGCCGCCTCGAGGATCAACCCGCTGTCACCGGTCTGCTCGGCGAGCGCCAGATCCGCCGTCGCGAGCTCGAGGGCGCGATCGTGCTCGGCGCGCACGAGGTAGAACGTGAACAACCCCATGCGGGTCGGGAGGAGCTGCGGCGCGTTCTCGAGCCGGGCACACAGCTCGGCCGCGCGGGTGTAGGCGCGCCCGACCTCCGGCGCCGCCCAGCCCTTGGTGAGGGTGTGCGGCACGGCGAGCAACCCCTGCACCTGCAGCTCGAGGTTCTCCCTCATGGCAGGATCTGGCAGCAAGGCGACCTGCTCGAGGACTCGCTCGAAGTGGTGGATGGCCTCGGCGTTGGCCGACCGCTGGAGGTCGCGGATGCCGGCCTTCATGAGGTGTTCGATCGCCGGCCCGGGCTCACCGGCCTCGGCGAAGTGCGTCGCGACCCGCTCGGGTTCGGCGGCCGCGGCGTCGGGGAAGCGGTCGAGGAAGGCGCGCGCGATCCGCCCGTGGGTGGACTGGCGTGTGCTGCGCAGCAGAGACTGGTAGGCGGCCTCCTGGATCAGCGCGTGGCGGAACGACCAGCTGGGCTCCATCGCCTCGACGGGCGCGAGCAGCTGCGCGTCGGAGAGCTGCGCGAGCGAGTGGCGCACCACCGCCTCGGGGGCATCGACGATCGAGAGCAGCATCGAGAGACCGAAGGTGCGCCCGAGGACCGCCGCGGCCTGTGCGATGGCCTTGCCGGCACCGAGCCGGTCGAGGCGCGCCATGAGCGAGCCGTAGAGCGACGTGGGGACGTCGATGCTGCTCGTAGGGCCGCGATCCTCGGCCCCCCGGTCCTCGGCGACGGTGCGGGTGACCTCCTCGATGAAGAGGGGGACGCCGTCGGTCTTCTCGAGGATGCGCTGGACGAGCTCGGGTGAGAGGTGGGGCGCGGCCTGGATCACGAGCTGCCGCACCGCGGCCTCGGAGAGGCGATCGAGGGCGAGCTCCGGCGTGGCGGCGAGGACGGGGCGCTCGAAGCGCGCCTCGAGCCGCGCCGTCAGGACGACGAACGTCTTCGACCCGATTCGCCCGAGCAAGGCGTCGACGAGCTCGAGCGAGGTGGGGTCGAGCCAGTGCAGGTCTTCGACGACGAGGAGCGCGCGCCGTTCCCCCGCGAAGCCGAGGGCCCAGCTCGTGAGCCCCTCGAGGGTCAGGCCTCTCATGCGCTGGGGGGAGGCACCGAGCGGCAGCTGCCGGCCCTCGCTGGGTGGGATTCCGAGCAACGACGCGAGCAGCGGCACGTGGGCAGCATCGACACCGCTGCGCCCGAGCTCGAGCGACAGCTTCTGGAAGCGGATCTCGTCGGACTCACCGCGTCCGATGCCGGCAGCCTGGCCGAGCGCGTCGACGAACGGGGAGAGGGCGCTGTGCAGGTGGAACGCGGACGCCTGCAGGCGAAGGACAGCGCCACCTTCGCGCTGCACGCGTTCGGCGAGGGTCTGGACGAGGTGCGACTTGCCGATGCCGGCCTCCCCGCGGACGACCCGGGCCTCCCCGCCGCGCGAATACGCGGCCCACAGCTCGGCGAGCTCCGCCTCGCGACCGACGAGCGTCGTGCGCGCGCGGGGCCGCTGCTCCTGGGTGTCACGCACCCCGAGCACCCGCACGAGGCCGACCTTGCGAGCGACGCCCTTGAGCACGCGCTCGCCGAGCTCCTCGCCGAAGAACGCGTCTCCTGCGAGCCGCCAGGTGTCGGCGCTCGCGACGACCTGGTTCTCACCCGCCTCGCCTTGCACGCGGGACGCGATGTTGGGCGCCTCGCCGAGGGCCAGCGTCTCCTTGCGCACGCCCGCGCCGACGTCCCCCACCACGACGAGCCCGCTGTGGACGCCCACCCGCACCGCGAGCCGGTGACCGATCTTGGCGCCGAGGGACCGGACCGTCTCGACGACCGCCAGCGCAGCTCGGAGCGCGCGCGCAGCGTCGTCCTCGCGGGCGGCCGGGTAGCCGAAATACACGAGGATGCCGTCGCCGAGGTACTGCGCGACCCAGCCCCCGAACTGCTCGACGGCGGCGCCCGTCTCCCGCTGGTAGGCGAGGACCGTGTCGCGCAGCTCCTCGGCGTCGAGGCGCGCCGACAGCGCGGTCGAGCCGACGAGATCACAGAACATCACCGTGAGCTGGCGCCGCTCGGGCTCGCTCGGGGCGCGCGCGGTGGCGGGCCGCTTCCACGCGAGACCACCCTCGATCTCGTCGACCGGTTCACCCGAGAAGCGGAGATCTTGCCGCAGATCGGCGAGGAACGCGTCGTCCACCTCGAACTGGCGCCGGATGGCCGCGTAGGAGAGCCGGCCCTCCTGGCGAAGGCGCTCGAGGATCCGCGTGCGGAGCGAGAAGAAGTCCACCCAGCAATCTCCGGCTGCGAACGTACCGACCGCTTCCGTCGAGGTAAACAGTCATTCCGTACGCGATCGCTCGAGCCGCTCGAGCTTCTCTTCGACCTCACGGAACCGGTCGGTCAGAGCGCGCACGAAGGCGCCCATCCAGGTGTCGAGGCCGAGGCCCTCCTGCAACAGGTGCCGCCCGACGACCCGGACCACGGTGGCCTCGAGCGCCTCGACGCTCGCCGATCGCGGCCGTGAGGAGAACACCGCCATCTCCCCGAACACGTCCCCGGGGCCCATCTCGCGGAGGACTACCTTTCGGTCGTCCAGCGTCTTGTAGGCGACGCACTTGCCGTGGGTGATGACGAAGGCGTCCTGGCCATGGTCCCCCTCGCGGACGATGATCTCACCGGCCTCGAACCGTCGACTGCCGAACCCGAGCCCGCCACGACGGAAGCGCTCGATGTCGCGCGCGAGCTGACTCACCCCCGCATACCGCTGGCTCGGCTCGCGTTCGGTCGCCTTGCGCACGATCCGCGAGAGCGCGGTCGGCACGTGGCCGCCGGGGACGACGTTCTCGAGCGGCACGATGTCGGCGCGCGCGGCGAGCTCGCGCACCTCGGCGTGGCTCTCGCCGAAGTACGGCGGGTGTCCGCTCACGATCTCGTAGAGCAGCGCCCCGAGCGCGAAGACGTCGGTCCACGGGCCGATGGGCCGCCAGAGCGGCTGGGCCTGCTCGGGCGCCATGTACGAGACGGTGCCGCTGCCGTCGTCGGCGAAGCCTCGCCGCGCGACGCGCACTCGCTCCGCCTGGCTGCCCGGCAGGACGCGGGCGAGCCCCCAGTCCATCACGTAGACGCGGCCGAACGTGTCGACCATCACGTTCTGTGGCTTGAGATCGCGGTGCACGACGCCACGGCTGTGGGCGAACGCGATCGCGTCACAGACCTTGAGGAAGATGACGAGGAGGTCGTCGAGCACCTCGGAATCTCGCGGCACCTCTGGGCGCTGGTCGAGGTAGTCGGCGAGCGTGTCGCCCGACACTGCCTTCATCACGAAGTAGGGTGCGTCGCCGTCGAGCACGAGATCGTGCACGGGCGGGATGTTGGGGTGGTCGAGCTGCGCCGTGATCTGCGCCTCGCCGACGAAGCGCTCGGGATCGGGCGTGAAGCCTGCCGGGGGGTCGATGCGCTTGATGGCGACCTCCCGCAGGAGCACCGCGTCGCTCGCGAGGTGCACCGAGGCCATCCCGCCGCGACCGAGCTGACGCTGGAGGTGGTAGCGCTCGCCGAACGGAGCCCAGGAGCCGATCGGGTCGGCCGGACGGTCGTCCTCCCGGTGGAGCTGGGACGGCCGTGCGTGGCTCCCCCCGAGGCTCGGATCGACGGCCCCGACCACCGTCTGCTGCTCGTGGACCTTCGAGGCCATTGACCCAGAGCATAGCCGTTTTCGGCCCCGATTCGCGGGCCGATCGTCCGCGCCACAAAACGCGAAGAGGGCCCGAAGGCCCTCTCCAGTCAGCTCAAACGCCCGGGCTCACTTGCCCTTCTTGGCGTCCGGCGCCGGATCCTGCTCGGTGATCACGAACTGGACGCGACGGTTCTTGCTCTTGCCGGCCTCGTTGATGTTCGGCGCGATCGGCTTGTTCTGACCGTAGCCCTTCGCCTCGAGGCGGCTCGCCTCGACGCCGTGGCTGACGAGGAACTGCTTCACGGCCTCGGCGCGGGCCTGCGAGAGCTCCTGGTTGTGCTCCTTGGTGCCCGTGTTGTCGGTGTGGCCCTGGATCTCGAGCCGCTTGATGCGGGGGTTCGCGATCAGGACGTCGGCGACCTCCTCGAGGAGGGCGGTCGAGTCACCGAGGATGATCGACTTGTCGGTCGCGAAGTGGACCTGCTGCTTGATCTTGATCTCGGTCTTGCCGACCTCGACGAGCTTGTCCTTCGGACGCGCGCGGATGGCGATCTTGTCCTTGGTCTCCTCGCGGACACGGATCTCGAACGGCTGCTTGCTCTGGAAGTAGCCCTCGGTGTTGATCTTGACGGTCCAGAACCCGGGCGCGAGCTCGGTGACCTTGATCTGACCGTTGCCGTCGGTGGTGAGCGACTTCAGGCTGCCGCCGCCCGCGTCGGCGACCTCGACCGGGATGCCCGAGAGCGGGGTCCCGACGTCGGCGTCGATGACGGTGAGCGTGGCCGAGCCGACCTTCGGCAGGGCCTCGAGCGCGCAGTCGATCTCGAGCGTGCCCGGGGTCGACGGCGGCTTGCCGGGCGTGGTCGGGGCGGGCGTGCCGCCCTTCGGCACCGCGGTGCCTCCGCACGAGCCCTCTTTGAAGCCGTCCGCCTTGATCGAGTACTGGTAGGTGCCCGCGGGGACGTCGTCGCCGAACACGCCGTCGGCGGCGGTGGCGAGCGGCGCCATGCCGGCGGCGCCGACGTAGCTGACGATCGCGTTGGCGATCGGGGTGTTGCCACCCGCCTCGTGGACGAAGCCCTTGACCTTGACGAGCGCGATGCCGACCGGCACCTCGACCTTCTTCTCGACGACCTTCTCCACCACCTTCGGCGGGTGATCGTTCGCGTCGGTCGCGAGGCCGAAGCCGAGCCACACGGTGTACGGCGCCTGGGGCGCGAGCTCGGCGATCGGCTTGCTCGTGCCGGTCACGCCGATGTCGACCGCGGCGAGGAAGCTGACGCCGCCCATGCCGCCCATGAACGGGTAGATGCGCGTGCCGAGGGTGAGCTTGGAGGGCAGCGAGCCGAAGCCCACGCCGTCGCCGCCGAGGCACTCGTCGGTGCGGCCGCCGCCGGCGATGTCCTTGGCCTGCACGCACTCGAATCCCTGGCGGTTCACCGGGATCATCATGTTGTACTCGAGGAACGGGCGGAGCTTGTCGTTGACGAGCAAGCCCTCGAAGCCGAGCCCGAGCTCGAAGCGATCGAGCCGGTTGATGCCGAGGCCGTAGCGCTCGATGCGCGAGATGTCGGTGCGCTTGCCGAGGCGTGTGGTGCGGTCGGCCTCGACGTCGGTCACGACCTGCGCGCTGTTGTCGAACAGGTAGCTGAGGCCGAAGTGGATGCGGAGCGGGGTCTTGCCCTCGGTCTTGTCGAGCGCGAACGTGGAGAGCGCGCGCAGGCGGAAGCTCGTGCCGCCGCCGTTGAGGCCGATGCCGCCGGTGCCGTTGAGGAACAGCACCTCGGCGCCGCCGCCGAGGTTGACCACGCCTTCACCGAGCGCCTTCACGTACTTGAGGCCGAACGTGATGTCGCCCAGCACCTGGAGGAGCTTGGGCGAGGACTGGTCGTTCGAGTTCGCGTAGACGCGCGCGCCGAGGTAGGTCTCGAGGCCGTCGACGATGGTCGCCGACACGAGCGCGGTCGCGCCGATGTGGCTCGCCTCGTCGTTCGCCTGGCGGACGCCGCCCTTGCTGCAAGGATGCTCCTCGGTGCAGAGGAACCCGCTGGTCTTGAACCAGTCGAGGTACATGCCGACGCGGAACGTGCCGGCGGGGCCGGTCATCGCGGAGGGCAGGTGGAGCAGGCCGCTCGGGCCCGTCGACGCGGGCATCTCGTGCATCGCGACGTCGGTGGGCTCGGCGTCCTTGTCGTCCTTGGCCTCGGCCTTCACCTCGGCAGCGGCAGCGGGCTTTGCGCCAGCACCAGCTGCAGGCGCCGGGGCCGCCGCAGGCGCAGGGGCCGCCGCAGGAGCCGCAGCAGGAGCCGGAGCTGCCGCGGGCGCCGGCAACGGCGCGGGCGCAGCAGCCGGCAACGGCGCGGGCGCGGGCGGGGGCGGTGCCCCTTGCGCGAACGCGGATGCAGCGAGCAAGAGCGAGCCTGCCGCGGCCGGAAGCGCCAGCAGCACCTTGCCGGACGACAGCACACGCAGGGGAAGCAGACGCGATCGACGCATGATGGGAAGCCTCCGAAGGGACCGGGGCGCGAACGTTAGCACCTCAAGCACTTCTAGGGACAAGCACTATGCGGACTCTCGATGCTGTCCTCGCGCTGAACGCCGATTCAGCGGCGAGTCGCCTCACGGACCACGCGCAGAGTTTTGTTCGTGCCCTTTCTTTTCACTGTCAGCAGCACGTCGACCCCGAGCGGTCCGCCGAGGTGCGCGCGCGCAACCGAGAGGCTCGTCGCCGCCGTCCCGTCGATGCTCACGAGCTCGTCCCCCTCGAGCACGCCGGCGCGTTCGGCCTCGGACCCGACGGCCACCGCCGCCACCATCACCCTCGTGTCCTCGGCGGCCAGCGTGATCGCGACACCCCCCGGGGCGAGGATCTCCTCGCCGGCGACCGGCACTGGATCGAGCACGATCTTGACGTTCGTCGTGGCGCGCCCCTCGTCGATCCGCACCTTGGTGCGACCGCGCCCGGTGTCGGCCGCGAACGCCTCGACGAACACGTCGCCGACCGCGACGTCGGCGAGCTTGAACGCCCCATAGGCGTCCGTGACCGCGACCCCGGGCTGCGCCACGCCTCCCGCCGGTATCCACGTCGGCGCGTGATCGCGGGCGACCCGGGCTCCTGCCACCGGCTTGCCCTTCGCGTCGACGACCGTCCCCTCGACGCTGCCCGCGGCGCCGAGCTCGAGGCGGCCGAGATCGACCTCGGGCAGCGAGCCGACCGGCGCCAGCGTCACGGTCTTGCGCAGGGGCGCAGCGCCGCTCGCGCGCACGTCGAGCGAGGCTTCACCGCGCGGCACGTCGGCGAACTGGAACTTGCCGTCCTTCCCCGTGAGCGTGCGCCGGACGCCGTCCTCCGCGGCCAGCGTGACGGTGGCGCCTGCCAGCGCCACGCGACCGCCCGGCGCCATCACGACGCCATGGGCGACGAACCCGGCCGCGAGCTCGACCTCGAGCGACGCAGGCAGGGAGGCCTGCACGAGCCGCGTCGTCGCGTGGCCGGACGCGCGCACCTCCACCTGCACGCGCAGCCCCGAGACCCGTGGGATCTCCACCTCGCCGCGCGCGTCGGTGAAGCCCGTGCGCTTGATCGGCGCCGCGGGATCGAGCGAAGCGATGGTGACCTGCGCGCCCTTGAGCGGGTAGCGACGGTCGTCGATCACGCGCACGACGCACGCCGGGCGGGGCGCCGGCAGCACCAGGTCCACCGTCGTGGTCTCGCCCTCCGGGACCGTGACCTCGGTGCGCAACGCGACGTCGTTCGGGCGATCCGCGGGCGCGAGGGTGATCGTCACCTCGCCGGGCACCGCCGCGATCGCGAACGTCCCGTCGGTGGCGGTGCGCACGCCGCGCGCGAGAGAACCGGCGCGCGCGGTGACCTCGATCCACGCGCCGGCGACCGCGTAGCCCTTCTCGTCCTT
>Ga0154020_10003033_pt1 | contig 20375 bp, 26 predicted proteins | sample Klosneuvirus_201_FD_109709 | JGI IMG/M metagenome (GOLD analysis project Ga0154020, IMG submission 109709) | Active sludge microbial communities from wastewater, Klosterneuburg, Austria - Klosneuvirus_20160825_MG | ecosystem: Engineered > WWTP > Aerobic digester > Activated sludge | place... | reverse complement strand
TCCAGTGGAATGAAATACTCCCAATAGAAAGGGACTTCCCTGGTTTCCGGCTCTGCCATGTTAGCAATAAAATTGGTGAAAAAGGCTGTCATATGAGAGGCGATCATGGCTGCAGAATGAGATGTCTGCTTAAAGGAACACTGCTGTGCAATCACTTCATTGTCGGAAAACAGGTGCTTTTCATAAAGCAACCTGTTTTCAGGAGTGACACAAAATATTTGCATCTGTTCTGCACGAAGCCTTCCATCTATGAATATCGCAGGTTTGCCAGGATTATTCTTCACATAGGAACACCAGGCAGCAAACATTTCCTTTCTTGCCTTCATGTTGTCGAAACAGGAAAACATGTAGGGGCTCTTCATGGAAGACTGTTCACTGAACCATTCCTCAAATACAAACATGTCCTCTGCACCTGTGATGCACACCTTCTCCACTGCCTTTTTAAGGGCAGAGACTTTGGAGTGGTTAATATACTCATGAAAGAAGAACTGTCCTCCTATGTTGTGCACTTCCAGTGTGTCCTTATCATATACAACACATGGAAAATCCGCCCTTATAAGAAACAGTGATAACCAGGAGCCTATTCCTCCGGCACCTCCTATGATGCATGAATCATCAGCATCAATTACTCCATACCAGGGAGCCTGAACAAATCTTGCATGTGCATCTTTCTTTTTTACAGCACTCATTTTGACCTCCTTGTTTTTTCTTTTTTCTGTTTAGCGGGTTCCCTCCTGTTGTCAGAAGACTCTTCAGGGGCAGAGTTGTAAAGCCTGCTGAAAAATTCCTTTACCACCCGTTCATCGGAATAAAGTATCTGATTGACGTAATCTTTAAGGTGTTCCCAATCAGGTTCTTGTTTTAATACCGGCAATAAGCGTTCTTTAAGAAATCTTTCAAACTTTAGTCTGGGATATCTTTCCTCAATTACAAGTACCGGATCCTGCAAATACTTTGAAAAGTCTTTAGGGTTTGCCCAATCTGTTGTTATGGAAACAAATAGCGGAATAAGGTGTTTTACCACTTCTCTCTGATTATTCAGCACTGTCATATACTCTTCATTAGTGACAAAATAAAGATTATCTTTACCTAACGACATACATACAAGTTTATCCAGAAAGTCAGTTGTTTCTTTTTTTTCCTTTACCAAATCCGGGAAATCAACTTCTTCCATGTCGTACATAGGGTGTCCTGAATGTTGCGGATAAAACAGAAACCCTGACTCATCTGCAACCTCGTCATGCAGAGCTAATTGTTCAGATTTAGGATATTTGTTTCTCTGAAAAGAAGAAGAATAAACGGAATTAAGTTCCCTGCCTTTGTGCATGTAAGAAGACACTCTGTTTTTCAGGAGTTTTTCCACCCTTTCAGCAAATACCATAGGTACATTCATTGCAGACCTTTCTGTTCTTATCAGGGCATCTTTGTAGGAATATACCAGCTCTTTTTCAAGGATGGTCTCTATATCATGGCCGCACTCATCTTTGGTAATGATAATTTCCCTGATTTTGGAATGTATGGCTATCCTGCAGGAGAAATCCATCTTGTTATTCACTATGAAAGAGACATAGTAGTTATGATTAGGGGCATTGTCTGCAAGCTCATTTACATCCGTGGTGCTGAAAAACACATCCATGTGGTTATGGCTGTGTATATGTCCTATGATAAGCTTTCCTTCCTGGTAGTCCTTTTCAGCATTTTCGTTGCCGGGTTCATCAAAGTACTCCAGCAGCTGTTCAAAATTGCTGTAAGAGGTTGCTCCTGCAGTTCCTATGTCAAGAGGAATGACATCCTTGAGTACTATAGAGAAGTTTTCCATATCACGGATACTGCCTACTGGTTCAAAAAGAAGGATACCTGACCACTCTACATCAGGAATACTGTTGCATAGATATCTGAGCTTATCCTCAAAGGACTGTTTGAGCAGCACTTCAAAAGGCTTTTTCAAAGGCCTGTCTACTATACTCAATCTCTTTAAGTCTGTTTTCGATTTTGTTAATAACATGTTGTTTGATTTTTGGGTGAACGATAAAATTCATTTTGTCAAGAGTGTTTGAAGAGTCTCTGGAAAGGTACTCCTCTCTTGCCACATTGCAGCACAAGTCATCTCTCTCTATGGTGAGTGTCAGGTAATCTCCCCTGAAAATATGCTGTGCGGATATCATCTTAAGAATCTGATCATTGATATACTCTCCTGAAAAAAGTACCTCTGAACTACTTGGAAAAATGACAGTATCAGAGCCAAAATAATTTGTACATTCTGAAATGTCCCCGACAGGTATTACATGATGTGGCTCGGGTGGCCCAACTGAAGAAGATTTCATAACCATAGGTATCAGGTGAGCACAGTTATTGAACTGAACTGCAGCATTGCCGGTATGGTAACCAGACACGGTTTTGTAGAGTTTGATGGCCTCTTCCAGTCTCTCATTATCCACCACATGCAGTTCATTGTCTATGTCTATACCTGAAAAATTGTTTTCCGTAATGGAGTTTTTCCACTTCTTGAAAAGGTGCTCGGTATACGTTTCAAACAAACTGCCAGGGAAGGTAATAGTGCCGGTATGATAATATCTGAAGCCACTTCCGTCAGAAAGGTAATCCTCCTTTTCTGCAAGTTCCTTATAGTAAATATAAGGTCCTCCGTCAACACTTTCTCCTTTTATGGCCTGCTCTATAGTCAGTAAAAAAAGTTCTATATACTCATCAGAGTTGTAGTTGTCTATGAACTGACAGCAAATATCATTCAGTTCAGATATACCTGTACAGAAAAAACTATACTCAAAGGCACCTGTTAAACCGGTGGCTATGTCTTTGTAGACCTTTTGTCTTTCATAAGGTATTCCTACCTTTGTCTGATGTCTTAATATACCATGAGCCCGATTAACATGGCTGTGGATGTATCCGTGAAGAAATTCTACCGCTGAAAGGGTTCCTCTTTTAAGACTGAAGCCTGAACAATCCATATCGGTGTATCCTTCATTGTCTGTGACAGGATAAATCTCCAGTCTGACATATACATCCTTTACGGTATGACTCCAGGCACAGACATTATCCTTGTCTACATCCTCTGAAAAACTTTCTATTTCAAATTCAGGAAACAGAATGACAGGAAACAGCATCAGGGAATCTGTATATTCATCTTCTCCATCTGGCTGTTCTGTACAGAAGTTCACCCATTTGACTTCCATATCCCATCTGCCGGGATACAACCTTTCAAGAATGGAAAACATCCTGATGGAGAGGTCAGCTACCATAGGTAGCATATGACCTTCTTCTTTACGGGCATTTACCCACTGCTCGGTGATATGTTTTCTTTCAAGAGTATCCTGCAAATAAGGAGGAGTTTCTTCTAACAACCCACTTAAATAGGTCTGAAAGCTGCTCATGACAGTGTTTTTACGGTTTTTGAGATTACTGTTTCGTTTTTTCCTGAGTTTGTCTTTTCAGGCATCAGGTAAATCATGATGTCCCCTTCAGGAAGTACGCTGTCTCCATTAAGATTTTTCTTGTCAGCCCTGCTTATGGCAGACATGCCATCTGTCATGACTCCTGCATTCTGAAGTTCCTGCTTCAGCTGAGTCCATGTGGAGGAGCTGGTCTCTATAGACACTTTCTTTATATTCTGTCCTGAAGAGAAGGCTGTTACCGTTCTTGTTGCTGACGCATTGTCTTTAGTCTTGTTGATCATTTTTGTTTTAATTTACCAGTTAATAATAGGTTTTCCTTCAGAAAAAAGAAGGTAGTTAATGATTCTGAAATGGTTGCATCCGTAAAACCCTCCTGAAGAACCCGGATAATTTTCCGTTGCAGGATGCGGTGCAAAAAGTATTCTGGGAACTTTATCTCCAGAATAGGCCTCAATCATCTTTTCATATTCCTTTGCATAGGAACCCCAGAGAACCCATACCGGATTTCTGGAAGCAAGCATCTTTATGACCTCGTTAGTAAAGGGTTTCCAGTGTTTTATATGACTGCCGGGCCTGTCCTTCTCCACTGTAAGTGCCGTGTTCAGAAGAAATACTCCCTGTTTTCTCCAGTGAGAAAGTGTTCTCCATGTCTTGAGAGACATTCTTTTTTCCACTTCAGAGTCATCGGGAAAGTTATTTCTTACCTCTTTCTGAATGGTTCTCAATGAAGCCGGTATGGCGGTGTTTTCAGCCACTGCAAAGGAGTATCCGGTAGCCTGCCCCTGTCTTGGATAGGGATCCTGACCGAGTATCACCACATTCACTTCATTGAATGGCATGCTGAATACATTGAAGATGTCTCTGAAGGAAGGATAAAACATGCACTTGGGCAGTATCTGTGTTCTGAGTTCCTCCATGATGGGAAGGTCAAAAAGAGGGGACAATTTGTTTTGCCAGGTGGCATGTATTGCGGTTGGTAATGTTTTCATAAAAGCCGGTTGTTTTTTAGGAATTGTTTCAGGGCATCTTCACCCAGCAGCTCTCTCATGTCAGAGGAGTCCTTGATTTTAAGGTCAGGATATGAAGGTATCTGCAGCGTTTCTATGCTGATGTCAGGAGGAAGCATCTCTCTCAAATACTGCTGTACGAGAACTACATTTCTGATTCCGGCACCATCATTGTCAAAGATAAGCACCACTCTCTTGTAGCCATGTTTCAATATAGAAGGGAAAAGCGCATCTCTGGAAGGATAGACACCCTCACTTTGAAACCATATCACATCCAATGCTCCGGCATTAATCAGTACCCGGCAGCATTTATAGGCTTTGGTGATGATGAGTGTATCTGTATCTCCTGTCAGGTTCCGTATGTTCCCGATATCATTTTCTGTACAGTTGGATGTCCACTTTCCTACCGTCCCTTTTTCAAAAGGCCTGTATATCTTGACATTTCCGCTTTCAAAATCGGTGTAAGCATAGCAGTTGTCCCCTGGACGTATGATGACATACTTTTTTATCTTTCTGGAAAAAAGCCTGTACCATATTACCCTGAATACCCTATCCTTTTCAAGCTGCTCTTTGGTGATTCCATATTTGTCATACCAGTAGGACTTATCTTTCAGCAAAAAAATACCGCTTTTAAAAGTGATGTCTCTTGGATAAACGGATTGTTCAGGATGTACCCTGTTGTTTCTTGAAAAGGCTCCTGTAGAAAGGGGATTATTCCGGATGTAATCGGAAATCACCTTTCTTGCCTCATAAAAAGTGAGATCAAAGTAGTCCTGTATCATGTTGAAGATATCCCTGTGTGTGGGATTGTCTGAAAAATCAAGGAACCAGAGTTTGCCGTTGCACCATTCAAAGTAACACCTGGGATTGGCATCTTTCCTGAAGGGAGAAGTTATTCTTTCATAGCAGTCTATCTTTCTTTTGAGTATAAGGTCCTCTATAAGGTTTTCCTGTCTGAGAACGGCATATATCTCTTCTTTGGTGAGAGGTTCTTCATTGTGTGCATACATGATGTCCTTTGATGAGGTGAGATAATATCATCAGCAGGGTGTCCCGGGATGAACAGGACACCCCTTCTGATGAAAAAACAACTAAAAATGATTCTGTATCACATCCAGGTACTGCCGGCTTCAGATGCCGCATTATTTGCAGAAGACTCCGTTACAGTTTCAGAGTCGTCTTCCTTTTGCTGATTGGCAAAATTACTGTTGGCATACCAACCGGTTCTTGTAAAAGGGTGGGTGTTGTTCTCACCATCCACATACTTTATGGCCCTGGTATCGTTTGCAGTAGGAGAGGTCATTCTCACTTCCTTCCATTCACCTCCCTGGGGAGCAACGGCCACACAGATGAATTTACCATGCTTTGTCTTCTGAGGGATCTGCAGGTAGGTCATCTTGTTGTCACCTTTGATGGTATACTGGTATTCCATAAAGATGTCCAGCACAATCTCCGAAAAGCTCTTCGGGAGAAGTGCCTTCAGTATGGTCACATACTCCTTGAAGTCCTTTATTGGACGTGCCAGTGCAGCTTTCAACTGCTCTTCCGTCACAAAGCACTTCATCACCGCAGCCATCCAGGAGTTGAAATCACCAAAAGCAATCTCTTTCGCCTTTTTGGCATCTTCCGTACTGAAATCAGTTATTTCCTGATTGTTCTTGTCAAAGATTTTCGTTACCGGAAACTTTCTGGCACCTACTTCCTTTCCGTTGATGTCGAAAGTGATATCCAGTGCCTCTCCTTCAGTGCCTCCTGCACCTCCCTGATTTGTCCACTCAAATTTTGTCATTCTTGCAGCTCCTGCATTAAGTCCGAAAGAGAAGGGAGCCAGCTTCACTTCATCATCCTTATAACCATAGTCCATTTTTGTACTCGTTTAGTTTAAGATTATTGTTTCAGGGTTTTCTGTTTCAAAGACTTTTTACAGTACAGACTCTTCCTGCATTTCTGCACTCACCTCTTCTGTTGTTTCAGCACCCCAGGCGGAGTTTGTAACATTAGAGGGCTCTTTTTCTTCCTGTTTTTCCTTCTTAGGCATTTCAGGAAGGTCATCCTCCAGGATAAAGCCGAATTCAGGTGCCTTGATGGTCTTTCTGTTTGCAAGTTTAGGGTGCTTGAACAGTGCCACCAGTTCCTTTTTGGTCAGGCCATACTTTTTTTGGATTTCCTCTCTTGTAAGACCTCTTTCATGAAGGTCTGCAAGTACTCCTGATGTGGTCAGCACCACTTTTTCTTTCTTTTCTGCCGTCTGAGCAGAATTGTTTTGAATTTCTGACATGTCTGAAAAATTTTGTTGTTATTAAATAAATGAAAAATAGATTAATCAATCGTTTTATTCCCCTTCGTAGAACTGTTTTACCCTTTTGGCGATGTAACCGAGGTCATTGGTGATGTTGATGGGGAACATTCCCGGAGCTGATTTTGCACCCTGCGTCTCCCCGTCATCATTGGTTACATAATATTTTTCCACTTTCTTGGAAGAAGGATCCATTCTGGTCTTTCCCACCAGGGTGATGTCGAACTTTCCTGAAGGTGTCAGGTATTCATCCGTCATCTTTCCCGTTGTTTTCATCTGGTACTCCACCCGGCTTTCATCCGCAGAGAGTTTGTTGAGCTGATAGTGAGCCAGTACAAAGACATTCTTATCATGGAATTTTTCCAGAGCCTTGAATATCTGTCCCATGTCGTAGCCTACTTTTTTGGGTGCATCCCAGCCCTGCTTGAGTGCGTTGTCCATGTAGTAGTCCTGCATAATGTAGTTGGTGTCATCAATCACCACATTCTCAATGTTGGGATTGGTGGCAAGTGCATTGAGCACGGCAGCAATATCCTTTGCATTGTTGGAGATGAACCTTTTTGATTTTTTAAGGTCTTCAATGTTTGTGGAGTCTGTTGCCGGATAAAGTTTTCTGCTTCCTGCAAAAGGAAGGTCTTTGCTGGTAACGGTGATAAGGTAGGTCTTCTCAACAGGGAGCCCTTCGATATTGATATCGGGGTTCGGCCCTATTCCTGAAGTCTTTCCAAAACCGGAAGGAGCAAGAATTAAGATTTTTGGCATGCTAATTTTTTTATGGATTATGAATAAATGAAATAATAGGTCAATCAACCTTTTGTCTGTTTGCCGCGTGCCTCATTAATAAGGTCAATCCTGTCAATCTCCGCAGCCAGCAAGGCTCCTGCAAGTATGAGTCTTTCCCGCTGAGGTTTACAGCAGAGCTCTCTCCACTCCTGCAGGTTCCATCCCTCAGGACAGTATTCGTCATTGTTCTTTCTGAAGTGTGCCAGAGGAAGAAGCAGTGCGGCAGACAGCAGCTGTGATTCACTGTTGACCAGTACATCAAACTCTGCAGACTTATGCTCTTCGGAAATTTGTTTTTTCCTTTCTTTTGCGATTTCTTCTATGCCTGTCATTTTGTAGGTTCTTTTATAGGTGTAAAATTGTTGTTTGCTCCGTTCATGTCCACCCTGATATGCTTTGGACATTCCGTATCCCTGCTGTCTACAAGATGGATGCTCCTGTATCTGGGATGCAGGACTTTTTTGGTTTTGTCGTCCACCAGCTGCATGCCAAAATGTTTGGTCAGGTTGTACTTGTCATCATTGGGATTGAACATCGTAATCAGGTAATCACAGTCTTCACTGAGGTTACCGGTATCCTTTATGTCATCTCCATTCGGATAGATGCAGTCTTTCATGTATTTCAGTCTGTCCGTATCTGACATGCTTCTGTTGATGTGAATGATATCTACAAAAGTATACCCGCACCAGTTCCTGAGTTCCACCTGATATTCCAGCCACTTGTCTATGGTCTCCTTTTTAGAGAACCCTCTTTCAGGAGGAACTTTCCTCATGTGGTCAGTGAAAACGATAAGATAACTGTCAGGATTATTGGGCTTATAGCCTACTACCCTCTTTTTCTTCACCTCCTCTCCTTTGGCATCCAGTACCTTGTAATCCTGTTCAATAAACCTTCCGTTTCTCTTGGCATAGCTTATCAGATAGTTTCTGAGACCTGTGGGATTTTCCTTCTGTTCGATGAAATCTATCTTGCCTTTCTTAATCTGAATACCGTTTTCATCATACTCACCGAATAGCGGAATTATTCTCTCAAGATAAATCTTTCTGAGCATATTTTCATGCTCTTCACTCACAAAAATTTGTTCACCGGAATCAGGATCCACCAGCTTTCCCATGAAATAATCTGCACTGATATCGTAGGTCTTTCCCTTGTGTTTGAAGGTGTCAATCTTGAAGTCATGCCAGAAAAAATAAGCTGCAAACTTGAACTCTTTCTTGATTCTCTCCACCTCAAAGGAAAAGTATATCCAATGGATGTCGGCATCAGGACAGAGAAGATAAGGAGACAGCAGAAAGGCAAAATCGGAAAGTGTTGTCTTTCCAACTTTGGGAGCTGCGGCAACCCCTATAATGGCCCTTCTCGGTATTCCACGCATGACTTCAGTAAGGGCTTTTATGCCTGTTGGAAGTCCTGTGGATTTACCCTGCTTGCCTTTCAGGTAGGTTTGCTTGAAATTCATGACACAAGTCCTCCCGTAAACCTTTCATCCGCATGGTTTTTCTGCTGTTCCCTTCTTCTGACAATTTCAATGTACTGGTCAAGCCGGCTTCTTTTCTGGCTGCTTCCTTCCGTTTTTACCAGCTTGCTGATGAAATAATCCGCTGCCTGAAGGTATTTCAGATTATCAGTGCTCCTGCTGTTCCTGAATTCGTCCAGATAAAGGTCTGCGGCTTTGAACACTTCCTCTTTTCTTACATCCGGATTGGCGGCAAAATACCTCTTCATTTTGGAAATGCAGTCCTTTCTGTCTCCTCCGGCACCTTCCTTGAGCCTCATGAACATCTCCCTCCATTCCAGCACCCAGCTCCACACTCCAAAGTCTTCCGTATGTGCACCTGCAAAAAGAGGTATATTCCATACGGTTTCATGAGGTGTCTTGCTGTAGTCCCTTGTAATGATTTTAGAGAAATTCACCTGCTTCATGGTTTGTTCAGATATGATGTCCTGCGTCCTGAGGTTGAAATAGGTCCCTATCAGGTACAGCAGGCCCTCATCAATGTCAATGTTGCTTTTCTCAAGCCGGTCTATAATCTCCTGGTTAATCTCCATGTCTGGTGTTTTTTATTGTTTATCAAATCAAATCAAATCTGTTCGAGTGTAGCCCTTTCCTGTCCCTGAAACATCACCTTTTTTATCTTTGACTGGTCAAGGTTCTTGGTAGCCGAGTCCAGCCAGTTCTCATCTACGGTGTCCTGGCATACCAGAAGGATGATTCTTGCCTTGTGCCCCTTTCTGTAACGAAGGCCTCTTCCCATTCTTTGTATCAGGTTAAGGTCACCGCTGTTCAGCTGCACTACAAGAATATTGTCCACCTGTACAGGAATATTATGTCCCTCATTGATGCTCTTCACACAGGCAAGAGTATTTATACGGCCCCTTTTAAAGCGTACAAATGCCTTGTCATCCTCACTTTTGGAATGAAAAGTGTTGGCACACAGTTTTTCAGCCTGGCTGATGTTGCTGCAAAAGACAAGATTTCTGTCTGTACTGTCAGCCTCCAGTTCTGAAATCAGCTTTCTGGCTGCTGCAAGCTTGCTCTCCAGTCCGTAGATAAAGTGCATCCTTCCGAGTATCTTATACTTCAGGGCGGCATTTTGCTGAGGTGTCCTGCTCCTGTTATACATGAGCTGCTGTATGACATTGGTGTGATACTGGTACATCTTTTCCTCTGTGGTCATGAACTGTTTTACCTTGTTGCCTGCAACGATGTTTTTGTCTTTGCTGTTCAGCCTGGTAAAGACAACCTGTATCTCATAAGGGGCAACCATCCTGAGCTTTATTGCAGTATCCAGAGGGAGCTCATACACGGTGTCCAGTCCAAAAGAACGGAGAAGGGATATCTTCTGCGGAGAGGTGGGTGGTGTGGCAGTGAGTGCAAGGCAACGTATGACGGTGTTGTTCCTGAAGAATGCAGAATTGGCCTCCGTGATATTGTGTGCCTCATCCATGATGACCAAATCAAAAATCTGACCTTCTATCTTGTTCATGGATACATGGCATACCCGGATGACATTCTTGTTGTAATACCTTGTCATTTTCCATTTCTTGAACTCATCTTTCCAGTTCTCATCCCTGAGCTTTTCGGTAGGTACACAGATAAGCACCCTTGTGAGTCTTCTTTTTTCCTTGATCACCCTGTGTGCATAGTCTATGGCAATCTTGCTTTTACCGGCTCCGGTAGCTGCTGCCACAAGTCCTTTTTCCCCTGATTCTATCACCGCTTCCAGTGCCTCTTTCTGAACACAGCTTTTTATCTCCCAGGCAAGCTCATCGGGAATCTCCTCCATAGAGGAAAGCAATTCATCCAGTTTGTCGGCATGAGAAAGGATATCTTTTCCGTAGATGATATCGGCTATTTCCGCAGGTATGACGTAGGGTTGCTGTTCCGTTTCAATTGTATTGGCTTTCATTTCAGTTGTTTTAGTTGTTTTCAATTGTTTTCAGTCTCTCAGTCAAAGTCATTCTAAAGGATAAACTTCTGCAAGACGGGCAGGAATGATGTCTTCCTTTTCCTTAAGGATAGTATAAAGTACAGAAGAAAGAAAACCGCTGTTTATTCCCGTGTACTGAACCATCAGTTCCTTGTCTTCCGTGTATCCGAAAATGAAAAACTGAACCTTGTCTGTCTTTCTTCTGTAAAGCCTTACCGGAGGATATTCCTCGATGAGCTGCTTTACATAAAAAGGAGTGTCAAGATACCATTTTGTTTTCTTGAGGTTTTCAAGAAGCTTACGCTGTCTTCTGTTCAGTTTCTTTTTCATAACACAGGTTTACTTTGTCTTTAATGCGTCTCTGCGTAGTTTTTTCCGAATGCTATGGATATTCCAAGCTTTACATTGAGGTTCAGCTGTTCATTTGTCCTGTCAATTGCCTTCAGGAGTATTTCCTTTATTTCCTGCTGCCTTGATGAAATGAAAGGAAAAGCTATTTCATCATGAAACTGTCCGCAAAGCTTTATCCCGAAACTTCTCACATTCCTCACCCATGTATCAAAGCAGTATACACCAGTGCCCTGGTTTAGAGTACTGAATTTGTCCTTTTCAAAGCGAAGGCTGTACCAGAAAGAGCTCACAGGATTGTAAAGCCACATTTGTCCGTCCACTGTCTTTACAAGGCAGTTTTTACTGATTTTCTTCACTGCCCAGTTTCTTGTCCAGTATATCTGATGCAGTTTTGTCGCTTTTTCAAGAGACATTCCCGTGGTCAGGCTTATCTTGGGAGGTCCGGCACCATATACTGCAGAGAAATTCACCTGTTTGGAGTCTTTTCTCTGGGAAGACAGTTTTTTAAATTCAGCTTTTCTTTCCTCTTCAGTCATATCCAGGTATTTCTGTTCAACAAGAGATATGTCTATGGGTTTGCCATCCATCCACCTGTAAAAGACAGACTGCTCCTGTGTCATCATCTCTGCAAGAACACCTATATCCACATGAGGATCAAAACACGGGTTTCTCATCTCATTGACATATTCGGGATCATACCTGTACATGTAGTGCTGTTTGGTGCTGTCCTCCAGGGAAGACATATCTGCTCCGCAAAGAAGATATTCTTCAGAGGGTACGGTAAGACATCCCCTGACATCCTTTCCATAAGGTTTGTGCACAGTAGGCAGATTGACTACCGTGGTGTGCTGAAACCGAAGTGTATTTGTCAGTCCCTGTATTCTTGCCTTTACAAAGCCTTCCTTGTCACAGGTTTTCAAAAAGCCATCCAGGATACCTATACGGTGATTGATGATGGACAAGCCTTCCAGATGGTGAAGAGAAGGTTCCTTTTCATACAGCAGTCTTATGCTTTCACAAATGTTCTTATTCTTATCTGTAATCTGAGGAACCTTCTTGATCATCCCTGTCTTGGATTTTCTGAACTCAAAAGTTACAGGCTTCCATCCAAGTGAAAACAACCAGTCCTTTATCTGAGAAACAGAGCCGGGATTAGCGGGAGAAGTGCCATTCTCGACAACAATGCTCTCCGTATCTTCACCGGCATTCATATCTCTGAGAAGAGAGAACCATTTTTCACCTGCTGAAGACAGGGTTCCGTCTTTTCTGTACATCACCTTAGGTCTTTTTTTCTCCGAGTACTGTATCACATCAGGCATATTTTTTGCAAGTTCTTTCTCTCTGATATCCCTGTCTGAAAGAAGTTTGTCCAGAGCCTGCCGGCACCTGTCCACATCCAGTTTCCATTTTACCATTTCCTGTTCAGCAGCACATTCCATTTTAAAGGTTAGATAATTCACCAACCTGAAATAGCCGTTTTCTCCATAGATTTTCTCCAACAGTGTTTTTTGCCGTATCCAGAGCAGTTCTGTAATCAGTACATCCTGCGTACATCTGTGAATATAGTCTTCCACACTCAGATTTTTCCAGTCTTTCACTTCGGGCTTGGCTATGCCGAGGTCTGTTCCCCAGTTTTCCAGATTGTGACTGTCTCTTTGAGGATAAAGGTACCAGCTCAGGGCAAGAGTATCTATCTTTGCACATGTCGCTGAAGCTCCGGTGATCTTTTCTATTACAGGAATGTCATACTGAATGATGTAATGGCCTATGATGGCATGCTGAGGATTCTCTACAAAAGCTTTTATCTCAGAGTAATCTGTCAGGGTGTCTGTCTTTCCGTCAGAAAGTCTTTTCCAGCACAGACAGTGTATCTTAGTCACTTCTTCCAGGAGGTTATCCGCCTCTATGTCCACTATAAAATATTCCATACCATACTTTTTGATTTACTTTTGCTTTGCTTTTCCTACAAGTCATCCACAAGTGTAACCCTTTCACTGACAGAAGTCCTTGAATTGCCAGATTTTGAAATGACAGCCTGGGACAGCAAAGAGAATAAAAACTTCTCCAATGCCCTTGCCATAGCTTTGTAATAGTTGCTATTCATGCCGTGAAATTTATACCTTCTTCGGATAAAAGGATCACCGGAGACTGTTGTAACGGAAATGTCCACTTTTTCCTCTACAGTCCTTACATCTATGACAAGCTGCAGTTCAGTATGCTCTGCAATAAAATCCTGCAGCAGTTTTTTAAGGTGATTGTATCTGCTGATGTAATCTTGTCTTTGTTTTTCTTCTTCAGTCATAAATAGTGTATTGTATTGTGTTGAGATTGTTAAAATAAGAAAAAATGACAAAAAACAGGTAAAATCATTTTCCTAAAACACTGCTCAGCACATCTTCAAAGGATAAATTGGACAGCTCTATTTCTTTATTGTCCATCACACCTTCTTCCAGTTGGCTGATCAGTTTTCTAAAAAGAGGGATTTCATCCTGTCCTGTCTGTCTTTTCACCTTCAGAAGGGTGACTATGTTTGAAACGAATGTCCTGCAAAGTATCTCCTCTCCCAGTTTGGTAAAGCTCCCGTCTTCCCTGACAAACTTTTCTGCAGCAAGATCCGGTGAACTGGCAACAGCTATTTTCACCCACTTCAGGTTCAGCTTTTTAGCAAGAGGGATGTCTTCCACTTTTACCTGTACGACAATGTTTATCATACCTTTCTGTTCATTTTTATCCGAGTCCATAAGAAACTGATTTTAAGGAGTTATTGAAATTGATGGTTACAGCAGGTTTTGCATGTACGGAAATGGAGTCATACAGTTCCTGTATGGTGATACCGGGAGCAGTACCATTTTCTATGACACTTTTAACACTCTTTTCTGCAGCTTCCTTTACTATGGTGGCTATCATGGCTCCGCTTATACCTGCTCCGGTCATTTCACAAAAGTCATACAGCTCCTCTGCACACATTTTAGAAGCCTCTTCCAGAGACACCTCTTCGTGCAGTTTTGTCTTTGAAAGATGTATGTTAAATATCTCAATACTGTCCTCTTTGTCAGGTCTTCTTATTTCGATACTTTTATCTATTCTTCCAGGTCTTATAATGGCACTGTCCATATTATCGGGCCTGTTTGTGGCCAGTATGATGAACGGAGAGTGCTCACTGAAGCCATCCATTTCAGCCAGGAAAGTGGGAACTATGGTTTTATCCATATCGGAGCTGATACCTCTTCCACGCATACCCATAAGGGATTCAGCCTCATCAATGAAGAGCACTGATCTTACCTTATGTCTGGAATAATGCTCTCTTGCCCTGTGAAACAGTGACCTGATATTTCTTTCAGAACTGCCTACAAAGTGATTCAGCACTTCAGGGCCCTTGATATAGATAAAGCTGTCTTCATCAGGTTCAGGAAGACTTTTCATGACAAAGGTGGCTATTGCCTTTGCAATAAGAGTTTTGCCACAGCCGGGAGGACCATACAGCATCATGCCTTTCATAGGCTCTATGCCATAGCTTTCATACAGCTCCTTGTGTTTCAGGGGAAGCTCCACACTGTCCCTTATTTCAGATACCTGACTTTTGATACCTCCTATTTCAGACCATTTTACGAATTTGAATTCAGGCATAGACGGTTTTACTTTCAGGGAATCAGGAAGTGTCTTTTTTATGAAATTTCCCGTGCACAATACAAGGGTATTTTTTTCAAGAAGGGTTATCTCTTTTTGCTCTTGTTTATCCTTATGTTGTTCTGGATCAGAATGAAGATAGAGAAAAGAGGTCTTTCCTTCCTCTTCCACCCGGTACACCTGTTCTTCGGGATCATAGGCCTCTACAATACCAAGTCTCATGGGTTCTGAGAATGCCTTGTCCAGCATTTTAGACATTTTTCCAAGAGCCTCTTCCAGCTCATATATGCGGGCATTGCAGTAATCGTGATTGTTTTGCTCTGACATGTTGTTTATTTTAAGCTTGTGTGATGAATGGTTTTGTTAATCCTCCCTCTTCCTTTTCTTTCTTGACCTCATCAATGGTCTGTTTTGTAAGGTTTATGATGTTCATCTCCATTTCCTTTTTGATGTTAAGCAGGGAATATATGACAAACATCTTTGTAAAGACCGGGTTTTCAAGAAGCTTGTTGGCAATGTTGTGAATGCGGGAATCTTCAGGCACATCAGAAATCATCTGTTCAAGTGCAGCCTGTATACCTTTTTCGTCCATGTTTTTCCTGAGTTCCAGTACTTTTTCCATTGTGAGACTCAGTGGTGACGGAATGGAGTCCATGAGTTTAGAGACAATCTCTTTTTCAAAATAGGGTTCAAAGTTTTTAATGTCTTCTTCCGTAATATCTGTTTTGTACCAGATTGAGTGAAGATTTTCGTTTACTTTCATAAATGTGGATTTAATTGGTGAATAATGAAAATTTGCAATACTGATTATATGACACCGGAGGACTTATAGAGTACTACCAGCTCACTTGCTCTTGTAACTGCCGTATAGAACAGTTTCTTTTTTTCTGACTGATTGCTGTTCCTGTTGAGGTTGCTGACATGTATGACAGCTGTTTTGTAGGTAGAGCCCTGGCTTTTATGTACCGTAATGGCATGATTGTAGGTCAAAGAGGCAAAGTATTCCTTCAGGTGATAATAGCCTTTCCAGTTCTCTGTCTCTATAGCCTGTTTTCTCAGCTCCAGCAGGGCTTTCTGAAACTGTCTTTCAGAAGCCTCATGAAGAACCGGTATGGAGTCGTTTATCAGGTAACAGGTGAAAAAAGTGGTCTCGTAGAAATTCTTTCCATCTTTGGGAGACGGGTAAAGCAGATTTCCATCTTTATCAAAGAGACTGTTTCTGTTGGCATGATAAACTTTCAGGTCTTTAATCTCCAGTTTTTCCACCTTTATCTCCTGATTGGTAAAAAATTCGGCATAAGGAGCTGTAAAAACAAGAGTTTCCCCGTTTTCTATCTTTGCAGGCTGTCCGTATATGATTTCCCTCACTTTTCTGTTTACGGAGTCTACATCATCATTTGTCCATGCCAGATATTTTACGAGGTCACTTCCATTTGATTCTGCAAGCCTTTCCAGTATCTTATCCCTGTTTACAGTAGTCAGATAGCCTATTTTTTTGCCGTCTTCCCTGTGTACCAGTTTTCCTGCTCCCGGCCTGAGTATGGTATGGATGTTTCTGCTCAGTTCAATAATGGGGTTGCCTTCTCCCTGCCTGACAATTTGGGTAAGCTCGACTACCGGAAAATCAGAACTGAATACAGGGGAAATCTCTTCACCTACAGGAGGCAACTGTTTTCTGTCTCCTATGAAGATGATGACTGTGTTTTTGTATTCGTTGAGGTAATTGACAAGCTGTTCAGAGAGCATGCTTGACTCATCCACTACACATACTGCAGCGGAATTGAAGTCTTCTGTTTTCGGACCTCTGTAACTGCTTTTTGGTTTTACAAAGGTTTCTTCACCGGTCTTGAAATCCCTTTTTCGTACCAATCCCATGGCTGAATGTACAGTTTTGAATACGGGAGTATATCCGCAGTTTTCCGTGTCTGTCTTTGATTTGAGCACAGACAGTGCCTTGTGTGTGGGTGCAGTTATGAAAAAATAGCATCTTTCCCGGCACATGTTTGAGGCACGGAGCTTGATATAGAGTTCCTTGAGAAACACGTTTACCAGGTAAGTCTTGCCAACACCAGCACTGCCTTCCAGACAGATTCTTTTTTCTTTCTTTTCGAGTATCAGAAGGAGGAGCTCCTCCATTTTCTCCTGTTGGTGTGCAGTAAGCATACATTTTTCAGTTTACAGATGAATGATTGTAAATTATGTCCTGTTCAGTGCAGGTATTAAATGATTGGTTTGTGTAAAGGTAAATAAAAAAAAGCAAGAGGCACGGAATAACCCGCACCTCTTGCACATTCACAATTACAGTCCTCTTTCACTGCTCACCACTGCCAGAGAATCCTCCAGTTCGGCCTCCAGTTCAGGAGTAGCCCAGTAGTCTGCGGGATCAGCATTACGCAGGTCAATCAAGTCCTGACCTTCCTCTACAGAAGGCTCGAAATTGACGACTTTGTACTGAATTTTTCCGTTCTTGTCAGGAATCAGCATTCCTTCATGTTCGGAATCTACAGGATAACGCAACACCTGAGAGTTTGCAAATGTTTCCATTTCTGCAGTACCCTGTGACAAGGCATAGCGTTGATTGCCATCCAGTATCGGAGCATTACTGATAACTTTTACCAGTGCCGCTTTTGGCAATTTGGACAATCTCTCTACAACTGCCTTTGCAGAGATTTCTTCAGGAACGTCAATGAAAGCCACTCTGGTTTCCTTGTTTTTGTAGGTTTTTCCCTCTACACCGGAAAATTCCTCAATGGAAAACAGACCTCCGCTTTTAGGTTGAACAGAAGGATAAGTAGCTTCTGTTTCAATTTCCTGACGCAGTTGTGCACGTTTTGTGCCCGGTTTTTGGTAGTCGGATACATAAATGCGGTCTACTGTGATTGCACTTTTTTTGATTTTCTTCTGGATAGTGCTTCCAGCTTTTGTTTCTTCTTTCATTTTGAAGTTGTTTGTGGTTGTGAATAATGAGATTTAAAGGCCTTACTTAATTGTTGGCTTTATTGTTACAATAAGAGTATTCTGAATAAGTGAAAAATTGGTTAAAAAGATGAAAAGGCTATATTATGCAGAAGAGAGGGTAGTTTTCATGTACCCTCTGTTCTGCTTTTTTTCAGTGCAGCAGTGATGTGTTGACTGAAATGACAACGGCTCCTGTAGCTATCATGGTAGCCACATGTGCGAGATACTGGTCTCTTTTCATCTGTAATGGTTTTATAGTGAGGAATGAAAAAACAGAGGAAAGTGTAAGAAATAACCTGCGGAGAAGATTGTCTGGGAACAAACTTTGGGAGATTTTGGAATAGAATCACCTACTCCGCAGGCCTTTCATCATCATCATAAACTAACTAACTAATGTCAAGTTTTTCTTTGGTGGTGTGTTGTTGTTACAAGTTCAGGTCATAACCGTCTTCTGATTTATGTGGTTTCTTTTTGTAGGTAGCCAGAAATACGGCTGTTACCAACAGGATAATGAGTAGTTCCATTTTACTATTGTTTTTGTTTTTGGAATTGTTTTTGGTATTGTACAGGAATAAGCAGCCCGTAAACCGGTAACATGAAGAACACCGGCTTACGTTAAATGTTGGCTGCCTTTTGGTCTTTCAGCAATAGAAATTCCCCACTAAGGTATTTTTGTGTGAAGCGTACTCAAGGTGAAATCCTGTAAACAGGAATCAGATGAGACTTGTAGGTTTTTTCACGCATTTAATACCGCATCAAAGTTGCCTGAAAAACCTGCAATATGGTGCCACGTTCAACATCTACAATCTGTACATGTGGCAAAAATTGGTGGGGGTTTTGGGTGGAAGGCCGGTTGAAAAAAGTGAGTGTCTTGTGCTTGGTGAAAAAGGGTGGATAAAAAAGCCGGCAGGTAGTGTGGTTTTACCTGCCGGATTGTGTGTTTGTGTCAGTGTTCTTTGTTTGCCGGTTTTGTGCCTACATAGAGGCAGGCAAGGAGACTGATGAAGGAAATTACGGATAGTGCTGTTATGGTTGGGCTGTCATAGCCTACCATTACAGATTGGAAACATCCGATTAGCATGATGATGGTTATAATGAACCACCAGTTCCAGTTGTGTTGTGAGATTTTCATTGTTATTTGTTTATTGGGTGAGAAATTGATTGAGAAGAGTGGTAGTGACAGTAATCGCCTTGTTTGGTGACCTGCATTTTACAAGGTGTACCATCTTTTTTTGTGCCGGCACAGTGAATGGCATTTGGGTTGTGGAACCTGCAATAGGTTTCAGGAGGAGTGACTTTCATGTTGCAGGGTTGTCCTGATTTGGTGGTACCTGCACAGGGTTTGAGGTCGTTGTTATTGGCTGACAGGGTGAGAATTGCCAGGGAGAGGATTAGGGTGAGTGATGATAGAAATTTCATTTTGTTAAGTATTTAAGGGTGAAAGAAAATGGATACAGTGTTTGCTTAAAAGGCTATACTGTATCCATGTTGGGTTATTTGGGGGTGAAAGGAGTAAGGTTATTTTGGCGGATGTGGTCTAAAATCTCCCTTTCAAGGATAAAATCACTACATATCTCCTTGATATTCAGTATTTTATCTTGAGAGCCTTTTGAGCCCTCTTCATACCCTCTGCTGGCCTCATTTTGAATTTCCCGGCATAGTTTTCCGGCTATTTCCTCTATTGGAGCACCTTCTATGCTCATGGCATACTCCCTTAGAAGTTTCAATGCCATTCTTTCAGGCATAATGGCCAGTTTCTGTGGTGCCTGCTGTCCCGTAAAATCTAAGCTGATCTCCGGTGCAACAGGGCCTTGGTCTTGGTTGTTTGATGTGTAATTCATTTTGTTGTTGTTTATTGGTGAATAAAATAAAAAATAAGATGGGTGAATAGAGTAGGACAGGACAGTAAGGTAAAGTAAGGAACATATCTATCTCTACTCAGCAGGGTATTGAGAGTTCCTGCTGACACAGCTGCTTGTCCCCGATGCTGTCCTCAGACAGTCCCGGTATTGTATAAGTATTGTATAGGGGAAACTCCCTTGGCAACCTCCAGGACTGGAAAATGGCTTAACACTGACTTAACGTGGAAGATTGGTGGGGGTTTTGGGAAGGGCAGTTTTCGGGTTTTTCAAAACACGGGGAAAGGTTTTCCCCCACACCCCCTTTCCAAAGCTTTTAATCAACGATGTTCTACTTATTACCATCCCACCCGCCCTGCAAGGTAATACTAATACAGGAGAATGTAAAGGGGCTGGACGTTAATTTAATGTTAAGTCTTTTAGCATTGAAAATGCACTGAAAATGCACTGAAAAGAACATAAAAAACAAGAAAAGCACCCTGCTAAGATAATAAGGCACTTTCCTAATGGCACAGATTCATGGGATATTTACTGTGTAAGTTGTGACCTGCTTTTAATCCCTGCAGGCACTTGTTGAGGTAGATAACATCGAAGTTCTAATGGCTGGTCTGTTTATCAGACCTCTTTTGTTATTCCACTGGAACTTTGTGTAT
>Ga0154020_10003032_pt1 | contig 20378 bp, 17 predicted proteins | sample Klosneuvirus_201_FD_109709 | JGI IMG/M metagenome (GOLD analysis project Ga0154020, IMG submission 109709) | Active sludge microbial communities from wastewater, Klosterneuburg, Austria - Klosneuvirus_20160825_MG | ecosystem: Engineered > WWTP > Aerobic digester > Activated sludge | place... | reverse complement strand
GGAAGCACGGAGAATCATCCGCCAGGAGGCCGACGCGCTGACTCGGCTGGCTGACAGTCTTGATCCGACCTTTTGCGACGCTGTCCGAGCCATTCGCGCGGCGACCGGATGCGTGATCGTGACGGGAGTCGGCAAGGCGGGCTTGATTGGACAAAAGATCGTCGCCACGCTTGCCAGCACCGGGACTCGATCGCATTTCATGCATCCGACGGAAGCTCGACACGGCGACCTGGGATGTATCGGCCCGGAAGATGTCGTACTGGTCCTTTCGAACAGTGGCGAATCTGAAGAACTCATCACGCTGATTCCATCGTTAAAGATGCTGCGGGTGCCAGTGATTGCGGTGACGCGAGATTCAGACAACTCGCTGGCTCGGCTGGCGGATGTCGTTCTGCGTGTCGGCAAACATCAGGAAGCCGGCGAACTGGGACTCGCACCATCGTGTTCCACGACCTCGATGCTGGCGATCGGCGACGCGCTGGCTCTGGTCATCAGTCAGTCAAAAGGATTTACGGCGCGTGATTTCGCCACATTTCATCCGGCTGGAAGTCTTGGTCGGCAACTGTGCCCTGTGAAGGATGTGATGCGATCAGGAAAACAGCTTCGCGTCGCGCTGGAAGATGAGACGGTACGGGAAGTCATGGTGTTTCACAGCCATCCGGGGCGTCGTACGGGAGCCGTTATCCTCACGAACGCGACCGGACGACTCACAGGACTCTTCACCGACAGCGATCTGGCGCGCATGTTTGAAAATCGCCGGGATGAACAACTGGATCAGCCGATTCGCGACGTGATGACGCGCAATCCGATTACGCTTGGACCCGACGTGTTGCTGCCGGAAGCAATTCATCTGATGTCCGATCGCAAGCTGAGCGAAGTGCCGGTAATTGATGCAGACCGTATTCCGGTCGGCATGCTTGATATTACAGACGTGTTGCAGAAGGTGGATTTTGCAGAGCAGACCGTAGGTGAAAAAACTCCGATCGTTCGTCCTCGGGTAATGTCGAAATCGGCGTGATTCACTCCGGTAAAAACCAGTCTGTGAGTTGCTGCGATGTCACTTTCCACGATGCCTCGAGGTCCACGAACAATGCTGGTTGGCATTGGTCTGGTCGCGGTGTATCTCGGCTACTCTCAGCTGACATCGCCGTGGCTGAAAGTGGAGCAGAAACAGCAGTCGGCGGTGACACATTCACCGGCTCATGAATCATCCATCGCGCTTGTGGACCGCGCTGCGACGTGGTTTAAGGGAGACTCCTGGGTCAGTTCTGCCAATGCGAGATTTGGAGACGGATCCCGCTTCGTGTATTTTCAGGAGCATGAACTGCTCAATGAAGACAAGTCGATCAAAGTCGCACCGCTAGCCATTCTGTGGCAGGATGACGAGACGAAGACGCCGTATACACTGACCGCCGAATCTGCGCATCTGGACGCGACCACGAAGTTTCGACTGGAAACCAACCAATTCGGCGAGATCAGCAGCGGTCAGTTGCGCGGCGACGTGCGGATCACGGGTCCGGACGGGCTGCGAATTGAAGGCCGTTCTTTTTCAGTGACTGACAAAGCACTCAAAATTCTCTCCAGTCAGCCTGTCAAATTCTGGTGGGGCACGCACAGCGGAATCGCGCACGGCGGAGCGGAAATTGAGTTGCTGTCGTCCGGTGACGTCAAGCAGCAGGGACTGATGTCGATCACCGACGTGCAGCGGATCCGCCTGCTCGGCCGAGTGAGTTGCGATCTTTTTTTTCCTGACGATGATCCGAAAAACGAAGCAATCAAGCTCCGGATCAGCGCAGCCAACGGGTTCGAGTTTTTTGTTCCCACACATGAAGCCACGTTTTTTGGTTTCAGTGATCGAGAACTGCGGAAAGATAACCAGATCCTGGTGGAGCGACAGACTGCGTCGGGTGCAATGGATCAGTTGTTTTGTTCCAAACTGACGCTGCAACTTCAGCCTGTCGTGCGTGAACCGGACGCTAAGCAGCAAAGCTCCGCACAACTGCAACTGTCCAGCATTCAGGCGGAAGGCCCCAGGGTCATCTTCAGGTCGTCCGAGCAGAATGTGACGGCCACGATGAACCGTCTGAAATACTACATCGAAGAACGGGTGATGGAATTGGCGGGAAGTGTCACAGCCACGACAGGGCGTCAGAAGCCCGTGCAAATCCACCAGAAAGGCAGTATGCTGACCTCGTCGCGGATCGTGGTTGTCCACGATGCGGACAACCAAATCCAAACGATTCGTTGCCTTGGTTCCGGCCAGATTGGTCGATCGGATTTGCCGTCAGCACCCGAAACCCGGGAAGCGACCATTGACGCCTTCTGGACAGAATCACTCATTGTCCGTCAATTCCCTGAACAGAAAGTGACGCTGAAAGGCAAAGCAAGTGTCTCTCAGGTCAGTCCGGACGAAGACAATGAAGGGGTCCGACTCAGCGGTGATCTCATCGAAATGACCGGCACCCTCGCGACTGAGGACTCCACGAAGATCCCGTCCTCCAAAACGTCGTCTCAAAACGGAGGCATTGATCTAAGTCACATCAGTCCGAAACAAATGTTGGCGAGCGGCAATGTGATTTTGGCCCAAGAGGGAGTCACGGGCAATGTGCGAGAGAAGCTCACGGTCAATTTTGTCGCGGTCTCAGGAATTTCTGAACGTCGAAATGCGGTAACGAATGTCAGTCAGACCTCCAGCAGCCAGGACGCCACAGCCGAAAGCGCGACAAATACCCGCGAAACGGATATCACCGGTCATACGGAGTTTTCCTGTGACACCGCTCAGGTCAGCGTGGAGTTTTCGCGGGGTGATGGAGGAAAATTGAACGGCGAGTTCCGGGACGTCTGGCTGCTTGGCAAAGTGACAGTCGATCACAAGGGATTGAAGCAGGAGGGCAATTTCCTTGCGGAGGGGAGTGCGCTGTCGGCGGAGTCTGGATTCTCAGGAAGTCAGGAAATCAACCTGTACGGTGATCCGGCTGTCGTGCGACGAGCCTCAGATCGGATCGAAGGTCCGCAGATCAATTTGAAAGAACTGCAGCGGGGCACATCCGTTGCGCAGCGTGAAGCCAGGGTCGAAGGCAGTGGCAGCATTCGGTTCGTGGTCAGTCAGGGGCTGAACGGAAAGCAGTCTCCGAGACCATCGCTGCTTGAAATTTACTGGACGGAGTCCATGGTCTATTCCGAGCAGACGGCGAACTTCGTCGGGAACATCCGGGCCGTGATGTCGAACGACATGGATCACAAACTGGGACTCACCTGTGCCAGCATGAAGGTCTACTTTGTTGACGGATTCCAGTTGCAGCGAAGCAACCAGAAGCAGGAGAAGAATGTGTTCCAGGTGGCAGGATCCTCGTCGCGACCAAGCGAGGATCCGATCGAACGCATCGAATGCAACAGCAAAGTCGTGGTGGATATCGACCAGTTGAAGGACGGCCTTGTGGAATCTCGCAACCACGCCGAGTTCTCGGACCTTACGGTGAATCTGAAAACCGGCGCCTTCAGTGCGACGGGTTCCGGGAGTTCGGGAGTCGTCGAATCCACTCAGCCGAATTCCGAAAAAAATCTGCGAACGACTCCGCGTGCCGTGGCCCGCGCCAATGTGCCCGTATCAACTCCAACCGATGCGTTTGTATTTGTGCAGGCGCGGTTTATCGGCGGCATTGAAGGCAACTACAAAGAGAAATTCGTCCAGCTGAAGCAGCATGTGCGCGGCGTGTTTGGCCCGGTGCGGGAAATCGGAAATCGCATCGTGCTGGATGGACTTGCGATCAACGAGTTGCCGCCAAACACGGGCTCAATGAGGTGCGAAAATCTGTCGTTTTATCAGATTGGAACAAACGACAATGAGGCTTCGCAGTTTGCGATGGTGGCGGAGTCCAACACATCCGACGGATACGTTGGCACACGAGCTCCCTGCCATTTGGAATCGCTCGAGATCTCGGGCGACGCCGACAAGATCACGTTTGATTCATCCAAGCAGCAGTTTATTCTGAGTGCGGACAAGGGCCGCCAGGCAACCGTCGCCTACCGCCGCGCACCGGGTGCGGCACCTGAGATGTTAAGCGGCCAGCAGTTTGAATATTACCGTGAAAAAAATGAAATCCGGGCCACGGAGATCACAGGTGTGCAGACGGCGGGCGACCTGAAGGCACCGCGTAACTGATTACGCAGCTCCGAGATTCATCATCCGACGCCAGGCACTGACCTGACCCAGATGGATCATCATATGGCCGCCGCAGTAAAACGCATGCAAAGATCCGAGCGTCGGGAAGAGTTCCGTCATGCGGCCACTCATTGGATTCTCAGCCTGGAAGGCGGAATCCGGCAGCGATCGCAACGCTGGCAAAGCCGCCTTGTAGCCGTCAAAGAAAGCCTGTGTGACCTTTGCCATCTCCGGGTAGACCGTTCCATTGGAATCGTCCACACACTTTGCGTCCTTCGAAAAGATGGCTTGAAAACCTTCTGGAACGACGGGACCGGGTTGCCCCAGCTCACTCAAAATGCGAGGTCCGTAAAGAGACAGATGTCCGTAAACAAACGCCGGATGATTCGATTCAATCACCTGACCATTGACGACGGCAAGTCTTCCGAACTGTTCCGGAGTCACATCCTTCAAAAGACGCTCTGCGTAACCCAGACACAACTCAAGAGAATCTGCGGCAACATTTCCCTGTGAACGACTCATCATGGTTCCTTGTTTGCAATGAATGATTCGGAGGTAGGTTCGATTCGGCTACCGACGCTGAAGTATAAACACCGCGTCACCGAGGTCGTCGTTCAGCGGAAGAGGATTTGAAAGTTCGTAACAGAAATCGTAAACGCCAAGAAGTTCAAGCTCAGGCACAGTACGCAGTAATCGGCGAAACTGATCCGCACGGTAGATTCGCAGGCGGTGATCGGTCGCCAGACGCACGATTTTGCGGGGAGTAGTCACTTTCAGGCTGAAGCGGACCGTTTCAAGTCTGGTGCGTCGGCTGAATTCCAGGACTCGAATGGTCGTCGTCACACGAGTTGAGCCCCTGTGAATCGTCCAGCGTTCGCAGTCGAATTCTTCCGCGTCCGGCGGCAGCAGATGAAATCCAAGTACGTAAAGTCCTCGGGGTTTCAAAGCAGCGGCGACACATTGCAGATGTTGCCGCGCGGCCTGTTCGCTTGTCAGATGTCGATACGTGTTGACAAGGCAGTGCGCAAGATCGACCGGAGCAGCAAGTTCAAAATCCGCCATGTCCCCGCACAGGACGTTCGCAGATCGCCGAGTTCGGCAGAGTCGGCGCTGAGTCCATTTCACGCAGGCGGGATTCAGGTCGAGTGCCGTGACGTCGTAGCCTCGATGCGTCATCTCCAGCGTCTGACGACCGCCGCCGCATCCCAGTTCCAGAATCGAAGTCGCGGGCTGCGGATAGAACTGCCTGACCGCGGCTTCAAGAAAATCCGCTTCCGGAATTGTTTCGTCGCTAAACGCAAGATCCCAGTAGCCAGGAGCGTCGTAGCAGTCGCGGGTAGGAGACGCCATGGGCAATCTATTCTTCGTCGTCGAATCCGCCGTCGAATTCATCGTCGTCGGCTTCCATGTCGTCATCGTCGAAGAGTCGCTCTCCGTCATCCTCGGCATCTGCAGACTCATCCTCTTCAAATTCATCCTCGTCGTCGCTCCCTGCGTTGAATTCTGGTCCGCCCGTTTCAGGAGCAGCCATCGCCCCTGCATTTCCGGCAACCGCAAAGCCTTCTGCAGGATAGTAGAGCCACAGAAAGAGGGGCAGCAGCGCGATAAACACACTTCCCAGCAGACAAATCACAAACGCAACCCACAAAAGGGGTGTCGCGCCGGACTGGTCGCTCAGCAAACGCAACATGCTGAACAGCATCTTGACCAACAGGGCCATTGCGGGCACAGCCGCAACAATGAAGGTGAGCACTATCAGTTGTTTCTTGGACATTGTGACAATCTCAACCGTTGGAAGTTCAAACGACGAATGCAGTTCCTGCAATTATCGACAATGTAGGATGGTCGATTCACGTCTCGCAACGATCCTCAGCAGACTTTAGCAGATTTGCCGACGAGTTGGGGGGAATTCGCCCGGTGATCTGATTGACAGGTCGGCCAGACGGCCAGATTTTGCGTCGTCAGGTGGCGAGCGGTCGTGTTTTTCCTAAAGTACCGTTTGCGACGGTCGTACCGGTATTCACAATTTTTGGACTCAATGATGACGCCATTTCTTGAACACGCCACAGCCGAACTGGAATCCATCCGCCAGCAGGGACTCTTCAAGGCGGAGCGAACCATCGATTCGCCTCAGCAAACCGACATCCGACTCAATGACAGTCGTGAAGTCCTGAATCTGTGCGCGAACAACTATCTGGGGCTCGCGGACCATCCGGAAATCATCAAAGCCGCCCATGCGGCGCTTGATCGCTGGGGCTATGGCATGGCTTCGGTCCGGTTCATCTGCGGGACACAAACGATTCACAAAACGCTGGAACGGGAACTCAGCAGGTTTCTGCAGACTGACGACACCATACTTTATGGTTCCTGCTTTGACGCCAACGGAGGATTGTTCGAGACGTTGCTGAGCGATCAGGATGCCATCATCTCGGATCAACTCAACCACGCCAGCATCATCGATGGCGTCCGGCTCTGCAAGGCGCAGCGGTTTCGGTATCGCAACAACGATATGGCCAATCTGGAGGAACAGTTGAAAGCCAGCGCGAACTGTCGATTTCGCATGATCGCGACCGACGGCGTTTTTTCCATGGACGGATACCTCGCCAATCTTCCGGACATCTGCACTTTGGCGGACAAGTACAACGCTGTCGTGATGGTCGATGATTCGCACGCCGTCGGATTCATGGGACCAAATGGTCGAGGTACACCCGAGCACTTTGGTGTGACCGAACGCATCGACATCATCACGGGAACGCTGGGGAAGGCACTGGGTGGTGCCAGCGGAGGCTATACCAGCGGTCACAAACCACTGATCGATTTGCTCCGGCAGCGATCTCGCCCTTACCTGTTTTCAAACACGCTGGCTCCGCCGATCGCGGCTGCATCCGTGCGGACGCTGGAACTGCTGAGCGAATCTGATCAGCTGCGGAATCAATTGCGCGAGAACACGACATATTTCCGTTCCGCCATGACCAGTCTTGGATTCCGCATCCTGCCCGGCGAACATCCGATTGCACCCGTGATGATTGGCGACGCCGCGCTGGCGACAAGGATGGCCGACGAACTGCTGCAGTTGGGGATTTACGTCGTCGGCTTTTCGTTTCCTGTCGTACCGAAAGGTGAAGCTCGAATTCGAACTCAAATGTCAGCGGCCCACACGCGACCTCAATTGGAACGCGCCGTCGAAGCGTTTGAAAAAGTCGGACGCACACTGGGCGTGATCAGTTGATGGCAATTGATAAGTTGGAGAGGAAGAGTTTACAATTCGTCAATCGTAATTCACCAATCGCAAATCCCACCCCTCTATCCCACCACCAATTCGAAAGGCTCTGCCCATGACTGGCTTCTCTCGACGAGCGTTCCTCAAAAACTCTACGGCTGCGGGCGCTTCGTTGCTGCTCACAGGAACTCGGGCCTCCGGCAAAATCCTCGGAGCGAATGATCGGCTGCGAATTGCGGTCGCCGGGTTGAATGGACGAGGACAAAGTCACATCAGCGGTTGGCTGAGTCAACCCAACGTTGAGATCGCGTACCTGATTGATCCGGATCAAAAAGTACTCGCTTCAGCGATGAAGGGCCTGCAGTCGAGGCAGGGTGATGATTTCAAGGCAAAAGGGATTGCCGACGTTCGCGAGGCGCTCGAAGACAAGACCCTGGACGCGATCTCAGTCGCAACGCCGAATCATTGGCATTCGCTGATTACGATTTGGGCGGCTCAGCACGGCAAGCACGTGTACGTCGAAAAACCGATGAGCCACGATGTCGGCGAAAGTCGCATCTGTGTCGAAGCGCAACAAAAATACGGCGTCGTCATTCAGCATGGTACTCAGAGTCGCAGCGACGCAAAAATCGCCGGGCTGCATGAAGCGATTCAGGCCGGAGAATTTGGGCCGCTAAAGGTCTCCTACGGCTACTGCTGCAAGGAGCGCAACAGTATCGGATTCAAACCGATTTCTGATCCGCCGGCAAATCTGGATTGGAACCTGTGGCGCGGACCGGCCATGATCGATCAGTTCCACGGCAACTATGTGCATTACAACTGGCACTGGTTCTGGAAGACCGGAAACGGGGATCTCAACAATCAGGGAACTCATCAGCTGGATATCGCTCGCTGGGCGCTGGACAAAGAACTGACTCATCCGGTGCGGGCAATGGCGATCGGCGGTCGATTCAAGTGGAATGATCAGGGCGAGACACCCAATACAATGATGGGAATTGCTGAATATCCAAACGGACAGCAGGTGTTCTTTAACGTTCGCAACGTGAACTACGAAGGATACGAGCGTCAGGTGGAGAACGAGTATTACTTCGAAGACGGCGGCAAGATCGTCCGAGGGACATACTATCCGGCCGGAGGAAAGGAACCGCTGAAAATGCAGATCATTCCAGGAAAAGTCACCCCCGGAGGAAACTGGGGCGCATTCATCACTGCCTGCCGTGAAGGCAAGCCGGAACTTGCCAACGGCAACGTCCACGACGCGCATTATGGCTGCGTGCTGGGTCATCTGATGAACAACTCGTATCGCCTTGGGGAAAAAGTGCCGTTCAACAAAAAGGCGGGACGCTTCGGCGACAACAAGGAAGCCGCCGAACACTTTCTGAAACTGCACGAACTCATGCGGGATGGCGTCGGTATCCCGGAAGACGAAGCGGAATACACCGTCGGCCCATGGCTAACGTTTGATCCGAAGTCGGAAACGCACACAGGCGATTTTGCTAACGAAGCCAATCAGTTGCTCAAAGATTCTAATCGCCCCGGCTTCGAAGTGCCCACTGCACAAAATGTGTGAAGCTCACTTAGTTGGACCGTTCCAAGTTCGACCCCAATGGCCTCGTGCCATTGGTGAAGATGATGGTGAGCTAGAAAACGAACCCACTCAAAACCCCATTCTTCTTGTCCTGCCGCCAAAGGCGGCAGGACAAGAAGAATGGGAGAGGGTAACGGGTGTTAATTGCTAGCTCGCCATCACATTCACCGATCCGGGCGAGCCGGATGGGGTCTTTGACACAAACCTAGGACAGTAAAATTAGCCGCATTCGTCAGAATTTGGATCAAGCCACCCTGTTTCATCAGCCTTGAAAATTTCCCGAGCCCGAATCAACCCACAGATTCTGCTGACGAAGGCTGAATACTGTCCACAGGAAGGACGCATCATGGACAAGGTCGCGGTGTTCGTAGACGTTCAGAACATTTACTACACAGTCCGGGAGACTCACCGATGTCACTTCAATTACCAGGCGTTTTGGGATCAGGTTACTGAGGGCCGAGAACTCGTCTGCGCGTTCGCCTATGCAATCGATCGAGGCGACCCGAAGCAGATCCAGTTTCAGCAGATCCTGCAGTCCATTGGATTCGAGGTGAAACTCAAACCCTTCATTCAGCGACGCGACGGTTCCGCCAAGGGCGACTGGGACGTCGGGATCACACTGGACATGATCGAATGCGCGAGCCGGGTTGATGTCGCTGTGCTTGCATCGGGTGATGGTGACTTTGACCTCGTCGTCAAAAAACTTCGCGAAGCACACAACGTAGACGTTGACGTCTACGGTGCCCGACCACTGACAGCGGCATCACTCATCAACGCCGCGACACGCTTCATTCCGATCGAAGGACCACTGCTGTTGAAGTGATTGTTGTCCCGCGTCGAACCTCTTACCCGGTTTTGCTCTCGTCGCGACTCTGCGGACTGCTGCCGTCATCGACAATCACATCTTCCATGGTCTTCAGAATCAGTCCCGGATCGGCCATTCTCCCGGCACCAATTTGACCGCAACTGAGCCAGCCTTCTTCCGGTCCCACCACATGGAAGCCATCAGTGACGAGTTGATTCATATTCCGCTGCACGGCCGGTTTAGCCCACATGTCGCAGTTCATTGCGGGAGCAACAATGATTGGCGCGGTTGTGACCAGCACGGTTGTACTGAGCAGATCGTCGGCCATTCCATTTGCCAGTCTTGCGATTGTCTGAGCAGTCGCTGGCGCAATCACAACGATCTGCGCGCGGCGCGCCAGCCCGATGTGTTCTCCCTGATAGTGTTCGCGGGCTTCGAAGGCATGACTGTACACGGGCCGTCCGGTCAGCGCTTCAAACGTCGTCGCGCCGATAAACTGGTGCGCCGATTCGGTCATGATCACAGTCACTTTCGCGCCGAGCTGGACGAGACGACTGCAGAGATCGGCTGCTTTGAAGGCAGCGACTCCACCGGACACCCCGAGCAGGACTTCGCGATTGTGAAGATGCGACATGATAATGCCTGCAAACAAACAACCCTGAGACACGGGATTCGTTCCTCAGGGCATTGAAGGATTCAGTAGCCGTACTACCGATTACAGATCGCTGAGGTCAGGTCCACCGTCGTCAGCCATCAACAATTTGTCAAGCTTGTCCACAAGCGGGGATTCGTCGGCGGCAGTTCTGACGTTACCTGAACTGTCGAGGTAAATTTTGTCACCCATGATCTCGGCCACCACGATTTGCATCAGATCTTTTGTCTGCAAATCCACCAACGGTCGCGCGCCACGATTCAGCGCGACCATGCGCTTTTGAATCAGGGCAGTAAGCTTAAATCGTCCGCCAACTTTGCGGGCAATTTGGTCTTCACGGAATTCATCAAGCATTTCGAGCCATCTCCTCCGCCTTCAATATCGCACAGATCTCGCTGACTGCGGTTTCCAGCTGATCGTTCACAACCACATATTTGTAACGGTCGGCCAGCTGCAGTTCTCGTCCTGCTGTCGCCAGTCGCCGTTGAATGACTTCTTCTGATTCCGTTCCCCGCGCCCTCAGTCGCCGCTCAAATTCCGCTGGCGAGGGCGTTTGAAGGAAAATCGTAACAGCATTCGGGTATCGCTGCATAACCTTCAGGGCTCCCTGAACATCGATTTCCAGGAATGCCCATCCATTCTTCGCCCACGCCCGATCCAGTTCCGACCGCAAGGTTCCGTACTGAAATCCCGAAGAATAGACTTCGGCGTGTTCCAGAAACTCGTCGTCTGCGAGTTTTTGACGGAATTCGGGATCCGTCATAAACCAATAGTCTTCTCCGTGAATCTCCGTCGGACGCGGCGGACGAGTTGTTGCTGAGACAGATTTGACGAGTTTAACTTCCGCGCGTGACACCAATTCCCGGACCAGTGTAGTTTTTCCACTGCCGCTGGGGCCCGACAAGACAACAATCCACTCCTGTCCACTCTGAACCATTGACACCAGTCTTCCTGCTCTGTTCGCATTCGTCGGGAACAGATCGTTGTAACTCGATGCTATTCCACGTTTTGCAGCACTTCACGCATCCGCTCAATCGCCGTTTTCATCTCCACAACACTCAGTGCGATGGTGACATTGTTCGCTTTGGAGCCCGTTGTGTTGATTTCCCGAAACATTTCCTGACCAATAAACTCCAGCTTGCGCCCCTGAGACGAACTACCGTTCAGCAGTCTTTGAAACTGCTCCGTGTGGCTGCGAAGTCGTGTAATTTCTTCGTTGATATCACAGCGATCCGAGAAAAGTGCCACCTCTCGGATGACATCATTTTCTCCAACCGGAATCGAAGCGTCGGAAATCAGGCGGCGAACTCGTTCCAGAATCTTGTCGCGATATTCCGCCACAACCCGTGGAGCCAGCGCGGCGACGTTCTTTACTTCGCTTTCAATGACCTCGCACTGACGCTCGAGGTCCTGCCGCATTGATTCACCCTCACGAAGGCGGAAGTCATCGAAATGATCAAGCGCTTCGGTAAGACATTTTTCGACCGCTGGCCAGAGTGAATTCACAAGATCGTCTGGCAACTCCGTTTCAGTCACGACCCCTGGCAACTGCAGCAGATGGGCGAGATTCGGGAGATTTCCATCACCCGTGTCGATTGCCGCCAACTGTTTCTGATAACTCTTCAGCAGATCCTGATCGATGCGAAATTCGCTTTGGCCGCCGTGAAAACGAACGCGAATCGACAACTGAATTGAACCGCGGGCCACACGCGAACGCACAAGTTTTTCGATCTCGGCTTCGAACCGTGCAACCGAATCCGGCATTCGCACTGACAGTTTCAGGTAGCGATTGTTGACCGATTTGATTTCGGAACTGACGTGAACGCCCTCGGAATCAAATGTGGCATTGCCGAATCCCGTCATGCTGAGCAGCACGCTTGGTTCACCTTACAGAAAGATCGAATGTGTCGAGCAATTGTTTCGCTGATCGGTTGTCAGGAAAATTGCGAGGATTGCTCTGCTCGGATCAGCTACCGTCCCCATACGCAGGCACAATGTGTCGTTATGGCTTCGGGTCACTTGTGGCAGGCGTCTTATCTGGAGCCGCTGGCTCGGGATTCGCTTCTTTCGACGCTTCAGACTCGACCGGTTTTTCAGCTGACGCTTTCTCATCCGAGGCGTCAGCGCCTTTCTTATCTGACGCATCAGGAGTATCGTCCGGCACTTCAGCCGGGGGAGTCGATTTCACCTCTGGAGTCGTCTTTTCAGCTTCGCCAGATTCCGCCTTTGCGGGGACCGCGTCGTCAGATTTTTTCTCGTCAGGCAGCGTGGCAGTTGCCTTTGACTTATCGCCATCCTTATCGATCACAAATTCGTCGGACCTGCCGGATTCAGTTTTTGCGTCGCCCTCGCCTGCAACACTACCCGTTCCCTCAGTGTTACCATCACCCTTCTTGTCGTCCGCTTCTTTTCCGCCCGCAAACGCAGAATTTGCCCCGGTTCTTGAAGCTTCAGCATCGCGCCGCATTAACATGCCAATACCACCAGCGAGTAGCACCCAAACGACTGCCAGCACAACGGTAATGCGCGTAAAGGTGTCGCCCGCTCGTGTTCCGAACGCGCTCTGTCCACCCATGCCACCAAAGGCTCCGGCCAGCCCGCCACCACGACCACGCTGAATGAGCACCAGCAAAATCATGAACAAGCTGACCGACAACAACACGAAACTCAAACTTCCAATCAGAAACGACATCTGACATTTCACTCCAGATAAATTTCAGGCCGGTCAGTCCTTGGAAGACAGCTTTCGAGCCGCCTCAATAATTGGGACAAATGACGCTGCCTTCAGGCTGGCACCGCCAACCAACGCCCCATCGACATTGGCCTGCCCCAGCAGCAATTCAGCATTATCAGCCTTCACGCTGCCTCCGTAAAGGATCCGCACCTGATTCGCAAACGCTGGAGTGTAGCGAGTTGCCAGCCAATTGCGAAGATGTTCATGGGCAGATTCAGCCTGCTCCGGCGTCGCGGTGACTCCCGTGCCAATCGCCCAGACTGGTTCGTAGGCAATGACCAGTTGCGCCGCCTCTACTTCTGACACCCCCAGCAGGCCGCCGTGCATCTGGCGATCCAAAACTTCCTCAGTCTGTCCTGCCTGCCGCTCGCCCAGCAGCTCGCCGACGCACAAAACGGGCCTCAGGCCCCCGGATATTGCTGCCCGTACTTTGCGATTGGTGATTTCGTCGGTTTCGCCCAGCACGTGGCGACGCTCGCTGTGGCCGAGGATCACGTAGTGGCAGCCGCAGTCCTTGAGCATCTCGACGGCCACCTCACCGGTGAACGCTCCAGGGGCTTCGAAATACACGTCCTGAGCTCCCAGTTGCACGGCGCTGCCGCTGACCTTCTCACCGACAGGAATTAGGTACGGGTATGGCGGACAGACCAAAACTTCCACTGCGGCTTCGTTCTGCGGGACCACGGCGACCAGTTCGCCAGCAAGCGAGACGCCCGACTGCCGTGTGGTGTTCATTTTCCAGTTACCAGCGATCAAAAATCGACGCATGTTCCAGGAGGACTTTCAAAGGATTGAGAACACAGGAGATCCGACAGTTGTCAAACTCTCCGAGGTTAGTTTTTTGTCATTGCCGAACCAGCGACGGAGTGACCGGCGACATTTCTGACACAGCCTACTTCAACGGTTCGCTTCGAGGGTACGATCCGAGGATTTCCAGGCGATCTGGTGGAAGGTTTTCCAAATCGTTCAGCGTTCTTTTGATTCGAGGTTCAGAGATATGTCCCTCGAAATCAAGGAAGAACAGATATCCGATCGCCGGCTGGCGGAGCGGAAAGGACTCAATCCAGGTCAAGTTGATCTTGTTTCTGCGAAAGGCCTCCAGTGCGTCTGAGAGCGAACCGGGTTTGTGCGGAATCTGCAGCAGAATGGCTGTGCGATCCGAGCCGGTCGGTTTTGCAACACTGTCTCCGATGACCGCAAAACGCGTGATATTGTTTTGATTGTCTTCAATGCATTCCGCGACGATCGGTACATCATACTGCACCGCCGCCTGATGACTCGCAACTGCGGCCACATTGGGCTTATCGCGTGCCAGTTGAGCGGCCGTTGATGTGCTGGTCACTTCAATCTGACGTGCGTGCGGCATGTTTCTGGCGAGCCAGTCGCGACACTGTGACAGAGCCTGAGGCTTGCTGTAAATCTCGGTAATTTCGCTGCGATCACAGCGAGCGAGCAGGTTATGGTGAACGTGAACCTGCACTTCTCCACAGATCCGGAGAGGCAAACGTGTGAACATATCCAGCGTGTCAACGATGCGGCCGTCTGTGCTGTTTTCGATCGGAACCAGCCCAAAATCGACATGGCCGCGATTTACTTCCTCAAATACGGTGGCAATTGTACTCACTGGCACCAGATCGGCAGCCTCCCCGAACCGCAAGATTGCGGCCTGATGTGTGAAACTGAAAGCTGGACCCAGATAAGCCGCGCGGATGCTGCGAATTCTTTGTCGTCCGGCACTCATCAAAGGCCGAAAAATCGTCTTTAATTCGGCGGAAGTCAGGGGGCCCTGGTTGAGGCGATCGATCATTCCCCAAACCTGCTGTTGATCAAGGTCGCTGAACACGATTTTTGAAGGAGCCTGGACACCCTTCATTTTTTGCAGATATAAAGAAGCACGCTTGTTCAGCAGGCCAACCAATTGCTCATCCAAATGCGCCAGCTCAATCTCCGGAGCGACCGAAATCTGAGATTCCACCGAGGCTGGCTTTGTTCGCTTTGCCTTTTCCGGTTTGCCAGCGGATGGCTTGGCAGCCTTCTTCGAGACTGCTTTCCTGACTGGTACTTTAGAAGCCGCAGAAGTTCCACGAGACACCGGACGTTGCTTGGCAGCCGGTTTCGACGGAGATTTCTTCGCCACTTTCTTGACGGGGCTCTTCGCGATCGTTTTTTTTGCCATCAGCTTGTCCAGACCGAGCGGTTTCTAAGTGTCATCGACAGCTCAGATGTGCTGACCGGTGTCCATGCCTGACCTCGCGCTCGATAACCACGCGAAACCACTGACCCGCCAAACTACACTCTTTGACCAATGTCACTGAGTGAGGATCCGAACCTCGCCAAAAATACAGTCGAGGCTTGTACAGATGGCAAAATTCCCTGTCAAGCAGCCTGCTGATTGTCTCGGAAATCTGATAAAATTTGTGGCCAAATGGGCTAATCATCGGTGCTCGCCCTTAAGGCCACACTACTTTAGTGCCAGAATGGCATATCCGCCAACTGAATTAGTATACTGCCAGTTTGGCAACTGCAGGTCCAGTCTGATGACGGGGCGTCCCTGCCAGTCTGGCATAGCAGTGCCCAAAGATCTCTGTTTCGTTCAAGCCAGACACGAAAAAAAGGCGGTTTTATTGAATTCTGCAGATCGGCATAGAACCTGCTACCTGCGGGTGTGCCGCCAGGGAATGACATCATAAGGTTTTTCCACAGCGACGTTCACCAACAATGAACCTTTCTATTCGGTCGGGCCTCCAGCTGGAACCAGGTGTCCCGAGAATTCCATTACAAGTTTTGAGTACTTCGAAAGAGGAAAATCGTCATGGCAGTTTCAGGCGAAAAGATCATCGGGATCGATTTGGGCACCACGAACTCTGTTGTGTCGATCATGGAGGGCGGCGAGCCTCGCGTAATTGCGAATCAGGAAGGGAGCCGCACAACTCCCAGCGTCGTCGCGTTTACGTCAAAAGGCGAAACGCTGGTTGGTGAGCCAGCCAAGCGTCAGGCGGTGACGAATCCCTCGAACACAATTTATTCGATCAAGCGATTTATGGGACGTCGCCATCGGGAGGTGGAGTCCGAAGAAAAGCTGGTGCCATACAAGATTGTCGGGGGAGAAACCGACTATGTAAAAGTCGATGTCCACGGCAAAGACTACACGCCTCCGGAAATCTCCGCTCTGGTGCTTCGCAAACTCAAAGAAGCTGCGGAAAACTACCTTGGGCACAAGGTGAACAAGGCGGTCATTACCGTCCCCGCCTACTTCAACGACGCGCAACGACAGGCAACCAAAGACGCCGGTCAGATCGCAGGTCTGGAAGTCGCTCGAATCATCAACGAGCCCACAGCTGCTGCTCTTGCCTACGGCCTGGACAAGAAACGCGAAGAAAAGATTTGCGTCTTCGACCTTGGCGGCGGCACATTTGACGTGTCCATTCTGGAGGTTGGCGATGAACTTGTGGAAGTGCTCAGCACCAATGGTGACACGCACCTTGGTGGCGATGATTTTGATGAAGTGCTGATTGACTTCATCGCGAAAGAATTCCAGAAGGAACAGGGGATCGACCTTCGCAAAGATCCGATGGCTCTGCAGCGGCTGCGTGAAGCATCCGAAAAAGCCAAGAAAGAACTGTCATCTCAGCAAACGACTGATATCAATCTGCCCTTTATCACGGCGGACTCCAGCGGCGCGAAGCACCTGCAACTCAGCATTTCACGCAGTAAGTTCGAAGAACTGATCGATCCGCTCGTAGAACGTTGTCGCCAGCCGGTGCTGAATGCCCTGAAGGACGCAAAACTGAAGCCCGGCGATATTCACGAAGTCGTGCTTGTCGGTGGTTCGATTCGAGTGCCCAAGGTCCATGCTCTTGTGAAGGAAATGTTTGGCAAGGAACCTCATCAGGGCGTTAATCCTGACGAAGTCGTCTCACTGGGTGCCGCCATTCAGGGTGGCATTATCGGTGGTGACGTGAAAGACGTGGTCCTGCTGGACGTGACACCGCTGTCTGTTGGCATTGAAACCGAAGGCGGGATCATGACGGTTCTCGTCGAACGCAACACGACGATTCCAACCACGAAGACAGAAACATTCTCCACAGCGTCTGACAACCAGTCAGCGGTCACGGTGCGAGTCTTCCAGGGTGAACGCAAGATGGCAGCCGACAATCGCGTGCTGGACGAATTTAACCTCGATGGCATCCCACCCGCTCCGCGCGGTGTTCCTCAAATCGAAGTGAAATTCGACATCGACGTGAATGGTATCCTGAACGTGTCCGCCAAGGACAAGGCGACCGGCAAAGAACACTCCGTGCAAATCAAGCAGTCCAGCGGTTTGTCTCCGGAAGAAATCGAACGGATGCGCAAAGACGCGGAATCGCACGCCGATGAAGACAAGAAAAAACAGGAACTGGCGGCGGCAAAGAACCAGGCGTCCGCGCTGGTCCATCAGACGGAAAAGACACTGAAGGAGCATGCGTCCAAACTGGACGCTTCGTCGAAATCAGCCGTTGAAGGATCAATGGAGAAGGTGAAGAAAGCCGCAGAAGGGACTGACGCCGCTGCGATCAAGACCGCCTGTGATGAACTCATGCAGGCTTCACAGGCCCTGGCCCAGCACATGCACGCCGACAAAGGAAGTGCCCCAGGCGGCGAGGCGGCCCCTGCCGGAGCCACGAGCGGTGACGACGATGTCATCGACGCGGAGTTTGAAAAGAAGTAGAGGCAATGCGGGATGCCCGACCCGTCTCCGGTCGGGCCCCACCGCCCTGGCAAATCAACGCTGCCTTCGGGCATAGAGGATCCGCGATTGCTCCGCTTCGGTCCCTCAGCCCGACTCCGCTGCCGTCCCCTTCCACACAGAGGGTGCCTTATTCTCGTGCTATGTTTCCCCGCGGCGTGACCTACGTCCGGCGTTTCCAACTGCTGATAATGCGACTGGCGAGCACGCAGCATCACGACTCAGTCAGTCGTTCATTTTCCTAACATCTGCGGCCGACCTCCACGGAATCATGCTTGCAACCCACATCGGTCTCTGCGATCCGAGCATTTTTTGGGTTGTCAACAACCGGCATCGGCTTCAATTCGATCCACAAAACCGCCCCGGACGAATGTGTGCGAGCTCGCATGAGGCGGTTGCCGCCATGACTCCCCCTGATCGGACGCGATCCGAACGACGAGCAGAAAGGCCGTGACCACGATGCAGCAGCGCATTCGAATCAAGGAAACGCTCGGTATCAACCGCGTGAACCTCACGTTCGACTGTGACGAAACCGGCACCGAGGGAGCCAAGGACGCACTCTGGTTTTCCGCTGAGCAGCAGCTTGGCGTCCGGCTCGTGTGGTCTCCCGCGATGCACGGCGGCGAATAAAAAGGGCACCAGCCAGAATCGTTGAACGCCGCTGATCTTGCCACCGCAATTGCAGAATAACACGAAAATCAACCCGTATTCATCGACCACCAACCTGCTTCGGAGTGCGCCACCGATGCGTGCAAGGGGACATTCCACACTACATCCGGTGTGTCGGGCAGTTGTCGATTTCCGCGTCGCTCTTAACCACGTCGTGACCACCGACTCAATTCGGGTGGCCCCCATTTGACAGAGGACTTACCACTGATCGGCTTAAACGTTTTATCGCTTGCCGTGTTTCTGCTTTTTCCCTTTATCGCCCGTTTTCACACCCGCCAGAAATCTTGTTCTCACAACATCAGGTTTCGGATTCCCAAACACAGGCGTTTTCAAACACCTCATTCAAAAACACGCCAAATTTTTTTCGCGTAACGTCGGATTTCGATACTTCTGAGGAAGTCGGGCTAGCGGCGGCCGTTGTATTCAACTGCCTGCAGCATGGATATCTTCACCTTTATCGATGAATGCGGCAACCCACAATCGATGACTAGAACCAACAGCACCGCTTCGCCTCATTCGAATATTTGGATCAGGTCTGTCCTGTACAATTCCTGCCGGGAACCGTCATATTGCACACTCAACGCGGACGGTGCGGGACTCAGAAAGTAATCAATACTTTCTCCCAGAGACCGAACCTTTTCTCCAGGCTCAAGATCACGGCTGGACCCGCTATCTCCCTCGCTTGAATTCGTCGAATAAACATGACCTGTCTCGCGATATCTGCGCGTCCCGACAACGTCGATCAGCGTGTGGAGATACATTTTTCCCACCACAACCCCATCGAGTTTAACCTCCGCGTCAGTCTGAGAAGAATACCTGTTGTTGAAAAAAAAGCGGCGAAGAGTTGCTCCTGCGGCAACATCAATACCAGGTAATTCACCACATTCCACACGAACCGCACCGTGATCGCGATTATCGATACACAGGCAGAAAGTGCCCGTTTGAAAAATATCGAGATCTTTGCCGTCCGCAGACATATCGAATCTCGGTTTGAACCAACCGTTTGGAGCGAGCAGTTCCACTTGCATGTTTTCGAATGGCGTACCATGCTTCAACGTCACTGTGGCACCTTGCTTCCATTGGAATGTGTGGAATGTGGAGACTTTGCCGTCCTTTGTTGAGATTCGAAGTGGGACCACCAATTCATCTTTCGGGCCATCCGCCACTGACATCTTTAGAGAAACGTTGACCGTGTCTGTCGCTGAAGTGCATCCACCTCCGATCAAAAGCTCAAAGCCCAGAATGAGGGGAACGAGCGTCCTTCGCGACTCCGGTGACTCAACGTACGATATCAAGACTTTGCATGCGAGAAGTGAAATCGCTGCGCAAGAGACCACCACGACGATGTCGACTAACATTGCGTTCGATTCGTCACTGAGACACCATAAGCAGGCTCCAGGTGAGACAATGATTATTCCACAAAATCCCAACACAATCGCTTTGATTTGCATTTGACTACCTCCAAATGGGAACGGTGTCGGTGAATAGACACACTTTGAACCCGAATGAGAAGCAGGTTGTGTTCAGGGATTGCCTGTCTGCTGAAATGGTTTCTACTTGTTCCTGTTGGCACTAAGGATCGCTCGATAAATAATTGTCCGATCAGCCGGACTTGGCGTCCTGTTTTCAGGCCCAACGGGCCGACTCTATGTCAGCCCAGGGCAACGCCCTGGGAAATAGTTCCACACGATGATTTCCAGCCCCAACGGGGCGGCACTAATTTTCACAGTGGCCAGCTCAAATCTGTTTAGGTCCGCCCCGTTGGGGCTTTTCGTGCTTGAAATCCCCAAACCCAGGGCGTTGCCCTGGGCTGACTTATGGC
>Ga0154020_10003031_pt1 | contig 20382 bp, 10 predicted proteins | sample Klosneuvirus_201_FD_109709 | JGI IMG/M metagenome (GOLD analysis project Ga0154020, IMG submission 109709) | Active sludge microbial communities from wastewater, Klosterneuburg, Austria - Klosneuvirus_20160825_MG | ecosystem: Engineered > WWTP > Aerobic digester > Activated sludge | place... | reverse complement strand
GTTCGGCTAGACGATTGAAAGCGATCCTACGGAACTCCATTGACCAATCACGGTACTACTTACGGCTCGAACCCAGACGCGATACTCACCGACAGGCAAACTGGTTCCGATATCGTAAGAATTTCTGGAAACGTAAGTCGCTGACAACTTGAGTACATTCGACGGAGTGCCGATCCAGACCTCATAGTGGGTCGCCGCTTCAATCGCTGACCACGAAAGAATCTTGGAGTTTGATGAAGCTGAAAACGTCGCGGGGATGGATAACACAGGAGTGTGATTGACCACGAATGTCTTTGGTGAACTCCAGATTTCCGAGACTGCGTAGCCGGATGAGCGAACGCTCCATTGGTAGTTTCCGTCCGGTAAGCCGATTCGAGCATAAGCGGCATAGGAATCGACTTCCTTGACGACCCGACCGGTCGCTAAGTCCGTCACAAAGACTCTGTCGGTTGAGCTGAAATTATCCCAAAAGAATTCGGTTTTGAAGGACTCAGCAGTGTGAATGACATCAGCTAACACTGGAATCAAATCAGCAGACGGCGCAAAATCGTCAGACCACTGTCCCACGGTTCCATCCACTGCGACTCCTCGCACTCGAAACGAATAGGTGCCCAAGGCGATATCAACGTTTGGCGAAAACTTTGCTTCGGTCAGATTGCTGACATGAATGTTCCCAACAACGTGATTGACTGTGTCGTCAATCTGAACTTCGTAGGTGGCGGATCCTGACAGTGGATTCCAACTAAAAGTAGGACGTGAAATGAATTCGCGGCCATAAGCGACTTCGGTGCCGTAGACCTGGGCTACGGCGCGGACATTGAGAAGTTCTGACCAGGCACCCAATTCACCATGTGCCCCGACGGCTCGCAGCCAGTATCGCTGCGTCCCCAATGCTCCAAATTGAGTCGCCGTATAGTTTGTCGCAGATCCGTCGTACACAATCTGACCTGCGCTTGGACTTTGGCCCGGTGCCGCATGCCAGATTTGATACCGTGCGGCGTCGGCTTGAGCCGACCAATTGAGTAACACTGTTGTGCCCAGGTGAGTTTCTGTTGCGACACGATTAAGTTGAGGCACGACGCCTGCAGAAAAGTCTCTCGGTGCCGACCATTCCGATTTTTCACCGATTCCATCGACGGCTCTGATCCAGACTCGATAGTTGCCAGCTTCCCAATTTACGTCTGGAATGAAACCGGGAGCTGCGGCGGCTGTCGTGATTCGGATTGGCGGCTTCGATGGTGTTGAGAGATTATTGATCCAGAGTTCGTAAGTCACTGCACTTGGAATAGGCGTAAATTCAATTTTGGGGCGATAGGTGAACTGCTGTGAAACTTTTGTAACCGTGGGCGAAGGGGCAATCGAGAATTCGTCCATCGCGGACCATTGGCCCTTCATTCCGTCCGCTGCCACACCACGCACCCACAGGCGATATTTTCCCGCTTGAAGATTTGTCGGTGGTGTGAAAGTTGTCGCAGCATTTTTGGTCGTCGTCTGCAGTGTGGCCACCGATGGAGTTCTGTAGTCACTGATCCAGACTTCGTACTTTGCCGCTCCGGCCAGAGTTTCCCATTTCAGTTCGGGTCGTCGACTCATGCCGTCAGGAGTTGCAGTCACCTTCACGGCGGACTTGCTGGTAAAGCTCAATGGCTTTGACCAAGATGATTTGCCGATTTCATTGACTGCTCGAACCCAAACGACATAGTTTCCAACGCCCAGATCTGCAGAACCACCGTAGGAATTCGTTGTCGTTGAAAAAGAACTCAATATGACTTGCCCGGTCGTTTGGTTTCGCAACCAGATTTCGTAGCTGTTTGTATGCCGATCTGCGGACCATGAAAACTCTGGGCTCCGGCCAGGTGTCGCAACGATGGCGTTCAACACAGGAATTGAAGGCGTGGCGGTGGTTTGGATCTTGGCGGCCAGCGTCAGAACGGAAAGGCTTGAGGTCACGCCTATGAGATCACCCGTATTGCTCACATGTGCCCCATATAACGGTATCCCCACACCCAGTTTAAAACTTCCGTCGCCATTAGCGGGATCTAGCGAAGCGAGAGTCGTAAAACTCGAAAAGAAATTGTCGCCCACTGTACCAAGTCCAGGGAGTCTAACCCCGCTTTTGATCGTACCGTCTGAATTCAATGTCAGGAGATTGATGACATTGGTCGAGGCAAGGAGATTCGCAAATGGGTTTGCCAAATCCGCAGTTGCCAGTTCCCGCCCGGAAACCGCCAGGTCATTGATGCCATCACCATCAATGTCACCGATAACTGCTATACTGTCGAGCATCTGAATGTTGGCAAGTTTGGGATCGCCGCCTGTATTTGAAACCAGACTCGTCAGATGCTTGACCGTTCCGTCAGAGTTAAGCTGCACAACATTGATGACCGCTGTGCTGTCTTCCTGGCTATGCGCGATCTCTGACATGACCACAAGGTCAGCGACACCATCGCCATCGATATCGCCGAGCGCATAAACATCATCCCCAAAACGGTCACTGTAATTGCCGGAAGTACCCCACGATCCCGCATCGTTGATCGTGGTGGAACTTTTGACAGTTCCGTCTGCGTTAAGTCGCATGATGTAGACAGCGCCTCGATTAGCGCCTGCACCAATCGTACCAGGAGCCCCGACGGCGATGTCGCTGATTCCGTCGCCGTCAATATCTCCCAACGAGGCGACAACATTAAACTCAGCTCCCGCACCTAGTTCGGGGACGCCGTTCAGTCCGCTCGCCAGCTTTTTGTAATCCTTGACTGTCCCGTCAGCATTCATATGCAGGATGTAGATGGCTCCATTGGAGTCACTATCGACCGATCCAATCGCAATATCGACGATACCGTCACCATCAATATCTCCCAGCGAAGTCCCCGCGCTTCCAAAGTGCTCACCGATCGGAATAGTGGGACCACCGTTAACGTCGCTGGTGATCCGCACGGACTTGCTGATAGACCCGTCGGCATTGCGAAACAGGACATAGATCGCGCCGAGGTTCGACGTATCATCGTTCAGTGCAAGTGGGGCTGCCCCCGTCACGACATCACTGGTGCCGTTGCCGTCCAGGTCTCCGATGGATATGAGGCCAATGTAGCCATAACCATCTTCCGCAGCGATTTCAGGTCCGCCGTTGACGCCTGCTGAAATGCGAGGGGAAGCCGTGACAGTCACCGGCATTTTGACGGGATTCATAATCTGAAAACGATAATCTTCAACTTCGCCGCCAGTCGCAGCCCCTGTCGCATTCGCGGCTGCCGCATCGGAACTCAGGCGAAACCGTGCATAGGTATCGCCAGCAATATTGCCCGACAATTTTGGAAACTGCAACGTGAATCGGGCTGTGGTTGCGCCCGTTGGAACGTTGATGGAAGCGCGTTCGGTGGCGTTTTCAAACACGCCATTGTGGTTATAGTCGATCCAACCGTACAGCGTCGCGGCGGTGCCGGTTGTGTTCGTTGCCGACAGCGTAATTTTGGGCGACGAACCGATTGTCGCGGTGAGATCCATTGAACTCATCACGCCGTCTTCATCGTTGCGACCACCGGTTGTGAACAGGTTGTCGAGATTCGCCGCAGCACTCTGCTGAGTCCCCGCTTCACCATCAACACCGCCACCCAGGAACAGTTTCGTCTGAGTCGCGTCGATTACGTGACTTGGCCCACCGTTCGCCGCCAGTGTCTGATAATTGTTGACTCCTGTCCCTGCGGTCGTATCCGGTGCATCGCCAAAGTCAGCGGTCAACAGCAGGCGATCTTCCAGAACATCCACGCTGGCGACGTTTGGGAAGTTTTCAGCGGCCCTAAATCTTCGTGAGCGTTTGGCTCCGCGACTTACCTGCAGAAAGGCCATCCCAAGACCGCGAACCCAGTTGCTGACTTCCATGCTGCTCTCCGAGTCGCCGTAACGTCTCTCACAAAATTCCATTTTCGTGGCTGATTGCCGGTATAATCGACACGAATACGTCCCTATTCGCAAGCGTGACGGGAGTTTAGTTAACGGAAAGACAACGGCACAATCACAAGAGTCCGTTTGTGCATTTGACGAGATGGTTCAGCGAAAAATGCCGGACGATCAACAAATTCTTGTGAATCCCGTTCGCGAACGCTGCGATTATGAAGCACCGTGGAAAACAACTCTCTGTAGTTGTAGTGGGATTCGCAGGAATTCCACGCTCTTGTAGGATTTCTGGCGAAATTTGCTACGACTCTTATACTCCACGCAGCCTGGAATGAGGCTGTCCATTCTCGTTCCAGGGCTCCAGCCCTGGAACGCACTGCACTGGAGGCTCCTGCCTCCCGTGACAATCTCGCGAGGCAGGAGCCTCGGAACAAGGACACCAATCCGCACCGCGTGAAGTATAATTGACCACGCTGCGATGGTGTGCCTTTCAGGGACAGGTACAATTCTTATTCTGAGCCTCAGAAACGGCGGCAGAAAAGGAACTTCTCTCGGCATGGCCTCTGCGGCGAAATGCTGGCTGGGTGGAGCATGTGAATTCCCTTCAGACAGACGCTGAACTCGCGGCCATCCTCCGCAGCGTCAATCGAGGCTCGCCGTTTGGAGAGGAAACATGGGCGACCACAGCAACCAGAAAACTCGGTCTTGAAATCACCACCCGCCCACAAGGACGACCAAGATCCAAATAAACGGTGACACCTCTTGTGTCCCTGGCAGCGTAAATTACCGGCGGCTAGCGCCTTGCCGCTCACTTACTGATCGAGCGATCCTTACGCCTTTCTCACAAACACCGATTTCAGTTGCATCGCGCCGATGCCTTCGATTTTGCAGTCGATATTGTGATCGCCATCGACAAGTCGAATGTTTTTCACCTTGGTGCCTCCCTTGACAACCGCTGATGATCCCTTGACCTTCAGGTCTTTCAGGACAATCACTGAGTCACCGGACTGCAACACGTTTCCATTGGCATCACGGACGGCGCTGTCTTCGACCGCAGCCACCGTTTCCGGAGTTGCCGCACCTGGCATCCACTCGTGTGCGCAGGAAGGACAAACAAGCATCGGTCCGTCTTGATAGGTATATTCTGAAGCACAATTTGGGCACGCGGGAAGTTCGCTCATGGATTGGATTTCAACAAAGGAAACGTGGCAAGTCTGTTTACTGAGTCACTTGAATTACGATGAGAGACGTCCATCTCCCCAAACCCACACGGGCACATTTTCACCAGCACCATACGGACCGTGAGCCACCAGATCCAACGCCACAACCACGACGCAGCATGATTTGTCCAGGCCCAGCGACTCCGAGTAATGTAGCGATCATGTTTTCATCCCCGAACCGTACTCAATTCAATCCCGCTTTTCCCTGAGTTTTGACAGGCCAGCCACGAAATTCCGAGAAGAACCTTTTCCTACTTGCCCCCCTCCAATTTCAACAGAGTGGCCTTCTCCGGGTCGTTTTTCCAGCCAAACTTCCGGGAGAATTCTGCAGCTGAAAGCGTGATCTGAGTGCCGTCTTCAAGCTGAGCGACATAGACCAATTGGTCTTCGACGCCAACGCTGCCGCGATAATGGCCGGTGGGGCCAATACAGAGCCAATGGTCCCCGGTCAGCCACGGGAAGATAATTCCAAGCCGGCGATTGGTTTCCACGTCGAAGCCTACTGTGCCGTAAAACTGCACCCAACCCAGAAAGCGGCGACTGTCGGGGTGCCACTGAACGGTCTGCCCCAGGTATTGGCCAAGCAGCCGGCGGTCCTGAGCGTCACTGCCTCGAACGAATGTCCAACCCGTGGCTTGTCGTACGAGCAGCCGCTGGCCATTTGGGGACATGTTGACGAAAGCAAGGAGGTTGCCGTTCGAGAAATCCTCCATCGGGCCGAAAACTCCGGTCTCGACGTCGAGTGGCACGATGTGCCCCATCAATGCGATCCATAGTCGGCGTCCGTCGGGGGTCCAGGCGAGCTTTGCGTCGCCCTCTTGCTCCAAACGGATTGGTTCCGGAAGCTGGTCATAGGTCGCGACGAGTTTTCCCGTCGGTGAATCCCAGAGGCGCACGGTATTGTCGTCTGCGGTTGAGGCAAGACGTTTGCCATCAGGCGACCACGCGAGGCTCGACAGGTTCCCCGTGTGTCCGGCGAGCTGATGCCCGAGCATCCCGGTGGCAACGTTCCAGATGCGAATCAATTTGTCTGTGGCGCGGGTTGCCAGCCACTTGCTGTCCGGAGACCACACCGCATTTGTCACGCTGGCTTCACCCTCGGAAACATCGTGAAGCTTTGCGCCGGTTTGGGCGTCGGTAATCAGCAACATGTGTCCCGGACGACCGTCACCCTGCGCCAAAAGTTTGCCATCCGGACTCAGCAGACCACGGCCAATCGCCTGAACCGTTTCACTTTTCAGCTCGCCGGTAATGGCATCCAGCGAGCGAATCCGCCCATTGTGTCCGACAGAAATCACGTCTCCTCCATCCGCAGTGAGACTGGAATGCGACGTGGTATTCTGAATAGGGGGCGGGCCTTCCCGCAGAAGCTCTCCCGTGTCGGTCGAAAAGACCTTTATGTTCTCCAGCATCACGACTACCTCAGTGGCGTTTGCCGAGAGCGCACACTCGTTTGACGAGAATCTTAACTCCGTGAGCCGTTCTCCCGTGGTGGCATCATAGATCCGTGACTTACCAAGCGGCGACGCGACCACCAGCCGGCGACTGTCGGGGAGCCAGCGCAAAGAATGCGCAGCGTAATTAGTGATTTCTGCGGCAATTGTCTGATGCAATTCCAGTGATTTCGCGTTGCGGATAGCAACTTTGTGATCCGGAGTTTGCAGCGCCAGCCATTCGCCATCGGGGGACCACGCGATCGACCTTGCCAGCGGGCACTCACATTCCTGGAGCACTTTGAAGGACTTGGCATCGCAAATCCGCAGGTGGTTTGTTCCGATCGAATAGGCGATCCGATCGCCATTTGGGGACCAGGCAAGCCCCCAATAGACAGGAGTCACAGCGGACTGCAAGGTCACTCCGGTCAGCAGGTCAAAGACCGCAAATGATCCCCCCATCGTCACATCTGCATAGCCGATCAGCAATTGCTCGCCGTTCGGTGAAAACGAGACGCATCTTCCTTGTTGTGGCAGGGGTATCAATGCGTGCAACGCACCGGTTTCAACATTCCAGATGCGAGCCGTACAGCCGCCGCTGCCGCGAATTCCGTTGATATCGTCGCACGATGCGAGCCAGCGTCCGTCAGGCGAGAAGTCGAGCGAACTGATGTCGCCCTCATGGCCGAGCAGCGCGCGTTGGTAATTGCCGTTCCGATCCCAAAGACTAATCTTGCCGCAGCTGCTGTTTCCATCTCCGGTCGCAATCAGATCCCCCTTGGGATTCATCGCAATGATTTGAGCGTTCTGCGCGTGCGACCCGGCGAGTTCGAGAGACCAACTCCGCAAGCCGGGAATTCTTTCGGGATGCGGGACCAGTGCGTGAACACTCATGGGCTGGCCGGGATGCAGTGCCAGCGGGCTGTTGAGTCGATGCGGCAGCGGCTCGGAGTCGAATTGCTTCAGCACGCGAAAGCCGACGGATGGATATACCCCTGTGTGCGAATACATCCAATCAGCACGCGTCTCGTTCTGCCCTTCGTACCAGCTTTGGCCGATCAAACTTGGCGAAGGCAATCCCAGTGGATCATTCGTCGGCAGATATGGTAACAGCGCGGGCGGCATGAAATCCTGCGTACACTCCCAGACATTGCCAAGCGTGTCGTACAGTCCAAAGGAATTTGGCTTCTTCCGCGCGACGCGATGGAGTGGGCTCGCCTGCGGATTGGGTTCGAGGAATTCTCGGGTCCAGGCGGCATCTGCCAAGTCCTGCGGGTTGGGTCCGACAACATGCTTGTTGACGCTTCCTGCGCGGCAGGCATGGACCCATTCTGCCTCCGTCGGCAAGCGGTAGAGAGATTTTTGATCTTCGGTCACTGACGTGCGATTTGCAATTGCAGCTTGCGTGGTCAGCCAGTCGCAGAACGCTTCAGCGTCGCGTGAGGAAACTTGCGTGACCGGCTCATGTGGAGTTGGTTTCCAGCCTGGGTTGCGCCAAGTGAGCTTCGGGTCGGGTTGCAACTCGCGATTGTGGCCGCCGAGGCCGTTGTTTTCGGCTTCGGTTTGATAGTCCGTGGCCTCGACGAACTGGCGAAACTGGTCCCAGGTGACTTCTGTGGTCGCGATCGAGTAAGGCTTCGTCAGACGGAAGCGGCGGACAGGCATCTCCGGTTCGACCGCCGGATCGTGTAACCGAGTAAAAACCTTGCGAAACTCGCCCGGAGGGATCAGTGCGAATTTCATTCCCAGGGGAGCGTTGGATGAGAACTCTTCGACCACCGGCTGCTTCAGAAACTCTGCCCACTGCTGTTGCAGCTCCGTCGCCTGGTTCGGATCACATGGCGCGACCACCGGTAGCGGAGCCCCTTGCGGCAACTGCCACTCTTGCAATGGGTCGGTCTCATCCAGATCGACTTCTGGTAGTGGCTTGATTGTTTCCGTGACCGCTGCTGCGCTCCATGTGATCTTGCAATTCGGAAGTGCCGTCCTGAGGGCCGCAATGCCGACTGCAGTCGTTCTGGTGTCTTCCAAAAAGAGTTCTGACAGCTTTGTGAGTACCTTGAGTTTATCGAGACCGCCATCCGTCACGCTGGTTCCGGCCAGACTGAGAACATTGAGACCCTTGAAGCCAGCCAAGTGTTCCAGCCCGGCATCGCTCACTTGCGTATGATACAGGTCGAGATGTGTTAGGTTAGTGAGCCCCTTGATGTGTTCCAACCCGGCGTCGCTCACTTTCGTTGAGGACAAGGAAAGACTCGTGAGCCCGGTCAGGCGTTGAAGGTGCTGTAGCCCAGCGTCGGTCACTTCTGTACCCTCTAACCCCAGAAGCGAGAGTTTGGTCTGGTCTTTGATGTGCTCGAGCGCGGCGTCACCCAGCTTATTGTCCCGTAAATAGAGCGACTCAAGCGGAAGCCCTTTTAGTTTCTCCAGTCCAGCATCGCTTATTTGCGTCTGCCCCACGTGGAGCAACGTGATGTTCGTAAGGTTCTTGAGATGCTCAAGCCCGGCGTCACTCACTTTTGTGCCGCCCATCACGAGCTGTATTAGCTTCGTTAAGCCCTTGAGATGTTCCAGCCCGGCGTCACTCACATGCGCGTTGTTCGGCAACACGAGATATCTGAGGTTAGTCAGCTCATGGAGATTCTCCAGGCCAACATCACTCACCTGCGAGCAATTTGACAACGAGAGACTCGTGAGGCTGGTCAAGCCCTTGAGATGCTCTAAGCCAGCATCGCTCACCTGTGGATTGTTGGACAGCTCGATTATTCCAAGGTTGGTCAAGCCCTTGAGATGTTCGAGACCCGCGTCGGTCAAACGCTGATTCTCAACCAAGTCAAGACCAAATACCTGAAAGGGCACTGCTGGCAGGTTCTGTGTGGAATTGATCTCTTGATGCTGGCCCGCAACGTTAATAGTCATTTTGCCGCCGATGGACTGCACCCACTCCGCCGCGCGGCGGTCGGGGTCAACTGCGGACTTCGTCATCGCCGGGCCGGTTGCGTTCAACCCTTGACGGACCGCGTCGATGGGCAAGCCCACGCGAAAGCCATCGCCGCTGTGTTGTCGGTAAGTTGCGGCTCTGTTCAAGCGTGTGGACGAACGGCACTCGGCAGAACTTAGCGCTTGCCAATCACCTCCGCGCATCACATGCTCCTCGCCGCCGCCGTCACCGGGGAATTCGTCGTGCGTCGGTCCGGTTGTATTGATTGCAGACATGCTTTGAAACTGTTTGTAGTAGTCTGCATTCCATCGATCTTGAACCAGCTCCCAGCAGTTTCCACTGATGTCGTACATCCCGAACGGATTTGGTTCTAGCTTTCCCACTTCATGAGTTTGATTTCCGCTGTTTGCATGAAACCAGGCCACTGATGCTAAATCTTCGTCGCTGTTACCAACCCAGAATTTGGTTGTCGTTCCCGCCCGGCAAGAGAACTCCCATTCAGCCTCAGTTGGTAACCTATATCCTAGCCCGTCGAGCATCGTCACGACCTCGCCAAGTCGAGCGTAGTGCGATGGCAAATGCTCCTTCTGGCAAAGTTTAGTGCAGAATTCAGCGGCATCGTTCCAAGCCACCATTTCGACCGGATAGTTGGTCGTATCGATCCCCTCGAGTAGTTCTGCCAGTGGACTACCCGCTTCGTATTTTTGGGCGTAAGTCAGAGCGAATCGCGACGGATTGTACCCCATGACCTCTTGGTACTGCCCTTGGGTGATTTCGTGCATTCCAAGGTAGAACGGCTGTGTCAATATGGTCTTGTGTTGTGGACCTTCAGTGATGAACGTTTCGATGAGGTAACTGTGGGACGTCTTGGCAATCTTCTCAATTGCGTCTTGGATTTCCTCCGGCGTGCTGCCCATCAGAAACTCACCCGGCGGGATGAGGCGGAACTTCATGCCGATGGAGTTGGTATACTCGACCGGCAGCTTGAGATACGCAGCCCATTCTTCCTGGTGCTGTTTCGCCTGCGCGGCATCGAACGGTGCAATCGCCGGTGCTGGGGCATCCGTGGGCCAGCCGTGCCAGCCGGTCGCGGGATTTGAGGTTTCAGATTTGGGATTTGAGATTTTGGAAGCCTGACCCCCTCCACTCGTCGGGTTCTCGGTTTGGTTGCTCCTGCGGTTGTTGAGGAGAAATACTGCGGCGATCGCAAGTGTGGCGATGACGACGGTTAGCGGTAGCCAGCGGCGGTTTCCCAACGTCGCCGTCTCGCTCCGTCGCGACGAGCCTTCAGGTGTTGTCGTCGAAAAGGGAACGGCGGACTTTGCTGCGGCACGGGTGATCTGAGCCGCTGTGAGGGCTTCATCACTCGGAGAGTGATGTCTACTTTGGGGGTTACTTTCAACACAAGTCACTTTGCCGTTGAGTTGCAATTCTGCCTGGCAGCGGGCGAACAGGTCGGCTACTTCTTTCGCGGTCTGATATCGAGCGGACGGCTTCTTTTCGAGCAGGCGATTGATGATCGTGCAGAGCCAGTCCGGAGTGCCCGGAATGACATCCTCTATCGGTCGCGGCGTATCGTCACAGACTCGCTTCAACACGGCAATCGTATTGGGAGCCCGAAACGGCGCACGGCCGCTGGTAATATGGTACAGCACGCTGCCGAGGCTGAACAAATCGGCACGGTGATCCAGGATTTCTCCACGAGCCTGCTCGGGAGCCATGTACATCGGCGTTCCGGCAATCAGGCCGCTCTGAGTCAGGCTGGCATCATCAACCGCTCGGGCGAGTCCAAAGTCAGAAATCTTCGCTCGGTTCTCGATGCCGCCTTCCAGCAAAATATTCGATGGCTTGATGTCGCGATGAATCAGGTTGGCCGCATGGGCAGCCGCCAATCCCGCAGCCACCTGCTGTCCGATTCGCAGGATCTCCGGAACTTCCAGGGGCCCGTTTTGATCGAGCCTCTGCTGCAGAGTGATTCCAGGGATGTAATCCATCACAAGATACGGCAGCGGTTCTTCTTCCACGGCGTGAATGCCGACAATGTTGTCGTGCCGCACTGCGGCGGCTGTCCGCGCTTCCCGGAGGAATCGTTTGCGAGGTGCCGACGTTGATGCCAGATCCGGATTCATCAGCTTGATGGCAACGACACGATGCAGCTTTTCATCATAAGCTTTCGCGACGATCCCAAACGCTCCGCGACCGAGGATCTGCTCGATCTCATAATGCGCCAGCCGACCGAGCCAGCCGGGGCGAGTCGATGGCTGCAGATACTTCCGCAGCTCGGCTTCTCCTGTGGATGCTGCTGAGTTGGGATCGTCGTCACCATCACCTTGACCATGGCTGACGAGCGTTAATTCCACAGCTGAGTTGCCCGCTGTGGCTGGCGTTTCCAGAAACTGGCTGGATTGCTGATGAGAATTCAGCAATGCGTCCACCTCAGCTCGTAGTTTTGCGTTGCCGCCACAGGCCTGATCCAGATAGGCCATGCGTTTAGTGAGGTCTGCGATTTCAATGGCCGTGAGAAAGATCGTGCGTTCGGTCATGTTTCGGCCAGTCTAAAACGAGGTCTGGTGGGTGAACTTCTGAATTCTGACGAATGGCAGCCTTTGGTCAACGTGGACGGCTCCCGAATACTTGGCGCTGTTTCGTTGTGGGTTACGCCAAAATTCCGGAAAGATTTTTGAGAGTGATGAAAAATGAGTGTTTTCCGGGTGAAAAGCACCGTCGCAGAGCAAACCAGCGATCTACGACTGCATCTCTCTCAGCAACCATGCCTTTGCATAGGCCCAAAGGCGATCGGCCGTGCGAGGGGCGATATCGAGCACCTTGCTGGCGTCATGCAGCGACATCCCGGCAAAGTATCGAAGCTTCACGAGCTCACACGCGATCGGATCCACCGCCTGAAATTTCTGCAGTGCCTGATCCAGAGTTTCGAGCATGTCGTCGCCCTGGGTATCAATAACGGCATCCAGATCCAGCGTGGTTCGGTGCATGTTGCCACCACGTTTCAACCGCTTCTTGCGGCGAGCGTTATCGACCAAAATTCGCCGCATCGCCTCGGCGGCAGCACCGAAGAAGTGACTTCGACATTTCCACCCGTAAGCGTTTACAGCACTGCCTGCTGATTCGGATACCCGTTGCCCATCACTTTCGTCAGTCCCGGACACCGTCAGCTTCAGCCACGCTTCATGCACGAGCGCAGTCGCCTGTAAAGTCTGGCCGGGTTGCTCGGACTGAAGATGATGCGCCGCCAGTTTTCGAAGTTCACCGTACACCACCGTAAACAGTTGCCGAATCGCCTCCGGGTCGTCGTCTTCCAGCCGCTCCAGAATTTGGGTGACGTCGCTCACGGAAACCTCAGGCCATCAATGGCGTACGAGACCTTCTTGCACATCGGCGTATGTTGTTCTGATCTGTGCTTCTGGAAAGGAATGTAACAGGAGATCTGTTTGGAACTGACCAGAGACTGCCGAATGTCGTGTCGTTTTTTTAATCTTGTGCGAACCTCGCAACCAAACGAACGGAGCCGTTGGGTTGAATGTCCTCGGCGGGGTGCCAAATTGCCTGCTTCGGCCCGACATATACAATTTCGTTTGTGCCCTGGCACGCATCGGTGGCGCACAACGAAGCATCCAATACTCCCATTTGTTGCTGCCGGCGCCGATAAGCACGAAGCACGGGTGCGTATGCAAATCTGAATCCGATTCGAGCGGGGATCTCGACTGAACTCTGGATCGATTGCGTTCTAAATTTCCACGACTGGTTGCGCTCATGCGAACTTGGGACACGCGATTTACTGCGTTATACGTCCATCTCCCCAAACCCACACCGGCACGGTCTCACCAGCGGCATACGGACCGTGAGCCGACGACAACAGCGCCATGCCATTAGCCTCGACCGTGGCTTTCAAATCCGACGACCCGCTCCACTGAACCGGTCGGACCGTGACGCGACCGTCCTGCAGTGAAATCGCGGCTGGCTGATAGATCGGACGACTGCCTTTCGCCGTAAACGGATGACTCAGCGTTGCGGTCATTCCGCGAGTGTGTTGATCAGGGAGGCCAGAAAGCCTTTCCAGAACAGGTCGCACAAAGAGTTCGAAACAAATCAGACTGCTCACCGGATTACCCGGCAATCCGAAGACAAGCGTTCTACGGGATTCGTGCTGGTGAATTCCAAACCACAGCGGCCTGCCTGGTTTCATATCGACACCGTGAAACACGTTTTCAACTCCGGCGGCGGCCAGTTGTTGCGGGACCAGATCGAGTGTGCCCGCCGAAACACCGCCGCTCAACAGAAGCACATCGTGCTGCAACCCCTGCTGGATGCGAGTCGAAAGATCGGCAACCGTATCGCGAGCAACACCGCACGATGTCGCAACCGCGCCGCAGACCGTGGCCTGGGCCATCAGCATGGGCTCATTCGAATTTCGAATCGCGCCGGGGCGCAGTGGCTGATCGAAAGGGATCAATTCATCTCCGGTTGCAAGGACGGCAACCGTTGGTTTGTGATAGACCGACACCGTCGCCTGGCCGAATTCCGCGAGAGCCGCGATTTGCTGTGGCTGCAGGCGAGTCCCCGCTGACAGTAACACGGATCCCTTCTTCGCCGCATTACCCTGACGCATCAGATTCGCTTCGGCGACAATCGCTGCGCGGGGAATACCGACGCTGCCCGGATTCGCTTCATCAAACCGAGTCTGTTCGATTGGCACAACGCAGTCGCAATCCGCTGGCAATGCCGCTCCCGTCATGATCCGGATGGCCGTCTTTGACCTGACGCTCTGCGACGGAACCATGCCCGCAGTCACTGTTTCGACAACCGCCAGCTGCAAGACTTCCCCCGCCACGGCAGCAGCCGATGTGGTGATTGCAAATCCGTCCATCAGCGACTTATCAAACGGCGGCGAATCATGCGGCGTGAGCAAATTAACAGCCAGCACTCGACTCAGCGCCTCCGTCAGCGCGACGGTCTCGTCGCGACCGTGCGGCGTTCTGGCGAGTACAAGACGCAGAGCCTCAGCAACCGACAACATGGCGAGCAACCTCTCTCGAATCAGGGTTTGGAAAAAGAACTTTTGTAAGTCGTTGGCGTTGTGTTGAGGTGTCCAATTGCGCCACAATCGCGGCAACCCGACTGCGTGGACTTTAGCACGAATTCAGAGAAAACTTAAGGCGATGAACGAGTCCGGGCGGCTTTCCAATTTGACATCGCCACTTTTTCCGAACTAGTAACCCGAAGCGTAAGCGAGGGAACGAGTTAGGCACAATCCCTCGCTCACGCTTTTTGAAGTTGCGCTATTTTTGACTTACGGTTAATCTGACTAGGAAAACACTAACCCGAAGCGCCAGCGAGGCAAAAACTTCACGCCGAAGGAGAAGCATCACTTGTTGCCTCGCTGGCGCTTCGGGTTGGTATCAAGACAACTGCGTAACTTCAAAACTCACGCTTCGGGTTGCAAAAACTCGCGGTTTTCGCCAAGACTGGCGCTGTCCAACTGAGATGTGATATCAATGATGAACGATCGTTCCGCAGTGGACCCACTGCCAATTCTCAAAGAACTGATTTCCATCCCCAGCGTGAACCCGATGGGGCGCGCTGTCTCAGGAGATGAGTTCTATGAAGGACGCCTGACCACCTGGCTGGTGTCGTGGCTTGAGCGTCATCGGCTGCCGTGCGAAGTTGTCGAAACAGCGCCGGGAAGAGCCAACGTGATTTCCCGAATCGATTCTGCGGGAGCAGCGCAGACCATTCTTCTGGATGCTCACCAGGACACGGTTCCGGTCGATGGCATGACGATTCCTCCATTCGAACCGGTCGAGCGTGATGGTCGAATTTACGGTCGAGGCTCCTGCGACGTCAAAGGCGGGCTAGCCGCAATGCTGGCCGCGTTTACACGACTCGCCCTGGATCGCCCGTCGGGGATGCCCAACGTTGTGTTGTCGATGACGTGCGACGAAGAAGCGACAAGCCTGGGAATCAATCATCTGGTTGGCAGCTGGTCGGACCGCGAGTCATCGTATCGACTCTGTCCGAACAGGCCGGACATGGCGATCATTGCCGAACCAACTCTGCTGGACATCGTCGTCGCTCATCGCGGTGCCACGCGCTGGCAGTTGCGAACCACCGGACGCGCCTGCCACAGTTCCCGACCCTCGGAAGGAATCAACGCGATTTATCGCATGGCGAAGGTTCTTACATGCCTGGAGGAGTATGCGGCGTGGTTACCGGGTTCCAGGCCAGCTCATCGTCTGTGTGGCCCGGCCACTCTGAGTGTCGGACTGATTTCCGGTGGCAGCAGTGTCAATGTCGTGCCCGACAGTTGCGTCATCGACATTGACCGGCGAGTCCTGCCCGGTGAAGACGGTCTCGGTGTCCGCCAGGAAGTGATTGACGCTCTGAAACGGCAACTCGATTTTGATCTGATCCACGATGAACCCTACTGCCTCAGTTCCGCGCTCGGCGATGAACTCAATGGCGGACTTGCCCGGCAATTGAGCGGTACCATCGAGAGCGTCGTCGGTCCGCCACAGATCATCGGCGTGCCCTACGGAACTCATGCCTCCCGAGTAGCAGCCATTGGAATTCCCGCCGTCGTGTTTGGGCCGGGCGATATTGCTCAGGCTCATACCAAAGATGAATGGATTGAGATCGACCAACTGCGAAAAGCGACAGAGATCTACTACCAATTCTGTGCGGGCCGCAGCGGCGTTACTTCAAATTGAAATGCCGCTGCACTTGCATTCGGAGTTCAGCGGCGACCTGCGAATGTTGCGGGTCGTGGACAAGATTTCGCAATTCGTATGGATCGTCGGGCAGATGAAACAGCGGCTCGTGCGGTTCCGCGATGAACCCGGCAGCGGCGGTGGCAAATGCTTCGCTGATGTCGGGAGTCAGCCCAACGCCGCGTTCGGGAAACTGCCGACCATCGTCCGTCTGAAAAACCCAGTTCCGGTAGCCAGGCTCAGAAGTATCAATTCACCATTCTCTATGTCGATTCCCAGGTACACCTCCCAAACGTCCAGCGATCAGCCCGTATCTCAATCTCCTGAGAAACGACTTGGGACCGATGCCCAACTACTACAGTCTCGTGCGGCCGCAACTGGAGATCGTTAGTCAGGTAAAAATGCGCGGGACGGGCCTCCAATTCCCTTCTGGCGGTAATACTCACGATACAGCAAACGTGGCAAATGCAAGGCATTTAATGCATAGCGTCGCGCCAGTCGCCGGGGATTTGTCAGCAGCCGATGGGTCCATTCCAGCCCTGTGCGACGTACCCACAGCGGCGCACGGGTCTGCCGTCCCGCCAGAAAATCAATCGTTGCTCCAGCGGCGATCGCCACACCGACCGAAAGCTCGTTGTGGCATTCACTCAGCCACAATTCCTGCTTCGGCGCGCCGAAGCCCACAATCAGCAAATCGGGATCGCAACTGTTGATGCGACTTGCGATCCGTCGCTTTTCGCCGGGATCGCGTTCGAATCCAAATGGCGGACTGTACGTCCCAACGACACACAGCGCTGGCCACCGCCGATGGATGTTTTCCGCCGCGACTTCCGCGACTCCGGGCGCGGCACCCAGCAGGAAGACTCTGTTTCCCTTGTGTTCGGTGGATACGGAATCAAGGAACGCCGGTACAAGGTCCGATCCGGCAATTCTCTCCGGCAGTGGAGACCCAAAAATCCGCGACGCGGCCACGATTGGCCACCCATCCGCAACAATCATCGCCGCATTTGCATAAGCCCTGCGAAGTCCGTCGTTCGCCTCGAATTGCATGACGTGATCAAGATTGGGGGTGACGATATATCGGCAGGTCGATCTCCGCTCAGCAATCCAGCCACCAATTCGCAGAACGGCTTGATCGAGCGAGATACAATCGATATCCATTCCAAACAGGGAGATCCTTTCCAAAGGACCATTCATGCTGCGCCATCCCCGCTCAGGACGGCTGGAATTGTGCGCAGGATAATCTCCAGATCCAGCAGCACGCTATGTTTTTGAATGTACTCGACATCCAGTCTGGCCTGCTCAGAAAAAGGCAGACGGCTCCTGCCGGAAATCTGCCAAATGCAGGTTAATCCTGGCTTGACCGTTAATCGCTTGCGGTCCGCTTCAGAATAGAGAGCCACCTCACCGGGCAGCGGTGGACGTGGCCCAACGACGCTCATGTCGCCGTACAGCACATTCAGAAACTGAGGCAGCTCGTCGATGCTGAATCGTCGCAGGAATTTTCCAACGGGTGTGATCCGGGGATCATCGGTCATCTTGAAAGTACGAGCGTCGTTATGGCTGTTTGCGGTGGAAAGTGTTTCCTGCAGCGAGTGCGCATTGACGATCATCGAGCGCAACTTGAAACACTGAAACGCTCGACCGTCGCGGCCAACCCTCTTCTGACAAAAAAAGACCGGACCTCGATCACACAATCGGATAGCCACCGCCGCCAGGAGGAAGATCGGAGAACATGCAATCAACGCCGTCAGGCTGATCACAATATCCAGCACGCGCTTGACGACGAGGTAGGAAAAATTCTGCGCGGTTGTCCCGCCGGGCAGAACGCGATACTCATGTGGAATGTTCGCTGATACTGCACTCATGACCAGAAACGTTGAACGCCCCCGTCTGGAGGAAGTCAGTTCAGCTTGGGTGTGCTCAAGTTGTCCGATGCGCGAACCCGTTTGCATTGGTTGGGCAATGTCTACTGAAGCTGTCGGTGTTGACATAAGATCGCGGGCCAATCCTGAATCAGTCCCAATGTGTAATGTGATTCGAAAAAATCTGTTCCTTTGATTCATTCAGATTGCAAGGAGTATTCCACAAGGGTGAAAAAATCCCTCGCAACGCCAGATTCCCGTCAACTCAATCGAATGCGGCCCCGGCAGACGCTCATTATGTGCGTCAGGATGTCCGCCCCGGGCCATACGACGTTGTTCTGTGACGGTTGTAGGGGACAATCAAGTTTGGCGTTTGCGATCAGCATTATCGAGCGGTTGAATTGGTTTGCGGGAATTGCGCGGGCCGCACACGAGATGATTGCGTCCGATTACACCGGCATTAACGATATGATTCGTTTTCGAAACACGGCTTACTCCGCCGGACCAACTGTCTCAGGCAGCGCGATGCGTTTCCGCAAACAAAACAGCCCGGCTTTGGTAACAAAGCCGGGCTTCTGATTGAATGGCTCACCACCGCAAACCTGCGGAGCGGTGACAGAATTTGATTGTTGAGTGGCGGAAAAATTCAGGCGGAAAAATGGTTCTGCGCGAAATGAGTGCGCGGGTCAGAAATCGGGGATGTCATGGGCTCGCGGATGTCATGGGCTCGCGGATGTCATCGGGAAGTTTGGCAAACCACACAGGCCCACGAACTCTTGAAAGCCCACTGAAACGCTGCGATTCGGCCCAACGGGCCACAACATGTCAGCCTGGGGCAACGCCCCAGGTTTTTCGACAGCAATGCATTTTGCCCTGAAAGGGCTACACAAAACCGTAAGCACCCGATCACAGCATCCATCAAATACAACTCGTTTGTGGTACGAGCCCGACCATGCACTTCATTTCGCGCAGAACCGGAAAAATCCCTGACTTTGTCGTGCCGCCGTCACCGATCTCTTTTTAGAAGTTCTTTCTCACGGCTGCCCATGCGCCCTCTCGCAATCGCCGCCCACAGAATCATGAATAAGCCGATCGACTCCAGTGCGAGATTCATCTTCATCTGTGCGATATAAATTCCCAGCAGGCGATCGACATGATGAAACGAGGACGCACGAATCACGACAAACGCCGCCTGCAGCCCCACTCCCACAGCGGCAAGGCGGCACGGCCAGGACCAGGTACACGTGATCCACAGCAGGGATGTTGTGATTAGGCTCGCAGAGCCGACAACGCCGACAATAAATGCGACCTGAATGACCCGCCGCGATTCGTACAGACCAGCGTCACGCAGGAGATCACGACCGTACAATGTCAAGAGTGACTGAAAATCTGCCTGCTTGTTGACCCCAAGACAAAACATAAGTGCCGCCAGGAACCACCACGCTGGAGCCTCTCTCGTTGAATCAGCGCTCCGCAGTTCCCTGCCACTTGCCCGCGCACGGGGGAAAAATTGGTCAACGCTCGAAAAAGGAACTTGCCCAGTATGTCGAAGGTCGCTTGATCGGACGGGTTCGGCGGAGCCTTGTTCCGTCGGGCCAGAAACAGCTGGCTGGCCGCAACTCCGAACACGGCGACCAATCATCAGACAAGCCACCACGACAAAAAAATAGAACGCCGTCACCAGCAACGCCGCAGGACTCGGATCTCCCAATCCCCAATGCCAGCGTCCATTGCTTACGGCGGCAAACATGACAGCGGAGGTCACTGAGTACATCGTCGAGTGACAGCGTTTTGTTCAGCGTCATACACAGCGGGAAACATTTTATCCTCAGTGGTTGCGAGCAGTCGCCATCGCCTGGACGCCACCAAAGCTAAAGAATCTGGCGAAAACCCTTCTTGTTTGATAGGACAATCGCCTAAGGCTGAGATTGCATTGCGCGACATATCGCCTCTTCAAACCGAGGAATCATAAGTTGTGAGCCCCAGTTTGACAGGTGATTGTCGTCCCAGTACATAACTCGCTTGTCATCCAGCACCAAGGCTTTGGAATCGCTTGCAAAGAGATCAAATGTTTGTACCAGTTCGCAGTTTTTATAGGTGTTGGCAAGCGTCCGCACTAACTGTGTTCCATTTTCGTAATTCTCCACATTGCCGAAGGGCAGGTATTTCTTAAGTCCAGTTTCAGGCGAGATTCTCTTGAAGCATAGATACTGTGTGGCATTTCGATCGCCAATCGCAAGCTCCGGCGGCTGTTCAATGAGCAATACCTTTGAAGCGCTCCCCTCCAGAAACGAGAATAGATCGACT
>Ga0154020_10003030_pt1 | contig 20390 bp, 11 predicted proteins | sample Klosneuvirus_201_FD_109709 | JGI IMG/M metagenome (GOLD analysis project Ga0154020, IMG submission 109709) | Active sludge microbial communities from wastewater, Klosterneuburg, Austria - Klosneuvirus_20160825_MG | ecosystem: Engineered > WWTP > Aerobic digester > Activated sludge | place... | reverse complement strand
TGGTACGCCAATGCAACAAGGGCGATCGCGATCACACTGAGCAGGCCGATCTGTACTTTGTCTTTCATTCTGGTACGAAGTGTTTCGAGGGTGTTATTTGAGAGTGCGAATTTAGATGATCCAAGCATTCATCCGATACCCATTAACAGAGCATTAACAGGCAGGCAGAAGGTTGTTGAGGTTGAAGGTTGACGTGGTTCAAGGTTAACAAAGCGGGCCGTCATCCAAGCCCATGAGCCGGGTCAACCCTCAACGAATTCCACTTCATTTCACCATCCCGAATCGTTGGAACGAACCGTCGGTCAGGGATTCTAATGCCTTTTGGAAGCTGCGGTCGACCGGATTGTCCGCGTTGATCACCTCCCAATATGCGGAAGTATCCCACAGGTCCCTGGCGATCAGTGCTTTCAGGCGCAGGGAAATGAGTTCTTTCGACCTTGCCAATCCGTCTGCATTCTCCTCGATGCCCTCTTTCCCTGCGTAGGTCACAAGTTTGGCGATCAAATTGGCATCGACATTGAATTGCTTGCGGAAGGCTTCCGGTCCTGAGTAAGTCGCCAACAGTTTACTCCGTTGTTCATCCACTTGGGCCAAGGCGAAGGTGTTGAGTATCCCTTTGCGCACGAGCTGGCCGAAATAGTCCGAGCTAAGTGTGGTGTCGATCGGTACGAACACATCGGGCATGATCCCACCTCCGCCATACACGACCCGCTTGTTCATGGTGAAGAACTTCACGGTATCGGCGTTATGGATACTGTCGGCAAAAGTGAGTTCACCTTTCGCGAGGCGATCGATCTTTTCGTGCTGGTACGCTTCCAGCCCATCCTCGTAGGACTTCTGAATAGAGCGACCCGAGGGTGTATAATAGCGTGAAACGGTCAGCCGTACTGCGGAACCATCGGAGAGCATCACAGGGCGTTGTACCAAGCCCTTTCCAAAACTGCGGCGGCCCACGATCAAACCACGGTCCCAGTCCTGTATAGCCCCGCTCACGATCTCACTGGCACTGGCGCTGCCTTCATCCACGAGTAAGACCAGACGACCTTTCTCGAACAGTCCCTCCTTGGTGGCATACGTATCCTCGCGTGGTGAGGTGCGGCCTTCCGTGTAGACCACCAGCTTTCGATCGCCAAGGAATTCATCGGCCATGTCGATCGCCGTGCGCAAATAGCCTCCTCCGTTGCCTTGCAGGTCAAGGATCAGGTCCTTCATTCCCTTGTCCTTCAGCTCTACCAACTTCTCACGGAACTCCTTCATCGTAGTGGCACTGAATCGGCTCACCTTGATGTAGCCCACGCCGGGCTCGGCCATATAGGATGCCTCCACACTGAAGATGGGGATCTTGTCGCGCATGATGGTGAAATCGAGCGGATACGCTTCTCCCCGGCGCAGGATGGCCACATCCACCTTGGTGCCCTTTTTACCGCGCAGGCGTGTCATCACGTCATTGTTCTTGAAGCCAACGCCTGCCACGTTCTCTTTGTCGATCCCGATGATCCTATCACCCGCGCGGATCCCGAGCCGCTCAGAGGGCCCGCCGGCTATGGCATCCACCACGTAGATGGTGTCCTTTACAATGTTGAACTGGATCCCGACCCCTTCGAAGTTCCCTTTCAATGGCTCGTTCACTTCCTCCAGATCCTCTTTTGGAATATAGATGGAATGCGGATCCAATTCCTCCAACATGCGCACGATCGCGGCATCCACCAATTTCTGCTTGTCCACTTCATCGACATACATGCGGTCGATGTGGTACAACAACGATCCGATCTTGCCTGTGGTAGCGGGGTCATCGAACTGTTGGGCCGAAGACCGACCGGGAACAGTGGAAAAGGCAATGGATAGAAAAAGGACAAGAGCGGTCGAAGGGATCTTCATGGGCATACTGCAATGGAACGCATGAATTGCGTGCCGGGTTGCTTTACAAGGTGGGAAAGTTCGCAAAAGGTTGTGAATAGGTGTTCTTGAAAATTGCGAACGTCAACGCCCGGATACCAAAGAGCCGGACCAACATGGCTGGATCTTGGAGCCTTGATCCGCCGACCTACTGATCAAAAGTCCGGGTCCGTTTCAATGCACCTTTCCGGAATTTCTCCTGCTTGGTCTGTCTGCCGTTCACGAAGTATTTCCATTTTCCGTGCTTCTCGCCCTTCTTGTAATGGCCTACGATGCCTTCTTTCCGGAACGCCCAAGGTCCGTCGCGCTTCCCTTGTCGGTATTGGCCTTTAAGGGTAACGGTGCCATCCTCCGCATACTCAGTCCAATCGCCGTGTAGCGAACCGAAACCGTAAACGGCAAAGATCAACGGACGACCATCTGGAAAGCACGCACGGTACACACCCGACGGTTGGCCGCGTTTGTAGTCCAGTTCCACAGCAACTTTGGTGGTATCGAATGCGAAATGCCCGATCCGTTTGTATTGCGGGTCCATACGGACGGGTGCATAATGAACGGCATAGGGTTTAACTCCGTCTTGATCGGGAACCCAAAGTGTATCGGGTTGTGCAACGGCGCTGCTGCGAATTACCAAGGAACAAACCAGACAGATGATCATTCCAAAGGCACCGCGACCAAAGAAGAGTGGAACAGTTGAAATGGTTCGCATACAATTTGTGGATCGCTCGCGGCTCACTTCTCCACGCGTTCCACATTGAAACGAGTGTGCAGTGCTCTGCCGCGTTGATCGGTCAAAGTTAACCGGTGTGTTCCTTTGGAAAGGTCCATAGTAAGGACATGTTCGCCTGTGGTTGTGCCTACGTACTGGCCATCGATGTCCCAATGGATGTGTGCGTTCGCGTTGCGATGTGCGGCTTGCAGCACCACTTTGGAGTGGGAACCGTCCAATTGGAAAGGGATGAAGAGTTGTGCTCCGTTCTCCGGATAGATCATGTCCATAGGCGCATCATCGGACCCAACGGTGGCCGGTGGCATCGGTTTGTACGTTGAATGGGACTTGGCATAAAAGTGTTCCATGGCCGGTGGCAGACTGAACCAGTTCACGAAGTGTCCTTTGTCGCCTGGTTGCACGCGCAGGTCTTCCGCAGCGTTCACAAGAATGCGCTGGTGGTAAGGGCAGGGTGAGGTGCGAGCTGCTTCAGAGATCGTCCAAAGGCTATCCACCGGTTCGCAATCGGGACCGGCCCGGAAACCGCTTCGTCTGCAAATGGGCATGCGCACCATGGCATCATACGGAGGATCGAAGGCATGCCCTTGCGGAAGGATATCGAACACGGAGAAGAGGATCGGTGCGGCCGCCAATGTCCCGGTAAGTCCAGGTCTTCCTTCGCCATCGGCATTGCCGGTCCAAACGCCCACGGCATAGCGGTCCGTGAAGCCGATCGCCCACGCATCGCGGTGTCCGAAGCTGGTGCCGGTCTTCCATGCAATGCCTTTGCTGTTCTCGAAGTGTTGCCAACCGGCCTCACTTTCCGGTCTGTTCAATGTTTGCAACGCACGAACGGTGTGGTACACCGAAGCAGGTGAAAGGGGAGGAGCACTTTCGTTCGCTGAGGCCGATTTGTCCATCGTGGCCAAGGGCGCATGTACGGCAGACCTAGGGTCACCTGGCAACAGGGTTCGCGCCATGGAGGCGTACGCACCGGTCAATTCCCAAAGTGTGCTTTCGGCCCCGCCAACAATAAGTGAAAGTCCATAATTGTCGGCGGAACGATCCACGTGGTGCAGGCCCATAGCCCGCAACAAGCGTAAGGTCCGTTCAATGCCATGCTCATGCAAGGCCCGAACGGCGGGCACATTGAGTGAACGGGCCAAAGCTTGTGAGGCAGGCACTGCTCCATCGAAGCGTTCATCGAAATTGCGCGGTGCGAACCCTTCATAATGCGTTGGCAGATCGGCCACCAATTGATCCGGCATGCGTTCGCCGCTCTGCAGCATGTCCGCAAAGAGGAACGGTTTCAGCAAACTGCCCGAGCTACGTCTCGCTTGTACGATGTCCACCGCGCCTGCATGGTCCACATCGGTTGCGGATAGGTTACCGATGTACGCGAGCACCTCGCCGGTGGGCACATCGAGCACAAGCACCGCCGCGTTATGTACCTCATTCGCGCGCAGGTTGGGGGCGAAGCGATCCGTGATCCGGGAAACTTGTTCTTGCAGTCGATCATCCAACGTTGATCGGATGCGTTGGCCAGCATGACCTTGGAACTGCAAGGTGCCCAAGAGGTGTTGGGCCTTCTGCGGAAGAGCATGGGGTTCATCGGGCAGCAGTTCTTCTTTCGCCAAGGACCAAGAGGTCGAGTCCAGATCACCGGTGGACAACAGGCGATCCAAAAGTCGATCACGTTTGGCCAGTAATGCCTGCCTGCCCTTGCCCGGATGCATTTGTGAGGGCGCATTCGGCAACACCGCGAGCGTGGCACATTGGGCCCAACCAAGGTCCTGTGGTCGCATCCCGAACCAGCGCCATGATGCTGCTTCGAGACCAACCACGTTCCCGCCGAACGGCGCGTGGGCCAGATACTCCGAGAGGATCTCTTGCTTGGTCAACCGCAATTCCAACCGAAGCGCCAGAAGCATTTCCTTGACCTTGTTCCACACGGAACGCGACCGTTGCCCGCCTGACATGCGTGCCAATTGCATGCTGATCGTGCTGCCACCACTTACGACACGGCCTGCTTCACGGTTCTGGTTGAAGGCACGGATCAATGAGGGAATATGGATGCCCCAATGGGAATTGAAATGCCGGTCCTCGAATTCCAGTAAGCACGTTACGAAGCGCTGAGGAACGGTATCGCCAGGCGGCATACGCCATTGTCCATCCGGTGCAACATTGGCTGCAAGCAGATCTCCGTTCCGATCCAACAGAACAGTGCTGAACGGGTCATGGAAAAGCGGATCCATGGGTGCCCATTTGGCCCACGCGAACAGGATCAACAAAAAGAACAGTATCCAGCGGAGGCGTTTCAAACGGGCGTGGATCTTGGCTTAGATCATTACTTCACCACAGAAACGTCCCCTTCACCCTTCACCACTTCCACCCAGCGCCCAACTGATCGTGCATTGATCGTGTTGTCGTACATGGCTTCGCAATTCGTACCGGGCATGTAGTAGCGACCGGTGTAACTGGCGTTGAGCATGATGCGGTACGTAACGGAGTTCCCTTGCCACAGATCGAAATACGTGAGTACGCGATCGTCGCGGATGTCGCGGTAGGTGTAGTACGAGTTGTTCTCTACCTCTTCGTTCCCTTCCATGCGCGCGTTGCGGATCTCCCATCCGCTAGGGAAGATCTGGGTAAGCGCAAGATTCTGGTAGTACCGCGAAATACCCGGATGGTTGATGGTGACCACGGCCATGAAATCAGTGCCTTGCGTAAGTCGCGTTGGATCCACTGGAGTTCCATCCGTGAGCTTGTAGCTGATGTTCATGCGCATGCCGTTCTCAGCTGCTTTCTCTTGACCTGCGAGCGGTGTTCCGGTGCGGACAAGTCGCACATACAGCAGGTTCTTTCCCGTATTGTTCACGGCCACATTTACCTTTCCGTCCGGCGCTGGCAGATCAGTTCGTGCGATCGCTTTTTCGCTGAAACGGTCCTGTGTTTTTCCGTTCGCAGTGAGGGTATAGCTCATTCCCTTTCCGAGGGGGTTCTTCTCCGCAAGGCGGGCCACGGCCATCAATCCGAATGCGGTGCTTTGTGTGCTGTACCAATCGTCGGCGCTCAAGTGTTTCGCAATTTGTTGCACCACGAGCGCGGCTTTTGTGGTGTTGCCCATGTTGAGTAGGGCATCGGCGATCAGGGCTTCATCGCGCAGGTCACTTCCATAGGTGAAGCCCAATTCGGTGTATGCCGCAACGGAGGTGGAGTATCCCTTCACCAGTTCCTCCGCCACATCCTTCCGCCCGATGTAGGCGTAGGCCGATGCGAGGGACCAGCGACTACTTGCGTCCAGATCCTTCTCTTCGCGCAAGCGGTTCATGGAGGCCATGTCCTGTGCACCGGCAATGGCCAAGACGTACAGGCGGTAGGCTTGGGTCAACGTATGGGCGGCACGCGTCCATTTGTCGTCACGTTCTTGGTTCCATTGTTTGGCCGCACGTTTTTGAAAGACGATCCAACTGTTGCGCATGCCGGGTGGGGCATGGAAACCTTGTCGTTCGGCTTCGACCATGAAGTGTCCCGCATAGATCGAGGTCCATTGGTCGTAGTAGTCTCCGCCGGGCCAATAGTTGAAGCTGCCATCACTTCGTTGGAATTGCGATAGGCGACCCAAAGCGACTTCCACGTTGCCACGCATTTCATGGACGGCGCGATCGGGCAATTCCATAACGTTGGCCAAGTACAATTGAGGGAAGGCTTTTGATGTGGTCTGTTCCAAACAGCCGTGTGGATAATCGATCAGGTATTTCAACCGTCTTCCCATGTCAACCGGAGGGATCGAACTGATCTCCAAGTAGGCGCTGTTCGTACCAGCAACACCCAAAGCTTCCGGTGTGCCGCTCCATTTCTTTCCAGGCTCCAATGCGATCTCCGTGGCATCAGTGGCGGGCAAGTTCGGTTGGCGCACCTGCAGCTCGATCTCTTCACTTGCGGACTCACCGGCTCCAGAAACGCTCACCTTCACTTTGGCCACACCAATGGCTTCCTTAACGCGCACTTTGAAGTACACTACTTGATCACCGATCTTGTTGAATTTGATGGTGCGTTGAGCAGGACCTTCGGGGATCAACAGCGCGTTGGGTTCCAGCTTCACAACCACGTCCTTCACCTTGGCATCCATGGCGAAAACGGTAACTGGTAGATCAACAAGTTCACCGGGTGCAAGCACACGCGGCATGGTCGCAAGTACCATCAGTGGTTTGCGAACAGGTACTGTTTTCTCCGCATTGCCGTAGGCTTTTCCGCCATCTGCGGCCACCACCATGACGCGCACACTACCTACGTAATTGGCGATCGTGAAACTGTGTTTCGCCTTTTTCCCTTTGGCTATGGTGAAGGGTCCTACGAAGCGAACTACGGGTTTGAAGCGGTTGGCCTTGGTTCCTTTTGCGGGGCCACCATCATCACTTCCGCCCAAGGCGAGCAGGCGTGTCAGTTGTTTTCCGAACGCACCGATCACATCATCATACAGATCCCATGTTCGCACACCCAAGGCTTCCCGCGCATAGAAATGGTTCCATGGATCCGGGGTCTTGAAGCGTGTTAGGTCCAATAATCCCTCATCCACGATCGCGAGGGTGTACGTCATCGCTTTTCCGGTGGCTTCGCTCACTTCCACATCGAAGGGCACATCGGTCTTCACCTCGCTGGCCATGGAGATCTGCGGCGCGATATGCGTTGAGGGGTCCTCCACCATGATCGGTATGACGCCATAGAGCCGGATGGGCAAGTCGTTCGCCAACGTGGCATGTGGTTGGATCACGCTCACCTGCGCATACACGTTCGGTGCCATTTCCGCAGTGATGGGGAAGGAGTAACGTGTTTCGCTGTCCTCCAATTCCACCCACTCGGTCTTCAGCACGCGGCTGCCGGTCTCCAAGCTGATCAATGCACGGCCGGTTCCGGAGGAAGGAATGGTGAGTGTTGCTTCATCGCCAACATCGTATTTCTCCTTGTCAGCGTTGAAGCTCAACATCGCAGCTTGTTCCGGATCTCCGCGGCGGGAGCGTCCTTCGTACCCGGGCCAATCAACGTATGCTTGGACAGCTGTAGAATGGCCACTGCTGGGATCGGTGATGCGTACGACGAATTGTCCCCATTCTGGTCTATCCACCCGGAAGTCGAGTTTCGCCCGACCTTTTGCATCCGTGACCAGGTCCACTTCCGTGCGCAATTCCACGCTGGGCGAAGAGATGTAGTTCGCGTCGCCGCTCAGGTCACCATCCCACCACCAGTTGCTCCGCATCTTGTAGATCTGCGCCTTGAGCGAATGGCTTGCGATCGCCTTACCGTTGGCATCCACGGCCACAACCGCGTATTTGTAGGTGGTGTCGGTTACCAAGTTTCCCCAAGCGGATCGTGCCTCGGGTGCAAGTACTCCGGCATACGAAGCGTATGGGTAAAGTGCAGTTGTGGTCTGGTCCATGCTGGCATCGCCGCCGGCTTCGAACACGCGCGTAACCACGTTCAAGTTCACCACTGGAGGTGCATTAGGGCCGGGTTCCACGTTCATGTTGAAGCTTGCTTCCCCGGCTTCGTTCAATTGTCCATCGAAAGCAACTTGTTCCTCCTCCGGCAGTCTGGTGCGCAGGTCGTTGAAGGTGTATTTCGCAAAGTCCTTGAAGTCCGGAGATCCGGTGGACATGGCCACGGTAACGCGTGCATTCAGCGAACGCGCAGGTGCACCATGCAGCCAATGCGAACGCAGTGTCACTTTTTCAAGGTCCGCTCTACTCAGTCGTTGCGGAAGGTCCAACTCGATCTTCAGCCTATTTGGTTTCACCGTTTCAATGCGGATGCTCTTGTGGAAGGAAGTGCCGCCTACGGAAACCTGCGCGCTCCAATAACCGGTCGGAGCATCGAGGTCAGTGGCACAACGGAATGCATAAACGCCATTGACGGCGCTGTTGCGCATGGTCTTTGTCATTAACCGGCCACGCGGGTCGGTGAGTTCCAGCACCACCGGATGGTTGGCGGGTAATTTCTTCTGCAGGTCTTGTAGAATGAACGTGAGGTAGAGTGAATCACCGGGCCGCCACACGCCGCGTTCACCATAGATCATGCCCTTCAAGCCTTTGTCAATGGCTTCACCTTGAACATCGAATTCACTTACGGAAAGGGAGGATCCATCATCCAATTTCAGGTATCCACGCTGTTTGCCTTTGCTGGCGAGCAGGAGGAATGGCTTGTGTTCCGTCGCCTTCAATTTGGCCAGGCCGTTCCTATCAGTGTTCAGTTCCGCCATGGGCTTATGCTGCAGATCGAGCACTTGCAGTGTCACACCGCTCATGGGTTCCGCAGTGCGCAGGTCGCTCACGGCAAGGACCATGGAACCATCGTTTCCCACTTTCGCCACCAAGCCCAGATCGGAGGCCAGTATGTTGCGCGATACTGAACCACGACGAGCGAAATAGGAGGGGGAACAAGGATCCTCGCGCTCTTGGTAGTCGTAGTCCTCGTAGTATTCGTGATCGTCGTAGTACCAATAGTCCTGGATCCTGTCGTACGCAGCTTGTTCTTCCGCAAGGGAGCGTTCATGTTCCAAGTCCTCGGTTCCGTCTTGAGTTGTTCCACAAGGGTAAACGGAGTGCTTCTTGCTGAAGGATAGATCGACCCGGTAGATGGCTCCTGGTTCCGCCTTGAATTGCTCAGCGAGGTCCAAGTAGTACCTGTTCCAACGGCCTAGATCGGGACCGTCGGCAGTCTTCAGTGAGATGGTCTTTCGTGTAACCAATCGCCCCACCCGTGCCAGTTCGCGATCACCATCCAGGTCGTTCACTTGCAGGAATTGGGCAACATTGGGCTCGCTGATCCGCACGATGCGTACTTCCACCGCGCTCAGGTTCACTGCTTCGAAAGGCATAACGAGCCCATCCGAATTGGGCAGGATCACCCCTTTGCCCACCATGCGTACCGCAGGTTTCAGTTCTTCGAAATCCAGATCCACGGCAATGTCCTTGCCCAAGGTCTTGCCATTCACGTTGCGAACGCCTGCGGAAACAAAGCCTTGCACGTTGCCGCTCAATCGTTCGGTGGGGTAGAGCAAGAGCTTGTTGCCTTCCACGGAAATACGGAGGTCTTCGGAACCCGTGATCCCCACCAACCCGCTCATATCCTGACCTGCATCAAGCGGGTCGGAGAACAGCAAGGTGGCGAACTGTTCGCCTTCGCTGTTGGTGGTAGCGCTTATCAGAGTGAGATCACCGATCGCTGGTACTTCAAAGGCGAGCGTTCCTTTATCCTCGGAATTGATCTTTTCTCCGTTCCAACTGAGTTCCAGCACTCCTTTATGTTCGGTGCGTAACACGCTGTCCACGGTAAAAAGGTGGTACTTGCCGTTGGGTTCATGTTCCCAGATCAACTTTCTGTTCTGGTCGCCTTGTGTTGCTGTGAAGCATGCCTCCAGATCTTGTCCTGTCGCATCATCCGCGGTGGATACGCCTACAACCACGCGTTGCCATGTCATGTCGCTTGGCGAAAGGGATCGCATATCCGTAACTCGTACATCGACCCCTTGTCTGATCGTATGAACTTGGAAGGTGAATTCATTCAACCCCGTCGGCAGTTCGATCAGGTCTCCCAGGTCCAATGTCACCGTGTATGTGGTCTCTTGTTCAAGACGCTCGTCGGGATCGAACACCAAGGTCCGGTCGTCGTTTAGCGACACCGTGCCTTTCACAGAGGGGTCAATGTGGAAAAGACCTTGCAGTGCAGTTGCGGAGGAATCGCGCCACCGTTGGTCCGGGGCTATGCGCACGTAGATCGAAGCCCGTGCGCTGATATGTCCAGCAGTGAATGCGGGCACATACGGCGTGAAAGCTTCATCGGGTGCGATCCGGTCCGGTCTTGTACGACAAGAAGAAAAGACGATCGTGAGCAGGAGAGCGATGCCCAACGGGAGGATGTGGCGTGGCAGCTTGGACATGGGTGGGAAAATGGAATGGAAAGGTATCGGCTTGGATCGGAACGTGCTTGTACAGGACCGTATTGTTGGTTTTAGCACAAGTTGGGAGCAACGCTTACAACCTCGGATCGGAGCCCAGAGGAAAAGGGGAGAAGTACCGTTCGGGGGATCACTACTTCATCAACTCCTCAGCTTCTTCAGCCGGGATGATGAATCCATTGACCTCGCCGACCACGAAAGCATCACCGAAGCCTTGTTTCGCGATCACCAGCTTTGCTTCCTCAGCGCTCTTGCGATCCTTGAACTGGCCGTAGAAATAGCGAGTGGCGTCAGCGGAAACGATCGGTTTGATATCACCCATCTCGATCATCTTGTCCATATCCTCCATTGGTACATTCCCAACAAAGGTCCCGACTTGTACTCGGAAACGGATCAAGCTACGGTCGATGGTCCCGGAAGCCTTATCGTTCATGTTCTCAGGACCGGTGAGTTTGGCTCCTGCTTCCTTCATGCCAATGCGCTTACCATCGCGGAAAGCAACCAGGAACGCACCGTTGAATCCTTTCAGTAGCATTTGCACCTTATGGGCCGCTGCAGGATTTACATCCTTGAACGACCCGGTGTAATAGCGCGTTAGTCCGTCATCGCCTTTGATGATCACAAGATCTTTGATCTCCGAGAAGATGTCCCGTGATAACGGGTAGCGGAATGCGCCCAATTGGACCCGAACGATGGCTTCGGTGCTTGTTTCGGGTGCTGACGTAGGCGGTATGAGCTTCTTCCGGGCTTCATCGGCTTCCGCCGTTACGTCCACCAACTTGCCGTTCTCTTCGGCCATGACCACCGGTTGTAAACCAACGCCGCGAAGCTCAAGTTCTCTGCGCAAAGCTTCGGGGATCGCGTCATAGCTGCCTACCACGTAATAAGTGGAATCACCTTGTTCCACGGTCCGTACATCGGGTAAGCTCAGGATCTTTTGGATCAGGTCTTCGGTAATACCTTCAACTTGGGAACCAACCTTCACCACGTATACGCGTTTGGTCTTCACGACCGGTTTCATTGGGCCGAAGGACTCCACGCGTGAACTCACCGTGTTCACGTTACCAGAATCACGATAGGCGAGATAGGATCTCAGAAGTGTCTCGTCGGAAATGGTCACACCCTGCGCATCCACAGGAGCACCCATTGCCGTATTGGGTTCGTCGTCCTCATGGTCGGGTACACCGTCCTGATCGCCATCCAAAGGGCAACCGTATCCATCCACCTTCACGCCAACGGGTGTATGCGGACATTTGTCGTGGATGTCCTGAACGCCATCACTATCCTCATCACCCAGCCAAGCCAATTGGTCCAATTCTTCTTTGGAGAGCGGAGTTTTCTTGGTCTTTTGTGCCTTACGCGCCATGGGGATGGTATACCCAATGGAGAACGAAGAATAGAGGAATCGGTCGTTCCCGGCGGTTCCCTTTCGGTTCTCTATGCTATTGTCACTCACACCATCAACAAGGTCAGTGAGGGTGAAGTGCATGGTGGCACCCACCCGGAAATCCAGATTATTACCAAGGTCCATGCGAGCACCTACCCCAACTGGGATGGCCCATGTCCTTTCCAAATACTTTCCAAATCCATCTAAATTGCTTTCCCGCACATCACTTTCGTAGGAGTAGTCCCTTTCCACCAAGACCGCATCCGTGGCATTCGGCGCGGTTTCAGCGATGTCACGGATCGTTCCGTCGCTCCAGTAGTTGTAGGACCTGCCTTGTTTATCGAACAGGTCGGTCTTCGTCAGAAATTCCACTGATTCGAATCCGACATTGATGAACGGCTCCACAACGTGGTCCTTGCGGAGCAGTTGCAGGAAATTGTACTGGAAACGGACACCACCTGTCGTGATCCTGGATTCGAAATTGAGGTTTCTTTCCAGGCCACGCTCATTCACCCCCAACCTACCATGAAGTGCATAGATCCCGGCCTCAAGCCAAGGTGTAATGGGAGTGGTGGCACGGATCTCAAAGCCGACCCGCGTCACCAACGGACTGTACTTGGCATGGTCATGTCCCACATCACCATAAAAGGCGAACATGCCCGGGCCTATCCCCAAAGAAGGTCTTAGCCGGAACGCATTTTCAACCGGCGCAGCTTCACCGGTGCTGATCGGTACTGCCGAGGAATCGGACTGCGAAAAGGCGGATGAAGTGAACAATACGGAAGCCAGCAAAGCCACGCGGGCGTACCAACGGAACGGAACATGATCCAGGACGGTGCGCTGTGGCATTCGATCCATTCCGGGTTAAAATGCTGTTACTGAATCCACTTTTGATTGCTCAACATCAACGCCTCCTGTACGGTGATGCGATCGCCATTGTTATACGCGGTAACGAATGGGCCTGGGAAATTGTGACCGGCTGTCACGAACGCCACGCGTTGATCACGTGCTTCGTTGTAGGATCCGAATTTGCCACTCACGTATTTCACCCAGCCTTGGTGCCTTTCCAAGCTGAACTCACCATTGAAATGATGGCGTGTGCTGAAGTAGCTCTTGCCCACTTCACGGTGACCTGCGGTGATCTGCACTTTGTAGAGCACGCCGTTCTCAGGTGCAGGAATACGGCTCGAAGCGGTCTTGGCTGGAGGTGTGGGTTTGCTCGCGGCCACGGGTTCCTGCTTTGAGGGTGGCGTGGTGGGCTTGGGTGTTTCCTTCACCGGAGGAGGAGTGGGCTTGGGTACCTCTTGGGCCACGTGCTCTTGGACCGGCGGAGTTGGCACCACTGCAGGGACAACCGATCTTACCGGTTCTTGTGCCGTCTCTGTGCGCAAGCTTTCCATGGCTTTTGGTCCAATGAAGAACTTGGAAGTGCCGATCACCGACTTCTGGGTCTCATCATTAAGAAGGTAGCCGAATTCTCCATCGATGCTGTACTCGCCTTCTGGCTTTTCATTCGCACGTAGCTTGTATACGATCTTCACCTCATCTCCAGCGGGAAGGTTCAGCCAAACAAATTTCGCGATGCGGTCCTGCGTGGTGAAGATCGCGTCGCTGCTGTTCTTTTCCATGGCCGTGAAACCTTGGGGAATGGTCTCTTGCAACTTCCCGAAGCCTCTGATGGTTCCTTTCTTCACGATGACCTCAACGAGCATTTCATTTTCAGTGACCGGAGTGATCGTACGTGAAGCGGTAATTCCGCCAGGTCCTTGGGAGGAAGCAGTGCCGCTGGCTTGGTCGATCACCGCTACTGCGGTCTTTCCTGCTGGGGCTGATAGGACAGCCGCTTCCATATCAGCGGAACTGGGTTCCTTGGGTGTGGTCACTGTTGCCACAGGCGCAGCAATTACTGGGTCAGGAGCGCTGGTAGGAGGTGGGGTTACCACAGGTTCGCTGTTGGCCATGGAATTCGTCATGCCCGAACCGAAGTCAATGGTCGAGGTGGGCAGATCAAAGGTCTTGCGCTCGTTGTCCTCGATGTAGGACAAGCGACCCACAATGGCTTGGTTCCCGCTCACGGTTGCATCGGCGGTCAATGTATAGGTAACCTTGAATGTCGGCGTACTTGGCAGGGCCATCCAAATGAACTTGGCCTTTTGGTCCGCGAAGGTGAAAGAAGCACCCTTCGTCTCAATGGCCGTTGCCGTAAGTCCCTGAGGCAGGTCGAGTTGCAGCTTCGCAAATCCGGTCAGTTCTGCTTTGGTCACCGTAACGGTAACACGGAATTCGCTTCCCGCCTGCATGGTGGTGGGCAAGTTCTGGGTTATGCTGATATCCGTGAGAAAGAACGGGTCTATGAGCAAAAGCCCTATCAGGTTGATCAAGAGTACCAGTTGATTCATTGCAAGGATTCCAAGGTTGAAAGATCACATCGTGTGCCTCCAAATGTATCAGGCAGTGGAGGGTCGGATAACGGGCACGAACTTAGCAATACAAACAGCATATTGTTCAAGGTCGATGCCGGATCCACTCATCGAAAGTAGGGAAACGCTGCGGAACATCCCCCAAGTTGGCCGGTTGGCTCACATTGGTGGGCTGTACAGAGCTATTCGGAACGGGTTGTTCTGACGGATGATGCCGATCTCAGGACCCACCGAGCAGCATCAGTGAATGGTCCATCAATTGGAAGTGGTCATAGATCAGGGCCGTTCCAAATCCGCCGGATCCCCTTCCACTCAGTACCATTTCCTTGGGCAGAGAGCCGGATACGATGGCGGACCAAGCAAACCAAAGACCCAGTGCATTCGCGGTATAGAATTCGCCACAGAGCGGTTTATAGCAGGCTATTGTTGCATTGGGGAAGCGTTTCCGGATCGGGTCGTATGCGCGATCTTCGACAGGGTCCCCGTTAAGGCCCACCATCAAGAGGTCTACTTCTTCGGGTCGTTTTCCTGCTTCAGCCAACAGCCCTTCCGCACGCCCGACCATGTCTTCGGCCTTTGCGCAAAAGAAGGAGTCCACGCCCATGAGTTCGATGGCTTTCGTTGAAGGAATGCTGTCCAACACGAAGAATGCGGATCCTTCGCCTGCTAATGCTCCACGATCGGTACTCTGGAGTACTTCCAAATTGGCTACTTGGTCTCGCCTCTTCCAAAGCCACGACCTTCTGTGGGTTCGGAAGAAATCCGGGGTGACGACATCCGCTGCACCGATAAGGATATTCCGTTCACCTTCTTCCTTAACCTTTAACAGCCCGTCCAGCAAGGCGGTTGGGAACGATGCGCCGCGCTGGAGATAGGTATAGTTGTACGCATTGCTATTAAGGGCCATGGCGATCTGGCCCGCCAAACTATTATGTGTAGAACCGATGAAAGCGGTGGGGTTGGCCAATGCTTCATCATGATCGATCATATTGTCCAGGAATCGCGCAACGCTATCCTTGCACCCATCCCCAGTGGCTACGATGATCGCGCCGGGTTGCTCCACTTTTGCACGTTGGAGTGCGTTTATCGCGGCCATCAGACCCATGCGGGTATGCCGGGTCATACGGCGTGCACGGACGGGATCCATGAAATTTGCGATATCCGGGAGGATCACATTCAACGGGTGTGAAGTGTACGCCACGACGTGTTCCACATCGTCCCGGTCGAACGTGGGTTGTGGGCTAATTGCCGAGGCTCCGGTTATATAGGCGTGTGCTTTCACGATGCGGAGAAAACGAGGGATGAATTGTTGCCTCCGAAGCCAAAGGAGTTGCTCAGGATATGGTCGATCCGTTGGTTGTGCAGCATATGAATGACCGGTACGAGAGGAGCTTCGATCATCGGTTCTTGGAAGCGCAAGTTCGCAAAGCACACGTTGTGTCGGATCGCGAGAACTGCGAACACGGCCTCAACTGCGCCGGCTGCCCCAAGTGTATGTCCTGTGAAGGTTTTGGTGCTGGAGAACGGTGGCGGAGCAGGCCCGAACAAGCGTTGCAGAGCGCGGCCTTCGGAAAGGTCGTTGTTATGCGTTCCGGTCCCGTGCACGTTGATGTAGCTAATGTCACTGGGAATAAGTCCAGCGCTTTCCAATGCTTGTTGCATGGCCAAATAGGCACCGTCACCGTTAGGGGAGGACGCGGTGATGTGGAACGCATCATTGGTATTGGCATAGCCGGAGACACATGCCAAGCTCTTTCCTTTTCTAGCCTCCAAATGTGCTTCACTTTCAAGGACCAGGTAGGCTGCTGCTTCACCCAGGTTCAGACCTTGACGATGTTGATCAAAAGGTCTGCATGGCTCGCGGTCCAAGATCATCAAGCTATGGAAGCCGTTCACTGTAAAACGAGAGAGGGCATCGGAACCTCCTACGATGGCCACATCGAGCTTGCCGCTTCGGATCATTCTGCTCCCCAGCATGATCGCATTTGCCGAGGAAGAGCACGCGGTACTGATCGTAGTGATGAACCCGCTGATGCCGAGTTCCGCAGCGATGCGTTCGGTGTGTTCGCCGGGGTCATGCGCGCCTACGTACTGCTCGTGTTCCGCATTCAACTCATCACTAAGCAGTTGTTTGTAGATCGATTCGGACCGGTCCATACCGCCGGAAGTGGAGGCGGAGATCAAGCCTGTTCGCGGGTGTGTGGGATCGATCCCGGCTTGGGCCAGAGCCTCGTGTACCGCTTGCAACCCGAGCAATGCCGTCCGTGACCAGCCGCGAATTGACCTTGGTGCTACCAACGTGGCCAAGTCCTCATGGGCCAACTTCACCTCCGCTGCCGGGTAAAGCTCGCTGTGGCGTGTTTGCAGCCGAGTGATGGGTCCGATGCCCGTGCGTTCGTTCAGGAGCGCGTCCAAATTGGCCTCAACACTGTTGCCTAGGGCGGAAATGATCCCGATCCCGGAAATGTGAACACGTTCGGTCATCGACGGCTGGTCATGCGCTCTGCGAAGATGGCGACACCGATACAAATGGCGGTGAATACCAAAAGTGGCACCAAGAAAGGCCAGAGATCAGCGATGCTGCCGTCGCGCAGTAATACCACGTTGTACGCCTCCATGGACCAGTTGAGCGGGGAGAGCTTGCCGAAGGTGCGCATGGCATCGGGCATGAGGTAGAGCGGTACCCAAATGCCACCGAGCGCAGCTAGGATAACGACGGATATGGAACCGAAAACAGCAGATCGTTGCTGGGTCATCGAGAAGGAACCGACCAATACGCCGAATGCAGTCCCTGCTCCGCCAACAGCCAATGTTACGAGCAACAACATGGCCCAATTGATCCCTTTCAGGTCCAAGGCGGCCAGGCCCAAGAACGGCATCAGGAAAACGCCGATCGTGAAGAGCAGGGCGGCTTGTGAAACGCACACCATGAGGAATGCGATCATGCGACCGGCGATGCGTTCCGCTGCTCCACCGGGCATGGTCAGCAGCCGCACCATGCAACCAGAATCGCGTTCCTTCACCATGTTCCCGGCCAAGAGCACCACACTGAAGAACATGGCGAAAATAGTCCAAGCCGGTACGTTGTGTTGTGTACTATCGGCTGCAACGCGCGTACCACTGAGCTCAGCCCCTGCCATTTCCTGACGCACACCGATGAAGGGTTCCTGCACCTTGAACGGTTCTAGTTCCTTGCTGGTTAGCACTTCCAGCTGGGTTGTCATATCGGCCAGAAGCCGATCGGCACTAAGGCTTGCGAGAATGCGCCCCAGCTGGCTCGTGACCAGTTCACGAAAGGCCTTTTTCACTACCGGGTCCACCAACACCTTTACGAATGCGCTGTCTTGGTTGGGAGCAGCGTGAGAATCGTCTTCGTTGGCTGGATCGAAGAACTTGGTAACAACGCTTTGCGAACCAACCCGCATGACCTCGCTTGCTCCCATGGGCACCACGATCCCTACTTGGTAATCACCGCTGCGCACAAGGTCGTGGAAAACACTATCGTTCACGGTCCCATCGGCAGTGACATCAGTTAGCACGAACGGTCCGGCCTTTTCCAATCCGACCTTTATACCGCTACCAACGGAGCCACCGTCCAGATCACGGAAGAGCACATGCACTTGTTGTTCGGAGAAATCGCGGAACGGAGCATCTTGGACCAATGCCATGATGCACACGAGACAAACCGGCATCAAGAACAGCAACGCCAGACCTCCTCGATCCCGCACGAGCATCAGCAGTTCCTTGTGGATATGGGCCAGAATGCGGGTCAACATATGTCTGGTCGATCCTTTGTGTTGGAAATTGGAATTTGGGTCATTCTCCTTTTCTTATCGGGTATCACTTTCGGGCGGAAGATCTTCCGCCCCTACGGTCTACCCAATACGTTCTTTCTTCTGGGTTCACCTTCGGCGGAAGATCTTCCGCCCCTACGGTCTACCCGATACATTCTTTCTCACTTTCCAATTTTCCAACTTTTTCACTTCTTCAAATTAACGATCCCTGAATTCCTTCCCCGTAAGCCCAAGGAAATAGGCCTCCAATCGATCTGCTCCACCTTTTGCTCCGGGATCTTCCACTTCTCCGATCACCTTTCCGTGGTCGACGATCACAACGCGTGAGCACAGCCGTTCGGCCTCTTCCAAGTGGTGCGAAGTGTAGACAATGGTAGTGCCTGCTTGATTGATGCTCTCCAACAAGGTCCATATCGCAGTGCGTGATTGAACATCAATGCCCACGGTGGGTTCGTCCAGGAAAAGGATAGCGGGTTCGTGCAAAAGTGCGGTCACCAAATTCAAGCGGCGTTGCATGCCACCGGACCAAGTCCCAACCAACTCGTTAGCGCGCTCGTTCAAACCAACACCCTCCAGCAATTGTTCGCCGCGGTCGCGTATCTCGGATGCCTTCAGCCCATGTAATTTGCCGAAGAAGGCGAGGTTCTCGCGTGCGGTGAGCATTTCGTAAAGCGCAATGTTCTGCGGCACCAGTCCTATGCAGGCATGGACCTGATCGGGCTTTTCAGCAACATCAAGCCCTTGCACATGCACCGTTCCGGCATCGGCCTTTCGCACTCCGGTAATGATGGAGATCAACGAGGTCTTTCCCGCGCCATTGGGTCCCAGCAAACCAAGGAACTCACCGGGGTGGACATCCAGATCGATCCCATCCAGAGCTTTGCCGGCGCCCCGTTTGTACTCCTTTACCAATCCACGCACACGGATGTCCATGTTGCCTTCCATGGTTCAACTCGTACGCGCCAGATCCTTGAAGAAACGTTGTTCCATGACCCCAATGGCATCCAGTCGATCGGCGAGCGTCGCGAACGAACTGCCTGCTTCGGACCGGCCCTTCACCATGCGGCCAGCTTCAAAGGCGAACTCACGCCATTGATCACCGATGGCCGTCATCTCCTTGGCCTTTTCACGCAGATCCGGGCGCTCCAACAGGGTTGCGGCCTCTTGCAGAAAAGCAGCGAACATGAAGCGGAACCCGGCACCTCCGGTACCGATCTCTTCCTGCATGCGGATCAAATTGCCCAAGTACAGCAACGCACGGCGCTCGCCCAGTTTCTCTTGGTACTTCCGCAGTTTACCGGCCAAATAGGGGATGCCCTTGGAGCCGAACATCGGCAGTGGTGTATTGGCCATATCGCGGGCCACGCGGCGTAGGCCCTTGGCAGCGGCTTTCTTCAGGTCGGCATCGGTGGGTACTTTCACGGGGTAGTACATGCGGCCGTTGGTGTTCGGTGTGCCCTTGGCGAAGCGTGCGCGGATCAATGCGGTGCGGTGGATCGTGGTGGTACCGTCCATGACGGGATCGCTCACTAGGTATTCATCGCCCTTGCGCCCGAAGACGACGATGTTGTGCGCATTGAAGTGGAAGCGGTAAGCTTTGGGCAGGTAGGGCAGGTAGAACACACTTGTGAGCATGCCCACAGGAAGTCCTTGGTCCAGCACCTTGTCCAGTTCGCGCATGGCTTCATCCTGGTCGCGGAAGGACATCCGTTTCATTTCCACCCCAATGTTGCGGCTGAAGCGCTTGAAGATGTGGCCGGGAAGAATGCGGTAGGATGTGACCGGAATGCCGTTCAGTTTCAAAAAAGGCATGTGGCTGTAGAACAGACCGGACCCGATCCCGAAGGCCATGGGCTCGCTCACGCGCAAGCCATGGAAGCGCATGAGGTTGCTGATCACGCCGGTCTCGCAGTGCGCGGATTGTTGGTGATCGAAAGGCACCACGATCTCTTTCTCGCTCATTCGGGCAACTTCTTCAACTCCTCGATGGTGATCATCAAGGCCTCTGCGTAGCGTTGTAGAAGGGCATTGTCCAAGGCCACGAATTCGCTGGGCTGTAGGTGCTTCTTCACTGTGCGTGCAGGAAGGTTCATATGCTGGGCCAACAGGGCGGGGTCCATCATGTTCACCTCCATGTGGTAGGCCAAGGTGCTGCTTTCACCGGCAAGTACTTTCTTCTTGGCATCGGCCACGTTCTCGTGTACAACATCCCACGCCTGCTCCAATGCCA
>Ga0154020_10003029_pt1 | contig 20402 bp, 10 predicted proteins | sample Klosneuvirus_201_FD_109709 | JGI IMG/M metagenome (GOLD analysis project Ga0154020, IMG submission 109709) | Active sludge microbial communities from wastewater, Klosterneuburg, Austria - Klosneuvirus_20160825_MG | ecosystem: Engineered > WWTP > Aerobic digester > Activated sludge | place... | reverse complement strand
GGGTAAGGAATTTTGAATGAAAAGGTGGTGCCTTTTCCAACCTGGCTCTGGACATAAATGCTTCCTTGTTGAAGTTCGACGAGCTGTTTGGAAATGGTCAGCCCTAATCCGGTACCTCCAAATTTTCTGGTTGTATCACTGCTTGCCTGACTGAAACTTTCGAAGATCTTATCCAGTTGTGATTGTGCGATTCCAATACCGGAGTCAGTGATTGAGAATTCCAAAATTGAAATATTGTCGCGTCGGCTTAATTCCTTGATATGAATCGTAACAGTTCCCTTCTCCGTAAATTTTATGGCGTTGCCAGAAAGGTTGATTAAAATCTGATTCAGTCGAACAGGGTCGCCGATTACTACTTCAGGAACTGCAGCGTCAATAATATGTTTAAGCTCCAGATTTTTTTCTTCTGATTTGAAAACCATCGTATGATAAACAGTATCCATACAATCATTCAGGGAGAATGGAATTTTCTCAAAATCCATTTTACCGGCTTCGATTTTAGAAAGATCTAATATATCATTGATGATGACGAGTAAGTTTTCAGAACTTTTCTTGATCACATTGAGGTATTTCTCCTGCTGTTGATCCATATTGGATTTCATAAGGAGATTGGTCAGACCAATTACTGAATTCATCGGAGTCCGAATTTCATGACTCATGTTTGCGAGAAATTGTTGTTTAAATTTTTCGCTCTGTTCAGCTTTTAATTTTTCGAGTTCAGCCAGATCTTTCTGACGGATGGTAATATCGAGTTGCTCTTTTGCAACTTGTCCCTGACGAATAATTTTATATTCGTCAATTGTTTTGTTTATTGTTGTCTCCAGATCTGCAAAATCGATTGGTTTGGTAACAAAATCAAAAGCTCCGCGATTCATTGCAGTCCGGATGTTTTCCAGGTCACCGTAAGCGCTCACAACAACTGCTTTGTAATGTTTAAATTGCTCTTTGATCCGAATCAATAGCGTGAGCCCATCCATCTCCGGCATATTGATATCGGTGAGTATCATGTCAAATTTGTCGGGGTCATCGGTTAACAATTTCATTGCTTCCACGCCATTGCCCGCGAATTCGAAGTAGAGTTCGTTATTCCGAATTCGATGACGGAATCGTTGCCGGATCAGTAACTCCAGATCCGGTTCGTCATCTACAACTAATATTTTTGCAACATTATCCATGTAAAAAGGAAATCATGGTTCTGATTCTGTAAAGTTATCAGAATTCCGGATTAATTGCCTTGTGCAAGCTTGAAAATTTTCTCTTTCAATAGTACAAAATCAACAGGTTTGGTAACAAAATCAGATGCTCCGTATGAAACGGCTGTGCGGTGATTGTTTTCATCACCATAAGCTGTAACCATCATAACTTTGAGCATTGGGAACTCGACGCGAATGGTTCGAAGTAATTCAAGGCCTGTCATACCCGGCATATTTATATCACTCAAAACCAGAATAAGGTCAAAGGGATCAAGGTTACGTAAATAGTGCAGGGCGTCCTTTCCGCTAAAAGCAAAATCAATTCGGACCTCAGCATCTCGAAGCTCTTTTCTGAATCTTTGTTTGAACAGGACTTCAACATCCTGCTCATCATCCACTACCAACATCTTTATCATATGCATTATTTATCAAGTTAAAATGGGTAGTAAAATTGTGAACTCGGTGAACTCTCCTGGTTTTGACTGTACTTTCAAATCTCCTCCATGACCCTTGACAATGATGTCATAACTGATGGATAGACCTAATCCGGTTCCCATGCCTGTAGGTTTTGTAGTGAAAAAGGGATTGAAAATTTTATCGCGAATATCTTCTGGAATTCCCTTGCCATTATCTCGCACGGTAATCATTACCTGGCTATTCAATTTCTTTGTAGTAATCGAAACAACGGGCTGGTAATTGCCATCAGCACTTACTTTCTTTTTTTCATCGACTGCGTAGAATGAATTATTGAAAATGTTTAGTATAACCCTGCTAATATCCTGAGGGATTATTTTGATTGGTGGCACATCGGGGGCTAAGTCTTTCTGCATTGTACAGTTAAAGGCCGGATCCTTCGCGCGCATACCATGATAAGCCAGATTAAAAAATTCTTCAACAAGTTTGTTTATGTCGGTGATTTGTTTTTCTGCAGTCGAAGCGCGACTATGTTGTAGCATTCCTTTTACGATGCTGTCTGCACGCTTCCCGTGAAAAACTATTTTACCCAGGTTCTGCTTGAGGTCTCCAACAATTTCTTTCTGCTCTTCCTCGGGCGCCGAACCCAATTCGTCTAACAATTCAACAGACAATTCAGAAAAATTATTTACAAAATTCAATGGATTTTGAATTTCGTGTGCTATGCCTGCAGTTAGTTGACCAAGAGAAGCCATTTTTTCTGACTGTATCAATTGATTTTGTGTTGACTTCAAATTGTCCATGGTCATGGTGAGCTCAACGTTCTTTTCTTGAAGTTCATGTGTTCTGACATGCACTTTTTCTTCAAGCAAAACATTTTGCTTCACCAGTGTGTTGGTTCGGACACGGATATAGGTAAATATCAGAAGCGTTATCGCCAGTGCACTCAAGCCTGTGAACCACCAGGTTTTCCAAAATGGCGGGGTAATTGTAATGTCGATTGCTATTCCTTCCTCATTCCAGACTCCGTCATTATTACAGGCTTTAACCTTAAAGATATAATGATCAGGGTCCACATTTGTAAATGTTACATAGCGTCGGTTACCAAATTCAATCCATTCGTCATTCAGGCCTTCCATTTTGTAGGCGTAACGGTTTTTTTCAGGAAGTAAAAAGTTCAGGCCGGCAAATTCGAAGGTGAAAAAATTTTGTTTGTAATTGAGTTTGAGCGTTCGCTCATTGGTAATTAAGGTGTCCATCCGTGCAGGCTTTTCAAATAGGTAAAAGCGTGTAATCACAACAGGCGGGACAACCTTGTTATCAGTGATGCTGTCCGGATGAAAGGCATTCAAGCCCTGGTTTCCTCCAAAATACAGCCAGCCATTGGCACCGGCATAACAAGCATTCTCATTAAATTTATTTTGCAATCCATCTTCCTGATTATATATACGGGTGGAAGCGATAATTTTTGATTCAAGACTCCGCGGACTTAATTTGCATACTCCTGAATTCGTGCTTATCCATATACTGCCTTTTTGGTCCGGACAAAAGCCATTCACAATATTGTTAGGAAGGCCATCGTTTTCGGTATAGTGTAGAAAGCTATTGCTTCCTGGTTTTAAAATATTAACACCTCCACCATAGGTTCCAACCCACAGGAAGCCCTTTTCATCCTCATAAGCAGAGTGAATGAAATTGCTGTTGATGCTTCCGGGATCCTTGATGTCATTCTTATATGATGTGAACTTACCGGTTTTTTTATCCATTCGATTAAGACCACCGCCATAGGTTGCTATCCATAAGGTTCCTTGTCGATCCTCAAATACATTCATCACGACGTCATTACTAAGACTGGTCGGGTCAGATGCAATATGTCTGAAAGTTGAGAATTTTTCACTTTGCGGATTATAAATATTTAACCCGCCACCATGAGTTCCAATCCAGATCAAACCATCGCGGTCTATATAAATGCTGCGTGTATAATCATTGCTTAATGAAGATCGATTTGATGGATCATGTTTGAATTGCTTGACCGTTCCTTTGTTCTTATCATAAGAAAGCAAGCCTTCAGTGGTCCCAAGCCAGAGGATTCCATTCTTGTCTCCGCTTATTGTGAAAATATTATTGAAACGCAGTAGCGGATTTGAGAGGGAGGAAAATTTTTCATTCACAAATCTTTCTTCTTTTCTACTAAAAACATTCAATCCTCCGCCCAGAACTCCGGTCCAGACATTCCCTTCTTTGTCCTCGTATACAGAGAACACACTGTTATTGCCACCTGACACAGGATTTGGTTGATAAGTATTAAATTTAGCCAGAGTCCGATTGTAAAAACTTAAGCCCTCCGAAGTGGAGATCCAGATTGTTCCGGCATTATCTTCAAACAAATGCCAGATTTTATTATTTGAAAGGGATTCGGAATTTTGCGGATTGTTTACATAGATATACTTACGACCGGTGAATATGTCGATGCCATTAAGTCCACCACCCAAAGTACCAATCCAGGTATTCCCATTGTTGTCGAGTAGTATAGAGAATACACTATTACTGTTCAAGCCATTTTCCTGTGTGATATGATTTATTTTTCCGGTTTTTGGATTAATAATATTAATACCTCCGTTCACTGTTCCTGCCCAGATGCTACCGGATTTATCTTCCGTAAGACATGTGATTTCATTTTCACTGAGTGTATTTGGATTGTTTTGCGTATGAAAATAACGGGTTGACTTCTTAGTTGATACATCAAAAGCGTTTAATCCATCAGCAACTGTACCTACCCAAAGCGTTCCATTTTTATCCATAAGCAAGGACGAAATGGCAAGACTGCTAAGGCTTGATGGATCTGAGGCCTGACTTGAGAAAAGAGAGAATTTCTCCTTGGCAACATCAAATGAATTTAACCCTTTGCTGGTTCCTATCCAGATAATACCATTTTTATCTTCGCAAATGGAAGAAATGATATCATTGCTAATGGAGTTTTTATCATCCGGATGATTTTGATATCGTTTAAAAGAGCCGTTTGATCTTATGTATATATTAAGTCCGTTATCTGTTCCAATAAGCAGGTTATTCTTACTGTCCTCAAAAATGCATCTTATGATATTATTTGAGAGCGCTTTATCGTCGGTCGGATTGTATTTGTAGATCTCGAAATTGTACCCATCATACTTATTCAATCCGTCTTCAGTCCCAAACCACATAAATCCCTGACTGTCCTGATAGCTACAGTAAACTTTTGACTGCGAAAGTCCTTTGTCAACAGAAATTCTTCCAAAACGCAAATTAGAGTTCAAGCTTTGACTGAAGGCGCCCGACAATAACAGGAGTATGGACACAAGGAGTAGAAGTTGTTTTTTCATAGGAAATTCCGAAACTGGATTTTATACTAATCAACTTGCACCTGTCCTGTGCCATCACATCTTCCACATCCTACAAAACCTGCAGGCCTTACAATTTCATTTACAGAGTAGGTGACAAAATTCCTGGGACCCATTCCGTTCGATATATCTTTTGTAATCATTTTATTTTTTCGAACTTCTGACTGATAAACTTTCCCTTTCCCTTTGCAAACAGGGCAAATGCTACGTGCTTCGGCGATACTGGCAATTGGCTCTTCGGTTTTAACGGAAGTGCTGTTATGGCCAGAGGTCTGATTGACCGGAGGGGCAATATTTTCTGCAGGACTTGCAGGCTGTGGTTCTGAAAGTTCTTTTGGCTTGATGGAAGATTCAGTTTTTTTAGGAGAATTCTCTTTCAATGTCACATTTGAATAATGTGCCAGTTGTGCACCTTCCCCAACGATTTCTCCCTTGAGGTAATGATATCGGGTTGCTTCACCTTCAGCTTCAAAATAAGTTCCGGTGCCATGCGAAAGATTATTCTGATAGTCTCCTTCATAACGATCGCCATTTGCATAATAGTATGTGCCACATCCTTCATAACTGCCATTTTCAAAGGTGCCTGCATAGACATCTCCGCTGGCATAGTAGAAAATTCCGAAACCATTCAAATTGTCGGCCTTGAATTCACCTTCATAATAACTGCCATCTTTAAGGCTGAGCACCCCTTTCCCATGAAAATTTCCGCTGATGAAATTACCTTCGTATTTGTTACCGTCCAGGTAGTAGTACGCGCCCTTTCCATTTTGTTTGCCTTTGAGAAAATCACCAACGTAGCGATCTCCATTTGTATAGTACCATGTTCCATGGCCATCCATCTTATCATAAGCAAAAGAACCTTCATACCTGCTGCTATCATTGAACCAAAAGGTTCCGGCTCCCGATTTCATGTTATTCAGGAAAGTTCCGCTATACCGGTTTCCTGAGTTATATATCAATTCTCCTACACCCTGCATTTTCCCATAATCGAAACTGCCTTCATAAGTCTTTCCGTCGGAATACGTGTATTTTCCTTCACCATGCATTTTACCATTTTTAAATTCACCTTCGTAAATGTCCCCATCGCTGTAGGTCATTTTTCCTGCTCCCTGAAATTTACCTTGTTCAAAGTTGCCTTCATAAAGGCTGCCGGAGCTATTCCGAAACACACCGAGGCCATTCTGGCAATTACCACTCACACATCCAACCAGGTTTCTTTCCTGTGAGGTTGGACTTGTTTGTGCATACATTTTGGCGTCCCCATAGGGAATCAAGAGACTCAGTAAGATGAAGGCGATATAATATTTCAATTCAAAAGCGTATTTACCCCGGGTGTGCTCCTACAAGTATATAAAACTTCCTGAGAACCGACAAACACAACGAATGCTGTCTCTCGGAATACGCTGTCTCACTATGGGAAAGGGTGTCAAATGACGCCGGGTTACGGTCTGATGGGAGGAATATTTATTTTCCACCATGGTAATGAGCATAATTTTTCAAGTCGGATGAGTAATTATTAACAATGCTTTTTCCCCGATATCCCTAGTCCGAACTTTTCTCCATTGCATGGCATATATTCTAAAACTAGCCACCATGGCTCGTTTTCAAGGTTTTTTAGAATGGTTTATTTTATACTCTACAAGGAATAAGACGTTCTCCCATGGGGAAAAGTGATTTCTCCTATGGGGAATTGACAAGGGTTGTGGAAAACTTCTTTGGGGAGACATACTTACATAGTGATTTCCTTCGTTGATTTGCCTATAATTTAAAACACTAACCCCTAATTAAAGAATCATGGCAACAAAAAAAGCGAAGAAGAAGTCGCCTGCAAAAGCGAAGTCTAAATCGAAAGCTAAAGTAAAAGCAAAGTCAAAAGCGAAGCCTAAGGCAGCAGCGAAAGCAAAACCAAAAGCAAAGGCGAAAGCAAAACCAAAAGCAAAGGCTAAGCCTGCAAAAGCTAAAGTAAAACGTAAGCCAAATGCTGCGTTTATGAAGCCAATGACAATCAGCGCTACATTGCAGCCGGTTGTTGGTAGCAAGCCGCTTCCACGTACAGAAGTTACTAAGCGTCTTTGGGATTATATCAAGAAGAACAAACTTCAGGATCCTAAAGAAAGACGTAACATCAATGCTGACGAGAATTTGAAAAAAGTTTTCGGTGGTAAGAAGACAGTAAGCATGTTTGAAATGACTAAATTAGTCAGCAAGCACCTTTCTTAGTCTAAATTTTCAGGTAATAAAAAGCGGGACATTTTGTTCCGCTTTTTTTTTGCTCTTGAGTCTGATTAAATGCGGCCAGGAATGCGGATAGTAAATTTAGTGCCACTTCCGCTTTTGCTTTTCACAGACATGGTTCCGCCGTGTTCCTTCGTGATGATATCATGACTCAAGGACAAACCCAAGCCGGTACCTTCACCTGTAGGTTTGGTGGTGAAAAAAGGCTGAAATATTTTTTCCATTTCTTCTTCAGGAATTCCTTCTCCATTGTCTTCAATCTCTATCTTAACCATATCAGCATCCTGCTGGCTGCTTATTCTGACAAAAGGAGAGTACCCTGGTTCAGCCAACTTGCTTCTTTTACTTACAGTGTAAAAAGCATTGCCAAGGAGATTCAGGATTACACGGCTTATATTTTGCTGATGCAGCTCTACGGACTGAATGTTTTTGTCCAGAACTATTTCAGTTTTACAATCGAAACCTGGGTCTTTAACTTGAACACCATGGTATGCAAGCTCCATATAATCACTTATTAGCTTGTTAATATCGGTTTTCGTTTTTTCTATGATTTGTGACCTGCTGTGCAGCATCATGTTTTTCACGATACTATCTGCACGAAATCCATGGTCATAAATCTTTTGGATGTTGCTGCTAAGATCCGCCAATAATTCAAGTCTTTCATTTTCATCCTTCGATTGATTGAACTCCTCAATGAGTTCAATAGACAGGGAAGAAAAATTGGTGATAAAGTTTAAGGGATTCTGAATTTCATGAGCAATACCGGCTGTGAGGTGACCAAGAGTTGCGAGTTTTTCCTGCGTAATAAGTTGCTCCTGTGTTCTTCTCAATTCGAGGAGTAAAGCTGAAAGTTCTCTGTTTTTATCACTTAAATCTTTGGTTTTTTCATTTACCAGTTTCTCAAGTTCTGCGCCACGTTCTTTTAATTGAGCAACTATTGTCTGGTTTTGGTTCCTCAAACGATGACTTAACACACTTATAATATCACGCACTGCATCCGGATGATCCTTTAGTACCTGATACACATCAGCCTGATGAATGACGCCGAGAGTAGTACTTTCCAGAGCTGTAACAGACATGGATCTGGGCTCTGAATCCAATATGCTCAGCTCCCCGAAAAATTGCCTGGCAGCCATCTCCGCGAGCATATGTTCCCCTTCATGAATTTTTACTTTCCCTTCAAGGATGACGAACATGGAATTTCCGGCGTCTCCTTTTTTTATTATGGTTGAATCTGCAGGATAGCTTGCTAAAATCATTTTTCGGGCCAGAGCATCGATCACATTACCCGGGACATGCCTGAACAATTCAACCTGTTGGAGGAGTTGTATACACTGTTTGAGAGAAATGTGGGAATGGATCATAGGTATTCTTCGTTCACTTACAGTAAAGATACAATACCTTCCGGATAATCAAATAAAGGGAAGAGTACCAGTCACGTCAACCAATTGATAGGGTTTACAAAATCAATTGTTTTGATTCAATCCTACTCAGGATTGTCTTCAGAAACTCCGGATAATTTTTGTCTTTAGAAGCAATTATTTCCAGGTTTTTGTTAAAATGAAAATTTTTAGGCCTTCTAATAATTGTCTTCCGCTGAGGAAGAATGCGTGACCGGTCCGGAAATTATTAGCAGGAGTATCCTCTAAAATATTAGTGCGGCCAGGCTTTGAATTTTATTGAGCCACATTTGTTTTCCTTGAAAAACAATCGATTGACGGATAATGAATCATGAAAGGATGCCAGGTACGTCCCATTTCTTCTCCTGATATTTGAATATCCTCACCTTTAAAGTTTACATTTACGCGAAATATTGCCTCTTAATATGCTGAAAGCTACGGCACGTATTATTTTAAGATACCGCTTCATCACCTTATTTACTTTGTTGGCCTTAACAGGGCTCATGGCTTACTTTGCAAGCAAGGTGCAGCTGAGCTATGAAGGAGCCAAAATTCTCCCTCCTTCTGATTCAACCTATGCCGAATACCTGAAATTTAAAGCAAAGTTTGGAGAGGACGGTACGGTAATGGTTATCGGCTTCCAGAGTGATAAGATCTGGGAGCAAAAGACTTTTTCAGATTGGTATGATCTTACTAATTCCATCAAGTCTATTGAAGGGATTCAGGAGGTTGTTTCTATCGCCCGTGCCTTTAGAGTAGAAAGAAATGATTCTTCGCATAAGCTTGACTTTAAACCCTTGCTCGTCGAAAGGCCGGCAAGTCAAACGCAGGTGGATGAGCTCCAAAAGGAGTTTTCTGATTTGCCTTTCTATGAGGGGCTATTATTCAACCCTGAATCAAAAGCCACCTTGATGGCTATAACCTTCGATCAGCAAACGCTAAATTCCAAGAGCCGGATTGGGATGGTTAAAAAAATCAGGGGCATGTCAGATAAATTTGCCGCTGACAATGGAATTGAATTACATTATTCCGGATTGCCATATATCCGCACCGCAGTTTCTGAAAAGATTGTTGGAGAGATGAAAATGTTCGTGATATTGGCTCTGCTTATCACAGCGTTAATTTTACTGGCCTTCTTCCGCAGTTTTAATGCTGTGTTGTTTCCCATGATCGTCGTGGTTTTCGGAGTAATATGGTCATTCGGTACTCTTGTTTTGTTTGGTTATAAGATCACGATTCTTACAAGCCTCATTCCTCCTTTGATCATAGTTATCGGTATTCCTAATTGTATCCTTTTACTGAATAAGTACCAACAGGAATATGCGAATCATGGTAATAAAATTAAGTCGCTTGCACGATCCATTCACAGGATTGGTGCAAGCACGTTCATGGCGAATGTGACTACGGCTCTGGGTTTTTTAGTGTTCGCCTTCACGCATAGCAGTGTACTTATTGAATTTGGAATCATCACCTCCATAAATGTCATGGTGACTTTCCTTATATCACTTATCTTCATTCCAATTGTATATAGTTTTCTTCCGCCTCCGTCTGCAAAGCAGGTGAAACATTTGGAGAGAAAAACTTTGCAGTTTTTTCTGGATAAGATTGATCATTGGGTACATCACTACCGTACACGAATTTATACAGTTGTCTTCGTACTATTGGCGGTGTGCGCTTACGGAATAAGTAAAATAACTACAGTAGGATTCGTTGTTGATGACCTTCCAAAGAAAGACGTCATTTATACTGACCTTAAATTTTTCGAGAAACATTTTCGGGGTGTCTTACCCTTCGAAATAACTGTAGATACGAAAAAAGAGGGTGGGGCATTGGAACTTAAGACCTTGTACAAAATACACAGGCTTCAAAAAGTGCTCGCGAATTACAAAGAATTTTCTGAGCCGGTTTCAATTGCCGAAGGGATCAAATTTTCCTATCAAGGCTTGAATGATAACCAGCCAAGGTTTTATGTAATACCGAATGTCGAAGAAATGGCTAGGTTATCAGGCTACTCTTCGGGGGCAAAAGATAATCAAAGGATGTTCAGGTCGATTATCGATAGTTCAAAACAAGAAACCAGGATCAGTTTTCAGGTGGCTGATATTGGCTCCATAAAAATGAAAATTCTTTTGGATGAGATCAGACCAAGGCTTGACAGTATTTTCAGTCCGGAAGATTACAATATCAAACTCACCGGGAACTCAATCATTTTCTTAAAGAACAATGACTATTTGCTTCTAAATCTGAAGGAGAGTGTGATGCTTGCTATTTTACTCATTGGAAGTGTGATGTTCTTTCTCTTCATGTCATTTCGCATGGTGATCATCGCCCTCATACCAAGTATGAGTCCGCTCTTGCTTACTGCTGCGATTATGGGTTTCTTCAGTATTCCTCTCAAGCCTTCCACGATTTTGATTTTCAGCATAGCATTTGGTATTGCCAGTGATGGAACTATGTATTTTTTAACGAAGTACAGACAAGAGCTCCGAAAGTATGGTGGAAGTATTTCAAAAACAGTTTCACTATCAATTCAGGAAACTGGAGTAAGTATGATTTACTCAGCGATTATCCTGTTTGCCGGATTTTTTATTTTTGCAGCTTCCAGTTTTGGCGGAACTTCTGCCTTGGGTGTGCTGATCTCTGTCACCCTGCTCATTGCCATGTTTAGTAATTTGATTTTACTGCCTTCATTACTCCTGTCATTGGAGAAAAGAATTATTACCAAAGCCTTCCTCAAGGAACCGCTCTTTCAGGTATTTGATGAAGACGAGGATGTTGAATTGGACGACCTTCAGGTTCGTCTGGACAATCCGGAAGATGACAAGGCTGTAGATGTAGAATTGAGAAAATTGTAAAAGAATCATTATGACAAAAGGCATTATCCTTGCCGGAGGTTCCGGTACCCGGCTCCATCCTCTTACTTTAGCAATGAGTAAACAGCTTATGCCCGTTTACGATAAGCCGATGATCTATTATCCTCTGTCAGTTTTGATGATGGCCGGGATAAACGAAATATTGATCATTTCTACTCCCCATGATCTCCCGCACTTTCAACGGTTACTCGGCGATGGTTCTGCTATCGGATGCAAATTTTCATTCATCGAACAGGCCGTACCAAACGGACTGGCTCAGGCATTTGTATTGGGAGAAAAATTTATCGGCAAAGATAAAGTAGCTCTGATTTTGGGCGACAATATATTTTACGGAACAGGCTTGCAGCAATTGTTGCAGAATAATCTTGATCCGGAAGGCGGTGTTGTATTCGCGTATCATGTTCGGGATCCGGAACGCTATGGTGTTGTCGAATTTGATAAGCAAAACAAGGCTATCTCTATTGAAGAAAAACCAAAGCAACCAAAGTCGAATTTTGCCGTACCGGGACTATATTTCTATGACAACTCGGTTATTCAGGTGGCAAAGGACCTCAAGCCAAGTGCCAGAGAGGAATATGAGATCACTGACATTAACAAAATATACCTCCAACAGGGAAAACTCAAAGTTGGGATACTTGATAAAGGTACCGCCTGGCTTGATACAGGTACATTTGCCTCTCTCATGCAAGCCGCTCAATATGTGCAGGTCATCGAGGAACGGCAGGGCTATAAGATTGGTTGCATTGAAGAAATTGCCTACTCAATGGGGTATATCAATGCAGAACAGTTGCGTAAAATTGCCGATCCATTGGTAAAGAGTGGATATGGAAAGTATCTTTTATCTTTACTTGATGATTAATTCACCGATTAAATATGTGCATTAGCCACCATTTGTCTGATATTGGTGGAATCCTTAACTTGTGTGTGAAGAAAATTACAAACTTTAGGGATTAGTTCCTCAAATTCTAATCCTTTACAACCATGATGCGAAAAATACTTATTACAGGCGGAGCCGGTTTTATTGCCAGCAGTCTTGCTGAAAGACTAGCCAAAGACCCTGAAAATTATGTGGTAATCGTTGACAACCTGCTAACCGGATCGATGTCAAAGGTTCCTAAATCTGTACATCAGAACGTTAAGTTTATCAAAGCGGATGCCAATGAACTTAAAGATATCTCGAGTATTTTTCTCGCTTATCGTTTTGATTATGTTTTTCATTATGCCGCAGTCGTCGGAGTGAAAAGAACTCTTGCTCATCCGGTCATGGTATTACATGATATAAGCGGTATCAATAATATTTTAAACTTATCTAAGAACACCGGAGTAAAAAGAGTGTTTTATACTTCCAGTTCTGAAGTATACGGGGAGCCTGTTGAGTTTCCGCAGAATGAACATACCACGCCTTTAAATTCCCGCTTGCCTTATGCGATCGTGAAAAATGTCGGTGAAGCCTACCTGCGTTCATTTAAACATGAGTATGATCTGGACTATACAATTTTCCGCCTGTTTAATACGTATGGACCTAAACAGAGCGCTGATTTTGTGATCACAAAGTTCCTTTTAGCCGCTTTGAAAGATAAGGATATCACAATTTATGGAGATGGAAGTCAGACCCGTACTTTCTGTTATATCGACGATCATCTGGAGGCTACATGCAATGCATTTTATAATAATCTTGTGTTGAATGACGTTGCGAATATTGGCACTGATCAGGAAATTTCTGTCTTACAACTGGCGCAAACAATTATTAAAGTCACTAATAGCCGTTCAAACATTATCCATTTGCCATCTCTGAAAGAAGGTGATATGACTCGCAGAAAACCGGATGTAGCTGTAATGAAATCTCTTCTTCAGCGTGAATTTACTCCCCTTGAGGCCGGCTTGAGAGAATTGGTGAATAGCGACAGATTTGTCACACATTAATATTTTCCATCTGAGATAGTTTTGTTCCGACCGAATATTTCTAAGTTTACATATGCATTCTCCGAAATATTTTCAGGAACGTATTGGTGAAGAACTGGCGGGACTCTCATTTCCGTCAACACCCTCTGAGCTTTATGAGCCGATTCGATACATGATGTCGCTCGGCGGAAAAAGAATCCGGCCTGCCTTGGTTTTAATGTCCAACGAATTATTCGGATCTGACCCGGAGAAAATTATTAAAGTTGCATTGGGGCTTGAGGTCTTTCACAATTTTACACTCATGCACGATGATATCATGGATCGTGCTCCATTAAGGCGGAACAAAAGCACAGTTCATACTAAATGGAACCCCAATATCGCCATACTTTCCGGTGACACGATGTTTGTGATGTCATGTCAGTTGGTGATGAATACTGATCCAAAATACAGTCAGGAAGTGCTTAGTCTTTTTTTTAAAACAGCAACACAGGTTTGCGAAGGCCAGCAGCTGGATATGAATTTTGAAAGCCGTGGCGAGGTTAGCATCAATGAATATATTGAAATGATATCCCTGAAGACTGCTGTTTTGCTTGGATGTTCTTTAAAAATCGGTGCTATACTAGCCGGCGCAAAATCGGATGATACTGAGCTGATGTATTCGTTTGGCAAAAATTTGGGTATTGCCTTTCAACTGCATGATGATATCCTTGACCTCTATGGTGAAGCTGAAAAATTTGGCAAACAGGTAGGTGGAGATATTCTTTCCAATAAAAAAACCATCTTGTTGCTTTTAGCGCTGTCACACGAAAATAAACAAGAAGTCGATAAATTGAAGGTATTGATTAACAACTCGGTCCTTGAACCCGAGAAAAAAATAGTTGCTGTACACGAAATTTTCGAGCGTCTGGAAATCCGGAAGAAGGCGGAACAGGAAATGGAAAAATATTTCAAGCTTGCCTTACACAGCTTTCAAAAAGTGAAAGTGGAAGATTCCCGGAAAGAAATCTTAAGCAATCTCGCCGAACGATTGATGGTAAGAGAGTCCTGATTTATTTTTCACGAATAATTTGTAACCAGCCTTTGTATTCTTTTTTTGCAGTGGTCAGGGAATAATAATAGACCTCTGCAGACAAACCTGCTGCCTCCCAGTTATTCAAATAATCATCCGTTGAGAATACAACGAGTCCCCATCGGTCCCAGATTTTTAATCCTGTATTCCTCGGTAAATTCTGGATTTCAAAATAATCATTGTAACCAGGAGATGTCGGATAAGGAGTAAATACATTCGGGATGGCGAATGGCGTGAATACAATTACAAGAAAGTCACTTGCAATTCGACAAGAACCGGTAGTACTTGCTGTTATTATCACAGAGTCAAGTGAGAAATCCTCATCTGCAGGAATATATTGTGCATTAAAAGTAGTGTCATTTGGACTAAAAGTTCCACTGCCACTTGTTGTCCAATAAACTCCCGTTGCATTGATTGTGGATGGACGCAATGGTATTGAAACTCCGGACCCTGATCCGGAAGTAATGGTTGTATCTCTTCCTGCATCCACAAGAGGAAGATCATTTACCTGTAAAATCAAAGTGTCAGTGAGATTCAGGCAGTATCCGGTTGTTGCTAATATGATTCGGGCAAAACCATTTGAGGTATCCGCAACTCCGGGCACATAAATTACTTGTTGATCTGTGTTGTTTGGAAGAAATGTACCATCGCCATTCGTAGTCCAGCTATAGCCTCCACCACCTGCTTGAGTTCCGTAAAATGTTGCACTGTCTCCCCGGCAAATTAACTGGTCAGAACCTGCGTTTGGTATCCCCGGAGGATTTACAGTAACTGTTACTGAATCAGTGGTGCTACAACCGAAACTGTTGCTCACATTCAGGTAATAAGTAGTTGTCACTGGCGGACTAACAACGATAGTTGCATTTGTTGAACCGCCTGGTGTCCACAGATAATTTCCGCCTCCCAATGCACGCAGTGTGTCGTTGTCTCCATAACAAATGGTGTTGGAGGTTCCTGTAATGCTAACTACCGGTGAAGGATTAATATTTAAGATAACCACAGCGGTATCATTAGGACAAGTCGATGCAGAAACAATCATATACAAAGTCACAAGACCTGTATCGGTATTGCCGGCAGAATATACAGGCGATGCAATACTTGAATCGCTGAATGCACCGCTTCCGTCACTCATCCATCGAATGTTGGTCCCAATGGCAGTGCCTGTGAGGTTTATGCTGCTGTTCTGACAAAGACTTGCTGAATCAGGAAGTGAAGTTGCGGAGGGTGCCGTGTTTATTGTAATTGGATAAATGCTGGTATCACTTGAACAGCCAAATGAATTGACTTCATGTACTGAAACAATGCCTGTGCCAGCACTTCCCCAGTTCGCCGCGATGGTATCGTTGTTGGCACTGCTGCTTCCGATCGATCCGCCTGAGAGCGACCAGTTCAAACTAGAGCCTGCATTAAAATTCGTCCAGTAATTTGCCTGACTATTTTCACACACTGATTGATCTCCAAGAATAGTGGGTGCTGCGGGCTTTGGGTTGATGGTGATAGAAATAACAGAATCCGGCCCGGAACAACCATTCGAATTAATTTCAAATACGCTGATAGACCCAGTTCCACCCGTTCCCCAATTTACCTGAATCATATCGGACAGATTACTGCCAAGAATAATTCCTCCGGTTACGGTCCAGGAATAGGATGAACCAGCATTAGGAATTACGAAATAAGTTTCTGTACTGCTTTCACAAACAGTTAATGAACCCTGAATGCTTGTGGCTGAATCAGGCATTGCATTTATGATTACTGTTATGTTTTCTGTATTTCCCGGACAGCCAAAGCTGTTTGTATCCACAACCGATAGGCTTCCGGTTCCTACAGAGTCCCAGTTGACTGTAATGATTGAGCCGCCCTGTCCGGTAGTGATTGTTCCCCCTGTAATTGTCCAGGTATAATTTCCGCTTGTTGGTGTTACGTCGTAATAGATTCCGGTATCTCCCGCACATGCAGTCACAGGCCCGTTGATTGGAGAGGTTAAAGGTATTGGATTGACAGTGACTTGAACTGAATCATCAGCAGAACAACCTCCGACAAATCCTGTAACAAAATACTTATACGGAGATCCGATAGAACTCAAGCCCGGCAGGACAAGAGTGCTGCTTGTGTCAGCTGTGTTCCATAAATAGGTATTCGCTCCAGATACATTCAGCGTGACCGTGCCTCCTTCGCAGATGGTGGTATCGCTTGATAAACTTAGAGTAACGCCACTGACAACCTGGATAGTGAGACTCAAATCACTGATACAGGAATTAACTGCATCGGTAACACGCACATCAAAGGTGTATGATCCGGGACCACAGGCAGTGAAATCAAATGTTTCCGAATCAAATGTTGTAGAGCCCGGTGTCACACAAGGTGGAATGCCAGTCCAGTCATAGATTGAACCGGCAGCAGCCCCAAAAACCTGAAGTGTTGACTGCAGAACGGGATCTGTAGTGCAGAGGAATGGATTAGATGATGTGAATACAGGGATAGGATAAATATTCACGGTTGCAGAGGCTGTACTGTCACAGCCTTGAGCATCCGTTACAGTAAAGAAGAATGTAGAGGCAGTACTCACTGTCGCAGAACTTAAAATATTTACTGTATCTGTGATCATTGCTCCTGGATTTGAACTTGACCAATGATAGATTGTTCCGGGATCTGTATTGCTCCCTGAACCATCAAGGCTAATAACTGTACTTGTCCCGTTGCAAATCAGGTCGGGGTTTACAAAAGCCACCGCTTCCGGCTTCGGTCTTGAGGTTACAGAAATGGAAGTATCCATGAAGCATCCACTCACCGGATCAATAACGACAAGAGTAAAAATATCATCCACACAGGCAACTGCATCAGTCTGCAGAGCTGATGTGTCTGTAATCGCATTTCCGGAACTGCTTGACCAATGATAAATCATTCCTCCGGTGCTTCCGGTTCCATCGAGGTTGATTGTTGCGCATCCGCAAACCGGTGCTATAGGTTGAGCACTGGCAGCTGGTTTTGCAAGGACATTCAGTGAATAATAAATTGTTTCGGTACAAGTTCCTGCTGTGCCTGTTACAGTGAAAGTGGTGCTGACGCTTGGTGAAACATTTTGTGACGACAAAGTTGGATCAGCAAATGTATAAGCCGGGCTTGCGCTCCAGCTATATGTGCTGGCGCCTGTCGCGTCAAGGGTCGCTACATCGCCACGACATACATCTATAGGTCCGGTGATAGTCATATTCAAACCGGTCGTTACGGTGAATCCTGTAAACAATGTGTCAATACAGCCTGTCACACCATCAGTAACTTTTACTGTGAATGAATAAGAAGAAGCAACACCCGTTGGGAATGTCACTGTCACGGAAGATGAATCTCCGTTTGATGAACTAATAAGTGAATAATCAGGTGACAAATACCATTCGTAGCTTGAGCCTAAGCCTGCCCCGCTTACGGTGAAAGTGTTTTGCAATGTAGGATCAGACGCACATAAGACCGGAGTGGCAGCATTAATTACTGGTTGCGGAAAAATAGTGATGTCAATACAATCCGGGTCGGACATACATCCTACACTATCGGTGATTTGAACACAGTAGGTTGTTGGACCACTTATGGTGGCAATAGGATTTTGTATTGCATCATTATCGAGCCCGGTACTTGGTGACCAGGTATAGCCAAACGGGCCATTTCCGACTATAGGTGTCGCACTTATTGGGTTGCTGCTATAAGGGCAAACCTGTAAATCACTTCCTGCATCAACTTCAGGTTTTGGGTTTACAGTTATCTCAACTGTTGAATCGGCTGTACAGGAAAAACTGTCAACCACACTGATCATTGCAGTATATGGTCCTCCCGGACTTAAACTTGAAAGATCCGTAGAAGAGCAAGTATCGCAGGAAAAAATTCCGGGCCCTGACCATGAATATGTAATCGGGTTAACAAGATTTAATGTAACTGCACTAAGGGTAGCTGATGTGCCTTCACAAATGACTTGTGCAGGCCCCGGATCGACGGCAGGCCTCGGTCGTAGATTTACGGTTGTTTGAGTTGTGTCAGGCCCACATGTTCCTTGTACTACCAATGTGACCGTATAGGAAGTTGCAGTTCCATTGAAGGTATGGTTAACGATTTGTCCTGATGCGGTATTAGCAGCCCCGGAGCCCGGATCACCGAAATTCCAGTTCCAGCTGGTGATAGCAGGATCCACATAAGGTGGATCCGGTTGAACAGATGCAGATCCCGTAAAAGTTAAATCTGTTCCGATGCAACTGATAGGTGGTGAGTAGACGATCGAAGGATAAAGGTCTTGAACAATAATATCTTGTGTAATAGTTTTGCAACCGCACTGAGTGTTGCAAACTCTTAAAGTTAATGTATGTGTTCCTGTCGTGCTGAAGGCTATAGTCGTATCTGCACCGCTTGCCGGAATGTAAGGGCCGGCATTAATTCGCCATTCATAGGTGATATTGCTTCCGCCATGAAGCACTGTGGTGTTTTGTGCAAGAACATTTATCGGGACACAGCCCGATGAAGGGTTGGTATTAAAATTTGCATCAGGTCGGGCAATGATTGCGTCATCTGGCGTCGTCGCTATGATATCAAAAGATTCCTGGTTTCCACCCGTACCATCAACCATGATGTAATAAGTCGTACCTGCAACAGTTGCAAAATTGAAAGACATAGTTCTTCCGGTAGAGCCGGTTCCACTTGCACATGGCCCAAGTGGGCTAAGACTTCCACAACTCCCTGTATAGACAGCCATTTCCAGTCCCGGAGTGTTGTCGATGTTCGTGACTGTTACAGTGCAGTTCCCGTTGTTAAAAGCAAGCACTGTAAACCATACGCTGTTGTTTACGGTATTGTCTCCACAGGCAATTGCCGGATCGGTGCCATTGGTAGTGGCACCGACAGTTGTACGGGTGATTAGGCTATTTGCACATAGAGAGACTGCACCTGCGCAGTTGTCCTGTGATTTTGACTGCTGAGACAAAGCAGCCAATACAAGTAGAAGGAATATTTTCCGCATGAAAATTTGTGTTCAGGCCCTAAAGATAATTCGCCCTTAGTGATGCTTGTATTTTCCGGAGCTTACTTATTAACAAATGGGTCAGTAAAAAAATGTGTGAATTATTTGGTCATTGGCACTGCAGACAAGCAAGGACAAGGGATTGAATGCAGGTTTTCATTCTCTGTGTTTTTTCCTTGTTGAAATCCTTGTTCAGGTTGTTTTTTCAGATTCGCTTTTTCTGGAAACTCACTCCTTGACAGGGTGCGTATGCCAATTAGAACAGGCAATCCAGAAATTTGTATGCATCTTTGCAAAAGCTAATGAACGGGAATCCCTACGATACAATTAATTTGCTTTCCAAGCTGTCTCTGAAGAGATTGTGGAATATTGTACTTGTTTATTTAAGTTTTCACTATTCTCGATTGAGCCGAAAGCCTGTTCACCCTGCTATGCCTGTAAGTGTGTCAATCGAACCTACCACATCCTGTAATTTACGTTGCCCGGAATGCCCTAGCGGATTAAGGTCATTTACCAGGCCTACAGGAATGCTGGATCCAGTTTTCTTCCAAAGGATTGTTGATCAGATAAAGGATAAAATATTCTATCTCACATTTTATTTTCAAGGAGAACCATTTTTAAATCCTGATTTTTTGGAGATGGTCTCCTATGCTTCTTCCAAAAATATGTACACTGCTACATCGACCAATGCACATTATCTCACGGATGAAGTCGCGCGCAAAACGGTTGAATCAGGTATCGATCGTCTGATCATTTCTATTGACGGGACATCACAGGAAACCTATGAACAATATCGGGTAGGTGGCTCTCTTTCAAAAGTTAAAGAAGGAACCAAAAGAATTGTTGATTGGAAAAAAAAGCTCAACTCATCAAAACCTTATCTCGTATTCCAGTTTCTTGTAGTAAGGCCGAATGAACATGAAGTCAGTGATGTTAAAAGACTCGC
>Ga0154020_10003028_pt1 | contig 20405 bp, 16 predicted proteins | sample Klosneuvirus_201_FD_109709 | JGI IMG/M metagenome (GOLD analysis project Ga0154020, IMG submission 109709) | Active sludge microbial communities from wastewater, Klosterneuburg, Austria - Klosneuvirus_20160825_MG | ecosystem: Engineered > WWTP > Aerobic digester > Activated sludge | place... | reverse complement strand
TCTACCATGCCACCGGATGCAACTGTTACACCGGTGGATACCCGAGTCCGAACATATTGCGTGATCGCATCACGGATCTTTGCATTGATGGCACTAGAAAACAGCATATAGCTGAGTGCTACTACTCCCATAAGGAGGACGACTGACCCAAAAGTGGTCATTACGACCATCTTCCAGTTCCACTTCTTCATATGTCCTTTGTGTATGCCTAGATCCCGGCAGCCTTCCCCAGACCCTCCCTGATCGGGAACCAAATGGTCTGCATAATGGCCGCGTCCTTCGGAAGGGTATAGCGGATCACTCCGTCTTCATAGTCATCGCCGTTATTGTCGTTCTTGATCACGATCCAGTTCGCTACAAAGGAGATGATGCTGTTAAAGATGCCGCTCGACTCCTTGGTCTTCTTATCAAGCACGGCGATCTCCAGATCAGTAAAGTGCGGCTGTACAACACCGGTACAAGAACGCCCCTTGATCGTATAGGAGAATGCTGCAGAGGAAGCGATGCCGCTTTTGATCTTCACATTCTCCGCGATCGGCAAGAATCCATTCAACTCTGTCACATCGAACCGACCCAGAGTGCCTCGTGCAGAAAGCACATACACCGGTGACGTGAGTGGCATGGTGAAGGTTGCCTCCATCGTTGATCTGCTCAAGAATGTACCTTTTGCCCATATGGTAAGGGGCTTCTCCATCTGATCAGGACTGTTTCTGAGGTTCGTTGCAACAACCTTGATCCCCTTCCATGTAAGAAGTGCCGGCACCAAACTGTGTTTCCATCGCTCACCGTACCGTATCGAGGCGGAACCAACCACTACGCTGTCAACAGCCAACATGAATGGGATCGTTCTTGCCAACTCATTTGGCATCATCGCAACACCAGATGACGGATCCACCCGCAGTCTGCGGTTGCTTAAGATGTCGAGATCCAACGTCCCTACATCAATGGTTCGAACGTGTAACGCAGTTCGTGCGGAAAGTGAGGAGAAATCAATGTCCTGCAATTGGACATTACTCCCGCGCACTCGGAAGCGGTCGCTGTTATATCTCCTGCCCTTGAAATATGTTTCATCGTTCTGTGTGGGGCCCAGTTCAAAGCCCCCTATCTGCAATTGTCGAGTACGATACGAGAAGAGAACCTTGGATGCAGAATAGGTGTACTCGCTTGGCAGATGGTACTGCACGGAATCTACCGTTAAGGCAGAATCAACATCGGAAACGATCACATGCAGTCCCTGCACCAGGATCGATCGATCACTTGAGTATTTGCGATTCCATCGATCCAACTTCAGCACAACTCGTTCGATGGGTTTGATCTCAGGGTGATCTGCGCGGACGGTAATGGTCCCGATGTCTAGTGTGAATCCTTGTATCTGCCCGGCATACTGCGACTCCGGATCGTCATCGTGATTATCAAGTGAAGCCTCAGCGAGCATCACACCATCGATGGAAAGGGGCTGAACATTCGTCGGCACAAGCTTTACAAAGAGCTTGTTGAGCAAGGAGTCTACATTCGGGAGTTTCGGAAGTCTGACAACTGCAGTGTCCTTCTCAGGGGCCTGAGGTTTGCTCCGTGCACCCCACGAGCGCATCCGCACAGCCGGATGGTCAAGAGTGATAGTGCCGATGGAGAGACCACCGCCATTGATGACGTCCCATGGGAGAAGTCCAGTTACCCGCAACTCCGGAAGATCGATCTGCATCGTACTTCCAACGGCCTCTGTGCTGTCATGATACCGAACGCGGATATTCCGTACGTGAAGCGATCCGGTATAGTACGTGTAATCAATGTCACCGAGGACGATATCGAGCTTACCGTCCGATGCGGTCTGGGCTTCTGCGCGTACACGGGTCTGAATGTACTGCACGATGGCACTGCGAATGTTCTCTCGGATCGTTCCCCTGAAGATCGTGTACCCAACGAAACTGGCAACGGCCAGCGCGCCCAGCGTGATCGCTGTGATCAGAGTGATTCGCTTCCACGATGCATTCAGCATTGGTACTCCCAGTGATGCATGCAATATCGACAGAAACGATGTCACGTATCGGCCTGCTCAATGCACTAGGTGATATACCCACCTTTTCATGGAGAACACTCATGCGCATCGAACGCGAGACCTTTGGTCTGCACCTCATCATCGTTCCCTCACCAACGGCACGCATACCGATCTCTGCTGCCGCTGAGTTAACGACCGTTGCCGAACACGCTGCAATGATGTTTCGGTTCGGATTCAAGGCCTTCCACCTTCAGGAAGATCATGCACACCTTTTGGTGACGGCAACAGCACAGGAAGACGTTCCGTCCTTCCTCAACACTCTTCTCGATACACTGCGAGAACACATCGTTGCTCTAGGAGGACCATTCAGGGGATTTTCATGGGACGAAGCAGTTCATGTTACGCTTCTCCCTCCGTGGCACGTGGAGATCCTAGCCAGCTTTGTACGCGACCAAGAGCGGTATCACCAAACGCGCACTCTTGAGCAGGAGCTTGATGAGGTCTTTCGTCCGAATGCCCTGGAGCCCCCTGAAGAGATCAGGGAGCCACGTCCGAAGTTCACTCTCGGCGCGGTGAACTGATCAGCCGAGATCCTTGACCTGACCAGAGGCAACCAGCGACATAGCGTCGGCAAAACGCTCCATCTCTTGAACCGTTGAGTAGACGGATGGAGCAACACGGAGCCCCTTGAATTCATCGTGTCCGATGGCAACCGTAAAGATGCGGTGTTTATCGAGGAGATAGGTAGAGAGTTTGCCCGGATCCGTCCCGTCGATATGCACGAGTCGCAGACCACATTGGTTTGTATCATCCTTGATATTCGTGAGGAAGCGCACACGCTCCATGGAACCAATGCGATCGGTCCAGATCGTATGCAGGTATCTGAGGCGTGCTGCCTTCCTCTCGATGCCAAGAGCTCTATGGAACGCGATGGACTCAATAAGCGCATTATGGAGTGCTGCCGGGTGTGTGCCGATCTCTTCGAACTTTCGAATGTTCTCGTCCATCTCCTTCGGTGCAGCCATCAACGGCCATACAGAAGCGATCTTTTCCTTCTTCACATACAGCATACCAGTACCGATAGGCCCAAGAAACCACTTGTGCAGGGAGGTACCGAAGTAGTCACATTCCAGATCTGCTTGTGTGAACGGGAAGTGGGCGAACGAGTGGGCACCGTCTACAATACACGGAATGTTGTTCTTCCTTGCCAAACGACAGATCTCCCTCACCGGCATGATCTGTCCGGTCAGAAACACTACGTGGGAGATGTGGATCACCTTGGTGCGAGGTGTGATCGCAGCTTCGATCGCATCAACAGCGTCCTTTGCATTCATCAGCGGGACGGGATATTTCACCTTCTTGATGACGATCCCCTCCCTGCGCGCACGTTGTTCCCATGCTGTGAGCATACGCGGGTAGTCCTGCGTTGTGGTCACAACCTCATCACCCCTCTCCATCGGAATACCCAACTGAACGGATTGAAGGGACTCGCTGGCATTCCGCGTAATAGCCACCTCTTCGGTGCCTACGTTGAAGATGGAGGCAAGGCCTTCACGGACCGACTCCACCTGTGGCTCTTGGTGTCTCCACATTTCATAGGCGGGCATCGTATTGGCCTGCTCCGTGTACCTGCGAACCGCATCCTGCACCGTACGTGGCGAAGGAGAAACTCCGCCATTGTTGAGATTGATGATCGTTCGATCAACGGCAAAGGCCTGCTGAACGGTGAGCCAGAAATCTTCGTCTTGCGCCACATCGGATGCCGGACTTCCCGGCAGTGCTTGAGGGAGCCATTGGGTAACTGCATGCAGAGCATGAGTACCGAATAACGCTGTAGGCCCAAGAGCGGCCATGGACCGAAGGATGGATCTGCGCGACGTCATGCAAGCCCCTTAAACGCGCTTTCGAACTCCGATAGCGCCGATGAATGAAGCGATCGTCCCCACAAGCAACGGAATGATCGCGCTGATGAGGTAGAAGGACGGAGATACGAAGATGAGCTTAGCACTGTGGATCTCTTGTGCAAGCTGAAGGCCTGTATGACCCTGTGCAAGAGCCTGATTCGTTGCATATCGATGCATGAGACCAAAATATTCCGGGTACAGAACACCAACAAACAAGAGCCAGATCAAGAGGAGTCCGGCCGTAGCCGTTGCAGACGTGATCAGTCCCGTAGACAGCGCTGCACCATAGCCGAACGAATCAATCGCCTTCATGCGTTTATGGACCATGGAACCTACTGCAACGATCGGTGTAATGATCAGCCACAGGAAAACATTGGCGTGAGATACGTCATTGGCATGCAATCCGATCAGTGATTCACCTAGGAGAACCAGCAATCCGGCAGTCGCAGCTATTCCTCCCCACATCAAAAAGACCATCACAGACACTCCAGCCCCTTATCGGGCACGAGAACAGGGTTATATTCGCAGCTCCACGTACGAAAGTAGCACGATGAAACATACCGCCTTCCATGCCATCCATGTTGCAGCCGGCGCAAAGATGGTCTCCTTTGCCGGATTTGAGATGCCCATCCAATACCCAACAGGTATTCTGGAGGAACACCGCATCGTCCGCAACGGAGTTGGCGTGTTCGATGTATCCCACATGGGCGAGTTCATGGTGAAGGGGGCTGATGCCCTCCCACTCATCCAATTGCTCACGGTAAACGATGCGTCGAAGCTCATGCCCGGGAAGGCCCAATATTCCGCGCTCACACGTCCGGATGGCGGTATCGTGGATGACCTCCTCGTCTACATGAAGGGCGAGAATGACTACATGCTAGTGGTGAACGGTGCCAACGTCGACAAAGATCTTGCATGGGTAATGGAGCATGCCGCTCGCTTCCCGAACGTGACAGTGGACGATCAGAGCGACAACATTCACTTGCTTGCGGTACAGGGTCCCAAGAGTATCGAAACGCTGCAGAAGCTGACAGATGCCAAGCTCGACGACGTGAGCTATTATGGTTTTGTTGAAGGGACACTGGCGGGTGTACCAATGATCCTGTCCCGCACAGGGTATACCGGAGAGATCGGATTTGAACTCTACTTCAGCGGTTCTGTAGACGTTGCAACAAAGGTTGTTAACGCCGTTTTCGAAGCCGGCAACGAGTTTGGCATTGCGTGGATCGGACTTGGCGCACGCGACACCCTGCGACTGGAAAAGGGCTACTGCCTGTATGGCAACGATATCACAGACGAGACTAACCCTATCGAAGCTGGTCTTGGCTGGATCACAAAGCTTGCCAAGGGTCCATTCAATGGCAGTGACGTGATCAATTCCGTGAAGACCAACGGTCCAACACGCAAGCTCGTCGGTTTTGCCATGCGCTCTGAGAAGCTGATCCCTCGCACAGGGTATTCGATCGTTTCCGGCGGTGAGACCGTTGGTACGGTCACGAGCGGCAATACGTCACCAGGTCTTGGAACCGGCATTGGACTCGGCTACGTTCCAACAGCGCTCAGCGCACCGGGAACGATGATCGAGATCGCTGCTCGCGGCACAACCTTCCCTGCAGAAGTAGTGAAGATCCCATTCCTCTGATCATTTCTCAGGGGCTACAACTTCGATCATGACACGAGCGGTTCCGGAACGGATCATATCCAGTTCCTTGGCCGCGCCTTTTGAGACATCGATCAAGCGGGTGTGTTTCCACGGGCCGCGGTCGGTTACCCGCACCACTACCGACCTTCCGTTCTTGAGGTTCGTAACGCGGACGTTGGTGTTATACGGGAGCCAACGGTGAGCGCAGGTAAGGCCATTCATATCATAGCGCTCGCCGCTCGAGGTCTTCTTGCCGTGGAATGCCTCTGCATAGTATGAGGCAGTTCCGGTATCTGCTTCTACGGCCATCACGTGCATCGTAAGAGTATCACTCAGCGTCTGCCCCTGTTTTACGGCACCCGTTTGAACACGTTGCAGGTTCGATCTCAATCGTGCTTCATCTTCAAGCGTTTTCAGGATCGTTGAGTCGATCATCGTGGTATCCGTCCGCACCGAATCAACTCGGATCGTATCAGATTCAAGCTTCTTCGCCTTGGTTAGCAACAGGTTTGCCGCCTTGCGAAGACTGTCACTGCGCATGCGTACAAACATCGCCTCCACTCGGAGGCTATCGCTACGTCGCCACTGCACGTCCCACAGCTTCTTCAGACTGTCTGCGCGGAGCTGCAGGGCTGCCGACGACACCCGCAACTGGTCCGGTGTTGGCGAGTCTTGCGACCTCATGCCCACGGCACCGGCAACGAACATGACGAGGTACACAACGAATTGAAAAGCCCCTTGCTTCACTGCGAACTCACAGGTGTTGTGCGATATGACGTCGGCGAAGAACATCTACGAGATCTCGCACGTTCTCCGTCTCTCCCCGTTTACAGATCATGATCGATGATTCGGTCTCGATAACGATCAGATTATCTACGTCCACAATACCGATCAAACGTCCGGTTGTACCGCTCACAAGACAGTTGGTTGTGTGCAGTGTGACAACATTCCCTTCGATCACGTTGTTCTTGCCGTCCTTCATGGACATGCGATAGAGTTCATCCCAGGTGCCTACGTCGCTCCAACCGAATGACCCTTCTACAACGCCGATCGTAGTGTCTTTCTCCAGAACTCCAACATCGAATGAGACCGAGCGCATTTGACGGTAGAAGTTCTCCGTCATCTCTGCTTCATCCGGTGTGCCGATGTATCGTTCGAGAAGATGGAAGAGCGGTCCATGATCCGGGAGGTGCTCATCAACGGCTTTAATGATGGCTCCGATCGTACCCACCACGATACCACTGTTCCAAATGAAGTCACCGGCATCAAGAAACCGTTGAGCCGTGGCAGAATCGGGTTTTTCTGCGAATGTGCTCACCGATCTCAGGATGCCCTTGAGTACCGGGTTGTCTGTGGGTATTTCTTCGCCCACTTGGATGTAGCCATAGCCCGTTTCCGGACGTGTGGGCATCACTCCGATCGTAACGATGCGTCCGGTGGCGGAGGCCGCAGAAACCGCTCTGTCCAGGGTAACGTGAAATTCGCGCACATTTGAGACCAGGTGGTCTGACGGAAGGACAACCATCACGGTGTCGTCCGAATACCGTTGTCTGAGTACGGTAGCCGAGAGCGCAATTGACGGGGCCGTATTCCGTCCGAACGGTTCTTTCAGGATATTTGCAGTAGGGACCATGGCCAGCTGATCCGACACATGATGTGCCAATGCGGCCGTGGTTACTACGTGAATATCCCGGAGATCAAGGAACGGAAGGAGTCGCGATACAGTATTCTGTATCAGCGTTCCTTCTCCCAAGGTGTGAACGAATTGTTTGGGTTGGCGTTCTGTGCTTCGAGGCCACAGACGTACTCCCAAGCCCCCTGCCATAACAACTGCAATTGTCTTCATGCGGCGAAACTACGGAGCCCCGTATCTTCGCGGTCACAATAACTTCGGAGATGATCATGACCCGTTCGCTTATCGCCATCCTGCTTGCTCTGGTAACCCTTGCTCCAATGTGGGCGCAGGATGAAAAGCTGGACGAACTTTCGTTTGAAGAGGCGCCACTGAAGGACGAGGCGATCCCCTACTTTGCTGTGGGTGTGGGCCCGGCCTTCAATTTTGTGTTTGCGAGCATGGATGACGTGAATGCTCGAGCCAAGGAACTTGGGCTTGGTGAGTTGCAATCACCAGTGTTTCAGCTTGGTGCTGAGATCTTCACGGCGGTGGGTGTAATCCCGAATGTCCGCCTGGGCTTCTCATGGGTCTCAGGATCCTCAACAAGCTCGGCTAATGTATCTGTGAATGGGACAACGGTGAACCGTACTCTTCTCTACGGTATCTCGTCTCGCACCTTCCACCTCGATTGGGCATGGGTACCGGTGAAGTCATTGGCCATCCTTCCCGGTCTAGGTTTTGGATGGGGCGATCAACGGATCGAGACCCTTCAATCAGCCGAGGGAATGGACTGGAAGGATCTCATTGATTCTTCGACGATCGCACCTCAGCCAAATGCGAATGTTGCCTTGTTGCAGAACACGCTGTATCTCCTTCCTAGGCTGAATATCGAATATGCAGTGACACCATTCCTGAACCTACGCGCTTCTGTGGCCTATACGTGGCAGTTCTCAAGTTCGGACTGGATAGGGAATCGTCATGCAACGGTTACGAACGTGCCTGAGAATATCAGCGTTAGCGGACTGAATCTTCAGTTCGGGGTGTTTGTGGGGCTGTTCAACTAACCCCTCCGGGGCTCGTAGCTCAATGGTTAGAGCAGCGGACTCATAATCCGTTGGTTGCTGGTTCAAGTCCGGCCGGGCCCACAATGTCATCTACCACACATATCACCTGCCCGAACTGCGGTCATGCCATCGACATCGAAGAGCTCCTTGCTCACGATATTGAGGACCGCGTCCAACGTGAGCAGCAAGAACATTTCAATGCGGAGCGCGAGAGGCTTCAGGTTGAGGTAGCAGAGCGTGTGAGGCGTGAATCCGAGGCGCAGATCCTTGCGCTTCAGCATGAGAATGAAGAGCGGAAGCGCGATGTGCAGGCACTGAAGAGTGCCGAGGTGCAATTGCTTGATCTTCAGCGCAAGATGCGCGAGCAACAGGAGAGCTTTGATCTCACGTTGCAGAAGAGGCTGCTTGAAGAGCAGACCTCTATGGAAACCAAGATCCGCAAGACCGAAGCAGAACGATTTGAAGTAGAGCGCAAACGTGAGCAAGAGCGTTTCGATCTGGAACGCCGCGAGATGCAGAAGAAGCTCGATGACACGCAGAAGGCTATGGAAGAAGTCCGGCGGAAGTCCGAACAGTCTTCTCAGCAGCTCCAAGGTGAGGTGCAGGAATTGGCCATAGAGGACTTCCTCCGCCAGCGTTTTCCGCACGACGAAGTATCGGAGGTTGGTAAGGGACAACGCGGCGCAGATTGCATTCAAACGGTGTATGATTCCGGACGCCGGTGCGGGCAGATCACCTATGAGAGCAAACGCACGAAAAACTTCAGCATGGAATGGGTGGAAAAGCTCAAGTCCGATATGCGTGCAAAGGGCTCTGACATTGGAGTGATCATCACGGAGACCATGCCGAAGGAGCTTCAGAGCTTTGGATCTGTGAATGGAATCTGGGTCTGCACCTACGCAGAGTTTAAGTCCCTTTGCGTGGTGTTGAGAGACATGGTCATTCGTGTTTCTTCAGCGATCGTGTCACAGGAGAACAAGGGCGATAAGATGACCATGCTCTACGACTATCTGATGAGTTCAGAATTCAGGATGTCCGTAGAGAATGTAATGGAAGCCTATGAACACATGAGGTCGGATCTCGATCGAGAACGCACCTCAATGGAGAAGCTGTGGAAGCAGCGAGAACGTCAGATCGAGCGTATGCGACTCTCGATGTCGCATGTAATGGGTTCCATCCAAGGCATCGCCGGCAAGGACCTCGGACCGGTGCGTTCTTTTGAGCTGCCCGTGGCAGACGATACACCAGTGGACTGATCTCCTCGTCTCTGTGTACGTATGATTCGCCCCCTTATCATCATCTCTCTTCTTTCCCTAGCTGCTATTCAGATCGCAGCGGAGGATCCTAACATGATGCGCTTCGCAGTAAATGAAGCCTTCGGTTTAGGAGAACGGTTGGAATACGACGTTGGCTACAGGTTCATTAAGGCAGGGACAGCCGTTTTCTCTGTGGGCAAGGAGCCTGTGAACGTCAATGGTCGACCTTGTTATGACATCCGTTTTGACGTGATGTCCCTTAGCAGTTTGGACTTTCTCTACAAGGTTCGCGATCGATACCGCACCCTCGTGGACATCGACGGGATCTTCCCGTGGAAGTTTGAGCAGACCATCCGCGAAGGGGGCTATAGGAAGGATTACGAAGCAACGTTCGATCAAGTGGGCAACAAGGCCTACACCACCGAAGGGACGTTTGACGTTCCCCCGTTTGTGCACGATATCGTATCGGCCTTCTACTACGTACGTTCTGTTGACATCCGGAAGTTCAAGAAGGGCGAGACCGTTAACCTCAAGAACTTCTTCGACCGCGAGTCACACGACCTGGTAGTTCGCATCCTTGGACGGCAACAAGTTGAAGTTGAGGCCGGTACGTTCAATTGTATCGTTGTTGAACCGGTCATCAAATCCGGCAGCCTCTTCAAGTTCGAGGGCAAACTCCTCCTCTGGCTTAGTGACGATGACCGTAGAGTCCCTGTCAAGGTCAGTACAAAGATCCCTATCGGCACCATCGATGCCGAACTAACCTCCTACCGCGGGCTTAGAGGCCCGCTTACATCGAAGATCAAGTAAGGGGCTCCTATGAACCGACGAGAGGCGCTACAGGCATTTCTGGGCCTTTCTGTAGCCATTGGCGTCGCGTACGATGCCACAGCAGGTACAGACTTGCTCCAGCGATTTCATACTACCTATCGGAATGCCACAACGATCCGTTGTACGTTCACGTCAGCATCAGGAATAGCTGGAACCATCATCGCCAAGCGCGGAGGGTACTACCGTGTTGAACTGCCGGATCGAACGATTGTGAGTGACGCCAAGACCGTCTACAGTGCCACTCCGTCTGCCCGAACGGTGATCCTCAACACATACCGGTCCCGTTCCAAGGAGGTTTCCCTGGAGAAGGTGTTCTTTGATATCATGAACATCTATCGCGGCACGATCATCGATCAACGAAACGGTGGAGGTACCATCCGTCTCACACCACCGGATGCGAACACTCAGATCTCCGGTGTTTCGAATGTTGATGTAACGATAGACAAGACGATGAAGGTCACACGGATCGTGCTCACAGAGAACGGGTCAACCACTTCCTACACCGTCTCTAAGATGGCGATCGACCCCAAGGTTGCATCCAAGACGTTCACCTTCAGTCCACCGAAGGGTTGGGAGATCATCGATCTTCGATAGACATTACCGAACATACCGCACAAAAAAAGAGAGGCAGGACGAACGTCCTGCCTCTCTTTTTTTTGATGACTCGTATTGAGTGCTTACTTCACAACCACTACTTGCTGCGTAGCAACGAAGCCTGCAGAACTGAGGGTTACGTTGTAGACGCCAGCCGTAAGGTTCAGAGCCGATGCGTTGACCGTTACGCGGTGTGTACCAGCGTTGACGTTCTCATTCACCAGGACTGAAAGTTCACGACCCATAAGGTCTGTAAGAACGATGCGGACATTCTCAGACGTTGGCATCGTGTACGAGAACGATGCTGCATCGAATGTTGGATTTGGCGTTGCAACCGAGAGGACGTATCCACCTGCAACGACATCACCCGTTACACCGCTTGTGACCGAAGCAATTACATTGCGCGAAGTATCGGCACCGCAGTTGTTCGTCACAATACAGAAGTATGTACCTGCATCACTCACCTTAGCGCGCTCAACTGTGTAGGTAGCTCCTGTTGCGCCGTTGATGGCAACACCATTGAGGTACCATTGATAGCTGATGACCGTTGTACCGGTAGCAGCAACCGTGAAGCGGATCTCTTGGTTGTCATTTACAGCAACATCAACAGGTTGTGTTGTGATCTCAACACCCGTGTTGACCACAACGTCTACTGTTACTGATGTAGCTGAACCACATGCGTTCGTTGCAACGAGAGAGTACGAACCGGCATCAGCTGATGTGACGTCTGTCTTCGAGAAGGCAGCCGTTGTAGCACCTGGGATAGCCGTTGTTCCCTTCATCCACTGATAGGATACATTGTCACCGCTCGATACGCCAGTGATCGTGAGGGTAGAACCTTCACATACTGTTGAGCCTTCCGGCTGCGTGGTGATCGACGGGGCAACACCAACTACTACATTCACGACATTCGACGTGAAGGTGAAGCTCGTGCCTGTGTAGGACACAACGCAAATGTATGCACCATTGTTGGCGGCGCTTGCGTTATTGATCGAGATGACCTTTGAATTTGCACCTGATGTTGACGCATCATTCGAGAGCATCGCACCGTCCTTGAACCACTGGAAGGTGGCCGACGAACCCGGAAGCGTTGAAGGGAATGCTGCACATTCAAGGCTAAGAAGACCACCACCACAGACAGCAGGAGTGCTGTTTGAGGCTACGACGAGCGGAATGAAGAGACGTGCGGTCTTTGAAACTGCAACGCCGCAATATCCTGTCACTTCGCAAACGTAGGTGTCTGTAGTATCTACAGCCGATACGTCACGGATCGTGAGGATCGTAGACTGCGCGCCTGTGATACGTCCGTTGTCAACAACATTCGTGTCGTTGTACGACGAAGAGTTCGGATTCCAGAAGCGCTTCTTCCACTGATACGATGCGATGAAGTTGTCTGGAGCACCAATAGCTTCTGCTGCTATTTCAAGGTTTGCTGTACCACCGATCGCAACTGGTTGCGATACAGGTTGAACGGTAACACTTGTTGGACGTACAACGATGATCGATGCACCGTCTGAAAGCTGCTGAATGAAGTTCGTACCGTCATTCGCCTTCACAAGGCAGGTGTAGACGCCAGATGCGCCATAACCCGTGTTGCTAAGAACGAAGATGTTGCCGATCTGGCCAACGAGTTCAACACCATCCTTGAACCACTGATACGTTGTTGTTGCACCGACAGTAACGTCTGCGATGCAGATAAGCGTATCTGTGCCACCTAGGCAGACATATGCGCTTGCTGGTTGACGAACGAGACGGATCGAAGGCTTGATCTCATCAGCGCCCATGTATGGCTTCGTGCGTGTTTCACCGTCATAATCCTTAGGAACTGTAGCAAGCGTTGTGCTTGAACCCCACAGTTGCGGTTGGATCGAGAGAAGGTGAAGGTCCGTTCCGCCAACAAAGTTCACAGCAACAGATGCTGAGTTTTGATCGCGGCCCGTAATGGCACGCCATGTTGAAAGCGGATTGCTTCCAGCTACACGTGGAATACCAGTGCCACCCCAGTTTGCAAGGGTTGCACCTGTGGTCATCAGGTTGTTGAAGTCACCGGTACCGATCGGATTCGGCGTGTTACCTGTGAACCACAGTGCCCAACCGCCGTTATTCCCATTGCCGAAGCTGTGGAAGACGTTGTTGACGAGGTCCACTGTGCCACCGTTTGCCGGGACATAGAGAGCCGAGCTAGTTTGACCTGTACCAGTGATGTTCACAGTATTGTTGATGACCTGGTTTGCAGGTGTTGTTGCCTCAACCCACAGACCGATCGTTTGTGTTGTACCACCAACCGAGATCATGTTGTTCGCGATCAGAAGACCACGTGTCTGCTGAAGAACAACACCATTCGAAAGACCAGTTGTTTGAACGCCGTTCACGCGGTTGCCACGGAAGACGCCGTTCGTTGTGTTGGTCATCGAGATCGACTGTGATGATGTTTGGCAATCACAGCTTGTGACTGTGTTGTTCTCGATCATTGGTGCATTTGCATTGATGATCGAGAATCCATTGATGGAGTTCTCAACAGTGTTTCCTGTAGCAACAACACCCATACCGGACGTAGCAATGAGGAATCCGTTCCGGAATCGACGGAGGGTAACGCCGTTGAGCAGGTAGTTCGAGCCGTTAACCGAAGCAAGTTGAACACCGCTTGTTGCGCCAACGGTACTTGTGAAGATGCTTGGACCTTCATATGTACCACCATCGATGCGAATGCTGTTTCCAAGATCGTTGGAGTACAACGCTGCATTCGATGTGGATCCATCAGCAACGCGAACCACGAGGTTGCGTAGTGTTACGTTCGATGCACCGTCTGCGAACGTGATCACAGCGTGAACGTCTGCCGGGCCATAGACGAACGAAGTTGGCCAAACAGATTGTGTGAGGAGGACATCGTCACCTGCACGACGCGAAACCTGAACGCGACCTGCGCTGGCATCGATCATCGGGACGTAAACTTCTTCATTATACGTTCCGGCGAAGACCGTTACATCAACATCGCCCGAGATACCGGACACTGCGAGGTGACGGAACATCGAACGGAAGTCAGGGAATACACTAGGATTGCCGTTTTGAGCGATCGCAAGTGCACCAGAGACTCGTGGAGCCACAAGCATCGTCAGCTTGTCGTTGTTTGGATTGATATCCGTTTGACCATTCGGTGTAAGCGTGCCGATCTCGATCGTGTTGAGCGAGTTCGTAGCGAACGAGCGAGTGCCAAGAGTGATCGTTGCTTCTGCACCCGGTGCAAGAGCTGGCTGCGGATAATAACGGATGGCCGTTTGGGTTGTGCCGTTGATCTTCCAGTTGATCACTACGGAGTCGAGATTATTCGTACCCCAGTTGCGAACGCGGATCTGAACGGTTTGGCTAGTGTTCGCTGCAAACTTTGCTGAAGGCGAAACGAGCGCCAGAACGCCTGCATCGTTATTCAGTGCCGGAGCTTGACGGAGCCAATAGGCATACGTTGTACCTGATGCAGGAACGAAGTTCTCTGCGAACATCGACGTCTGTGGAGCCGAGTTCCACGATGGTGTATTCCACGTGTTCGCGTAGAAGTTCACGCTTGGTGACCATACCGTGTTGTTCGCGCCAAGACCAGCTTGGACGTGAACCGGTGCATTGACGACCATTGAGCCATAAACAACTTCCATACGGCTGCCATTAGCAGTTTGATTCGCTTCATAGACGCGAATCTGGAAGTTGTAGGCATCACGTCCGATGTTGTCTGTATAACGGCGCGTTGCATTGCGCCATTGGAAGGTTGCAATACGATTCGGAGCAACACCGCTCACGGACCACGTTACATCTCCACCCGATACACCCGTGAGTTGATTTCCGAATGCGGAAACAACACCCGTAGCTGCACCAGATGCAGTAAGGGGACTAATAACGCCGCCCGGAAGGCCGCCGCCAAATGTCACCCAACCATTGCCGCCTACATAGACGTCCGATTGTAGAACGCCGCCGTAGCTGAATTGGAACGGCAATGTGACCAATTGATCTGCCAACGAGTACCAGTTTGGACTCGCCGACGAGAAAATGACCGTGCCGCCCGTGATCTCTGTATACGTTCCTGCGACCACGCCAACCGAACGGTTAGCTGGATTCGCCTGTGTCGAGGTGACCCCGATCAGTACGAACGCCGCAAGCAACGCAACAAACGATGTAACGTTGCGAAGCATAGCTCCTCCACTTGTGATATGAGAATGTCGATTTATTTCTGTCATGGTTTTGCTTTCGGACACACTTCGCCCGTGATGTTGTGACCTGTTAAAATAGCCAAGCCTGACCTACGAAACAACCTTACGACGTTTCCGCAGTCAGATAGGCACTACGTTCTCACCGCTATGTGAAGATGTCTTCACATAACAGATGATGTGCTTAGGCCCAAGGGGTCGTAGCAACAACCGCACCAACTTTTTACCGAGTGTAGGGAATCAGCATATCTCTTTGCCATTGCTCGACTTGCATTCCCATAGCTACACGCCGGACCACTTCGCGCAACCGTGGTTGTTCGGTCAAGGCTGTCAACGTTGCCTGCGCTACTCCACTAAGGCGAGTGTTCGTACTCACTATCCCAAGCAAAATGTTCCGTGCGCCCTCTTCCGTGAGCGTACTGAGTCTCCGCATAGCGCCCATGGCGTTCTGGCGAGTGATGAACTCCCAGCCCGGACCGCAGAGGTCGCTCAATTCGGCTAACGCCGAACCACTTCCGTCGGCAGCCTCTGCCTCAAGCCGCGCGATATGCACTCGCTCATGTGGACCCCTGACGGCTTTTACCTTGTTCAGGTATGTTCGAGCATCCGATGGGAACGACTGCACAAGCTTCATAAGTGCAGACTGGATAACGGCATACGATGAATCTTCAAGGAGGCGTTCGCATGCCCCCTTCAATGAAAGTGGGATGGTTGTAAGTCCGTTGATCGCCGAAGACCGCACCTCTACAGCCGGATCCTTGAGCCCGCGTTCAATGGTCTTGAGGGCATGGGTATTGCCGATCAGGGCTAGTTCGATCGCCTGTCCAACGGCTTCGCTTCGCATTGCATGGAACCGCTCCCTATCCATCACATCCTCGATCATGTCCAATCGATCCTGGATTCGCGCAGTGTCTCCCCGGAAGGTCTCAAAGGCGTCAAAACGGTCGATCATATGCGGTGCATACTTCATTTGAGCCACTCTTGCGTCCCAGGATCTGTCAAACGTCACACGTTTCAGGATATACGAGCCGGGATCGAAAAGAATGAACGCCGGGACCTTCTTTCCTGGATTTGGCAGCTCAACCAGCGATCGTTGTGATGCAATGTCCACACGAATGGAATCTTTTGTCCTGTCCGTATAGTGGACCTCAATAACCACCGGCATCCGAAAAACTCCGGTGAGGTGGTCCATCGGATGTATCTGCTCGATATCTACCAAGGTTGTGGTTGATACACCGCGTTCGGTTGTGGCAGCACCGGTTCGCGTAGATATCTTGAAATGGGGCTCTCCACCCTTGTAGAGCCATTGATCGAAGAACCAATCGGGTGACAGGCCCAAGGTGTCCTGGAAGGCCAGGTAGAGATCATTGGTCTCTACATTCCCATAGGCATGCTGCCGCAGGTAGTGCTGGATAACGCGTCGAACCGACGAATCGCCAAAGGTGTATCGCATCATGTCGATAACACTGGCCCCCTTCGGATATACTCGAGCCGAACCGCTAGAGGGGTGCACGATCGGCAACCGGTCTTTTTCCCCGGCTGCCAGGGCAGCGCGATGCATTCCGCGCCGACTCCACTCATAGGCATCCTCACCCAACGTCAACCGTGTGAAGAGGTGGGGGTAGAATGTCGCAAAACTCTCTTGTAGCCAGATCGACTTTCCGCTGCGACCAGTGATGAGATCTCCGAACCACTGGTGCGTGAGTTCGTGGACGTTCACACCTACATACGATCTGTCCAGCCATCCTCGCGAGTCTGTCTGGAAAAAGTCTCCGAATACCGTTGCTGTTGTGTTCTCCATGGCGCCAAAAATGTAGTCCGCCACGGGCACCTGACTATACGACTCCCATGGATACGGAATACCTGTTTCGCGTTCAAGGAAGTCCATCGCCTCAACGCTCATACGATACGTTGGTTCGGTACGTTCGGGCTGGTCCGAATAGGTATAGAGATAGAGCGGCACACCGCTGGCAGCCTTGCGAGTAGTTATCGAATATTGGCCGATGGCCAGCATGAGGAGATAGGAGGCATGAGGCTTGGTCATACTATAGCGCCAGGTCTTCGTGCCGTCTCCATTCACTACAACCTCTCCACGGGTCCCGTTGGAGAGAACGGCATAGGATGAGTCGAACGTAGTGATCGTTTCGGTGATCATTTTATCGTTCATCTCGTCATACATCGGGATCCAGTGGCGATTGTCGATACCCTGTCCCTGCGTCCAGATCTGACGTCGCATTCGCTTCGACGGGTCGTTCCAGCCAACGAAGTAGATCCCCTTGCGTGGATTTGCCTCGTAGATAAAGGTCACGGAGTCCCTCGTATCCCAACGCATGGCAGGCTCACAATAAACGATCACCGTTGTATCTGTGGAACGGGTACGAACTGGCTTGCCCCCTAACGTGGCCTGTAGGATCCGGATCTTGATAGCATCAAACTCGATCGAGTCTGTTCGCTCTCGAAGGGATCGGAAGACATGTGTTACCGTACCCTTTACAAGCCCCTTCTCGGGCTCGAACCGAACATCAACGGTCATACGCAGCATATCCACGGGATGCTCACGTGGTTCACTCCCGGGTGCATCCACATATGTTGAGGTATGGACAAATGGGGCTTGAGCAAACGCACACATCGGCGCTGCAAGCAACAGGAGGAGGAGGAGTCGTTGCATAGACAGCAAAGATAGTGTGGCTCTTTGCTATGTTCGGTGCATGAAAGACCTTGTCCTTGTTATGGCAGGCGGTGCCATTGGTAGCGGACTCCGGTATGTGATCGGAACGCTTATTCCTGTAGCCAGCGGCGCGTTTCCCGTGCCAACGTTTATCGTGAACGTAGTTGGCTCGTTCGTTCTTGGATGTACAGCTGGTGCCACGATGTTGCCCGATCCACTCTCGCGTTCAGCCGCTTTACTTGTAGGCACAGGTCTTTGTGGCGGATTCACCACCTACTCAGCATTTGCAATGGAGAACGTCTCCATGCTCCATGGTGGCAACACAATATTGGCAATTAGCTATATCGCAGCATCACTCATTGGTGGTATGTTGGCCGCATTTGCCGGCATTGCCGTTGTTCGCGCAACGGCTTCGTAGATAATAGAACTTCTCTTTCCAGAACATCTTGAGGGCTTCATGGACTTCGCAGCGTTGTGGACCAAATACGAATCATCGATCGTCAACTACCTCATCTTAGTTGTTGGCGCCGTCCTCATGTGGATGGTGGGCCGCTGGCTCATTGGATTTGTGATCAACATGATCCGCCGAGCACTTACTGCCCGCAATGTTGACGCAACACTTCAGAACTACCTTGCCTCCATCATTGCCGTAAGCTTGAACATCATCCTTGTGATCGCGATCCTTGCAAGGTTTGGTGTAGAGACAACATCGTTCGCTGCTCTTATCGCAGCGGCTGGCTTGGCTATTGGTATGGCATGGGGCGGACTCCTCGCCAACTTTGCGGCCGGAGCCTTTCTGCTCGTCCTCAGACCTTTTAAGGTAGGAGATCTGATCAAGGCAGGGGGCGTTCTTGGAACCGTGGAAGAGATCGGACTCTTCTCAACCACGATGATGACTCCGGATGGGATCCGTGCAATGGTCAGCAACGGCAAGATCTTCAGTGACAACATTGAGAACATGTCACACACCCCCTACCGTCGGGTAGATCGAGAAATGCAATTGGCCCACGGAGTGGATGTGGATAGAACCATAGCTCGCATCAAGGAGCTACTGGCATCGGAGACAAACGTGCTCGCAAGCCCTGCCCCAGCCGTATGGGTGCTCGACTTCACTCTTGCTGGTCCGGTTCTTTGCGTTCGACCATTCTGCCTTCCCGAGCACTATTGGAACGTATACGAAGCCACGAATAACATCATCCGTACGGTTGGCGGAGAACTTGGTCTGCCGGTTCCGCAGGTACACTACAACGTTCAGCAGCGGAACTGAAATCTCCCGTCGCAACGTTCGTCCTGAGCTCCATGCTCAACCTCACCCTATCGATCGCGGTCTTTCTCGGCACATTCCTTTCGGCGTGTGCCGGGCAGGACGAACGTGTGCCGCCCCCTTCATCATCACCAACATCAACAACCATGACCACAGATCAACGCGATACCGCCACTCTTGCCGGCGGATGTTTCTGGTGCATCGAAGCGGTGTATCAATTGCTGGATGGTGTGGAGTTGGTGGAGAGCGGGTACTGCAACGGATCCGTCAAGAACCCGTCGTACAAAGAAGTGTGCACGGGCACTACCGGACATGCCGAAGCCTGTCGCATCACATTCGATCCGTCAAAAGTGACATTCGAAGAGATCCTTCAAGTGTTCTTTGCCTCGCATGATCCAACCACATTGAACAGACAAGGCAATGATGTTGGCTCGCAATACAGAAGTGGTATTTACTACCATGACGAAGATCAAAAGCGAATCGCAACCGCGTACATCGAACAACTCACAGCTGCAAAAACATGGTCGGATCCGATCGTAACGGAAGTAACGGCTGCTGACACATTCTACAAAGCCGAAGACTACCACCAGAACTACTATGCACAGAATGGGACGCAACCGTATTGCGCGTTTGTGGTGCGTCCTAAGGTTGAGAAGTTCATGAAGCAGTTCAAGGATAAGATGCGTTCCGACACAAAGTGAGTTCCACGCGTACGATCGACATCTCGGGAATGCATTGCGCTGCATGTGTCAACCGAGTTGAATCGGAGTTACTACGCGTGCCTGGTGTATCGTCTGCTACTGTAAACCTCGTAACCAACCGAGCTACTGTGGAGATCGGCGACGGCGTTGTTGACGAAATCCTATCGCGTGCGATCATCACGGCAGGCTATGCCGTGGAAGCTATCTACAGCGAGGGCACTGCAACTGATGTTGCATCGCTGACTGAACGGATCGAAGCACCTGCTCACGAATACCGTGCGTCGCTGATCATCGCAGCTCCATTCACTGCGGCCGTCATGTTGATCGGCATGTGGGGCATGTTCAATGGTCATACTCCATGGGTTAACGAAGTACTCTTTGTCCTGACCATTCCTGTGCTTTGGGCCGGACGATCTTTCTACGTTGGTGCTTTTCGTGCTGCACGCCATACATCTGCAACGATGGATACCCTCGTCTCCATCGGAACAGGTGCCGCGTTCATTGCAAGCACCATCGCAACCTTCGCCCCTTCCATCCTACCATCGATGGCACACCACACCGGTGCCTACTTCGATTCAACAGCAACGATCATTACTCTCGTACTTCTGGGGAAGTGGTTAGAGTCGAGGGCAAAGGGGCGGACAGCAGAGGCACTTCAGTCCTTGATGGAGCTGCAT
>Ga0154020_10003027_pt1 | contig 20409 bp, 22 predicted proteins | sample Klosneuvirus_201_FD_109709 | JGI IMG/M metagenome (GOLD analysis project Ga0154020, IMG submission 109709) | Active sludge microbial communities from wastewater, Klosterneuburg, Austria - Klosneuvirus_20160825_MG | ecosystem: Engineered > WWTP > Aerobic digester > Activated sludge | place... | reverse complement strand
TCGAACGCTGACGCGGGGCTCGAACGCTGACGCGGAGCTCGAACGCTGACGCGGAGCTCGAACGCTGACGCGGGGCTCGAACGCTGACGCGGGGCTCGAACGCTGACGCGGGGCTCGAACGCTGACGCGGGGCTCGAACGCTGACGCGGGGCGTTATCACCCGCTGCGCCCCGCCGATAAGCCCGGAATCCGGGGCATTTCCAGCGATATCCACGTGCGGACGGTGACACGCTCCCCAGGGTGTGGCATATTCCCCGCACGCAGGCGGCGTCCCGGAGCGTGAGACCGGAGGCCGTACCGGCGACCGACAGCCGGACACGACAGATCAAGGAAGAGGGAGAGATTGATTATGAAGAAGATGAGCCTGATTGCCGCTATCGCCACCCTCGCATGCGCGGGGGCGGCCAACGCGGGTGTGTACATGAGCTTCGCGGACCCGATCCCCGGGCGCCAGCTCCACAACGCGGCGAACGCGGTCGAGGCCGGCGTGGGCCGCATGACCTACGACCAGTCCGCGATCTTTGACTTCTTCATCGATGGCACGGACCTGGGCTTTGGCCCCGTCACCATCACCGGCGCGCACATGGAAATGGACATGGCGATCGGCGCCGCCTCGGTCGCCGGTTCCGCGACCGTCGCCCCCGTCGCCGGGTTCTTCACCATCTACATCATCGGCGAGGATGAGGTCCGCCGCGACGTGATCCGCGGCCTCGCAGGCGACGGTGCCTTTGTCCGCGTCGGCAACACCAATGCCCTGCTCTTCTCCGATCCGGACTTTGAGTATCAGGCTGGCCCCGTCCTTGAGGCTCTCAATGGCGGGCCGGTGCTCTTCGCCGATCCCACCGAGGCCGTCTTCACGCTCACCAGCATCGCTCCATCCGGCGGCGGGAGCTTCCTGAACGGCGACGGCACGTTCAAGTCCTTCGACGCCAACGCCTCGTTCACGGGCAACGCCGAGGTCGTCCCGGCCCCCGGCGCCATCGCCCTCGCGGGCCTGGGCGGCCTGTGCCTCGTCCGCCGTCGGCGAGACTGATCTCTGCGGCCACATTCCAGCCTCTCGGCGAGCCGGGTCCCGTGACCCGGCTCTGCCATTTTTGGGCCCTCGGAGACGTTTGCGCCCCCGGCGCCCACCTGCCGGATTGGCAGCCCCCACCCATCGGGGCAGGGCCGTGACAGACCCGGGCCCGCGGCGTGGGTCCGGCAGCACGCCCGCCGGGCCGGGGGCACTTGGCACCACTCTTGCCTATGGAACTCGTGGAACGCGCGGTCGCCGCTACTGGGGGCTCCCGCCGTTCTACCTAGTAAAGTCCAAATACACAGCAGGAGACGCACTCGCCATGGCTGCCAAGGAACTCGTGTTTGACGTGAACGCTCGCCAGTCGCTGCTCGCCGGTGTTGAGAAGCTCGCCCGGGCGGTGAAAGCCACCTTGGGCCCCCGTGGCCGCAACGCGGTGCTGGACAAGTCCTGGGGCGGTCCGACGGTGACCAAGGACGGCGTGTCGGTGGCGGAGGAGATCGAGCTCCAAAGCAAGGCGGAGGACATGGGCGCCCGTCTGGTGAAGGAAGCCGCGAGCAAGACCAGCGACGAGGCCGGTGACGGAACGACCACCGCGACGGTGCTCGCCGAGGCGCTCTTCCGAGAGGGGCTGAGGCACATCGCGGCTGGCGTGGACGCGAACGCGCTGGTGCGGGGCATGAAGCTCGCCGTGGAGGCCGCGGCGAAGGAGATCGACGGGCTGGCGACTCCCGTGAAGGGCAAGGCCGACATCCAGAACGTCGCGACCATCTCCGCGAACAACGACGCCGCGGTCGGCAAGATCATGGCCGACGCATTTGAGAAGGTCGGGAAGGACGGCGTCATCACCGTCGAGGAAGGCAAGAACATCGACACGATCGTCGATGTCGTCGAGGGCATGCAGTTTGACCGGGGCTTCCTGTCCGCCAACTTCGTGACCGACGTGGACGAGATGAAGGTGGTCTTTGACAAGGCCATGATCCTGATCCACGAGGACAAGATCGAGAGCGTGACCAAGCTCGTTCCCCTGCTCGAAAAGGTCATGCAGGCCAAGCGCCCGCTGGTCATCATCGCGGAGGACGTGACCGGCGAGGCCCTGTCCACGCTGGTCATCAACAAGCTGCGGGGCACGCTGCAGGTCGCGGCGGTGAAGGCGCCGGGCTATGGCGACCGCCGCAAGGCCATGCTCGAGGACCTCGCCATCCTCACCGGCGCCACCGCGGTGATGAAGGACCTGGGCCTGGAGCTGGACAAGGTCGAGCTCAAGCAACTGGGCATGGCCAAGCGCATCGAGATCGACGCTGACAACACCACCGTCATCGAGGGCGCGGGAAACACCCGGGACATCCAGGCCCGCATCAACCAGATCCGCGCCGAGATCGAGAAGGCCACCAGCGACTACGACCGTGAGAAGCTGCAGGAGAGGCTCGCCAAGCTCGCGGGCGGCGTGGCGGTGGTGAAGGTCGGCGCCGCCTCCGAGGCGGAGCTCAAGGAGAAGAAGGCCCGCATCGAGGACGCGCTGCACGCCACGCGGGCCGCGGTTGCCGAGGGCATCGTTCCCGGCGGCGGGGTCTCGTTCATCCGCGCCGTGAAGACGCTGGAGGGCATGAAGGAGTATCGCGCCGCGTTCGGCAGGAACTCCGAGGCGACCAGCGACGACGTGGGCCGCTTCAAGTATGACATCGCCGCGGGAATCAAGGCCGTCATCGCCGCCCTTTCCGTGCCAACGCACACCATCGCCGAGAATGCGGGCGTCCGCGGCTCTGTGGTCGTGAACAAGGTCGCGGAGGGGAAGGGCAACTTCGGATACAACGCCCTGACCGACGAGTACGGCGACCTGGTCTCCATGGGCGTCATCACCCCCGCCAAGGTCGATCGCCTGGCGTTGCAGAACGCCGCGAGCGTCGCCGCGGTGCTGCTCGCCGCCGATTGCGTCATCACCGCCAAGCCCGAACCCAAGGAGCCCGCGGGCGCCGGTGGCGGGATGGGTGGTGGCATGGGTGGCATGGGCGGCATGGGTGGCATGGGTGGCATGGGTGGCATGGGTGGGATGGGCGGCATGGGCGGGATGGGTTTCTAAGGAGCAGACATATGGCAAAGCCGACCGACATTCGCAGCCGTCTCGGGGCCCCCGTGGCCCAGGACGCCAAGAACACCATCTCGCTGAACAAGCCCTCGCACAAGATCGCCGACGAGCACAAGAACACGGCTCCCAAGCCCCAGGCCGGACCGCACAAGCAGGGCAGCGGGCGGGCGCAGGGCGGCGCGGGCCAGTCCTCCGCGCGCCCGAAGGTCTGAGTCGCTCTCGCACCTCGAATCGCGCCCGCCGCGGCTCGAAAGCCATGAATGCAGCAACTGCTCGACATCTTCCGCGATATCCCGGGCTTCCTCGAGGAGTTCACGCGGTCGCACGGTCCGTGGATCTACGCCGTGCTCTTCGCGGTGGTCTTCTGCGAGACGGGGCTGGTGATCACCCCGTTCCTGCCGGGCGATTCTCTGTTCTTCGCGGTGGGCGCGCTCTGCGCCACGGGCGTGCTGAAGCTGCACATCGCGGCGCCGGCGCTCTTTGTGGCGGCGGTCCTCGGGAACACCACCAACTACTGGATCGGGAAGTACCTCGGCCCCCGGATCTTCCGGGGAGAGTCCGTGGGCCTGTTCGGCCGACTGATGAGCCGCAGACACCTGGAGCGGGCACACCTCTTCTACGAGAAGCACGGCGGGGCGGCTGTGATCCTGGGGCAGTTCCTGCCCATCGTTCGGACCTTTGTGCCGTTCGTCGCGGGCGCGGGGGCCATGAACTATCCACGGTTCATCGCCTTCAACATCCTGGGCGCGTTCCTGTGGGTCTCTATCTGCGTGGGCGCGGGTCTGCTGTTCGGCAACATCCCCTTCGTCCGCCACAACTTCGAGTATGTCATCATCGGGATCATCGCTGTCTCGATCATCCCGCTCATCGTGCAGGTCGTGCGGGCCAGATTCGCCCGCAAGCCGGTGACGGCGGCCGTCGCGGCCCCGTCCTCAACGTCTGATTCGTCCAAGCGTCACTCATCCGGAGAAAGCAAGCCATGTCCGTGAAGCCCCTCGAAGACCGCGTCCTCGTCAAGCCCTCCGAGCCCGAGACCAAGACCGCCTCGGGCCTGTACCTCCCCGAGGCATCCAAGGAGAAGCCTGTGCGCGGCGAGATCGTCGCCGTTGGCCCGGGCAAGCGCCTGGAGAACGGGAAGCGCGCCGAGATGTCCGTCCGCAAGGGCGACACCGTGGTCTACGGCAAGTACGCCGGCACCGAAGTCGAGATCAAGGGCACCAAGCACCTCATCCTCCGTGAGAGCGAGCTGCTCGGCGTGATTGAAGGGTGAGAGAGAGGGAGCCGGGCCGCGTCGATCCGAAGTTGGGAAGCACAATCAGAGTCATGATGGGGGTGTGGCGTCGGGCCCCAGTGCCCGGTGCCCAGTTCCCGGTGCCTCTTAGGAGTAGTCATGTCCAGCAAGCAACTCATGTTCAAGGACTCGGCCCTGACCGAGATGAAGCGAGGCGTTGACCGCCTCGCCGAGGCCGTCAAGTGCACCATGGGCCCCTCGGGCCGCCACGTGGTCATCGAGAAGTCCTACGGCGGGCCTCAGGTCACCAAGGACGGCGTCACGGTCGCCAAGGAGGTCTCGCTCCCAGAGCCCTTCCAGGCGATGGGCGCCAAGATGGTCAACGAGGTCGCGAAGAAGACCGCCGACAAGGCCGGCGACGGCACCACCGCCGCCACCGTGCTCGCGCAGGCCATCTTCACCGAGGGCCTGCGCATGGTCGCCGCCGGGGCCAACCCCGTGCTGCTCCAGCGCGGCATCAACGCCGCGGCGAGCGTCGCCGCGGAGACCATCGACGGCCTGGCCACTCGGTGCAAGGGCAAGGACGACCTGAAGAAGGTCGCCATGGTCTCCTCCAACTACAGCGAGGAGATCGCCGAGACCATCGCAGAGGCCATCTCCAAGGTCGGCGCCGAGGGCGTTGTTGAGATCGAGGACGGCAAGACGGCCCACACGACGCTGGACTACGTCGAGGGCATGCAGTTCGACAAGGGCTACCTGTCGCCCTACTTCATGACCAACCCCAAGACCGGCGAGTGCGTGCTCGAGGACGCGTACATCCTGATCTACGAGAAGAAGATCAGCAACCTGCCCGACCTGCTCCCGCTGCTGAACAAGGTCGTCGCCACCGGGCGGCCCCTGCTCATCATCGCCGAAGAGGTCGAGAACGAGGCGCTCGCCACGCTGGTCGTGAACCGCCTGCGCGGCATGCTGAAGATCTGCGCCGTCAAGGCGCCGGGCTTCGGCGACCGCCGCAAGGCCATGCTGGGCGACATCGCGGTGCTGACCGCGGGCACGTTCATCGCGGAGGACCTGGGCCGCCAGATCGAGAGCGTGGAACTCTCCGAGCTCGGTCGGGCGAAGAAGATCGTCGTGACCAAGGACGACACCACCATCATCGAGGGCGCGGGCAAGAAGGCGGACATCAACGCCCGGGCCGGCCAGATCAAGGCCCAGCACGACAAGTCCACCAGCGACTACGACCGCGAGAAGCTCATGGAGCGCCATGCCAAGCTCACCAGCGGCGTGGCGATGATCTCCGTGGGCGGCGCGACCGAGATCGCCATGAAGGCCAACAAGGACATGGTGGACGACGCGCTCAAGTCCACCCGCGCCGCCGCGAAGGAGGGCTACGTCGCCGGGGGCGGCGTCGCGCTGCTCCGCACGCAGGACGCCATCCGCGCCGCCGCCAGGAAGGCCAAGACCGACGATGAGAAGCACGGGTTCGAGATCGTCGCCAAGGCCGTGGAGTACCCGTGCAAGCAGATCGCGCAGAACGCCGGGTTCGACGGCGACCTGGTGGTCGAGAAGGTGAAGGAGGGCAAGGGCGGAAACTTCGGCTTCAACGCCGCCACCGGCGAGTACACCGACCTTGTCAAGCAGGGCATCCTTGACGCGGCCCTGGTTGCCAAGACGGCGCTCATCAACGCCGCCAGCGTCTCGGGCCTGATGCTCACCACCGACGTGCTGATCACGGACCTGAAGGAAGAGACCCGGCCCGCCGAGGGCGCGGTGGCCTGACGCCTGACGCGGCCGCACGCCGCACGTGAACTCCAACGGGCTCCCGGCCGAAAGACCGCGGGCCCGGTTCCACACCTGCCATGGACGCGATCACCGCCATCCCCGAGCCCCTGCTGGCCTTTGGCGACGACGCGCCCGAGGTTCGGGCAGCCCTCGATCGAGTGAACGCCGTCCATGCCCGCTACCGCGCCCTGGCGGTCCGGGGCGGCCCGCTTCCCAACTCCGTCGAGGCGATGCGCGTGGAGCTCACCTATCACTCCAACGCCATCGAGGGCAGCACGCTCACGCTCCGAGATACGCAGCTCATTCTCGAGGGCCGGACACCCCCCGGCGGCAAGCCGCTCCGCGAGGTCTACGAGGCCCGCAACCACGACCGCGCTCTGCGCATGATCGAGGACTGGGCATCGAACAGGCCGGCGGGCTCTCCGCTCACCGAGCAGGACCTGCTCGCGGTGCACGCGGTCGTGCTCGCCGACATCGACGCGAACTCCGCCGGTCGATTCCGCGGCGAGCGTGTCCTCATCAAGGGCACGCGGTTCATCCCCCCGGGCAGCCACAGGTTCGGTGCGTTGATCCCTGCGATGCTCGCTCTTGCCGCCCGCGACGGCGTGCATCCCGTCCTCCAGGCCGCCGAACTCCACTACAACCTCGTCGCGATCCATCCCTTCGCCGACGGCAACGGCCGAACCGCCCGCCTGCTGATGAACCATCACCTGCTCCGCCATGGCTACCCGCATGCGATCATCGAGATCGAGCGCCGGGCTGAGTACCTCGCTTCGCTCGAGCGGGCCAACGCCGGCGCGGCCGCGCCGTTTGCCCAGTTTGTCATTCTCAGCGCCGCTCGCTCGATGGAGCGGCTGTTCGAGGCCGAGGGGGGCGCTGCGGAGTGAGCCCAAGTGTCGCTCATCCTGAGTCTCTGAGGTGGGGTCTTGATCCCGCCTCGGGACCGATTTGCGCCGCCGCCATCTCTGCCCGGGCACCCGCGGGGTGGAGACAAGCGACCCGGTCCGGTGCAGCCCGGCGACGACCGTGTGAGAGGTCCGGGTCGGTGAAGAAGGAGCTTCATGCCCGCCGTGCGTGACTACTACGAGATCCTGGGCGTTGAGAAGTCCGCAGACGCGGAGGAGATCAAGCGCGCCTATCGCCGCCTGGCGATGAAGCACCACCCGGACCGCAACCCCGGCGACGCCGCCGCGGAGAAGGCCTTCAAAGAAGCCGCCGAGGCGTATGAGGTCCTTTCCGACGACCAGAAGCGCCGTATCTACGACCAGTACGGGCGCGAGGGCCTGAAGGGCTCCCAGGGCGGGCCCGCCACGCACGACTTCTCGCGCATGGACGTCCAGGACATCTTCTCGATGTTCAACGACATCTTCGGCGCGGGCATGGGCGGGGGCCGGGGCCGGCGCGGGCCCGCGCGCGGCTACGACCTGGAGACCGAGGTCTCCCTCTCGCTCGATGACGTTTTCAAGGGCTGCGAGCGCGATGTCGAGTTCACCCGCCTCGATGTCTGCGAGGCCTGCACGGGCTCGGGCGCCAAGCCGGGGTCAAAGCCCATCAAGTGCGCGACCTGCGGCGGGCAAGGCCGCGTGCAGCAGTCCGGCCTCGGCGGCATGTTCCGGATGGTCACGAACTGTCCGACGTGCGGCGGGCGTGGCCAGGTGGTGCGAGACTTCTGTGAATCCTGCAAGGGCAAGGGCCGCGTGTCGCGCAAGCGGGCCATCACCGTCACCATCCCGCCCGGCATCCACGAGGGGCAGGCCATTCGCGTCGCCGGTGAGGGCGAGCCCCCGCCACCGGACGCTTCTCCCTCCGGCGAGGGGCAGCGGGGCGACCTGCACGTGGTCGTGCGCGTCAAGAAGCACGGCCTGTTCCAGCGGCGCGACGACGACCTGCTGATGGAGGCCCCGATCAGCTTTACGCAGGCGGCGCTCGGCGCAGAGGTCGAGCTGCCCACGCTCGACGGGCCCACCACGCTCTCCATCCCCAAGGGCACACAGTTCGGCAACGTCTTCAAAATCGCCGGGCGGGGCCTGCCCAACCTGCGCGGAGGACGCCGCGGCGACATGATCGTCGGCGTTCGGGTGGAGATTCCCCGGCGGCTTTCCGCGGCCCAGGAAAAGCTGCTGCGCGACTTCGCCGCTACCGAGGACAAGCACGTGATGCCCGAGAGCACCGGGTTCTGGAAGAAGATCAAGGACGCGCTGGGCTGACCCCGGCACGAGGCGAGCACGACCATGGCCGATGAATCCTTCGACACGCAGGACCCCCAGTCGCACCCGGACGCCCCGCATGGGACGGACCTCGCTCAACTCCACGCGGAGCTGGACGAAGCCCGCGGCCGTGCCCTGCGCCTGATGGCCGACTTCCAGAACTATCAACGCCGGGCGCACCAGAACGAGGCGCAGGCGAGGCGAGAGGGCGTGGCATCCGCGGTCGCGGCGGTGGTCCCCGTGCTCGATCACTTCGACAATGCGCTCTCCATGGAAGCCTGCGCGGGCAGCGCGGAGCAGGTGATGCAGGGCGTCCGCGTCATCCGCGACGAGATGCTCAAGGCGCTCGCGCAGCTCGGCGTCACGCTCATCAGCCCGCGCGCCAACGACGACTTCGAGCCCGGCAAGCACGAGGCCGTGATGCAGCGACCCGCCGAGGGCGTGGAGCCCGGACGCATCGTCCAGACCTTCCAGGCCGGGTACCAGCTCGGCCCCGAGCGTGTGCTGCGCCCCGCCAAGGTCGTCGTTGCGCCCACCGGCACCTGATTCCCGAACCCGGAAGACCCGCCATGCCCACCTACGACTACAAGTGCGGAGCCTGCGGCCACCAGTTTGAGCACTTTCAGTCCATGAAGGACTCGCCCCTCCGCAAGTGCCCGAAGTGCGCGAAGTCCAGGCTCGAAAGGCTGATCGGCACCGGGGCGGCCATCATCTTCAAGGGGTCGGGGTTCTACCAGACGGACTATCGCAGCGAGGGGTACAAGAAAGCCGCGGAGGCCGACAAACCCGCTTCTGACACAAAGCCTGAGACGAAGCCCGAGACGAAGCCCGAGACGAAGGCCGAATCGAAGGCCGAATCCAAGCCCGAGGCCACGCCAGCCCCAAAGTCAGAGAGCCGGCCCGCGTCGGGGGATGGCAAGCCCGGATCGAAGGCCGGAGGCTCCAAGTCCGCTGCCGAGGGCGGCACCTCCAAGCCTCGCAAGGCTCGCGCGAAGGGCTGAGGGCACTCCATGCGCATCGTCGGCCACGGCATCGACCTGGTGGAAACCGCCCGCATCGCGGAGGTGCTGGGCAACCACCAGGAGCGATTCCTCGAACGTGTCTTTACCGCCGCGGAGCAGGCCTATCGGGCGGACTCCCGGCGCCGTGTCGAACATCTCGCGGCTCGGTTCGCCGCCAAGGAAGCGGTGATGAAGGCCCTCGGCACCGGGCTCGCCTCCGGGATCACGTGGACCGAGATCGAGGTCCAGACCGAGCCCACCGGCGCCCCCGGGCTCCGCCTGCACGGACGAGCGGCGGAGGTGGCGGCGGGCCTGGGCATCACCTCCTGGCACCTCAGCCTCAGCCACACCGACTCCCACGCCATCGCGTCGGTCATGGCGTGCGCGGGCTGACTTTGCCGATAGACTACGACTGAACCAGCGGGCCAACGCCCCCGGAGACCCACCCCATGTCAGACCAGGGAATCTCGTCCAACAAGCTGCTGATGGTCATCATCGCGATCCTCCTGCCGCCGGTCGCCGTGGCGGTGCGCGATGGGATGGGCCTGCACCTCATCATCAGCATCGTGCTCACCCTCCTCTTCTGGATCCCGGGGCTCATCCACGCGCTCTGGCGAGTGCTGCGTTGATCCTGATTCTGGCGGCGATGGACGCCGAGCTGCGCCTGCTGCTCGGGCACGTTCAGGGCGCCGCCATGTGCGAGGGCGTACCCACCGCGACGCGGGGCACACTCGGGGCTCTCCCCGTCGTCGTCGCCCTCACGGGCATCGGCAAGGTCGCCGCGGCCTCGACCGCCGCGACGCTCATCGAGCGGCACCGGCCTCACGCGGTCCTGTTCGCGGGGCTGGCGGGCTCGCTTTCCGCCGGGCTGCGCATCGGAGACGTGGTCATCGCGCGGCGGTTCATCCAGCACGACCTCGACGCGTCGCCCCTCTTTCCCCGCTTCGAAGTGCCGCTGACGGGCCTCGCCTGGTTCGACACCGACCCCGTGTGGAGGGAGCGGCTGTTCGCCGCAGCGGTGCGCGCGGTCACGGACCTCGGGTCCGACGCAAAGGCGGCGCTCGCGGCGCTCCGCGACGGCACGCCCGAGGTCCGCTGGGGTGACGTGGCGACCGGCGATGTGTTCGTGACGTCGACTGTCGTGCGTCAGGAGGTCCGGGCCCGAGTGCCTCAGGCCGATTGCGTGGAGATGGAGGGGGCGGCGGTCGCGCAGGTGTGCCACGCGCGGGGCGTGCCGTTCGCGGCGTGCCGCGTGATTTCCGACGCTGCCGACGAGGCGGCGCCCGCGGATTTCGAGGCGTTTGTCGCGCGCGTGGAGTCGCGCCTCACGGCGGCGGTGCTGCTCGGGGCGATGTCCGCCCTGTCATGATGCAACGGGCTCGGGCTTGCCCCGCGTGCCCGCCCCGCCCACCATCACGCCCACGGTCCCGATGATCGGCAGCAGCCAGGTCACCCACGCCGGGTCTCGGTGGTCGCTGCTGTGCTCCATCGCGAGCTTGAGCGTCACGGGCTCGGTGCGTGGGGGCGGCGCGGGCTGCGTAGATTGCAGAGCGGCCATGGCGAGCCCCAGCACCAGCAGCACCCCGGCAAGACCCCGAAAGCCCCGAGGCCGCGGATCGATCTTCCCCGCGACCCAGCCTCCGACGACCGAGGCGAAGACGCCCGAGATGAGCGTCAGCAGGCCGATGATTGTGGTGGCGTGCCAGCTCTTGGCTTCGTAGGCGTTCTCGGGCCCGATGCCGGCGTATGCACCCAGACCGAGCCCAAAGACCAACAGGACGATCACGAGATATCCGACGACGATGGCGGCGATGGTCCGGACCATGGCGGTCTCCTAGGTCGTCCAGCGTATGGCCAGGAGCGAGGCGGACGCCACGATGATCCACAGCACCGCCGCCTGCACCAGCGCCCGCCAGCCGACCTCGCGCAAGGCCTTCACTGAGAGCCCCGCGCCGATGAGAAAGAGCGCGAGCTGAAAGCCGACGCCCGAGACCTGCGCGATGGTCCCCGCCCAGTCGCCCAGGGCCGGGACCGCGGTGCGAAGGCCGCTCGCGCCCACAAAGCCCAGGATGAACCACGGGAAGGGCTGCCCGGATCGGCGGCCGGTGGGTGCGGCGTGCGCCGCCCGGGCCCACCACCACCCCGCGGCGAGCGCGATGGGGAAGATCCACACCACGCGGACGAGCTTCACGACCGTGGCGATCTCCAGCGCCGTGCCGTCGCCCGCGTGATACGCCTTTGCAGCCCCGCCCACGCTGGCGATGTCGTGCAGGGCCACGCCGGCCCAGGCGCCGAACTGCTCGTCCGTCAGCCCCAGGGCGTGGCCGATCTGGGGCAGGGTCCACAGGCCGATCGCGTTGAGCACGAAGACGGCGCCGGTGGAGACGGCCATGGCGGTTGGGGCGGCACCGATGGCGGAGCCGACCGCGGCGATGGCCGACCCGCCGCAGATCGCCGTGCCGGATGACACCAGCAGCGAAACCTCCCGCCCGCTGCGGAGCAGGGCGCCGAGCAAGAGGCCGATGGCCAGCGTGCCGACGATGGTGCCGATGGCCAGGCCCAGCCCCTCGCCCGCTGCGTGGAGCAGTTGCGAGAGGTCGATGCGCAGGCCTAGCAGCACCACGCACGCCTGGATGAGCCACCTGGAAAGGGCCTTGGACTGCGACGGGAACGCGGTCCAGCCGAGCAGGGCGAGGACCATGCCGGAGAGGAGCGCGATGTCCGTGCGGCACCACGGGCCCGCCGCCGCGATGGCGCAGAGAAGGAAGACCGCGAGCTTCCATGGTGGTGCGGAGGGCTGTGGGGGGGCTTCGCCCATGGGCCGCTACTCTATCCGGTCCCCGGAGCCCCGCGCCCGGCGGGCACGCGCGAGCACCGCATGACGAAACTGCCCAATCCCTCCCCGCTTTCTCGGCACTGGTCGCTGGACCCGGCAAGGGTCTTTCTGAACCACGGCAGCTTCGGCGCTACGCCCCGCGTGGTGCAGCAGGAGCAGGCCGAGTGGCGTGCGAGGCTGGAAGCCGAGCCCGTGGCGCTCTTCGTCGAGCGACACGCGGACCTGATGGACGACGCGCGGAGATCGCTGGCCGGCTTCCTGCGGTGCGACTGGTCGGACCTGGCGCTGCTGCCAAACGCGAGCACGGCGGTGAACACCGTGCTGGCGGGCTTGAAGCTGAACGCGGGCGATGAACTGCTGATGAACGATCACGAGTATCCGGCGTGCCAGAACACGCTGAGGTACTACGCGGGCCGCGCGGGGGCGAAGGTCGTGCGCGTCGGCCTGCCCTTCCCCATCGCGGGGCCGGACGAGGTGGTGCGTGCGTACGAGTCCGGCGTGACGCCCAGGACCAGGCTCGCGCTCGTCAGCCACGTCACGAGCCCCACCGGGCTGGTCTTTCCGGTGGCGCGGGTGGTGTCGGCGATGCGGGCCCGGGGCGTGGACGTGCTGGTGGACGGTGCGCACGCGCCCGGCATGGTCGCGGACCTTGATCTCGGCTCTCTCACCCCCGCCTACTACACCGCGAACTGCCACAAGTGGATCTGCTCGCCCAAGGGCACGGCGTTCCTGTACGTGAGGCCGGATCGGCAGGCCGGGCTGAGGCCACTTGTGCTCTCGAACAACGCGGAGCGCCCCAAGGCGGGCCGGTCGCAGTTCCTGACGGAGTTTGACTACCAGGGCACCACCGACTACACGGGGTTCTATTCCATCCCCAGCGCGGTGCGGACGATGGGCTCGATGCTGCCCGAGGGCTGGCCCGGGGTCATGCGGGCGAACCACGACCTGTGCGTGCGGGCCCGCGCCATGCTCTGCGAGGCCTGGGGCGTGACGCCGCCCGCGCCAGCTGAGATGCTGGGCTCCATCGCCACGATCATTCTGCCCGCGCACGACGCGGCGCGGCGCGAGCGGCTGATGCAGCGGCCCACGCGATATCACGACGCGCTGCAGGACGCCCTGCTGCGGAACTGGGGCATCCAGGTGCCCGTGTGGGGGCTCGCCGACAGGCCGGACCGGTTCCTGCGCATCTCCGCCCAGCTCTACAACTCGATGGAGCAGTACGAGTACCTCGCCCGCGCGGTGCGGGATGAACTGGCGGCGGAGCGGGCGGTGTAGACCCGCGGCGAGCGCACGAAAAAGCCCGCGCCGGGCGCGGGCGTGGGCTCGGATGGGTGTGGGTCACTCCTCGCCGGGGTCGGTGTCGTCTTCGGGAGCGGGCTTGCCCGGGGCCAGGGGCTGGGCGAGCTTGAGCTTCAGCACCTTCTCGCGGATCTCACGGGCGAGCTCGGGGTTCTCGCGGATGACCTGCTTGGCGGCCTCGCGGCCCTGGCCCAGGCGCATCTCGCCGTAGCTGAACCACGCGCCGGACTTCTGCACGACATCGCACGCCGAGGCAAGGTCGACAAGATCGCCGGCCATCGAGATGCCCTCGGTGTACATGATGTCGAACTCCGCGTCGCGGAAGGGCGGGGCGATCTTGTTCTTGACCACGCGAGCGCGGGTGCGGCTGCCGATGGTGACGTCGCCCTCCTTCAGGGCGCCGGTGCGGCGGACGTCGATGCGCACGCTCGCGTAGAACTTCAGCGCCCGCCCGCCGGGGGTGGTCTCGGGGCTGCCGAACATCACGCCGATCTTCTCACGGATCTGGTTGATGAAGACGACGGTGCAGTTGCTGCGGGCGATAATGCCGGTGAGCTTGCGCATCGCTTGGCTCATGAGGCGAGCCTGCACGCCCACGGAGGAGTCGCCCATCTCGCCCTCGATCTCCGAGCGGGGGACCAGGGCCGCCACCGAGTCGATGATGATGATGTCCACCGCGTTGCTGCGGACCAGCAGCTCGCAGATCTCCAGGGCCTGCTCGCCCGTGTCGGGCTGGCTCACCAGCAGGTCATCGATGTTCACGCCGATCTTGCGGGCCCACGAGGGGTCCAGGGCGTGCTCGGCGTCGATGACCGCGGCGACCCCGCCCTCTTTCTGTGCGTGGGCGGCGACCGTCAGGGCGAGCGTGGTCTTGCCGCTGGACTCGGGGCCGAAGATCTCGACGATGCGCCCGCGGGGGATGCCCTTGCCCCCAAGGGCCAGGTCCAGCGAGAGGGCGCCCGTGGAGATACCCGGATGGGAGAGGTACGCGTCCTCGTCCATCCGCATGATGGAGCCCTTGCCGAACGTCTTTTCGATCTGCTGGAGCGTCAGGTCCAGCGCCCGGCGCTTTTCCTTGTCCATCGGGGGAAGGGAAGCGGCCTTCGCGGCCTGCCCCGCCTTCGATTCGACCTGCACCGCAGCCCGCGTCTCGGACTTGTGCTCGGCCTTGCCTTCTGACTTGTCCCCGCGGGTGCGCGCACGATCCTTGGTTTCGACCTCTGCCATGGCCTTCCTTTCCGCCGGGCCGCCCCCGCCGTAACGGAGACAGTCACCGGGCTCTCCGTCACGAGGCTGAGCGGCGGGCATCCATACCCAACACACGGCTCAGGGTCAGGGGCGGCGACGGACGCGAGCCTGACTGGCAGGACAATACCAGACACCAAACGACCGCGTCAAGTCTTGGTAGGGTATGATTCGGGCGCAAAGACACAACGCCAGAATCAATAGTCACTTGCGCAAAGAGACCGGTTTTCCACAGCCATGAGAGTGCGCGAAAAAAAGCCCCGGGATCTCTCCCAGGGCCTTTGAGTTGCATCAGACGAGTCGTCGCGGATTAGCGGCGACGGCGAGCGGCGACGAGGCCACCCAGGCCCATGAGCGCGAGGGCGCCGGGGGCGGGGACTTCGCAGTAGGTCGCGCCAGTCAGGGAGATGGAGTAGGGGATGAGGGTCGGGCCAGCGGACCACGCCATCACCGGGCCACCGGCGCCGGGGCCGTCGGGAGCGCGCTCGGTGCCGAACGGCGTGTCGAGCCACAGCGCGGCGCCAGCGCCGTCGAGGGCGTCGGCGTCGTAGGGGGAAACGGCGAGGATGTAGAGGCCGGGGCCGGGGACGAACGCGCCGGTGACCGTGGACTGCAGGCCGGTGGAGTCATCGTTGAAGGACACGCCCATGCCATCCGGACGGAACAGCCAGATCTGGGTGTCCTGCGTGGTGCCGCCGACGGTGGTGGCGGAGAACGCGCCCACGTCGAAGATGTGGATGCAGTACGCGTCGACGCTGTCGCCAGCGAAGTCGCCGCCACCACGGATCGTGGTGAGGGGGCCGACGCCGACGGTCATCTGCGCGGTGAAGGGCGCGGCGGCGGGGGCGTCGGGAATCTCAATCCACGTCTGCGCCTGGGCAGCGCTCGCGGTGGCCAGCATGGCCAGAACCAGAATCTTCTTCATCTATGCTCTCCTTCTTCGAAATGCCACGCCGGAGCGGGCAAAGCCCACGGTGTCGCCGCACCGAAGTTGGCGCAACGACATAAACCAATAGCTCGAAACAAGGAGGTGTCTCGTCTCTCTCCTCGCGGTCCAACGCGGACCCATCGAGCCCTGCAGAGTGCATTGTCGCGCGCCTTTCGCAGATCCGCAAGCCTGTTCGAAGGTATTCTGAGTTTTTTTTGGCGGAAAGCCCGGGGCAGGGGCCCGGAAACAAAAAACCGGGCCACTTGGGCCCGGTTGGTAGGTCTGGAAACGGATGACGCGGTCAGTTCGCGGCCGTTCGGAGCCACACCGGGCACTCGGCCTTCTCATCAGCGGGGAGCACGTGGACCTTGCGGCCACGGAACAGGACCGTGCCCTCTGCGACGGAGAAGAGGGTGTCGTCGGTGCCCTTTCGGACGTTGAAGCCGGGCTGGATCGGGGTGCCGCGCTGGCGGACGATGATGCACCCCGGGGAGGCGACCTCACCGCCGTACAGCTTCACGCCCAGATACTGGGGGTTGCTGTCGCGACCGTTCTTGGTTGAACCCTGGCCCTTCTTGTGTGCCATGATGCCGGCTCCGATCGATTACCTGAACAAATACCTACCTCCACCGATGCGGGGCAGGTCGAGACTGTAGCCCTGACCCGAGGCGACTTCAACCCGGCGCATGACCTAGCGCATCACCCACTGCTTTTCGAGGAGAGGGAGGGGCGTGGAGCCCATGTCGCGGAGCTCACCGGGGGGCTGATACGAGAGCATGAGCGTCTTGCGGAGGAGCACCTTGGTGACAGTGCCCTCATCGGTCTTCAGTTCCACGGGGCGGGTTTCGCCGCTGAAGCCGGTGGCGAAGACGCTGAGTTCGGTCATGCGTGTGGTGGTCACGGGCCAGATCACGACGCCTTCCTTCGCATTGGACTCGCCCTGGAGGAGTACGCCCACGATGCTGACCTGGTCCTGCATGAAGGGGTTGTCGAGGCGTGCGAGGATGTCCTTGGTGACTTCGGCGGGGACGTGGCGCCCGGCCCGGTGGATCTCGCCGCTATCGCCCACGAGGTCGAACGAGGGCGTGAAGAGCAGGTCCTGGCCGGAGGCGTTGGTGACCTTGTACGTCAGGTAGAAATAGGCGCGGGTGCCGTCCTTGGTCTCGACGCTCGCGGTGCGGAGCGGCCCGACCTCGACGCTGAGCTGCCAGCGCCGGGGGACCGGATCAGGCTCCGGCGCCATCGCCACAGACGAGGCCAGCGCGCACACGCCCAACGCCAGGGGCAGGCCCCGGCCCAGGGTGGACGAGGCGAGCAGCGCCAGGCGGCCTGCGGCGGAGAAAGCGGACCGAACTCCCGAACTGGACGAGCGGTGGGGCATGGAAATGGCTCCGAAGGACACGCAGTCTACAGAGTCTAGCCACCGCGTCAAACCGGGGACGCCGGGGGCTACGGTTGCTCCGCGTGAAGCCCGCGCCCCAGAGCACCCCCGGCCGCAGACCAGAGCCCGTGAGGGTCTCGCCGGGGCTCTTCCTCGCGGCGGCCAGGCGGCTGGTCAGCCAGTCCAACGCAGACGTGGAGTCGGCGGCCCGGCGGCTCGTGGAAGGGGCGGGCAGGCACGAGATTGACCTTGGCATGGCGTACGCGACCCTGCTGCCCGAGAGCACGCCGCAGAGCCCCGTTGCCGGCCACGCGTGCCTGGCGGTCAAGGGGAGCGGGCGGACGGCGATGCTGTTCCTGAGTGAGCCGGTGGCCTCGCTGGGGCCCGAGGCGGCCCAGGCCGGGGAGGCGAGAGCGTGCGTTGAGGCGGTCTGCCGCATGCTGCGGGCCGAGCACGCACGCGACGTGACGCTGGCGCAGGCCCTCCCCGAGCCGGAGGAGGAGTGGGCGGCGGGGGTGCTGAGAGGGGCCGGGTTCATCGACGTCGGGACATTGAGATACATGAGGCGTGAGCGGGCGGGCCGGTTGGCGGCACCGACAGAGGCCGGGCCTTGGCCGGAGGGCGTCTCGGTGACGCGTCTGGATGAACTCTCGGCGCCGGGCGAGGCCGATCGACTGCTGCTGCGAGCCATGGACCGGACCTATGTGGAGACGCGTGACTGTCCGGAGTTGTGCGGTCTGCGCGACACCTGGGACATCCTGGATTCGCACAGGCGCACGGGGCAGTACGACCCCTCGCTGTGGTGGCTGGTGCGAGACAAGGGAAGCCCCGCGGGTTGCGTGCTCCTGAATCGCTGCCCGGAACATCGCACCGTGGAGCTCGTCTATCTCGGGCTCGGGCCTGAACTACGCGGCAAACGACTCTCCAAGCCGCTGCTGAGCATGGGCATCGCGCGGGCGAGACTCTCGAATCCGTCGTGGTCGGTGACGTGCGCGGTGGATGAGCGGAACACGGCGGCAATCCGGCTGTACGAGTCACTGGGGTTTGAACCCTACGGGAGGCGTCGTGCGCTCGTGCGAGACCTGGCGCGCTGAGGGGCAACCGACAGGCGCGGTGCGCAGCCCGGGAGCGTGAGAGGGGTTGGCGCTTCACACGAGTTTTGCACAACGTTTGCGAGCCGCGAGAGTCGTAGAACGCGCCAAGTTTTTTTCCGCAACGTAAGTCTCGACCCGATCGGATTCAGGGGGAAGCGGGATCGCGCCGCGGCAATCGAAGGGCTTGCTAGGCGGAGGCGGGGTCACTACTTTGAGACCCACACCCGGTCTGAGACGAGCGACGGGTGGGCGAGTGGGTGGATGAGTGAGGTCGGCGGCGGTGTGAGAGCACCGCCGGACGAGTTTCGGATTGACGGGTCACGGATCGACCACCGGTGTGAAGCCTTCGCAAGCCCGGCTTGCGTGAAACATGCGTTGTGGCGGTGCGTGGCGACCCTTTCGTGCGGGCGCCCCGCTGGGGGCACTCAGCCGTCGTAGAAGGATTCGGGACAATGAGGTCTCTGCCAGGCATCGGCGATGGCGGCGCGCTGGGACCGCGCCGGCTCGTGGTGGCGCGCTCTCACATGGGCGAGCCCGGCCTGCGGAGGCGTGGTATCCGTACCCAGGGTGGAATCCTGTGGCCAACAGCGACGGCGGGAACCGTGTGCGGGCGATCAATCTGGCGGCGCCGGCGGGTCGGAGTGCGGGCGAGCGAGTCTCCCGCGAGCCTGTTCGGGAGATCCCCCGGAGCGCCCCCACCACGGAGTTCTCCGCCGAGGCGTTGCTCGAGCGGCTCCGCCGCGCCATGGGTGATTCGCAGTATGACCGCTACGTGAGAGGCCAGGCCACGCTCTCACTGCAGGACGGCGTGCTTCGCGTGAACGCGGCGTCGGGGATGCTCGCCGACCTGCTGGAGCGCCGCTTCGGCCCGCTCATCCGAGAGGTAGTGACCACGGCGTGTCGTGGCACCGCGGCGCCGCGCGTCGCCTTTGAGGTCGATCGCGCCGTGGCACCCGTGGTGCAGCCGGTCAAGAAGGCAACCCCGATCGCGGCCCCCGCTCCGGCTCCCTCCCGAAGCTCGGACGCCTTCAGGTACACCTTCGAGAACTTCGTGGTCGGGCGTTCGAACCGGCTCGCATTCAGCGCCTCTCTCAGGCTCGCCGACGACCAGACCCCGGTGCCCCCGATCTTCATCCACGCGTCCTGCGGCATGGGCAAGTCGCACCTGCTCCGGGCCGCCGCGGGCCGCTTCGTCGAGCGGCGTCCGGGCTCGCTGGTGAGGTACATCACCGCCGAGGCGTTCACCAACGAGTTCATCCAGGCCGTCCGCAACAACCGGGTGGACCAGTTCCGGCGGTCGTACAGGCGGGTGGACCTGCTGTGCATCGACGACGTGCACTTCTTCTCGAACAAGGACGCGACGCAGACCGAACTTCTCCACACCCTCGACGCGGTGCAGATCGACGGCGCGCGCCTGCTCCTCGCGAGCGACGAGCACCCCAAGGAGATCTCGCGGCTGTCCGAGCGGCTGGTCTCCCGGTTCCTCGCTGGGGCGGTGGTGCGGATCGACGCGCCGGACCCGGAGCTTCGGGAGAAGCTTGTGAAACACCTCGCGGAGCGGCGTGGGATCCGCCTGGACGACGACGCCGCCAAGCTGATCGCCGTCCGCTCGTCGCGGTCGGTGGGCTCGCTGGGAGGGTTCGGTGGGAGCGTCCGCGAGATCGAGGGGCTGCTCAACCAGATCGACGCGGTGCACCGCCTGCTTCCCGAGTTCTCGGGCGGGGCGGTGGGGCTCGCGCTCGTGCGCAAGGCGCTGGGGATCGACGACGAGGCGACGCCGACGCCGGCGGGGCCCTCGCACCGGATGCGACGCCCCGTGGGGGCGGAGATGGTGGTGACCGAGGTCTGCCGAGAGCTGGCGGTCGAGCTGCCGGACTTCATGGGCAAAGGACGGCACAAGCGGGTGGTGCTGGCGCGGTCGCTGGTGGCGAGCCTGTGCCGCCGGCTGACGACCATGAGCTTCCCGGAGATCGCCCGCGCCATGGGCCGCAGCAACCATTCGACGATCATCACGGCCCAGCGCCGCATCGATCGCCAGCTCGCGGAGGACACGGGAAAGCCCCTGAGCTCCGAACTCGCGGCGGGTCATGCGGGCAGCACCCTCCGCGAGCTCGCGGAGTTCCTGACTCGAAAGTTGCAGAGCGGCTGAGCGGACTCCCTCCCGCGGGCGGGGCGGGCTCTCGCTCAGGGGCGAGGTGTCAGGCCCCAGTCCGGGGTCGTGGCCTGGTCGGCCCACAGGCGCATGTCGTTCATCTCTGCCCAACTGCAGAGCTGCGCGTGCCCGTCGAACCGCGCGGTCACGGC
>Ga0154020_10003026_pt1 | contig 20415 bp, 17 predicted proteins | sample Klosneuvirus_201_FD_109709 | JGI IMG/M metagenome (GOLD analysis project Ga0154020, IMG submission 109709) | Active sludge microbial communities from wastewater, Klosterneuburg, Austria - Klosneuvirus_20160825_MG | ecosystem: Engineered > WWTP > Aerobic digester > Activated sludge | place... | reverse complement strand
CGCCCGCTAAGCCATAACTTGCATCAAAATCAATGGCATGAAAGTTTCCAAACTGGCTGAAAACATAATAGGTTCAGAGATCATCAAATTGGCAGCTGAGGTCAATGAAAAAATCAAAAGCGGTGAGAAGATTTACAATTTCACCATTGGAGATTTTAATCCAAAGGAATTTCCAATTCCGGAGGAGCTGAAACAGTTTATCCTTGAAGAGTATCAAAACAATCAAACCAACTATCCGGCTGCGGATGGTATGCCTGAGCTAAGGCAGGCGGTGAGCCGTTTGCTGAAAGAACGGGGGGGACTGAGTTATTCGGCTGATGAAATTCTTATCGCCGGTGGAGCCAGGCCTATTATTTACAGCATTTTCAGAACACTGGTAGACCCCGATGACCAGGTGATTTTTGCCACACCATCCTGGAACAACAACCATTACACCTATCTGCACTCTGGAAAGGCCATCATGATAGAAACACATCCGGAAACTAATTTTATGCCAAGGGCTGAAGACATCCGGCCTTTTGTTTCCGCTGCAAGTTTGCTGGCTTTGTGTTCCCCACAGAACCCAACCGGAACAGTCTTTTCTAAGAAAGACCTGGGCGAGATCTGCGAGCTCGTGCTTCAAGAAAATAAAAAGCGGGGTCCGGATAAAAAACCCTTGTATTTGATGTACGATCAGATTTACTGGGCTTTAACTCAGGAGGGAATCACACATTACGACCCGGTTTCACTGTATCCCGACATGCGGCCTTACACGATTTATGTGGATGGCATTTCCAAATCGCTTTCGGCAACCGGAGTGCGTGTGGGTTGGAGCATGGGACCAAAACCCATCATCGACAAAATGAAATCCATACTCTCCCATGTTGGGGCCTGGGCGCCAAAAGCCGAACAGCTGGCCACAGCACGTTACTTGAGTGATCTGAACACTTATGATCAATATATTGCTCAGCAAAATCAAAAAATCAAATTGCGGCTTCATGGTTTTTATGAAGGCTTTATGAAATTAAAACAAGAAGGCTTTGCCGTGGATGCGGTGAGCCCTCAAGCTGCCATTTACCTTACCGTGTGTTTTAATTTACAAGGCAAAAAAACAGCGGATGGAAAAACGCTTAGCAACACCAAAGAGGTAACAGCTTTTTTATTGAATGAAGCCAAGCTGGCCATAGTGCCTTTTTATGCTTTCGGAACATCCGATGAATCCAAGTGGTACAGACTCTCTATTGGTACCTGTTCCCTAAAGGACATCCCTGAAGTTTTTCAGAAACTGCGAGAAGCCTTGCTCCTGCTCAGTTAGAAGAAAATAAAAAAGGCCGTTAAGTTAATTAACGGCCTTTTTAGTTTTACAAATCGAATTACTCGATAATGAGTTTTTTGGTGCTGCTGGTGTTGCCAACATTTACTTTTACCATGTAAATTCCTTTTTCAATTCCATTGAGATCAATAGCGATGCGGTTTTCGCCATTTTGACCTTCAGCGCTGTAAGCTTTAACCGCTTGCCCTACAAGATTGTAAATGACAATACCCACTGATTCATTTTCCTTTAATTGAATTGCCAATGTGGTGTTTTCGTTTGAAGGATTTGGATACAGATAGCTTAATTCAGCCGCTTGTTGGTGGTATTCAGAAACTGAAACATCAACTGGAGGAGGCGCTACGCTGCCAAGGTAAAACGGCACTTCTGCTGTGTTGAACCAGTGTGAATTGGTTATCAGCTGCGTGTAGCCAGGGCTGTTGGTAATGGAGAAAGGTATTTTTACAGTAATGGCAGTGGTAGTTGCTGATGAAAACAACACGCCTGCGTTGGTGCGTGGTGACATGTAATGGAAGAACGCCTTGCTTGCAACGTTAGGGTTCACGTTAACTGCCGGACTGCTCACATTGTGTTCCTGAGGAAACAGGGTGTCTTCATCAACTGAATACGCTCTCACTTTGATGTTCGGTAGCACGTTCCATTTTTTAGCACCACTGGTAAAGTTGGTGTCTGATTCTGTCCATGAATAGAAAATAAATTTTCCATCCGGTGTACGGCTCATTTGTAAACGTGCATCAAGTCTTGGTTTATCAGCACCGTTCAAATCCCATGGGTTTTCATTGAATCCATTTCCGGTTGAAGCACCTGCAGCGCCTTCGGTAGACATAGAGTCAACAGTCAAATAGGACCATCCACCGGTTCCGTCAGTAATAAAGTCATACAAATAAGGTCTCAAACCTGGTATATGTAACCATCTGTAGCCATCAGCGCCGTAAGCACCGGTATAGTTCACTGAATCCACGTGTTCACTATAGTGACCGATCGGCGCGGCGAACAAGTGTACCTTGTTGTTAGCGTCAACGGCCATATCCATTCCTTCTAACCATAAGAAGTTAGGCACTTCTAATGTGGAGGTATTTACGGAAGTTAGGTTATGTTTAAGTGCAGTATAATTTGCGCTATTGAAGTCGATTGCCGGAAGTAAAGCCCATGAAGCGCCACTGTTGGTGGTTTTCCAAACCATAGGTTGTAAACCTTGATTTGAACCGGTTGAACCTATTCTTTGTCCCATTACTGCAACGTAACCTACTGTGCCGGCTTCGTTCCAGGCCATAATAGGACGCGATACCCAATTATCCGTACCGTCAGAAGCGATGGTGGAAGGAGGGTTAAAGTTGGTTCCTGAATACGAAAACACACCAGAGTTAAAGGTACCTGTTACCAACACCACAGCAGAATCCGCTCCGGCATTGTCATCTGTAACTCCACCCAAAGCACGTACTTTTCCGTCGTCAGTAGTGTTAAAAGCATAGGCAGCGAAATCAACGCGCCCAACATTTGGATTGGGGGCAGTGATGTCCATCCATTGTTGAGCGTTAGGAGCAGTGCTGGCCACATTATCAAATGTATTCAGCTGTTTGCTGGCAAAAAAGTTGCCCGGCCATCCGCCTGCTGCTGCAGTGGTTGGACCGTGACCCACAATGTATGCCGCTGATAAAGTACCATTTCCGGGAGGATTGTAAATTCCACCTCCTGGGTAGCGGCCCCAGTTGTTATCGTCGTTCCAGATCAACGTGCTGTCCCAGGTGTTACCCCAATCTGTACTTACAGAAGCTAACATCAATCCGCTAGCCGCAGCAGCTGCAGGCAAAGGGCTGGCCACATACGAGGTGGGTTTACGGTGAATGAACGACACCGCGTTCAGTTCGTTGTTGTAATGCAAAGGTTTGCAATAACTAATCAAAACACCATAAATGTTTGGTGAGGTTGAGAAATTACTCCAACCGTTGATCAAGGATGTTTTCGCTGCCGCATTGGCATTCGTTTGGGGTTTAGCCTGATTGCTCTGAGCCGGTGTTCCCTCATCCATTTTGATTTCTAAAAGTTGTTTTGTGTTTTCTTTCCCTGCTGCCTGAGGTTTAACACTGGCATTTTGAGGAAAGACACTTAGCGCTGCGCATATGGCAGATGTTAATAGTATTTCTCTTTTCATGATTGTGAGTTAATGATTCTTAAGGTTAAAGTTAAGGAATTAATTTGGAAATCCGTTTTACCTTAACCGTATGCATCGAAAAAAAACCGAACAAACCCCAACTATTCCGTTCACATTATTCCAAAACCCCGGTCGAGTAAAGTCTATTTTCAAGGTTTACGGTCTATGATATGCTTTTTGTGGCTCAAACACGGTGTTTTGCCGAAAAAAAAACCGTCCCGAAATTCGGGACGGTTATTAATAAGTACTGGGAGTTAATACCTTATTCTATAATTAGCTTTTTGGTGCTGCTCAGGTTGCCTGAAGTAACTTTTACAAGATAAACCCCTGTAGTTATACCGTTAAGATCGAGAGCAATGTTGTTATTGCCAACTGTAGTTTCAGCAGTGATTGTTTTCACCGATTGGCCTACAATGTTGAAGATCTCAACTTCCACAGACCCTTTGCTGCTGAGTTCAACCGAAAGTACGGCGGCATTTTTAGCAGGATTTGGGAAGATCACGCTTCTGTCGAGAGTATTCATACTGTTCTCACCAATGGAGTTTGTAACTGTTGGACAAATACCAAACTCATAAACCAAACCGGCAGTTGTGTACCAGGTGGTGTTATTGGTTAATTGTGAATAGGGATTGCTGTTGGTAATTGTAAATGGCGTTTTAACCGTAACGGTTTTTGCACCATTTGTGCAGGTTACAACTGCAGCAGTTCCTGTAGTTGGTGACATGTAATGCAAGGTTGCTCTTGTGATTACTTCCGGATTAGGAGAACCAACAGAGGCAGGGTATTGCGTTACGTTTTGTTCAGTTGCAGCAATTTCATACATGTTAGTGCCTGAACCAATGCTCATCAAACGGGATTTGATGTCGGGCAGGTTGTTCCATTTTTTTGCTGAACTGGTAAAGTTGGTATCCGACTCAACCCATGAGAAGGTAATGTACTCGCCATCTGGTGTACGACCCATTTGAATACGGGAATCGATTTCAATTTTTGCACTTCCGGTACCGGTAGGATCCCAAGGGTTGTCGTTGTAACCATCACCGGTAGGTTGAGAGCTTGGTCCTTCGCTTGACATGGAGTCAACAATAACCACATTCCAAGCTGCAGCACCATCACCAATAAAATCATACAGGTAAGGGCGGTTACCTGGAGTGTGTCCCCAGTTGTAGCTTTCTCCACCATTCGAGAACTGTCCAACAAAGCCCAAAGAATCGTCGTCAGGACTGAAAGTACTCATCAGAGTTGTTCCAATGTGTAATTTATCATCAGCATCTACAACAATGTCGTAATCTCCAAACACAGCAGGAATAGCCAAAGTTGGGTTCGAAGCGGTAGGAGCGATGTGTTGCAATACTACGGTCATTGTAGCCGCGTTAAAGTCGATGCCATTGGCTAAAGCCCAGCTGGCTCCGGAGTTGGTGGTTTTAAAAATCACCGGTTGAAAGCCACGGTTAGATCCGGTAGCACTGTTTAAGGCGCCGGTCATTACTGCGTAACCTACTGTTCCGGCTTCGTTCCAGGCCATTTGCACTGCTGAAAACGATTGTTTTCCACCAGCACCATCAAGAACAAAATTTGGAATCAAAGTGTCGCTGGTCCAGGTAAAAGTACCTGCGTTGAATGAACCTTTAATAACAGCCAAACCACGAGTAGCTCCAAGCGTTGTAGGATCATCTTCCATAAGCGCAAGTGAACGAACAATTCCATCGTCGGTTGAGGTGAAACCATAACGTGACCAACCGTGATTGGCAATATTAGGTGCACCAAAAGAAATAAATTGTTGAGCTCCGGGAGCTGCATCACCTGCATTATTATATAAGGTAGAACCTGCAGCTGCAAGCTTTTTGCTGGCGTACCAGTTGCCGGTAAACGCATTGTTGGAAACTGTTGGTCCGCTTCCTACAACATAGGCATTGGCAATGTTGTTGTTGCCCGGTCCGGCATAAACCGCTCCCTGAGGGTAACGACCGGCTTCAACATTGGCATATAAACAGGTGCTGTCCCAGTTTGTGCCCCAGTTAGTTGTAATCTCAGCCACGATGGTTCCTGCATTGCTGTCGCCTATTGGACTTGCTGTATACGTTGCGCTTTTACGGTGAATCAAAGAAACCGCATTCACATTGTCGTTGTATTGAAGTGGGCGGGTTTGGCTCACCAACTGACCATACACGTTCATTGAACCACAAAGTAAACTCCAGTTGATGCTGCTTGCTGTGGTGTTAGATGTTTTCTGAGCGCTGTTGCCGGTTTGAGCGGGGTTGTTTTCGGGGCCAACCTGCTTTTTCAAGCTTTGAGTAGCCTCGGCTTCGTTCATTTTAAGATACTTTTCTTTTTCCTGTTTCAGGTTCCTGAAACCATCAGGCCTTACCTGATTTACCGGTGTTTGAGCGAAGGCACTCATAACTCCAAAAAGAGCTGCACCTAGTACTAATTGTCTTTTCATGTTTCTTTATTTTTTGGTTTATATTAATGCGGAAAGAAAGTGTTCAATGAAACTGCTTTTAGCAATTGAATTAAACAATTTCAGTTATGCGCTATGTCAGCTAATTTACAATTTTTCACCCAAAAACGAGCTAAATTTTTATATGTGGTCAAAAAAAAAGCCTTCTCTGACAGAGAAGGCTTTTTTTGTGAAAAAGGACTATTATTTTCCTTTGTTTACTGAACCTGAAAGGTCAGCACCAGCTTTGAATTTCACTACCTTTTTAGCAGCAATCTTAATTTCTTTGCCGGTTTGTGGGTTACGTCCGATACGTGCAGCACGCTTTGATACTGAGAAAGAACCAAAACCTACCAGACCGATACGGTCACCTTTTTTCAATGCTTTGTGAATGCTTTCGATGGTTGCATCCAATGCACGACCTGCATCAGCTTTTGTTAATTTTGCGTTTGAAGCGATAGCGTCAACTAATTCTGCTTTGTTCATTTGTTTTTAGTTTTAGGGTTAAACAATTAATTACGGTACAAATATATATACGAAAAACCCCATTTGTCAAGTGTTTCAGTGAAAAAAGTGCCCAGATTGTTGATAAATCCCCGTTTTGTTAATAACTGGGCTCCAAAACGGCCTGTTATTAAGGGTTCCGAGCCCGATTAGGCCTGAATTTAACACTCTACAAGGCCTGAACGCCTCCGACCGTTGGGATTGCCGACCAGCAAAAGGATGGCTCAAATGAATTTTCCTTTGCCGCTCCATTTAAATCCCTTTAAAAAAACAGCAGTGGGTAAGCTTTTTTTTCCTTCTTGTTGAAGTTCCAGGATCTGAACGGCTCCATCCACGCATACAACATGCAAGGTGGAATCATTTTCGGCAATCAGGGTGCCGTTAGTCCCTTCATATTTTCCAACCTTAGGAATGGTTTTGTAAATCTTTATTACAGAAGTACTTCCCTCGCCGGTATCGTAAATCGTAAATGCAGCGGGGTACGGACTTAGGCCCCTAACTTGATTGTGTATGGTTTGCGCACTTTCACTCCAGTTGATTCGACAAGTGTCCTTGTGTATTTTGGGTGCGTGGCTCACCTCCGATTCATTCTGCACTTTAAAAGTCAAACCTCCACCGGTTTGCTGCTGCGTTTCTATCAGCTGAACTGTTCTTAGTAAGAGATTGGCTCCTTTCACCATCAGACGATCGTGCAGGTCGCCGGCATCCGTGTTTTCACCTATCGGTTCTTCATCTTGCAACAGAATGTTACCCGAATCAATGTTGTGTTGCAGCTTAAACGTGGTAACTCCGGTTTTTATGTCCCCATTCATTATAGCCCGGTTGATAGGGGCTGCTCCCCGGTATCTTGGCAATAATGAAGCGTGCAGATTATAGGTACCAAGCGGTGGAAGATTCCACACCGCTTCGGGCAACATACGGAAAGCAACTACAATCTGCAGATCAGGACCTAGTGCTTTAAGGTGTTCCAAAAAAGCCGGATCCTTGAGGTTAGTTGGCTGCAGTACATTTAAGTTTCTTTCACGCGCAAACTTTTTTACAGCTGACTCCTGAAGTTTTTTACCTCTGCCGGCGTGTTTATCCGGTGCGGTAACCACACCTACAATTGAGTAACCACTATCAAGCAAGAGTCCGAGACTGGGCACAGCAAATTCGGGTGTGCCCATAAAAACAATTTTCATCGTTCAATATTACATAAAAAAAGCCGTCCCAATTACGGGACGGCTTTCAGTATAACGAAAGAAATTTATTCAATAACAATCTTCCTTGTGAATTTATCACTCTTCGATTGCACATTGAGGAAATACACTCCACCTGGTTGATTTGCAACATTAATGGTTAATTTTTCAGGAGCGTTTTTGGTGGTTGTGGTTTCGTATACCACTGCGCCAAGAACGTTTACAAGTGTTACGTTGTAGCTCTCTTTTGTGTTAGGGAACATCACGCTGAATTCTTCGCGTGCCGGATTTGGGAACACTTCTAACAGATTAACTGCTGATGTATTTTCAATTAATCCAACACATGCGTCAACAGTGATGGTTTGAACGGCCTGATTCGTACCTGAAGCATTGGTTGCTTTTAAAGTAATGGTGTAGGTTCCCGGATTTGAGAACACATACATTTTATTACCTCCTGCAGCGTTCATTGAGAACACACCACTGTTAGGCACGTTTGACCAGGTATAACTAGTAGCGCTGGTAAGTGTGTTTGAAGTAGTCACTGAGTTTGAAGTACAAGCCTCAGAAGCTATGGCGAAAGTAACACCCGGAACACAATTCGCTACAGTAACAACTTGCGTTGCCTGGGCCGATCCGGAAGCATTGCTGGCCACCAAAGTAATGGTGTACGTACCAGGTGTGCTTATGTTAATGGATGGGTTAGTTGCGTTTGGACTAGGCAGGAAAATTACACCTGCAGCAGGATTAGCACTCCACGAATACAAAGGAGAAGGAGCTCCTGTACTGGTATTGGAGGTAGTGAAGGTAATGTTGTTACAAGGTGTGCTGGCGGTAGTAAAAGTAGCTACCGGTGCATTACAAGCCTGAACTGTTATAACCTGCGACGAACTGTTGGTGCCGTTTGAATTGGTTGCCAACAGGGTGATGGTGTAAGTTCCGTTAGCTGTAAAACTGATTACAGGAACACTCGCTGTTAAACTTGAGAATTGTGCGGTATTTGGACTTGATGACCATAAGTAAGACATAGGTGTTGATCCGGTTGAGCTGTTGTTTGGTGAAACTGTAGCCGGACCGGCTCCAACCAGACATAAGTCGGAAGGAAGAGTGAAGTTGGCTGTTGGGCTAAGTGTTCCGCTAAACGCAGCTCCACTGTACTTCCAGATACCACCAAGTGAAGGCACAACGTTATCGCTAAATGAACCCGACCAACCAGTTGAAGGATCAGCAAAATCAACAGTCAGGTACTGAATGCCTGTGCTGCCGTAATCGGTCCAGGTTGCCCCGTTGTTATTTGAAAAAGAGATGATTTGGTTGGTTTGGCCTGCACCAACAGAAACAAAAGCGTTGCTGCCAGGTACTGAGCAAATGTCGTTAAACCCTACGTTAGCAGGAACCGGATTGATTGCAGACCAAGACGTACCGCCATTGGTGGTGTTATACATTTCGAATGTACCGTTGTTGTTCACATACGCCACTCCATTTAAAGGTGAAGAAAATGCGATCTCAAGAATGTAAGCGGCATTACCGGATACAGTAGTTACGTTCCAGGTGATGCCACCATCATTGGAGTAATAAATACGTCCTTGATTGGTTCCCCACCAGATGTTGGAAGTGCCATGCTTGGTGTAAACATTAACAATTCCATATTCATTGGCTGTAAGGGGATTAGGAATGTTTGCGCCGGGAACTTGAGTCCAGGTAGCTCCACCGTTAGTGGTTCTCCATAATTCGTATTCACCATTGATGGGATCGCCTTGTGCAATACCAATCATCGGGGTTACAAAAGTTACGAAATTACAGAAGGAAGATGCATTGGTAAACATGTTTCCATTGTTCATGTTTGACCAGGTAGTTCCTCCGTTTGTGGTTTTTAAAACAGTACCCTGTGAGGAAATGGATTTGGTATAACACGCTACCCATGCGGTGTTGGCGTCAACCCCTTCCATGCTCGCTAGCACATATGTATTGGTATCAGGCAGAACATTACCGGCTGTGAATGTAGTTCCACCATTGATGGTTCTTGAAAACCAGTTGTAATTGCGGCTAGGGGCAAAACCATCATATCCTATTACCCACATCACGTTTTGATCAACAGCATCCATAAAACGGATACCAACTGAAGTATTGGTAAAAGCCGCGTTTTGGGTAATTGACCAACTTGGACTGGGATTTTGTTGCGCCACAGCAGCACTTACTGTTATGGCAGCAAAAAGTGTTAGTAATTGTTTTTTCATTGTTCTTTCGTTTTTTAATTTGATAAAGATAAGCTTTTTTCAATAAGTTTCACAAGATTCTGAACAATACCACTGGCAAAAATGTTCTACATTTGCCCAAAAATTTTTTAAATGGTTCAAACGGATATTTTGATAATTGGTGCAGGACCGGTTGGTTTGTTTGCCATTTTCGAGGCCGGTTTGCTAAAGATGCGCTGCCATCTGGTGGATTATTTGCCACAGATTGGCGGACAACTTTCAGAGATCTACCCGAAAAAACCCATTTATGATATCCCCGGTTACCCCTCTGTACTGGCTCAGGAGCTGATTGATAATCTTTTGAAACAAGCTGAACCCTTTAAACCTGAATTCACACTCGGGGAGCGCATCGAACACCTGGAAAAAAAAGGTGAACGCGATTTTGTAGCCACCACCAACATGGGTAAAAAAATTGGATCTAAAGTGGTTGTGATTGCCGGTGGTTTAGGCTGTTTTGAACCCAGAAAACCGGAAGTAGCCGGTCTTGAAAACTTTGAAAATGGCAAGGGTGTGAATTACATGATACTCGACCCTGAAAAATACAGGAATCAAAAAATGGTAATCGCGGGCGGAGGCGATAGCGCCCTGGATTGGTCCATTTTCCTTAGTGATGTGTGCAGCGAACTTTATCTGGTGCACAGAAGCGAATCCTTCAGAGGTGCCCCGGACAGTGTAAATAAAGTTATGAAGCTGGCAGAGCAGGGTAAAATAAAACTATTGCTCAACACCAATTTACTTTCCATAAGTGGTAATACAAAACTTGAAGAAGTTGAGCTAATTCATGCAAAAACTCAGGAGAAAACACTGGTTAAAACGGATCACCTCATCCCGCTTTTTGGATTAAGTCCGAAACTAGGGCCCATTGAAAACTGGGGATTGAACCTTGACAAAAACGCAATCGAAGTCAATACAGAAGATTACAGCACCAACATTCCGGGCATTTATGCAATTGGTGACATCAATACCTATAAAAACAAACTGAAACTTATTTTGTGTGGTTTTCATGAGGCTGCCTTGATGAGCCACAGCGCCTATAAATACATGAATCCGGGCGTAAAGTACACCATGAAATACACCACCGTTCAGGGGGTGAGTGAATTTTAAAACACGCCTTTTGTTATCTCCGTCTGCGTATACACCCTGGCCTTAAATTTTTGCGCCCAATACTCAGCAAGATATTCCTGCTCACTTTGCCCGGGAGTTGGAATAAGCACCAGATCTTTTTTTCCTAACACATGTAAATCCATGAGTGTACTGTATCCGCTTCTGCATATCACCCTATTGGACTGAACAATGAGCTCTGCCAACTTTTGTCCATAAACGAAATTGTGAACCTCAATACCGGATGGAATGCCCACTAAAGGTTTTTCTGAACCACGTACCAGAATAATGTTTTTAGTGTTCCCTCCGAGCGCTTGAATGAGCTTATTTTCCAGTATACTTCTTTGAGGTTCCAGTCCCGAAAGTAAAATCAAAGTCTCCTTTCTTTCAGGGGGATCAGATTTAGTATACTTCTGCAATGCACTCTGTGGTCCAATAAAATGGACCGGAGTTTTAATTCTGGAAGAATCGGATAATTTCCCTGATAAGCGACGTTCTGCTTCCTGATAATCCGGGACCCATATTTCATTGAAGTGTTGTATACAATACCGGTTGATGGCATTGGCCAAACCCGAAATGAAAGGCGCCTGCAGGTTCAACTGATGTGTGATAAAGATGGACTTAACCGTTTTGGAAAAACACCCAAAGCGGTTATCACTTATCACAAGGTTAATGTGATGATGTGCAATTAAAGTTTTGAGTAAGGTATTTTCATTTTTCAGCACACGCAAAACGTTCGGCACTTGCAAAATTAGTTTAAGTAGTAAGGGAAAACGTTTGGAGTAACGAATGCCATACGTAGGCATGTTGATCTTTTGAAGCAGAGGAAAATGGTCTTCGAAAAATAAGCGGTTTACATCCGATACACCCAGTATCACTCTGTTGTTTTCAGAAAGCAGCTCAATAATTGGTACACAACGTGTGGCATGACCCATACCCCAATCAAGTGCCGTAAAAAAAATAACCTTGCCCCTTATGTCAGTTACCGGAGAAGTCAAGCTTCAGCGTATAAACTTTTTCTCGTATAGGCTCACCCAATCCTTTACACTCATTTTAGAAGCCAATTCTCCGATAAGTTTTACTGGAATTTGTTCCGGCTTTTTAAACCTTAAGCAACTTTTGCCCATGTCGGGTTTTCGTTCGGTAGTTTTCCGGAATTCGTCAACAAACCATTTCAAAAGTTTTTCATCAGCGTACATACCCATGTGATAAAGGGCAATAAAATTCTTTTGAGAAGCAAGACTCATAAAAGGCAGCGGCTGTTTTGGGTCGCAGTGGTACCCTGAAGGGTAAAGCGAATGCGGCACAACATAACACGGCATGCCATAAGCCATGATTTCGGTAAAGCCTTTCGGAAGACGTTTTAAAATCTCCTTTCTAAGTTCCTGCATCGCTTTTTTTCTATCCTCCGGCAGGGTCTTAAAATACTCATCCGGATTTGAGGCTTCTGAGCGCATGGCAAGCTGCTTTAAACGTCGATTTTAGCGTATTTCGCGTTTTTCTCGATAAAATCCCTGCGGGGTGGAACTTCGTCGCCCATAAGCATGCTGAATACGCGATCGGCTTCAGCCGCGCTGTCGATGTTCACCTGACGCAGTGTTCTGGTTTCGGGGTTCAGAGTGGTTTCCCAAAGCTGTATGGCATTCATCTCGCCAAGACCTTTGTAACGTTGAACATTTACGCTATCCGCTTTATCACCACCCAAAAGTTTGATCTGCTCATCGCGCTCGTGTTCATTCCAGCAATACACCTGATCCTTGCCTTTTTTAACCAAATACAAAGGAGGTGAAGCAATATAAACATGGCCCTTTTCAATTAACTCACGCATGTGCCTGAAGAAGAAGGTGAGAATTAATGTGGTGATGTGAGAACCGTCAACATCGGCATCGCACATGATCACAATCTTGTGATACCTTAATTTTTCAAGGTTAAGGGCGCGTTCGTCCTCTTTGGTTCCGCGAAAAACACCAAGTGCTGTAAAAATATTCTTAATCTCCTCGTTGTCGTAAATTTTATATTCCAATGCTTTTTCCACGTTAAGAATCTTTCCTCTCAACGGCAGTATGGCCTGATAATCTCGGTTACGGCCTTGCTTTGCAGTTCCACCCGCAGAATCCCCCTCTACTAAAAACAACTCGCAGGCATGAGGGTCGCCGCTGGCACAATCGGCCAGTTTGCCGGGTAAACCAGAACCACTCATTACGCTTTTACGTTGCACCAATTCGCGTGCTTTACGCGCGGCATGTCTTGCAGTAGCTGCAAGAATAACTTTATCAATTATGGCTCTGGCTTGTTTTGGATGTTCTTCTAAATAATTCTGAAGGGCTTCACTCACAGCCTGATCAACTGCACCTATGGCTTCATTGTTGCCCAATTTGGTTTTCGTTTGTCCTTCAAATTGTGGTTCCTGAACTTTCACTGAGATTACAGCTGTAAGCCCTTCTCTGAAATCGTCTCCACTGATCTCAAACTTTACCTTCGAAAGCAGTCCGGTTTTATCCGCGTAATTTTTTAATGTTCTGGTGAGTCCTCTTCTGAAACCGGATAGGTGTGTCCCTCCTTCATGCGTGTTGATGTTGTTAACGTAACTTTGGATACACTCACTGTAGGCGTTGTTGTATAACATAGCCACCTCAACCGGAATTGTGCCTTTATCGTTTTCAATGTATATGGCTTCTTCAATGATTCTTTCTTTGCCATCATCGAGGTACTCAACAAATTCCTTTAAACCACCCTCGCTATAAAACGTTTCTGTATAGGCCAACCCATTTTCATCCTTGTTTCTTTCGTCTTCAAGCACAATGCGAATGCGTCTGTTCAAAAACGCCAATTCACGCATGCGGTTAGCAAGTGTTGTAAAATTGTAATCTCCGGTGATGAAAATGCTCATGTCGGGAGAAAAAGTTTGAATGGTGCCGCGGTACTCACTTTTGCCGATTTCACGTGCAGGGTAAAGTGGTTTTCCGCAACTGAATTCCTGTTCAACAACTCTGCCATCACGGTGCACTTCCGTTTTCATGTGCGAAGAGAGTGCGTTTACACAACTAACACCCACGCCGTGCAAACCACCGGATACCTTATAAGTGTCCTTATCAAACTTCCCACCCGCGTGCAGAACGGTCATAACTACTTCCAATGCACTCACGCCAAGCTTAGGATGAATGTCGGTTGGGATACCCCTTCCATCGTCTTTTACACGAATGGAATTGTTCTCAAGTATGGTAACCGTAATGTTTTTGCAATAGCCACCCATGGCTTCGTCAATTGAATTATCCACCACCTCATATACCAGGTGATGTAATCCCTTAAAACCAATATCGCCAATGTACATGGCCGGGCGTTTGCGTACTGCCTCCAGCCCTTCTAATACCTGAATATTGTCTGCACCGTAATTCTTTCTTTCTGCTGAAATTTCTGACATAAATTGCGTTCTCCTTTGATTTCTATTTATCCTTTAAATGTACGTAAAATATCTCTGTTGAAGGTCAAAAAACAAGTCCAAATGTTACTAACAATCTGTTAAAAAACGCTCTCGAAAAAAAAGCTATTTTAGCAGAAATTTCATATGGTTTATTCCTTTCTGGCTACCTGGATTTCTTTTATTTTTCCTGTGTTTTATAAACGCCTGCAGATTCGTAATGCACATTGGTTAAAACTAAAAGCTCCCGCCATTATCGCTATCAATCACCCTAATGCATTTGCCGACCCGGTTGGACTCGGTTTTATCATGTACCCTACCCGCTTTTGGTACCTCGCCAGGGGAGATGTATTTAAACCCGGTTTTATGAGCTGGGTGCTTGACAAAATAGGCATCATACCCATCTACCGCATTTCTGAGGGCGGAAAAGAAGGTCTTTTAAAAAACGACGCCACTTACCAGAGGGTGAACGAACACCTGAAAAACAACCTTAAGGTAATCGTATTCGCGGAAGGCATTTGTATTATGGAAAGGCGTTTACGGCCCATTAAAAAAGGGGTCTCGCGCATGGTGTTTGGTGCCCTTGACAGTCTCGGTGATAAAGATCTTTTGGTTATACCTGTTGGGGTAAATTACAGCCAACCTGATAAATTCCGAAGTGACCTGTTTTACAATGTGGGTGAACCCATTTCCATAAAAGAATTTCTTAAGGATAAGGATAAACAATCGGCAAAGACACAAAAGGCTTTTCTTGAACTTCTTGAGCCAAAACTAAAGTCCCTCATTACCCATATAGATAAACCCGAAAACGACACACTCGTATTACAGGCAGAAGAATTGCATAAACGGGAATGGATGGAAACACGCAAGATGGATCCAAATGATCTGGCAAAGGACTTAGAAGTGTTACAGGAAATTACCGGTAAAATAAACACAGCTGCCGTTGAACAACCTGAAGTACTTGAGGAGTACCGTTCGGCCTGCACGCACTACTTTCTTCAACTTCAAAAAAACAAACTCAGGGATTGGCTTATTCGTCCTAAAAGTACTTACCTGCTGAATTACACTGTGTTGCTATTCAGGTTAATTCTTCTTGCTTTGGCTTTCCCAGTTTTTGCCTTTGCATACCTCTGCAACATCATCCCTCATACACTCAGCTTTTTCATCACCGGTAAAATTGTAAAACACCGCGAGTTTTTTGCCTCGTTTATCACAGTGGTTGCGGTTATACTGTTTACGCTGTATTACACATTATTCTTTTTTATTGCCTGGGGCTATTTAGGGAACCTTTGGGGCGCCCTGTCAGTGGTGGCTTTAGCCATGCTATGCGCCAGGTTTAATTTGTATTACATTCCATTTGCTTTTAAAACCATGGGCATTTACCGTGTTCTAAAAAACAAAAAAGTCTATCAGGACTTAAAGTCGCAGCGAAAACACCTGATTGTGCTCTTTAACAAACTTTAGGCACACACTATCTGTAATTTCGGTACGTTATTTGAATACTTTCTGGTATGGCTCGCTTTGTTTATAAAAATGGTCGGCAATTTGGGTTCGCTGCCCTATTGCTCATCTCCCTTTATTCCTTTGTCCTTCCTGACTCTAATCTACTTGATACCGAAGAACTCATTGCCACCCATGCTGAAGACCCCCTTCCATTAAAAACGAATGTTGCATTTAAAGCAGGTGAGATTTTAACCTACCGCATGCATTATGGCATCATTGATGCAGGAGAAGCGGTGCTTGAAGTAAAACCCGAACTGAAGGCATTTGGAGACAGAAAAGTTTACCACATCGTGGGTAAGGGCTATACCACCGGCACCACAGATTGGTTTTTTAAAGTGCGGGATCGCTACGAAACCTATTTAGACAAGGATGCCCTCCTGCCCTGGTACTTTGTTCGCCGTGTTGATGAGGGTGGCTTTAAATTCAGCCAGGATTATGTTTTCGATCATTTTAGTAATAAGGTGAACGTGGGCAATAACCAAAAACTGGATGTGCCTCCGGGCGTTCAGGATATGGTGAGTGCTTTTTATGCCGCCAGAAATCTCGATCTGGGCAAAGCCAAGGAGGGCGATATCTTTAGTTTGACTTGTTTTATGGATAAGGAGCTCTGGCCCTTAAAAATTAAATTCATTCGCCGCGAAGTGATAAAAACCGACCTTGGAAAGGTGCGTAGTTTATTATTCCAACCCCTAGTCCAAAAAGGAAGGGTATTTAAACAGGATGATGATCTGAATGTTTGGATCAGCGACGATAATAATCACATTCCGCTTAGGGTTGAAGCGAAAATTTTGATTGGCAGCGTAAAAATGGACCTAAGCGCCTGCAAAAACCTGGCTAATCCCCTTGGAAGAGTAAATTAAAGCAACTTTTTAAGGATCTGCCCAAAACGGTAAAGGTCTTCGAAAGACGTATACAAAGGAATAGCGGCGCAACGGATAACATTGGGTTCACGCCAATCCGGAATCACGCCTTGATCGATCAAACTCTGATACAAAGCTTTTCCGTAACCATTAGCCACTATGGATAGCTGGCAACCCCTTCTCTCTTTGGGTGTAATAATTTGAAGGCAGTTGCCCTTTTCTGCATTTATCGCGTCAACAATAAATTCGAGGTAAGCCACCAGCGTCTTGCTTTTTTGGATCAATGAAGGCATGCCCACCTCATCAAAAATATCAAGGCTCGCTCTGCACGCCGCCATGCTTAAAACCGGTGCATTGCTCAGTTGCCAGCGCTCAGCTGATGGAATGGGAACAAAAGTAGAGTCCATCAAGAACCGGGTTTTTTTATCATGGCCCCACCAGCCGGCAAACAAAGGCAAATCTAAACTGTTGTGGTGATTTTTATGTACAAAAGCGCCGGCCACTGAACCCGGTCCGCTGTTAAGGTATTTGTATGAACACCAGGCGGCAAAATCCACATTCCACTCGTGAAGTTTTAACTCAATATTTCCTGCACCATGGGCCAGATCAAATCCAACAAGGGCTCCGGCGGCTTGTCCGGCTTTGGTGATGCCTTGCATATCAAACACCTGTCCACTAAAATAATTAACACCACCAATCATAATCAAAGCCAGACTGTCCTTATTCTGTTCAATGGCTTTGTATATGTCCTCTTCCCTAATGTGGTATTCCCCTGTGTGGGGTTCAATTTCGATAAGGGCTTCTTTTGGATCAAAGCCATGAAACTTCACCTGGGACTGTAGGGCATATTGATCACTTGGAAAAGCTTTGGCCTCGCAAAGAATTTTATAACGTTTCGGCGTAGGCCGGTAGAAGGATACCATCAGCAAATGCAGATTCACAGTAAGTTGGTTCATCATTACCGTTTCCTCAGGCAAAGCCCCCACAATTTTTGCCATTTTATCGGTGAGCAATTCGTGGTAGGACAACCATGGGTTTTTGGCAAGAAAATGCCCTTCTACGCCAAATTTTGACCAATCGTTCAGCTCCTGCTGAATATAGTCATGGGTGGTTTTTGGTTGAAGTCCCAGTGAATTTCCTGTAAAGTACACCACCTCCTCATTGTTGTGCATTGGGAAATAAAAACGTTTTCGGTAGTCTTTCAGAAGATCGTTTCTATCCAGCTCACGGGCAAATTCGAGTTCGTTCTTAAAGGCAGTGGCGGTAGTGCTATTTTGCATAGTGCGGTGTTTTTTGGAATTCAAAAGTAGCAATTCAACGGGGAAGATAAAACGCAGTGGCGTTTCGCGGCTTCTATTTTTTCAAGTGCTCCCACTTGCTTTTAAATGTATAACTGAGGACTGTAGCGCGTTGAATGGCCAATTCCGCTTTTTCACCCTGGTACAAACGCTTTACAGTTGCAATAAAGGTATCTCTCCAGATGTCGAAATGATGGGGTTTAATCGGTAAGTGCAGGTGTTTGTCGAACACATTGGTTTTGTACCCTTCTTCATCCAGCAAAACCATACTCCAGAAGGCTACAATTTTGGGCACATGGTGCTGAAAATCGAGCCCTTCGAAGGCCGGTTTCATCTCATCAATTTGTAGCAAGGTGTTGTAAAATGCCTGAATCAGGGTCTCAATGTCAGTTCTATTTTCTATGTCTCTCACAGAAAACAAAGCTAAGGAATTCAAAGTAATGGAATATCACGCTAAAGTTGTTCATTCAACTCTCCGCTTTGTTCAATTTGCGGGGAACCAGGGATAACTTGTTCGGCTGGTGCGGGGATTACAGTTTGGCTGCCTGCGGAGGAAGCTGCTTTTTGATCAGCGAAAACAGTATCAGCAAGGTGAACGAGCGATTGTTTATGGGCAGGTGTTGCGGTGATTTTAGCGGGGAGGTTCTGAGACTTTGGTGCGGAATTCAGCATTAAGGCCTCCTTTGGAAGGGTAGACACGGGCACTGACACCGGCATTTGCGCCTCAGCTCTAACAGGGGAATTGCTTACAGCGGTGGCTTTCCTTTCTGCTGCGGCCGTTGGCGCATAAACTTTATGAATGGCTGCAGGAATTTTAGCATTAAATTGTTTGTAGAACAAAATGCTGGGTAGAATGATAAGGCCTGCTAAAAATCCCCGTAAAAGAAGTTTAGGAGAAATCATCAGCGAAAGGCGTGTTTTTTTTGATTCTGTAAAAATGGGTTTTTGCTGGGAGAGGTAGTGCTCGAACCCTTCCCAGGCCTTATCCATAGAGCTTGAAGTGGTTTCCAGGAGTTTGGACCTCAGCACACTTTCATCAATTGGATATTTGTATCCGGGATTCATGCGTTTGAAGACGGACTCACTTTCAGAATTTGTTTATTAAAATTCAGCTGTGCTTTCTCAAGATTAAATTTAGCAGCCTCAGGGCTACACTCCAGAAGTTCAGCTGCCTGCTGTAAGGTGTATCCGTCAACAATAACCAGGTTAAACACCAAACGCTGAGCGGGCACCAGGTTACGCAGGGCTTCCAAAAAAAGTTCGGACTGCAATTTTGAAAAATCGGTAAGGTGTTTGGCAAGCGCCGATGGTGTTTCGGTTTCCTTGTCCCTCAGGGCATCAACTGTGCTGCTTACAAAATATTCTTTTCCAAAACTTTTTACATAGGATACACAGCCGCGAATAAATTCTGCTTTAAAGATTTCATCCAGGTTAAGGCTTTTTAGCTGGAACCTGAGTTTACTGATGCAGTTGTAAAAACTATAATACATCATCTCTTCCGCCTGCACCGCGTTTTTGCCCAGGCGTAGGGAAAGGGAGGACAACTGGCGGTAATACGTTTCAAACGCCAGGCGTATGGCTTGTTTTTCATCTTGCTTGGAAAGTTGTACCCATTCGGCGACAGACATGGCAGCTTAAGTTTGGGGGGTTTAACGCCCCGAGGCACTGTAAAGTTTCATTTTTCCCTCAATAACCGAATAGAACCTACAAATACGGTTTTTTTAAAGACATAGTTCTGGGCTGGCCATAGCCTTTGGCCCAAGTACCACCCAAAAACCTTCATTTCATCTTATAAATTGTTTTGGTTCTCACAAGGCTTTTACCGGCTTTTTTTCTGAAATTTGTTACGTGGTTGTAAATCAGTTCCATCAAGGTTTTTCAACCGGGAGCTTTGAATTTCCTCATGTTTAAAACTTAAGCCTGCTGTTAATTCATTTCTCCCAACCAGGGGAACTTTTTGCATTTATTTGTAAACGTGATTCGCTTTAAATCATTCACCCATCAAATGAATAACATATGACAGAACAAATACTAGTAGAGAACAAAGACAGGTTTGTATTATTCCCCATAAAGTATAAAGACATTTGGGAATTCTATAAAAAAGCTGAAGCTAGTTTTTGGACGGCAGAGGAAATCGACCTCGCTTCTGACATGACGGATTGGAACAATAAACTCAACGATAACGAAAAACACTTTATTAAACATGTGCTTGCTTTTTTTGCCGCAAGTGATGGGATTGTAAATGAAAATCTGGCGGTGAACTTCCTGAATGAGGTACAATACCCTGAGGCCCGCTGTTTTTATGGTTTCCAGATCATGATGGAAAACATACACTCCGAAACCTATTCCTTATTAATAGATACCTACATTAAAGATCCGGTTGAAAAAGACCGTTTGCTG
>Ga0154020_10003025_pt1 | contig 20417 bp, 15 predicted proteins | sample Klosneuvirus_201_FD_109709 | JGI IMG/M metagenome (GOLD analysis project Ga0154020, IMG submission 109709) | Active sludge microbial communities from wastewater, Klosterneuburg, Austria - Klosneuvirus_20160825_MG | ecosystem: Engineered > WWTP > Aerobic digester > Activated sludge | place... | reverse complement strand
TGGGCGCAGACGTAGCCCGCCATGCCGAGGAACATGGCGTGCCCGAAGGAAAGCAGCCCCCCGAAGCCCAGCAGCAGGTTGAAGGCGCAGGCGAAGAGCGCGAAGCACAGCGCCTTCATCACGAACACCGGGTAGAGGACCGTCGGCGCGACGAGGAAGAGCGCCATCATCACCACGAAAGCGCGGCGGTGGTAGCGGAAGTCGGCCGCGTCGTCGCGGGAGGCGTGTGGCTGGTAGGCTTCGCTCGCCATGGTCCTAGCGGCTCCCGAAAAGGCCTTGCGGCCGGATCATGAGGACGATTCCCATGATGACGAAGATCACGGTGTTCGAAGCCTCGGGATAGAAGACCTTCGTCAATCCCTCGACGACGCCCAGCCCGAAGCCGGTCACGATCGCGCCCATGATGGAGCCCATGCCGCCGATCACGACCACTGCGAACACGACGATGATGGTGTCGGCCCCCATGAGCGGGTTGACCTGGTAGATCGGCGCGGCCATGACCCCCGCGAACCCGGCGAGCGCCACCCCGAAGCCGTAGGTGAGCGTGATCATGCGCGGCACGTTCACGCCGAAGGCCTGGACCATGGCGGGGTTCTCGGTCGCCGCGCGAAGGTAGGCGCCCAGCTTCGTGCGCTCGATCACGAACCACGTGCCGAAGCACACCAGGAGCGAGGCCACGATGACCCAGCCCCGGTAGTTGGGCAGGAACATGAACCCGAGGTTCTTCGCGCCGGTGAGTTGCTCGGGCATCGGGTACGGAAGGCCGGTGGAGCCGAACTCGTTGCGGAAGATGCCCTGGATCATGAGGGCCAGGCCGAAGGTGAGCAGCAGCCCGTAGAGATGATCGAGCTTGTAGAGCCGGGAGAGCATGAGCCGCTCGGACACGACCCCCGTGGCGCCGACCGCGAGCGGCGCCAGCAAGAGCGCCCACCAGTAGTCGAGGCCCAGCTTGTTCAGCAGGAAGTAGGCCGCGAACGCGCCCATCATGTACTGCGCGCCGTGCGTGAAATTGATGATGTTGAGCAGGCCGAAGATGACGGCGAGCCCGAGCGAGAGCATGGCATAGAACGAGCCGTTGATCAGCCCGATGAGGAGCTGGCCGAATAACGCTTGCGTCGGTACTCCGAATATCTCCATCGCGTTTCCTCGTCATCCCCGCGAAAGCGGGAATCCAGCCGCTGGATCCCCGCCTTCGCGGGGATGGCGGGGGCCGGATCGCCGGCCCCCCGCCCTTCAGCTCAGGTCACTTGACGAGCGGGCAACCGCCTTCGGACATCGGGCGGAAAGCCTTGTCGGCCGGAATCGTCGTCCGGATCTTGTAGTAGTCGTACGGGCTCTTCGATTCCGCAGGCTTCTTCACTTCCACGAGATAGCCGTTATGGATCTTGCGGCCGTCGGCGCGAACCATGCCCTTGCCGAACAGCGGGTCGTCCGTCGGCACCTTCTTCATCTCCGCGATCACCTTGGTTCCGTCGTCGCTCTTGATCGCCGTCACCGCCTTCAGGTAATGCAGGACCGCCGAGTAGACGCCGGCCTGGATCATGGTGGGGTGCTTTCCGTCGTTGGCGGCGGCGAAGCGCTTGGCCCAGGCCCGCGAGGGGTCGTTCATGTCCCAGTACCAGCTCGTCGTGAAGATGAGGCCCTGCGCGGTGGCGAGGCCCAGCGCGTGCACGTCCGTGAGGAACACGAGCATGCCCGCGAGGTTCTGGCCGCTCTTCACGATTCCGAACTCGGCCGCCTGCTTGATCGCGTTCGTCGTGTCGGCGCCCGCATTGGCCAGCCCGATGATCTGCGCCTTCGAGGCCTGCGCCTGGAGCAGGAAGGACGAGAAGTCCGATGACGGGAAGGGATGGCGCACCGCGCCGACGACCTTTCCGCCTTCCTTCACCACGACTGCCGAGGTGTCGCGCTCGAGCGCGTGGCCGAAGGCGTAATCTGCCGTGAGAAAGAACCAGGACTTGCCGCCGGTCTTCACGATCGCACTTCCCGTGCCGTTGGCGAGCATCCAGGTGTCGTAGGTCCAGTGGATCGTGTTGGGCGAGCAGGCCTTCCCGGTGAGGTCCGAGGACGCCGCGCCGGAGACGAGGAAGGCTTTGCCTTTTTCCTTCGTGATCTGGTTCACGGCGAGGGCCACCGAGGACGTCGGCACGTCGACGATGACGTCGACGCCTTCGGAGTCGTACCACTTGCGCGCGATCGCGGAACCGACATCGGGCTTGTTCTGGTGGTCGGCGGAAATCACCTCGACCTTGAGGCCCTTCAGGATGGCCTTGGAATCCTCCACCGCCATCTTCGCGGCGAGGGTGGAGCCGGGGCCGGCCAGGTCGGCGTAGGTTCCCGACTGGTCGTTGAGTACGCCGATCTTGACTTCATTGCCCGAGATCTGGGCATGGGCTGCGCCGGCCGAGAGGGCCAGCAACGCGGCGGCGGAAAGCAGTTTGCGCTTGAAAGTCATTGGTGAGTCTCCTCTTGGCTTGGATTGGTCTGGCTAGACACCCAGGTACTCGTGAAGCATCTGCGTCTTCGAGTCGAGTTCCGACGCGGAGAAGGTCTCCGCGATTTTTCCGTGCTCCATCACGTAGAACCGGTCGGCGAGCGGCGCCGCGAAGCGGAAGTTCTGCTCGACCAGCACGATGGTGAATCCACGTTTCTTGAGGCCGACGATGATGCGGCCCAGCGCCTGCACGATGACGGGCGCCAGCCCCTCGGTGATTTCGTCCAGCAGCAACAGGTGCGCGCCCGTCCGCAGGATCCGGGCCATGGCGAGCATCTGCTGCTCGCCGCCGGAGAGTTTCGTGCCCTGGGCGGTCTTTCTTCGCTCCCGCAGGTTGGGGAACATCTCGTAGATCTCGTCGATGCTCATGCCGCCCTCGCCGATGCGCGGCGGAAGCATGAGGTTTTCCTCCACGGAAAGGCTGGAGAAGATGGCCCGTTCCTCGGGACAGTAGCCAACACCCAGGTGCGCCACGCGGTGGGTCGGCCAGTCCACGGTCTCCCGGCCCTCCACGACGATCGATCCCGAGCGGCGCCCGACCAGGCCCATGATCGCCTTGAGCGTGGTCGAGCGGCCGGCGCCATTGCGCCCGAGCAGGGTCACCACCTCGCCCTTGCTCACGGTGAGGTCCACGCCGTGGAGGATGTGGGACTCCCCGTACCAGGCGTTCAGGTGCTCGATGCGCAGGACTTCAGCCATGGGCGGCCTCGGTCGAGCCCATGTAGGCCTCGATCACCTGCGGGTTGGCAGACACCTCGGCATAGGGCCCTTCGGTCAGCACGGCGCCCCTTTGCAGCACGGTGATGGTGTCCGAGATGTCGGAGACGACGCCCATGTTGTGCTCGACCATGAGCACCGTTCGCCCCTTCGCGACTTCCTTGATGAGGTCCTTCACCATGACCACGTCCTCGTGGCCCATGCCGGAGGTGGGCTCGTCCAGGAGCATCAGTTCCGGCTCCATGGCAAGCGTCGTCGCGATCTCCAGCGTGCGCTTGCGCCCGTAGGCCAGTTCGACCGCGTTGGTCTGCGCGAAGCGGCGCAGGTCCACGCGGTCGAGGATCGCGAGCGCCCGGTCGTTCAGCGCCTCGAGCGAGCTCTCGGCCTTCCAGAAATGGAAGCTCGTCCCGAGGGCGCGCTGCAGCGCGATCCGCACGTTCTCCAGCACGGTGAGATTCGGGAAGACGGCCGAGATCTGGAAGGAGCGGATGATGCCCCGCCGCGCCACGTCCGCGGGCTTGTCGTGGGTGATGTCGCGGCCGTTGAAGAGGATCTCGCCCGACGTGGGCGGCAGGAATTTCGTGAGCAGGTTGAAGGTGGTGGTCTTGCCCGCGCCGTTGGGGCCGATGAGCGCGTGGATGCTGCCCCGCTTCACCTTGAGGTCCACGTGGTCCACCGCGACGAAGCCCTTGAACTCCTTCGTGAGCCCGCGTGTTTCGAGAATGGTGTCTTGGGACATCGGTTCCGGAGTGGGATTTCGCCGCGGCGTCTCCTTATCCGGGAATCCGGACGCCGGTCGGCGGGGTGTCCCGAATGCTAACTCACGCCTTCCGCCGGTCGCAAGACAAACCCCCGCCGAAGCGGGGGTTCGTGTCCGGAACGCCTGACAGGCCGGGCAGCGAGCGCTGCCGGCGCCGGTTCCTACGGACCGCAGAGCCCGAATCCGCGGCGCGCCGCCTGGACCGAGAACGGCCTGCAGCCGATGCCCACGAGAATCACGTTGACCGAGGAGTGATCCGGGTCGTTGCTGTTGACCTCGAGCACGCTGAGCTGCCGGCCACCGGCCGATGGCGTGAACTTCACCTGCGCCTGGCACGCGAGCCCCGGGGCGAGCGAGGCCGGGCAATCGCTCGTCACGTCGAAGGGGATGACGGAGCCGACACTCGAGATCATGAGCGGCGCGGAACCCACGCTGCGGATGGTCACCTGCTGCGCACCGCTCGTCACCCCGAGCGACTGGTTGCCGAAACTCACGCCAGTGGCGCTCACCTCGATCTTCGGCGTGGGCCGGCTCGATCCCGTGCACAGGAGCTTCACGTTGGTGAAGCCGCCCAGCGCATCGTGGTCGATGTAGAGGTCGCTCTCGGCCGTGGCGAAGTCCTTGGGCGTGCACGTGATCGTCACGCTGCAGGTCGAGCCAGTCTTCACCCCCCGGCCGCAATTCGTCTCGGCCATGAAGACCTCGCTAGTGGTCCTCACGCCGAACACGGAGAGGGGCCCGTAGCCGGTGCTCGTCACCATCACTTCCCGGGTGGCCGTCGCTCCGACGAAGACGCTGCCGAAGTCGACGGTCGTGGCCGAAACCGAGAGGTCCGAATCCGAGAACGGCACGGCGTTGCCGCGCAGGATCACCGAGACGGTGGTGTCGCCGCACCCGTCGCCGCAGTAGTCGTAGCCGAGCTCGAGCGAGCCGAGCCGCTGACCGACGATGTAGGGCGTGAAATAGACCAGGGCGAAGCACGAGTCGGTCGGCGCCATCGGCACGAAGTTGAAGATGTAGTCGTCGCAGGACTTGAGGATGCCGGTGGGCGTCGACACGCTCTTCGAGCCGCCGTCGATGAGGTTATCCGAGGTGTAGGGAAACTTCGAGAACTCGCCTTCTCCCGGGAGGTAATTGAGGAAGTAGGGCCAGACGTCGACACCTTCGTCGTTGGTGAAGATCACCACTTTCGGCCCGCTGGACGTGTAGAGCGCGGTGACGGGGAAGTCGACTATCGAGACACTGGGCGCGACCTTCGGCCCGGATGCCACACCCTGCCCCTGGATCAGGACCTGTTGCGTCACCGCCAAGTCGGCATCGATCACCTGGACGATGCCCGCCTGGGCGCCTGCCGCGGCCGGCGCGAAGCGGACCTTGATCGTGCAGTAGCTTCCCGCCCCGAGGGAATCCGGGGCCAAGGGGCAATCGTGCGTCAGGTCGAAGTTGCCGCCGACAGGCGCGACGCTGGAGAGCGACATCGGCCCGCTGCCCGAATTGCGGAAGGCGATCTCCTGGACCGCGCTGGCGCCGCCCACCGGCGTGTCGCCGAAATCGAGCGCCCGCGGGAAGAAGCTCGCCGCGGACCCGGCTTCCTGAAGCAGCGCCTGCGCCGAGGCGCGCGGCGCGTACCAGGCCAGGGCCGCTGTCGCGACGACCAGCAGGGTGAAAAGGATCGTGCGTTTCGCGGTTGCAGGACTGCTCGTCATGGATGACATGCCACACCTCCGTTGGGACGCGACCGCCAAGTCGTGACGTCCTGTCGCGCCTCGCCCGCATGGGCGAGGCATGTCCTGGTTGTCCTCATTGCCCCCGCGGCTTCAGCCGCCGCGCCGCCGGAAGGCGACCGCGCCGGAATTGCCGCTGAAATCATAGCCAACGCCCGCCCCCTGCCCCGTGCGTCCCGCGAAGAATCCGTCGAGGCTTCCGCCGCTGCTCGGCCCGCAGCTCGGCGTGCACGTGAGGATCAGCTGCGAAGTGGTCGAGGCGCCGGGAATGGGACTCGCGGTATAGGCGGAGAAATACTGGTCGCGGTAGATCGGCATGGCGTTCGCCTCGCCGTTCCAGGTCTGGCCGTTGATCGTGATGTTCACCATCGCATCGACCGTGCGATTCGTGAAGTTGGCCGCGAGCGTCGCGGAGTTCATCGCGCCCACGTGCCCGGAGGCGTCCGTGGGGCTCGTGGAGCCGATCACGTCGTAGGTCGCGGTGCCCGTGAGCGGCAGCGCCACCGGCGCGCTCTGCGTGCCGGAGAAGATGTAGTGCAGGCTCGAGCTCGACAGGCTCAGGTTCGCCGACTGGCTGTTCGAGGTGACCGTGGCCGTGCCGCCGGACCAGCGGCCCCACGCGAGGCCGGTCTCCGCGTCCGTCCCCGCCTGCAGCACCGAAGCACTGCCGCGATCGTAGGTGACGTGGTTGCCGAACGCGGAATACGGCGCCGCGAACTGCGTGACGCCGCCGGCGGAATCGACCGTCACCTCATCGGGGCGATTCGTGGTCGCATAGGTGTGAACCTGGGTCACGCCGCTCGCGAGGCTTCCGGTCGGGTCCGATACCAGTCCGTCGCGGTACGGCGCCGCGCCCGATTGCGTCGGCCCGGTCAAGGCCGCCACGCCGGAGATGGTGTTGTAGTTGGACGCGCTCCCGGCGGTGCGATCGACGATGCCGTAGCCGAGGATTGCGCCTTGCAGGGACGACCCGACAAAGCTGCCCTCGATGCTTCCCGAGAGTTCGCCGTTGCCCGAAGACGACTGGCCGCTCGCAGTGTTGTTCACGACCAGGTGGTCGGACGTGGACGCGTAGAAGCTGTTGAATGCGAAAGGCACGCCCTGGGCGTTCATCGACCAGCTACCGCCGGCATTGCCGGCGGCACCGGGCATCGTCACCGCGAGCGTGGCGTTGAGCGTCCGGTTCGAGAAATTGACGTTGAGCGTCGCGCTGCCCAGCGAGCCCGCCGTGTTCAGCTGGTTCGTGGGCGAGGTCGCCGCGGCCAGCGTGTAGGTGGCGGATCCGGTCAGGACGTCGGAAAGGTAGGTGGGGTAGCCCGAGTTCGCGTAGGCCCAGTGGATGCTGCCCGGAATGGAGGTGACGCTGCCGGGACCGAAGAAGCCGAGGGAACTGCTGTCCCAGCGGCCCAGCGTGATCGCCGCCGAGCCGGCGGAAACCGACTGCACCTCGCGCTGGGTGCCGCCGACGATGGTCGGCACGAGTCCGCTCTGGGAGCCGGCGTACGCGCGATAGGCGCGAAGCGCGCTGCCGTCGACGGAGATGTCGGCGGCCAGCGCCTGGCCCTCGAAAGACCCGCCGGAGGTGGCGACCACCACGTCGCGCAGCGTCGAGGGGTCCGAGCCGAGCGAGGTCGCGTCGACGATGGTGAAGCCCAGCCCGTTGTTGCCTACCGGGACATACGTCCGCGTCCCCTGCTGCGTGCTGGAGCCGCTGCCGTCGTTCGGGCCGAAGTTGCGCGTCTCGCCGCCGCCCTCGCCGCCGCCCTTCGTCTTCGTCGCGCCGGCCGGATTGGTGGCGGAATCGGCGATGAACTGCGGCGTGGGAATGTATCTCACCTCGCCCTTGCCGGTGACGAGCACCGTCTGCCCCGGCCCCGTGATGAGGGTCTGCGCGCCGCCTTGCTGCGGCGGCAGGCCCGGGGCGCTGAAGTCGCCGAAGGTGACCGCGTGGCTGCCCTCGATGGTGTGGTTCACCGTGATGTCGCAGCCGGCGCCCGTCGCGTCCACCTTCGCGGGGTCGCAGTCGGCCGCGGTTCCCGCGAAGAGCACGTTTCCGGAGCCGCGGATGCCCACCGTGGCGACCTTCGTCTTCATCAGGAAGCGGTCCCGGTTGCGCGCCGCGATGAGGCCCGTGAAGGTGCGAAGCGTTCCCCGCAGCAGGTTGAGCAGCCCGCCCTGGTCGGAGTCGGCCCGATCGGCGTACTGCTCGATCTGGAACTGCGTATTCGGCCTGAGCGAGATCTTCGCCTGGTCGACCATCGTGAGCTGCGCCATGCCGCGCGTTCCCGTGACGATCGCGTCGCCGGGGTTCACCGGGGTTCCGCGGGTGACCGCGACGCGCTGGCCATTGCTGCGTTGCACGTTCACCTCGCCGGTGACGAAGGTGAAGGTGCCGCTCTCGGCCGCCGCCGGACCGGCGCAGGCGAGGCCGCTGAGGACCAGAAGGGAAGAGAGCTTCTTGCGCTGGAGCATGGCCGAGTCTCCCTAGGGGATCTCGCAACGGACGGCCGACGAGACCTCGCTGCGGTTGAAATCGTAGATCGAGATGTTGGAATCGTTTCGCGTGTAGGAGAGCTGGGCGCGCACCGCGCAGGACTTGCGGAACTGCCAGTTGAGCCCGAAGAGCACCTCGGCGAACTTGTCCTTGCCCTTGTCGACGGTCGCCGCGCGGGCGAACTCGTCCTTGTCGCGGCGAAGCACGAAGCCCAGGCCGTTGAAGACGCTCAGCTTGGGCGTGAGCGAGTACTGCAGGTAGCTCCTCAGGCCGAAGAGGTTCTTGCTCTTGTCGGTCTCTCCGTCCGGGAGCTTGTTCACCGCCCGGTCATCGCTCGCGAAGGCCGCGAGGTAGAGCAGCGGCACGCCCCGGGTCTCGAAGGACCGCAGCCAGGAGGCGCTTGCGATCACCTGGTTGAAATCCTCGAACGCATTCTCGGGGAAGCGGACCCGCGAATACTGCAGGCTCGCCCCGACCTGGGTCTTCGGATCGAGCGTGTATTTCCAGTCGCCCTGCACGCTGGCGGTGCGCCGGTCGTTGGTGGGCTTCGGGTCGCCGGGCGCCTCGCCTTCCTGGTTGAAGGCCTGGTAGGCCGCCATCGCGCGCCACTGTGTCGGCCCGTCGTTGAAGGAGCCGCCCGCCCGCAGGTCGCCGGCCGCGGAGTTGAAATTCGATTCCCCGTCGTAGCCGCGTCCTCGCGCCTCGCCGCCGGCGAAGAGGGCCCAGCCGCGCGAAAGGGGCCGGGAATATTCGAGCGAGCCTGCCGCGGTGCCGAAGGCCGCCTTGCGCTTGATCGAGTTGCCCGTGGCCTCGATGCCGAAGATGCCGAAGGACTGCTGCGCGGCCGCGCCGAAATCCGTGGGCACCCCGGTGATGTTGGAGTCGTATCCCAGCCCGAGCTCCGCCCAGCCTCGCCAGCCCGGCGTCGTCTGCCGCTTGCGCGACTCGATCGCCTCCAGGTATCGGTTGATCGTCTGCTGCGCGAGCGGCGGCGGGTTGCTGTTGGCCAGTTCCCGGAACGCGGACTCGGCGAGGTCGAAGGACCCTGCCGCGAAGAACGTGCGCGCGAGATCCATCTGGGCGCCGGCGTGATTCGGGTTGAGCGCGAGGACGCGCTCGAACGCGACCACGGCGTCCTCCAGCTTGCCGCTGTCCAGCGAGGCGACTCCCAGGAGGTAGTCGAACTCGACGGTGCCCGACATCTGCGCCTCGAGCTTGACCAGTTCCATGTAGGCCTGCCTGGGGTTCGCCTCGTTCAGCAGGCGGCGCGCCCTTTCGAGGGCGGCGGTGTCGGCCAGGGCGGGCAGGACGCTTCCCGCGGCAAGGGCCAATGCGACGAGGCGGAAAATCCGATGTGCGCGACGTTCCATGGCGGCTCTCGGTTCGTTTTCGGTTGGGCCTGGCCATCTCACAAGCCGGATGCAGTCCCGATGTTTGCTCCCTGAAAAACAAGGACAAAACACCTTCCCTGCCTTGTGTCCACGAATACTATGCCGTGGGCCACGGGTTTGCAATCGCTTATTCCGTGCCAAACGTGCCGACTTTCCCAACAAATACAATGCGATAATTCCGGCCTGCCCCTTTCGATCCGACCCTGCGGAGACCCCCATGGACGAGATTGCCGCAACCGGACAGGCCAGGACCGACACCGCCCTGCTTGCCCGCCGCGACGACGATGGCGTCGCCGTCCTCACCCTGAACCGGCCCCGGCAGTACAACGCGCTGTCGGCTTCTCTCCTCTACGAACTCCATGGCGCGCTGGATGCGATCGCCGCCGACGACGCCGTGCGCGTGGTCGTGATCACCGGCGCCGGGCCGGCCTTCTGCGCCGGCCACGACCTGAAGGAAATGCAGGGCTTGCCGGGGGACCGGGAAGTCGCCGCGCTCTTCGCGACCTGCAGCGCCATGATGCAGAAGCTGATCGCCCTGCCCCAGCCCGTCATCGCCGCGGTGAATGGACTCGCCACGGCCGCGGGCTGCCAGCTCGCGGCCCAATGCGATCTCGCGGTGGCCGCCGACAACGCCCGGTTCGCGGTCTCCGGAATCAACCTGGGACTCTTCTGCTCGACGCCTGCCGTGGCGCTCTCGCGCAACCTGTCGCGCAAGCGCGCCGCCGAGATGCTCTTCACCGGCGATTTCATCGACGCCGATACCGCCCTCGACTGGGGGCTGGTGAACCGGGTGTGCCCCGCCGAGCGCCTGATGGAGACCGTGGGCGCGCTCGCGGCGAGCCTCAAGGCGAAACCGCGCGATTCCCTGGCGCTCGGCAAGGCGCTCTTCTACCGCCAGCTGGAGGCCGGGATCGCCGGCGCCTACGAGGATGCCTCGCGAACGATCGCCTGCAACATGAGGAGCCCTTCCGCGGTCGAGGGCGTCGACGCCTTTCTGCACAAGCGCCCGCCCGACTGGAAGAAGTCCTAGGCGTCCGGCGCGCCGTCCCGGGATCCCGGCGGCGGCTCGCCCGCATTCAGGTTCGGCGCCAGCGCCTGCCGCGACGCCAGTCGCGAACGACTTCCCGCGCCGCATTGTGCCCCGGCACGCCGGTCACGCCGCCGCCGGGGTGCGCACCGGCGCCGCAGAGGTAGAGCCCCGCGAGCGGCATCCGGTAGTTGCCGTGGCCCAGGACGGGACGGGCGCTGAACAACTGGTTCAGCGAGAGCTTGCCGTGGAAGATGTCGCCGCCCACGAGACCGAACTCGCGCTCGAGGTCGAGGGGCGAAAGTATGCGCCGCGCGATCACGCTGGCGCGGAAGTTCGGCGCATGCCGCGTGACCAGGTCGATCACCGCGTCGGCGGCGATTTCGCGCTCGTCCTCCCAGCGCCGCCCGGCCGGCAGCGCGTAGCGGAAGTGCTGGCAGAAGAGGCTCGCCACGTGGGCGCCCGGGGGGGCGAGCGAGCCGTCGACGGTGCTGGGAATCAGCACTTCCACGATGGGTTCGCGAGACCACCCTTCCTGATTCGCCGTCGCGTGCGCGCGATCCATGTAGGCGAGCGTGGGCGCGAGGATGATGCCCGACGAATGGTGCGGCGCCGCGGCCACGCCCGGCAGGCAGGTGAAATCCGGCAATTCGGACAGCGCGACGTTCATCCGGAAAGTGGCGCTCTCGCACTGGTAGTGCGCGAACGCCTCCGGCCAGGCCGGCCCCTCGGCGAGCGCGGCCACGATCTTCGGGTTCGCGTTCGCGACCACCACGCGAGCCGCCACTCGCGTCCCGTCCGACAGCGCAAGTCCCGATGCGCGGCCGCCCTCGGCGAGGATCCGCTCGACGGCCACGCCGGTCCGAACGGCCACCCCGAGCGAATCCGCCTCCGCCGCGAGGGCCGTGGAAATGGCGCCCATGCCGCCGATGGCATGTCCCCAGGAGCCGCGGTGGCCGTTCACCTCGCCGAAGACATGGTGCAGCAGCACGTAGGCCGTTCCCGGCGACCACGGGCTCGCGAAATTGCCGACCACGCTGTCGAAGCCGAAACAGGCCTTGACGGGATCGGACTCGAACCAGCGGTCCAGCCAGTCCCCGGCCGACATCGTGAAGAGATCCAGCACGTCGCGCTTGGCCTCGAGGGTCAGGCCCTCCAGGCGACGGGAGGACTTCCACGCGCGGAAGATCTCCGCGAGGCCCCCCCCCACGTTGGGCGGCGTCTCGAGCAGCAGGCCGCGCAGGACGTCGGCCACGCGCTCCAGGCGATCGAGATAGGCGGGCAGGCGCTCCGCGTCCCGCGGCGAGAATTTCGCGATTTGCCGCTGCGTGGCCTCGATTCCGCCCCCGGACTTGAGGTACCGGCCGTCCTCCGTGGGCAGGAAGTTCGCGAAGGGCCGCTCCACGACCACGAGGCCGCGCTCGGCGAGATGCAGGTCGCGGATCACTTTCGGATCGAGGAGGCTCACGGTGTAGCTCGCCGCGGAATTGCGGTATCCGGGGTGGAACTCCTCGGTGACCGCTGCCCCCCCTACGACCTCGCGACGCTCGAACACGCCCACCCTGAGCCCCGCCTTCGCGAGGTAACAGGCGCAAACGAGCCCGTTGTGGCCCGCGCCGACGATCGCCGCGTCGAGTTCGCGCGAAGGCGCCGTCACCGGGCGGCCCTCAAGCCAGGAGGAACGCGCGCACCGCGTCGGCCTGGAAGTCGTCCATCAGCATCGGCGCGTGGCCGGTGCCGGGCACGACGAGCCCCTGGGTTCCGGGCCTCTCGAGCATGGACTCGAAGGTTTCCGGCGTGAGGAGATCGGACTGCGCGCCGCGGATCACCAGCACCGGCCCGCGAACCGCGTTCCAGGGCCCGCGCAGGTCCACGTCGGCGATGGCGCCGCCGCGAAACGCGGCCGCGATCGCCGGGTCGTAGCGGAATCGCCAGCGTCCCGCCTCGTCCCGCATCGACACATGGGTGGCGAGGTGGCGCCACTTCGCGTCGCTCAACGCCCCGAAAGGGCTCACCGAGCGCATCGCGGCCTCCAGCGCATCGAAGGTCTCGAAGGCCGGATCGCGCCCGACGTAGGTGGCGATGCGCTCGAGCGCCGCTTTCGGGACGATGCTCCCCACGTCGTTCATCACGAGCTTGCCCACCGGCGTGCGCGGCTGGGCGGCGAGGAACATGCCGAGGATCCCTCCCATCGAGGTGCCCACCCAGTCCACCGATTCGGCGCCGGCGGCCGCGAGCATCGTCGCCATGTCGGCGCAGTAGACCGGATAGCCGTAGTCGCCGCCGTCGGCGAGCCGGTCGCTTTCGCCGCGCCCGGCGATGTCGGGGCAGAGCACCCGGTAGGCATCCGCCAGGTGCTGGGCGAGGTAGTCGAAGTCGCGCCCGCTGCGCGTGAGCCCGTGGGCGCACACGAGCACGCGCGGGTTGTCGCGATCGCCCCATTCCACCCAGCGCAGGCGGTGGAAGCCGTGAGGATCCAGGCAGCGGGCCGATTGCGTTCGCATGGGCGTCATGGCATCGCCCTCACTCGATCGCGCTGCTGCTCTTCACGCGGTCGCGCAGGAGGTATTTCTGGATCTTGCCGGTGGAAGTCTTCGGCAACGGCCCGAAGATCACCGATTTCGGCACCTTGAACCGGGCCATCCGCTCGCGGCAGAAGTCGATGATCTGCGCCTCGGTCACGCTGGCGCCTTCCTTCAGCTCGATGAACGCGCACGGGGTCTCGCCCCACTTCGGGTCGGGCCGGGCGACCACCGCGGCGAGCATCACCGCCGGATGGCCGAACAGGACGTCCTCGACTTCCTGGGAGGAAATGTTCTCGCCGCCGGAGATGATCACGTCCTTCGAGCGATCCTTGATCTTCACGTACCCGTCGGCCTGCATCACGGCGAGGTCCCCGGAGCGGAACCAGCCGCCGCGGAAGGCTTCCTCGGTGGCCTTCGGGTTCTTGAGGTAGCCCTTCATCGTGATGTTGCCGCGGAACATGATCTCGCCCATGGTCTCCCCGTCGCGCGGCACCGGCGCGAGGGTGAGCGGGTCGAGGACCGTCATGCCCTCTTCCAGGAGGTAGGCCACGCCCTGCCGCCCGTTCCTTCTCACCTGCTCCTCGAGCGGCAGTTCCGACCACTCCGGGTGCTTGGCGCAGACCGCCGCCGGCCCGTAGGTCTCCGTGAGGCCGTACACGTGGGTGATGTCGAAGCCCATGCGGCCCATGCCCTCGATCACCGCGGCCGGCGGCGGCGCGGCCGCGACCAGGCAGTGCACGGTGTGGCCGATGCCCTTCCTCCACTCGGCCGGCGCATTGAGCAGCAGGGAGTGCACGATCGGCGCGCCGCAGTAGTGCGTCACCTTGTGCTCGGCGATGAGGTCGAGGATCGGCTTCGCGTCGACCTTGCGCAGGCACACGTTCGTGCCCGCCGCCGCCGCCATCGTCCAGTTGAAGCACCAGCCGTTGCAGTGGAACATCGGCAGGGTCCAGAGATAGACCGCGTGCTTGGGCATCGACCAGTCGAGGATGTTGTTGATCGCGTTGAGGTACGCGCCCCGGTAGTGGTAGACGACGCCCTTGGGATTGCCCGTCGTCCCCGACGTGTAGTTGAGGGTGATGGCGTCCCACTCGTCCGGCGGAAAGCGCCAGTCGAAGCCCTCGTCGCCCTCGGCGAGGAAGGCCTCGTACTCCACCTCGCCGAGGAACTTCCCGCCCTCGTGCATCGCGTCGTCCACGTCGATCACGACCGGCTTCGCCTTGCACAGCGCGAGCGCGCGCTCGATCGTCGCGGAGAACTCGCGATCCGTGAACAGCACGCGGGCCTCCCCGTGGTCGATCATGAAGGCGATGGCCTCGGCGTCGAGCCGCGTGTTGAGCGTGTTCAGCACCGCGCCGATCATGGCCGGCCCGAAGTGCAGTTCCACCATCGCCGGGATGTTGGGCAGCATCGCGGCGACGGTGTCGCCGCGCCCGATGCCGCGCCGCTCGAGCGCCGAGGCGAGCCGGCGGCTGCGGGCGTACACCTCCTTCCACGTGCGCCGCAGCGCGCCGTGGATCACCGCGACCCGGTCCGGGTAGACGCCCGCCGCCTTCGCGAGGAAGGACACCGGCGTGAGCGGCGTGTAGTTCGCCTCGTTCCGGTCGAGGCCGGCTGCGTAGGGCTTGCTCATGGTCTCTTCCCCTCCCTCGGCTCAGGCGATCCGCGTCGGCATCGGCGCGGCGATCCCCGCCGACAGTTCCGCGGCGCGCACCGTGTTGGCCACCACCATGGCGATCGTCATGGGCCCCACGCCGCCGGGCACCGGCGTCAACCGCGAGGCCACCTTCGCGACCGCCGCCTGGTCCACGTCGCCGCAGAGCTTTCCGTCGGGCAGTCGGTTGATGCCCACGTCGATCACCACGGCACCCGGCTTCACCATGTCGCCGGTGATCATGCGGGCGCGGCCCACGGCGGCGACGAGCAGGTCGGCCTGCCTCGTGATCGAGGCCAGGTCGCGCGTCTTCGAATGGCACACCGTCACCGTGGCGCCCGCGTTGAGGAGCATGAGCGCCATGGGCTTGCCGACGATGGTGGAGCGCCCGACCACCACCGCGTGCAGGCCCTCGACCCGCAGGCCCTCGTGCTCGAGCATTTTCATCACGCCCCACGGGGTGCACGGATAGAACGCCGGCTCCCCGATCACCAGCGCGCCCACGTTCCGGTAGTGGAAGCCGTCGACGTCCTTGGCCGGATCGATCGCGGCGATGACTTCCCGGGCGTCCAGCGGCCTGGGGAGCGGGAGCTGGACGAGGATGCCGTGGACGGCCGGGTCCGCGTTCAGCCCGCGAAGGAAGGCGATCAGGCTTTCCTGGGACGTGTCCGCGGCAAGCGCGTGCACCCAGGAGGCGAGCCCCGCCTTCTCGCAGGCGAGCGCCTTGTAGCGCACGTAGACGCGGCTCGCCGGATCGTCGCCCACGATGACGACGGCGAGCCCGGGCACGGTTCCCGCGTCCCGGAGGCGGGCGGCGCGAAGGGCGTTTTCGGCGGAATACTCGGCTGCGATCGACTTGCCGTCGATGATCGTTGCGGTCATGGGATGGGTTTCGTCTTCAGGAATTGTCGTTCGGTCAGGAGCGCATCCACGGGAACGTCGTGCGCCTCGAAGGGCACGCGCTCGCGCACCAGCGCCTCGGGAAGCGCCACCACGCGGAAGCTGCGCGTGCCGGCGCCCGCGAGCAGGCGGTCGAAGTAACCCGCCCCGTAGCCCAGCCGCACGCCCTCGCGGTCGCAAGATAGCGCAGGCACGAGGGCGAAGTCGACTTCCGAGAGCGCCACCGTCGGGCACCGGTCCGGGTCGGGCTCCTCGATGCCCCACACGCCGGGCAGGAGGTCCGCGCCCAGGTCGGCCACGGCGTGCAGCGCGAGCGAGCGCGGCTCGCGGACCACGCGCGGCAGGAGCAGGCGCTTCCCGTCGGCGAGCACCCCCTCGGCGAAGGCCCGCGTGTCCCATTCGGTGCCGAAGCTCAAGGTGGCGAGCACGGTCTTCGCCCGCCGGTACTCGGTGAGCGAGCGCAGGCGCGCGGTGATCGCGGCAGCGAATTCGGCGCTTCCCGCGCAAAAGAGCGCATCGCGGCTGGCGAGCAGCTCCCGGCGCATCGCCGACTTCGCCCGGTTCGGCGCCCCGCCCGAGGCGAAGCGCGAGAGCGCGCGCCGGATGGCGGCGATCTTCACTTCCGTTTCCTCGAATTCGGCCTCCGGCGAGGAATCGGCGACGATGCCCCCGCCGGCGTAGAAGCGAAGCTCGCCCTTCGCGGCGAGCGTGGTGCGGATCGGGATGTTCATGTCGAGGCGCCCCGCCGGCGTGGCGTAGCCGATGGCGCCGCAGTAGACCTCGCGGCGGTGCGGCTCGAGCTCGTCGATGATCTCCATGGCGCGGCGCTTGGGCGCTCCGGTGATGGAGCCGCCGGGGAAGCAGGCCTCGAGGAGATCCACGCCGTCGCGGCCGGCCGCCAGCCGCCCGGTGACCGTGCTCACGAGGTGGTGGACGGTGGCGAAGCTCTCCAGCTCGCAGATTTCCGGGGCGGCGACACTGCCCGGCTCGCACACGCGGCCGAAATCGTTTCGCAGCAGGTCCACGATCATCACGTTCTCCGCGCGATCCTTGGCGGAGCTCGCGAGCGCCTCGCGGGCGCGCGCGTCCTCGGCCGGGTCGGCGCGGCGCCGGCGAGTGCCCTTGATCGGCCGCGTCAGCGCATCGCGCCCCGCCACGGTCAGCAGGCGCTCGGGCGAGCTCGACAGCACCGCCCCGAAGGGATACTCGAGGTAGGCGCCCATGGGCGCGGGATTGGTGTCGTGCAGGTGGCGGTAGAACTCCCAGGCATCGCCGCTGCAGGCGACGCGGAACTCGCGCGTGAGGTTCGCCTGGTAGGCGTCGCCCTCGCGGATGTAGTCGATGATGCGCGCGGCGCGCGGCAGGTAGGCCTCGCGCTCGAGGCTCGAGGCGATCTCGCCTTCGACGCGGAAGGGCTCGCGCTCGAACGGCTCGCCGGCGAGCAGGCGCGCGCGAAGCGCCGCGGCCTCCGCGTCCGGAAACGACGCAAGCGACGTGAGCGCCGCCCGCCGCTCGGCATGGTCGACCACCACCGTCCAGGCGTAGAGGCCGACGGCGGCTTCGGGCATGAACGCCTCGCAACCGGCCTTTTCCGCGGGAAGCCGCGCGGCGCTCCGGCCGAGTTCGTAGCCGAGGTAGCCGATGGCCCCCCCGGCGATGGGCCAGGCGGTGTCGTCGCACGCGGCGCCCTCGAGAAGGGCGCGAAGGCCCGCGAACGCCCCATCGGCGAAGACGGTCACGGAGCCGTCGCGCAGGATCTCGGCGGCCCCGCCTCGCGAGACCAGGCTTGCCACGGGCCCCGCCGCGAGGATGTCGAAGCGCCCGCCCGTTCGCGAGCGTTCGCCGCTGTCCAGGAAAGCCGCCCACCCGAGCGGGCGCAGGCGCTCGAACCACACGTGTCGCGCGGCGCAGCCCGTGGGCTCGTCGTAGGGAAGCTCGAGGGTGCGCGCCATGGCGTCCATTCTAGCCGCACGCGGGCCCTCCTCCCGCGGCCGGTGTTATTCTCGCCGCTTCATTTTCTTCCAGGACAGGGGCGCCATGAAACCGACTCTCGCACTCGCCACCGTCTTCGCCACCACCGCCGTCGCCGCCTTCGCCCAGAACCCGATGGAGGCCTTCAAGGGCAAGGTGAAGGAAGGCCTGTATGCCTACAAGATCGACATGGACATGGGCCAGATGCCGGGGATCCCCGCGGCGCTCGCCAGGCAGACGATCAACATCCAGAATTGCGTGACGAAGCAGGACATCGAAAGCGGCCAGCTGGGCAAGCGCCAGGAAGGCAAGAACGCCTCCGATTGCCAGGTGAAGGACTTCCGGATGTCCGGCAACACGGCCTCGTACCGGATGGTCTGCGGTGGCGAATCGCAGATGACGGCCGACACCCTGATCACCTTCGCTTCCGACGGCTACCGCATGAACATGAAGATGGCGATGAACCGCGGCGGCCGGGTCGTGAACATGAACCAGGTCGCGCAGGCGAAGTACCTGGGCGCCTGCACGAAGTAACGCCTGACCCGATCCGCGGGCCGGGTCCGCGATCGCGCGCGCCGCGGGGTCCCGCGGTGCGCGGCTCCTTCAGCCCTTGAGCGCGGCCCGGATCTGCTCGAGCGCGCCCGGATCCTCGATCGTCGTGAGGTCGCCCGGATCGCGGCCCTCGCACAGCGCCTGGATCGAGCGCCGCAGCAGCTTGCCGGAGCGGGTCTTCGGCAGCACGGTCACGAAGTGCACGCGCGCGGGCCGCGCGATGGCGCCCAGCTCGCGGTCCACCGTGGCCATGACTTCCTTCTCGAACGCGGCCGCCCGTTCCTTCGTCGCCGTCTTCGCGGCGTCCTTCGCCACGGCGAAGGCCACCGGCACCTGGCCCTTGAGGGAATCGGCCACGCCCACCACCGCCACCTCGGCGATGCCGGCATGGGCCTGCACGGCTTCCTCGATCTCGCGAGTGCCGAGGCGGTGCCCGGCGACGTTGATCACGTCGTCGGTGCGCCCCAGCACGAAGTAGTAGCCGTCCTTGTCGCGCACCGCCCAGTCGAAGGTCGAGTAGACCATCTCGTCCTTGAAGGTGCCGTAATAGGTCTTCACGTAGCGTTCGTCGTCGCCCCAGACCGTGGTCATGGCGCCCGGCGGCAGCGGCGGCACCACGCAGAGCACGCCCTTCTCGTCGGGCCCGGTCTCCTTGCCGGTGACCTCGTCCTTCAGCTTCACGTGGTAGCCGTACACCGCGAACGAGGGCGAGCCGAACTTGCGCGGCGTGTCCTCGACGCCCAGGCAGGCCGACAGGATCGGCCATCCGGTCTCGGTCTGCCAGTAGTTGTCCACGATCGCGCAACCCAGGTTGTCCGCGACCCAGCGCGCCGTGGGCTCGTCCAGCGGCTCGCCCGCGAGGAAGAGATACTTGAGGCACTTCACGTCGTACTTCGACATGTAGGCCGGGTCCTGCTTCTTCAGCACGCGCACCGCCGTGGGCGAGGAGAACATCGACGTGACCTTGTGGTCGGACACGATCTTCCACCAGATCCCGGGATCGGGGCGGATCGGCAGGCCCTCGTACATGATCGTGGTCGAGCCGTTGATGAGCGGGCCGTAGACGATGTAGGAATGCCCCACGACCCAGCCGATGTCGGAGGTGGAGAAGTACGCCTCGCCCGGGTTCGAGCAGTAGATGTGCTTCATCGTGGAAGCGAGCGCCACCGCGTAGCCGCCGGTGTCGCGCTGCACGCCCTTGGGATTGCCGGTCGTGCCGCTCGTGTAGAGGATGTAGGACGGCTCGTTCGATTCCAGCCAGGCCACGGGCACTTTCGCCCCCGCGTGCTTCGCGCGAAGCTCGGCGTAGTCGAGGTCGCGCCCGGCCACCTGCTTCATCGCCGGGTCGAGCCCGCGGTTCACGATGACGACGTGGGCCGGCGGCGACTTCGAGAGCCGGATGGACTCGTCCACGAGGGGCTTCAGCGCGAGGGCCTTGCCGCCCCGCGATCCGGCATCCGAGGTGACCATGACCTTCGGCTGCGCATCGTCGATTCGCGCGGCGAGGCTCGCGGCCGCGAAACCGCCGAACACCACGGAGTGGATCGCGCCGATGCGCACCGTCGCGAGCATCGCGAACACCGCCTCCGGCACCATCGGCATGTAGATGAGGACGCGGTCGCCGCGGCCGACGCCCAGGGACACGAGGATGGCGGCGAAGCGGTTGACCTCGTCGGCCAACTCGGCGAAGGTCCAGCTCTTCTCCTCGTTCACCTCGGTCGAGATCCAGACCAGCGCCTTCTGCGCGCCGCGCGTGGCGAGGTGGCGGTCGACCGCGTTGTGGCAGAGGTTCGTGAGGCCGCCGGCGAACCAGGAGCGAAACGGGGGCTTCGCGTAGTCGAGAACCTTGTCGAAGGGGCGATGCCAGTCGATCATCTTCGCCTGCTCCGCCCAGAAGCCTTCGGGATCGCGGATCGAGCGCGCGTGGAATTCCTGGTAGGTGGTCATGGACGATTCTCCTGGCGATGTTGGCCGCTCTGCCTGCCGCGGCTCGGACCCAGCGTAGGGTCCCGGCATGGAGCCTAATTGATCCGCCGCAAACCTTCCGGTGCGCGGATCAGGGTTTTCCCTAAGGGAGCCGCGCGATTTCCGGGGCTCCCCGCCGCTTCAGCCGTTCACGTCGACGACGACCCGGCCCCGGCGCGTGCCCGCCAGGATCCCGGGGGCGAGCGCGAGCGCCTCGGCGAGGCTCGCCTGCGTGGTGATGGC